>Ga0070668_100000203_pt1 | contig 39124 bp, 37 predicted proteins | sample KBSS43metaG_FD_64661 | JGI IMG/M metagenome (GOLD analysis project Ga0070668, IMG submission 64661) | Switchgrass rhizosphere microbial communities from Kellogg Biological Station, Michigan, USA - KBS S4-3 metaG | ecosystem: Host-associated > Plants > Roots > Rhizosphere > Soil ...
GCCGGCGGTTGGCCGCCACGGTCCCGCTCGCCCTGCTCCCGATCGTCGTGGCCCCGGTGCTCGCCCAGCTCTTCTGGTGGGCCCTCACCCTGATCCGCCCCGGCTACGCCGAGCTGCCCATCGATCCGTACCGTCCGTTGTTTTTCCGGCTGGCCGTGCTGGCCATCGCCGCCCTGGTGGTCATCGGCTGGTTCGTGGCGCTGCGCCGCCGGTTCAGCCCGATCGCGCTGACCGTCGCGGGGCTGGGCTGGCTCGCCGTGCTGGCCCTGGTGCTCGCCGCCGTCGCGCCCGGCGGCTCCTACGTGGCCGCCCTGCCCGCCCTGGCCGGCGCGCTGGCCGGCCTGCTCGCGCTGGTGGTCCGGGGCTGGTGGTCGGTCCTGGCCGTGCTCGCCGGGGCCGCCGTCGCCGTGGTCATCCTGGTGCCCACGGTGTTCATGCTGTTCCCGGCGCTCGGCATGGCGATGGCCGGGGCCGGCGCGTTCATCGGGGTGCTGCTCGGCCTGGCCCTGCTGCCGGTCGTCGACCTGCTCCATCCCGAGGCCGCCGGGCAGCGCGGCCTCGACGCGGTGCGGGCCGGCCGGCTCGGCGCCCTGCCCACGCTCACCGCGCTGGTCGCCGTCCTGGCGTGCACGGCGGCCGGCCTGTCCGTCGACCGCTTCGACGCGGCGCATCCGACGCTCACCCACCTGATGTATGCGCTGGACGCCGACGACGGCACCGCCCGCTGGCTCAGCGACGAGCCCAGGACGCAGGAGTGGACCGGGCAGTATGTCTCCGGCGACCTGCACCCGGTGCGCGACACCCTGCCGATGCTGGGACCCGAGCGGGTGCGCACCGGCCCGGCACCGGCCGCCGCCCTCCCCGCCGCCAAACTCACCCTGGAGTCGGACACCCCGTCGGGCGACACCCGCACCCTGCGGCTGCGCCTCCAGCCGCAGCGCCCGGTCCGCCTCGTCGCGCTGCACGTCGCCGAGGGCACCACGGTCACCGCGGCGACCGTCGCGGGCCGGCAACTGCCGACCGTCACGACCGGCGGCGGCGGCCCGTGGGGCTTCGTCTTCCACGCCCCGCCGGCCGCGGGGGTCGAGGTCACGCTGACGGTGCGCGGCGCCGGGCCGGTCCGGTTCCGGGCGATGGACGGCAGCGACGGCCTCGGCGGTCTGCCCGGCTTCCGGGCGCGGCCGCCCGGCGTGGGCATCGTCGGGTCACACACGAGCGAGCTGGTGGCGGTCGCCAAGACCTACACGCTTTGAGTGGAGGATGGGCCCATGGCAAAGGTGCTGTATTCCGCGACGATGTCGCTCGACGGCTACATCGCCGGGCCGGGCGGCGACATGTCCTGGCTGACGCCGTACTTGGGGCCCAACCCGACGGCCGACGCCCTGGTCGACCGGATCGGGGCGCTGCTGATCGGCAACCGCACCTACGGCGGCGACGATCCCAACAAGGGCACCGACAGCGAGGGCGCGTTGAGCGGGGCGTGGCACGGGCCGCAGTTCGTGCTCACCCACGAGCCGCCGGAGGCCGTTCCGGTCGGCTACACCTTCGTCACCGACCTGGCCGCCGCCGTCGCCGCGGCCAAGGAGGCGGCCGGCGGCAAGTACGTCAACATCCTGGGCGCCGCCGTGGCCCGCCAGGCGCTGGCCGCCGGCCTGGTCGACGAGGTGCTCACCTTTGTCGCCCCGATCCTGCTCGGCGGCGGCACCCGGCTCTTCGAGGGCACGCCATCGGTCGGGCTGCGCCGCCTGACCCAGCGCGAGCACCCGCTGGCCGCCGAGCTCTGGTACGAGGTGGTCTAGCGGCCCCGGCCGCGACGGCCGGTGGGGGCGTCGAAACGGAAGTGCACGAAGAGCCGGCCCCAGTTGTCGCCGTCCTTCTCGACCCGGTGGTAGAGCTGCTTGATCTCCTTTTGGTCGAGGAAGCGCAGCACCTTCTTCTTCAGCGCGCCGCTGCCCTTGCCGGGGATGATCTCGACGAGCGTGGCCTTTTTCTGGATCGCCTCGTCGATGATGCCGCGCAGCGCGCGATCGATCTCGTGGCCCCTGTTGAATATGTCGTGCAGGTCGAGCTTCAGCTTCACGATCACTCAGTCTACGGAGTTCTTGCCCAGCCACTCCTCGACGCGATGCAGCGCCTCCCGGTAGTCGGCGTGCTGGTTCATCGCCGCGGCCAGCCGCAGGTGGGGTAACGCCTCACGAAAACGGCCGGCCCGTTCCAGGGTCCGGCCGAGCACGTGGTGCGCGTAGTGATCCGAGGGATCATGCTCGATCAGCGCTCTGAGCTGGGCCTCCGCTCCGTTGAGCTGGGCCGAGTTGAAATAGGCCCGGGCCAGCAGCTGGCGCACCGCGGTGTTGCGCGGCTCGGCCTCGACGATCGGCTCCAGCAGGCGGGCGGCGCCGAGGGGGTCGCCCGACTCGAAGAAGAAGGTGGCTCTGCGGTACTCCTCGAGAAGATCCACGTGACCGCTCCCCACGCTCGCGCCGCCGCCGGTAATCACCAACGCTGGCACAACATCGAGTCAACGGCGAGTGTTCCGCCCATCCAAAGTTCCCGACAAATCACCGCAAAGAGCGACTTAATCGAAGGACAATGCCTGAGTGGGGGACCTTCCGAGCCATCTGATTGTCGTGCCGGCCCGTCCACGATCCGGGCGCTTCCGGGCCGCCGGCATCGGCGCCTTCATGCTGGCGCTGTGCCTCCTGCTCGCCGGGGGCACCCGGCTGCCGGCCCGGCCCTCGCCGGCCTTCCTGATCGCCGGGATGGACCAGATACCGTCCCCGCCGCAGGGCACCTCCTGGGCTCCCGCCCCGCTGGCGGCGGGCGGGCTGCGGATGGTCGCCGCGGCGGACGGGCAGCGATTCGTGCTGCACACGGCGGACGGCGAGCGCACCTTCCTGCCGGGCGTCAACCTCGGCGCAAGCACACCCGGCGGGCAGGCCGTCTCGGCCGCGCAGTATCGCGCCTGGTTCGCCGCGATGGGCTGGCTCGGCATCCGAGTGGTACGGATCTACACCGTTCACCCGCCCGCGTTCTATCAGCAATTGGCCGCCCACAACCAGGCCGACCCGGAACGGCCGCTCTATCTCGTGCAGGGCGTGGCGCTGCCGGACCAGTCGTACATCGCCAAGGGCAACCTCTACGACCCGGCCGTCACCGCGGCGTTCCAGCGGGAGCTGACGGACGCCGCCCAGGCGGTCGCCGGCAAGCTCACCCGCACCGGCGCGGCCTGGGACGCGGACGTGACGCCGTGGCTCGCCGGCTGGCTCATCGGGACGGAACTCGACCCGAAGGCGGCCGTCGGCACGGACCGGCGCAACCCGGCCGCCAAGGCCGTTGCCGGCAAGTACTTCCGCAGCTCCGCGGGCGCGAACCCGACCGAGCGGTGGCTGGCGGCCCGGATGGACGAGCTCGCCGGGCAGCTGGCCGGCCTCGGGCTCAGCCAGCCGATCGCCTTCGTCAACCGGCCGGCGACCGATCCGCTTCGGCACCCGGACGAACCACAGCGGCAGGAAGACCTGTTCCAGCTGGACGCCAACCACGTGCAGCCCACCGCGGCCTGGTCGGCCGGCACGTTCGCCGCCTACCACGCGTACCCCTACTACCCCGACTTCCTGCGGCACGAGGCGGAACTCGTGCGCTCCGGCGACGCGTACGCCGGGTATCTGACCGCGCTGCGCAAGCACCACGCGGCGATGCCCACCGTGATCGCCGAATTCGGCGTGCCGTCCTCGATCGGGTCGGCGCACGACGGTCCACTCGGCCGGTCCCAGGGCGACCACAGCGAACAGGAGGCGATGCGGATCGACGCCGAACTGCTGCGGATGATGGCGGGTCGGGGCCTGGCCGGCGGCTTCCTGTCCGGCTGGGCGGACGACTGGTTCCGCCACGCCTGGAACACGATCCGCCACCAGGACGGCAGCCGCCCGGGCCGCTGGCCCGACGTCCTCACCAGCGAGCAGCACCTCGGGCTGCTCGCAATGGACGCCGCCGGACGGGACTCCGCGGAACAGTTCCTGCTCGACGCGGACGAGGCCTGGCCGGCGCGGCGGGTGACCGCCCGGACCGACGAGGCGTACCTGCATCTCGACGTCCAGCTGGCCGGCTCGCCGCCGGGGACGCTGATCATCGGCTTCGACGCGCTGCCCGGGCTCACCGGGGCACCGATGGCCGGCAGCGGCGACCGGCGGCCGGACGCGGTCTTCGCGCTGAACCTGGTCGGCCACACCGGGCAGGCGTACCTGCGCGATCAGCTCGACCCGCTGGCGCTGGACGCGGACGTCCCGGCGTCGGCGCGCGGTCCGGCGCCGGCCGGCTGGAAGCCGTACGAGCTGCTGCTCAATCGACCGAGGACGCTTCCACGCACCGGCGTGCGGCTCCCGGTCGAACTGCAGAACGCGGGCTACCTGCGATACGGCGAACCGGCGGAGGACAGCCGGGCGCTCTGGCACGCCGACGGCGACGAGCTGACCGTACGGGTGCCGTGGGCCCTGCTCGGCTTCGCGGACCCGTCGATGCACCGGGTCGGTGTGCCGCAGACGACCGCCGGCCGGACGACGCTGACCAGCGAGGTCTCGCCGGGCGTCGCGGTGTCGCTGACGGCGTCCGGCACCGATCAGGCGCTCGGCATGGTGACCTGGGACAACTGGGACCTGCCGGGTTACACCGAGCGGCTCAAGCGGGGCGCGGAGCAGTTCCGCGACGCGGCGCTGACGGTCACGTCCGGCTGAGCATCAGCATCGTGGCCCCGCCCGCGACGAGCAGCGAACCGAACGCCACCAGCAGCAGGGCACGCCCCGGACCGTACGGTTCCGGATCGCTCGCGCCCCAGCAGTAGACGTCGCCCTGCTCGGTCAGCGCGCAGGTGCTGTCCCCGTCCGCGACCAGCTGGACGACGCGGCCTTCCAGGCCCACCTCGACCAGGCGCTCCCGGCAGTAGGCCGAGCAGACGTCCGGCCCGCCCGCGGCAGCCGGCGCGGCCCCGAGGGAGAGCGCCGCGACGACGGCCAAGATCGCCAATACCCGCCGCGTGATCCACATGCAAGCATTATGGGCGTTTTGTACGCTTTCGAGTCGCCGACACGCCTCGGCCGGCCCTTCCAGGTCTGCGTCATGACCATCACGATCACGGCGTACGGTGTCATCCGGCTGTGCGAACTACCCGGCCTTCCTGTGCATCCGGTTCACAGGTGCTACACAGGAAGCGGAAAGCCGGCGCAAAGCGTGACCCATGACAGTAAGGGCATGACGATGGCGAACGCAGACTCCAGCACCGAACTCCGCCGGCCCGACGGCAGTCCGGTCCGCGTCCTCGTGGTCGACGACGAGCCGACCCTGGCCGAGTTGCTCTCCATGGCGCTGCGTTACGAGGGCTGGGACGTGAAGAGCGCCGGCGACGGGCTCACCGCCGTCCGCACCGCGCGCGACTTCCGGCCGGACGCCGTCGTCCTCGACATGATGCTCCCCGACATCGACGGGCTCGAGGTGCTGCGCCGGCTGCGCGGCGAGTCGCCCGAGGTGCCGGTGCTCTTCCTCACCGCCAAGGATGCGGTCGAAGACCGGATCACCGGCCTGACCGCCGGCGGTGACGACTACGTGACCAAGCCGTTCAGCCTGGAAGAGGTGGTGGCCCGGCTGCGCGGCCTGATGCGCCGGATGGGGCAGGCGATGCGTACCGACGCCCAGTTGATCGTCGGTGACCTGGCCCTGGACGAGGACAGCCACGAGGTACGCCGCGGGAGCGACCTGATCACGCTGACCGCGACCGAGTTCGAGCTGCTCCGCTACCTCATGCGCAACCCGCGCCGGGTGTTGAGCAAGAGCCAGATCCTGGACCGGGTGTGGAACTACGACTTCGGCGGCCAGGCCAACGTGGTCGAGCTGTACATCTCGTACCTGCGTAAAAAGATCGACGCGGGCCGCGCACCGATGATCCACACCATGCGCGGGGCGGGTTATGTCCTCAAGCCAGCCGACTGAGGTGGCCGCGCATCATCCCGCCCGCTGGCGCAGCCCGTCCGGCTGGCCGCTGCGCACCCGGCTCGTCGCCATCATGATCGCCCTGCTCGCCCTGCTCGGGGTCGCCGTCGGCGGCACGGCCGAGATCTACCTGCGTAACCAGCTCTATGACCGGGTGAACCAACAACTGTCGGAGTCGAGCAAACGGGCGTCCGGCTTTTGGCAGGGCAAGGGACATCCCGGCGACAACGGTCCGGACAGCCCCCGTCCTGGCGCCGGCGACAACAGGCTCCCGTGGGCCTTTCCGCCGGGCGGCGCCCAGCCGTATTCGATCTACCTCTACTTCGCCACGCCCGGCTCAGCGACCTACCAAGGCGGCGGGGTCGTCGACATCAAAATGCCCACCTCGCCGTCCGGCTCGGGGGGCAGCAGCAGGCTGCAGCTGCCGCAACCGATTTACAATCCGGTACCGCCCGAGGTGATCGGCACGTTGGCAGCCGTGCCGGTCGGCAAGACAGTGACCGTTGATCTCTCGCTCGGCGACTACCTGGCCGTCTCCAGCACGACGAACTTCGGCTATGGGCTCGTCACCGCGTTGCCGCTAGGAGAGGCCCAGAACACGTTACTCAGGGTCGCGCTCTTCACCGGCGGCTCGATCCTGATCACGTTGGCCGTCGCCGGCTGGGCCGGCGCGGTGATCGTACGCCGCAACCTGCAACCGCTGGCCCGCGTCGCCGCCACCGCCACCCGCGTCTCCGAGCTCAAGCTCGACCACGGCGAGGTGCGGCTCGCCCAGCGCGTGCCGGACCAGGACACCGACCCGCGTACCGAGGTCGGTCAGGTCGGCGCCGCGCTCAACCGCATGCTCGACCACGTCGGCAACGCGCTCGAGGCGCGGCACGCCAGCGAGATGCAGGTCCGCCAGTTCGTCGCGGACGCGAGCCATGAGCTGCGTACGCCGCTGGCCGCCATCCGCGGCTACGCCGAGCTCAGCCGCCGCAGCCGGCAGCCGATGTCGCAGGAGATCGCCCACGTGTTCAACCGGGTGGAGTCCGAGGCGAAGCGGATGACCGGGCTGGTCGAGGATCTGCTCCTGCTCGCCCGGCTGGACGCCGGCCGCCCGCTGGCCCACGACCCGGTCGACCTGACCATGCTGGTCGTCGACGCGGTGAGCGACGCGCACGCCGCCGGGCCGCGCCACTACTGGCAGCTCGACCTGCCCGAGGAACCGGTACTCGTGACCGGCGACGCCGCACGGCTGCACCAGGTGCTCGCCAACCTGCTGGCCAACGCGCGCACGCACACCCCGGAGGGCACGACCGTCACGGTCAGCGTCGGGAGCACGCCGGAGGCGGCGTTCCTGCGGGTGACCGACGGCGGCCCGGGCATCCCGGCCGAGCTCGTGTCGCACATCTTCGAGCGGTTCGCCCGCGGCGACAGCTCCCGCTCCCGGGCGGCCGGCAGCACCGGCCTCGGCCTGTCGATCGTGCACGCGGTCGTCACCGCGCACCGCGGCACCGTCTCCGTACAGAGCGTGCCCGGCCAGACCGTGTTCACCGTGCTCCTCCCGCTGCACGCCGCCGTCCCACCAGCTGAGCAATGGGCGAGACCTCGCACCTAGCCGCGATGACCCGCTATGCTGTCGGGCGTGTCCCGTTGGTATCTGTGGTTTACGAGGCCGGCTCAAGCCGGTGACTCGGTTATGACCGCATGACCTGAGACACCACGCCAGAGCCGGCCAGAGGCAGCGACAAAAGTCGCTGCCTTTTCTCATGCCCCGAGCATGCCGGCTCTCACCAGGGCGCCGGCTGAGGAGATGAACAACCTTGACCGCACCCGAGGTCCAACGCGTCCGCGACCAACGCATCGAGCGGGTCGTCCCGCTGATGAGCCCGGCCCTCCTGCACCACGAGTTGCCGCTCGTCACCGACCTGCACGACACGGTGGTGGACAGCCGCCGCCAGGTCGAGGACGTGCTCAACGGCCGAGATCCTCGGCTGCTCGTCGTCGTCGGCCCGTGTTCGGTGCACGATCCCGAGGCGGCCGGCGAGTACGCCACGCGGCTGCGCACGGAGGCCGAGCGGCTCAGCGACGACCTGCTCGTCGTGATGCGGGTCTACTTCGAAAAGCCGCGCTCCACGGTCGGCTGGAAGGGCCTGATCAACGACCCGGCGCTGGACGGCACCGGGGATGTCGGCACCGGCCTGCGGATCGCCCGCAAGCTGCTGCTCGAAATCGTCGGGCGGGGCCTGCCGACCGCCGTCGAGTTCCTCGACCCGATCACGCCGCAGTACATCGCGGACACCGTGGCCTGGGGTGCGATCGGTGCCCGTACGGTGGAATCGCAGGTGCACCGCCAGCTGGCGTCCGGCCTGTCCATGCCGATCGGCATGAAGAACCGCCCCGACGGCAGCATCGCCACCGCGATCGAGGCGATCCAGGCCGCCGCCGTGCCGCATGTCTTCCCCGGCATCGACTACTCCGGCACCCCGGCGATCCTGCACACCACCGGCAACCCGGACACCCACCTGGTGCTGCGGGGCGGCGGCGGCAAGCCCAACTACAGCACGGCGGACGTCGAGAGCGCGCTGCAGCTGCTGCGCAAGGCCGACCTCGCCGAGCGGCTGGTGATCGACTGCTCGCACGGCAACAGCGGCAAGGACCACCTGCGCCAGCCGATCGTGGCCGACGACGTGGCCGGCCAGATCGAGGCCGGGCAGCGCGGGATCACCGGGGTGATGCTGGAGAGCTTCCTGGTGCCCGGCCGGCAGAACCTCGGCGGCGAGCTCACCTACGGCCAGTCGGTCACCGACGCCTGCATGGGTTGGGAGCCGACCGTCGGGGTGCTGGAGCGCCTCGCCGCGGCGGCCGCCACCCGCCGGCGCTGACTCTCAGCCAGCGAACAGGAAAGCCACAAGAGCGGGACAGGGCAGCCGTCGACAGTAACCGAGGTAAGAAAATCCGCCTGCCCGTGGAGTACCTCGATGACCTCGACGACGTTGCCCGTCCCGCTGATGGTGGTGGAACCGCCGCCGGCACCCCCGCAGCCGCCCCGCTCACGCGCCGCCCGGCTGCTCGGCGGCGCCCCCGGCGACCCCGCCTGGGTGCGCCCGTCCCTGCTCGCGTTGCTCCTGCTCACCGGAGTCCTCTACGTCTGGGGGCTCGGCAAGTCCGGTTGGGCCAACGCGTTCTACTCGGCCGCCGTGCAAGCCGGCTCGGTGAGCTGGAAAGCGTTCTTCTTCGGCTCCTCGGACGCGGCCAATTCGATCACCGTGGACAAGACGCCGGCCTCGCTGTGGGTGATGGCCCTCTCCGCCCGGGTCTTCGGCGTCAACGCGTGGAGCATCCTGGTGCCGCAGGCGCTGATGGGGGTGGCCAGCGTCGGGCTCGTCTTCGCGGCGGTGCGGCGCTGGTTCGGCCCGGCGGCCGGCCTGCTCGCCGGGGCGGTGCTCGCGCTCACCCCGATCGCCGTGCTGATGTTCCGCTTCAACAATCCCGACGCCCTGTTGGTGCTGCTCATGGTCGCCGGGGCGTACGCGACCGTGCGGGCGATCGAGAACGGCTCGACCAAATGGATCGTGCTCGCCGGGACCTTCGTCGGGTTCGGTTTCCTCGCCAAGATGCTCCAGGCACTGCTGGTCGTCCCGGCATTCGCCCTCGCATACCTGATCGCCGGCCCGCCGGCCCTGGGCAAGCGGCTCTGGCAGCTGATCCTCGCCGGCGTGGCGGTGGTGGTCTCGGCCGGCTGGTACATCGCGATCGTCGAATTGGTGCCCGCCTCGATGCGCCCCTACATCGGCGGCTCGCAGAACAACAGCCTGCTCGAACTCACCCTCGGCTACAACGGCCTGGGCCGGCTCAACGGCGACGAGACCGGCAGCGTCGGCGGTGGCGGCGGCGGGAACGGCGGCGGAAACTGGGGTGAGGCCGGCCTCCTGCGGATGTTCGACAGTGCGCAGGGCGGCCAGATCTCCTGGCTGCTGCCCGCCGCGCTGATCGTGCTGGCGGCCGGCCTGGTGCTCACCGCGCGGCGGCCGCGCACCGACCGGCACCGGGCCGGACTCGTCCTGTGGGGGACGTGGCTGCTGGTCACCGGGCTGGTGTTCAGCTTCATGCAGGGCATCTTCCACGCCTACTACACGGTCGCGCTGGCGCCGGCGGTGGGCGCGGTGATCGGCATGGGCGCGGCGCTGCTCTGGCGGCAGCGGCGCAACATCGTCGCCGCGTTGACCCTGGCGGTGGCGATCGCGGTGACCGCCTGGTGGTCCTCGCACCTGCTGGCTCGCAGCACCGACTTCCTGCCCTGGCTGCGCTGGGTGGTGCTGGTCGGCGGCCTGCTCGCGGCGGTCGCGGTTCTCGGCAGCGTGCGCCTGCCGGCCCGGGTCGCCGTGGTGGCGGCGGGGGTTGCGCTGGGTGCGGTGTTGGCCGGGCCTGCCGCGTACGCCGTGCAGACCGCGTCCGAGGCACACACCGGCTCGATCCCGTCGGCCGGGCCGGCGGTGGCCGGCGGCGGGCCGGGCGGGTTCCCTGGTGGGGGCAGGCGCGGCAACCGCGGCGGCTTCACCGGCGGGCCGGGCGGCTTCGCGGGTGGAGGCTTCCCCGGCGGCTTCCCGGGCGGCACCGCACCGGGCGGGACCGCACCCGGCGGGGCTCAGCAGGGCGGCACCGCACCCGGCGGCACCGCACCCGGCGGGGCTCAGCAGGGCGGCACCGCACCCGGCGGGGCCCAGCAGGGCGGCGGCCTGAACGGTGGCGGCTTCGCCCGCGGCGGGATGCGCGGCGGCGGTGGCATGGGCGGCCTGCTCAACGCCGCGACCGTCAGCGACGAGATGAAAGCCCTGCTGGTGGCGGACGCCGACAAGTACACCTGGGTGGCCGCGGCGATCGGCTCGCAGAGCGCCTCCGGATACCAGCTGGCCACCGGCAAGCCGGTGATGGCGGTGGGCGGCTTCAACGGCAGCGACCCGTCACCCACACTGGCCCAGTTCCAGCAGTACGTCGCCGACGGAAAAATCCACTACTTCATCGGCGGCGGTGGCTTCGGCGGCCGCGGCGGAAGCTCAGGCGGCAGCAACTACAGTTCGCAGATCGCCGAATGGGTCGCCGCCAACTTCACCGCTGAAACGGTCGGCAACACCACCGTCTACGACCTGACGACCGCGACCACCGGCACCACGGCCTGATCAACCGCTCCACCCAGACCGGCAGGCGGCCCGCTCCCCCGTGGCGGGTCGCCTGCCCTTTTCGTCCACCCCGTCGCACCCCCGGCACCGATCGCTTCAGTCCCAGCACATCTGTAACGCCTCGTTGGCCGGCGACCCGTCGCCCAAGGTCGGGTTTGCGGCGCAGCCGCCGGCCGTGCCGGCGTGCGCATCCACCCACACCGGCTGCCCGACCCGGACGCGTGGGGCGCCGCGCCCACCAGCGCGCCGCTTGTACCCACGGCCAAGGCGGCGAGCCGGACTTCCCCACACCGTTGCTCGCTGACCGGGAGCGTGGGCTCTATCCGGGGGTGTGGGGAATTCGGGTTCGTCGGCTTCGCGGCAGTTTGCTTTGTCGACGTGACTGGCCGGTGGTCGATGGGTTGGCGGGCGGAGAGGAGGGCACCGCGCGTCCGGGTGTCGTGCGGGCATTGGATCTCACAGTGCCGGCACAGGGAGGCCACACATGCGGCTCAGCCCGAGCGGCGACCTTGGACGCATGAGCCTTGAGACGCTGCCCGCGCACGCCGCCTCCGCCGCCCGGATCGACGCTCCGGTCCTGGATGTGGTCGTCCCGGTCTACAACGAAGAGATCGATCTGGAGCCATGCGTGCGGCGGCTCCGCGCCTACCTGCTCGGCCAGTTCCCGTACCGGTTCCGGATCACCGTCGCGGACAACGCGAGCACCGACTCGACGGCCGAGGTGGCGCACCGTCTCGCCGACGAGTTTCCCGAGGTGCGGCGGGTGCGCCTGGACCAGAAGGGACGCGGGCGGGCGCTCAAGCACGTGTGGCTGCACTCCGATGCCGCCGTCCTCGCGTACATGGATGTTGATCTGTCGACCGACCTGGGTGCGCTGCTTCCGCTGGTCGCGCCGCTCATCTCCGGCCATTCCGACCTGGCGATCGGTTCGCGGCTGGCGCCGGGCTCCCGGGTGGTCCGCGGCGTCAAGCGGGAGTTCATCTCGCGCAGCTACAACCTGATCCTGCGCGGCACGTTGGCCGCCCGCTTCTCCGACGCGCAGTGCGGTTTCAAGGCGATCCGCTCCGACGTGGCCGCGCGCCTGCTGCCGATGGTGGAGGACACCGGGTGGTTCTTCGACACCGAGATGCTGGTCCTGGCGGAACGTGCCGGGCTGCGCATCCACGAAGTGCCCGTCGACTGGGTGGACGACCCGGACAGCCGCGTCGACATCGTGGCCACCGCGATCGCCGACCTGAAAGGCATCGCCCGGCTGACCCGTGCGCTCGCGTCCGGTCGCCTGCCGGTGGCCGCGCTGCGCGATCAGCTCGGCCGCAACCCGCTGCCGGTGGCGGGCGTGCCGGCCGGACTGGCCGGACAGCTGATCCGGTTCGCCGGGATCGGTGTGGCGAGCACCCTCGCGTACCTGTCGCTCTATGCCCTGCTGCGGCTGGGTGTCGGCCCGCTGTGGGCCAACTTCGTCGCGTTGCTGCTCACGGCCGTCGCCAACACCGCGGCCAATCGGCGGCTGACCTTCGGCGTGCGCGGGAACGACGGCGTGTTCCGGCACCAGGTCCAAGGCCTGCTGGTCTTTGCGATCGGGTTGGGCCTCACGAGCGGCTCGCTCACCGTGCTCGACGCTGTCACCGTCCAGCCCGCCAAGTCGGTGGAGCTGGCGGTGCTGGTCCTCGCCAACCTGCTCGCGACCGCCGCCCGCTTCCTCATGCTGCGGGTGTGGGTCTTTCGCTCCCGCCGCGGCGTGCACACCCGCCGCTGACCCTTGGCGCAGGCGATCAGATCTGCGGGAGGCTTAGATGTCGGGGTCTCCGTCGCTCGTCCGGCCCGATGCCGGGCGGCGGGTGAAGCGGTGGACCACGGTGACCACCAGGGTGGTGGCGCAGACGGCCACGACGGCTGCGGCTATCCACCAACCGAGGACGCCGAGGGTGGCGGCTGCCATCCAGGCGACGACGGCGGTGAGGATCAGGGATATCGGTGGGCGCCGGCGGCGGGGCGCATCGGCCAGTCCGCCCGCCATGCGCGCGCAGAACTCCGGGTCGTCGCGCAGCAGCTGGCGTTCCATCTGTGCCAGTCGCCGACTGTCTTCCCTGCTCAACATGCGGTCACCTCCGGTCGTCCCGGTATGCACTCGATCGGATGGCAACCACTCCGATCAATGCCATTGTTACTCGCGCGTTGCCATTGTGATACCTCCCGGTATGCCACGTCATCACTCCGAGCGAAAGCTCCTGGACCGAGATCGGCAACGTGCGAGCGATCCCGCACGTCAAGAGCCTCCAGCCACGCCACTAACCCGCACAAAGCGGCAATTCCGGCGCTTCGGCAACGCCGCCAACGGCTCCGACGCTCGATCCTCCGCCGGTGCCCGGCGAACCACCGAGGACCGCAGCCAACCCCTCCGCCGCCGTCGGCCCCTTGTGGTCTGTCGTCCCGCGATCTCGGCGCAGTCGCGGTGTGACCTGGAAGTGGCTGCAGCCTGTGGGCCTGGCCCCGGGCAGTGGCCGGTGGGCTCGCGGCGGGTGTCGGCGAGTCGGGCGAGGGATCAATCGAAGGTGAGCGTCGCCTCGGGGACCTCTCTGGCCCGGGCCACCTCGGCCGCCTCGCTCTGGGCCTGTTTGCGGCGGGTGGCGGGGAGCGTGTCGAACGGCGTGACGGTCAGATCGACCCGCTTGCGGCCGGACATCTTGGCCCGCCACACCCCGGCGACCTCCCCGTCGACGAGCAGGACGCCAGGGTTGCCGAGAGTGCGCCACACCTCCTTTTGCCGGGCCCGCTCGGGCACCAGCAGGTCACGGTCGCGGGCCTGGATGAACGGGTCCATCGGCGGGAGGAAACGGACCCCGGCCGGGCGCTCGGCGGCGGACAGGTCGACCACCGCGGCGGACGGCAGCCAGGCCTTGCGACCGTCCACGATGACCTCGGCCAACTGGTCGGCGGGCCACACCTTTTTCATCTCGGCGGTGCTGCTGCCCAGGTATTTCCCCACCTCCAGCGGGGTGGCCGGGCCGTGGAACCGCAGGTAGGTGACGATCAGGTCGCCGACGCCGGCGTTCGCCGAGGGCTGGGGCGGCGCGTTTTCGAGCGGGGCGAGCATCGCGTCCCGGCCGCGGGACCGCACCTCGACGCCGCCGGCCAGGCCCGCGTGCTGCCAGACGTTGCCGGCGATGTGCCGCGCCTCGCAGCCGCGGCAGTCATACGTCAGCGAGCGCGGGACCCGCTTGCTCACCTCGGTGCTCGCCTCGCCGCGCGACATCGGGGAGCGCAGCACCTCGCGGAACGCCGCGGCGGTCACCCGGAACGCCTCGATGCCGAGCTTTACCCCGTCGGGTATTTGCGCGCTGTTGATCCGGGCGGACGCGTCCGCGTCGCTGACCGGCCAAAGCTGCCGGACCAGCACCGCCAGGTCGGCTCGCCGGTGCAGGTGTGGCGCGCCGCGGGCGGCCCACACGGTGACCAGCCGGTCGTCGGCCGGCTCGGCGCTGGTGCGCGCGGCGAGCGCGACCTGGGCGGAGCCGGGCGTGTATTCCTGCACGCCCACGTCGAGGACGGGCAGGTCGGCCGGTCGCGCGGAGCCGCGCGCGGCCAGCCCGTGGACGGCCACCCGATAGGCCATCACCCGTGCACGATCGACACTGACCATGGCACCCCCAAGGAAGTCAGGTGCGACGACCGTACCGCCGGGCTGCGACATTTCTCAGCCGTTCCAGCCGGGCGCCGGACCGCCCGTCGACCAGTTCCCAGGTGTCCAGGCTGGTCGGCCCGTACGGACCCTCCTGCAGGATGGGTGGTTCGCCGGTGAGCCGGTAACCGCAGCGGCGGGCCACCGCGGTGCTGGCCGTGTTGCCCGGATCGATCCGCAGGAGCAACCGGCTCAGGTTCAGGCTGCTCCGGGCGTACGAAGAAAGAAGTGACAGGGCGGCCGACGCGAGCCCGCGCCGGCGGTGTTCCGCACCCACCAGATAGCCGAGCTCGGCCTCCTTGAGTCCGAGGTCGACACCGAAGAGCAGCACCTCGCCCAGCGGCCGGCCACCGTCCGCGGTGATCGCGAGCTGGATCCGCCGGCCGCTGATCCGGCCGTGGTAGGCCCGTTTCAGGTACGCGATGCCGGCCTCCACGTCGAACGGTGACGGCATCGGCGTCCACCGGGCGATGTCCGGCTCGTCGAACATGGTGATCAGGTCGTCGAGATCCTCGGACCGCCATTCACGCAGCGTGATGCCGTCCCCATTGAGCGTAATGGGGTACGGGAGACGGCTGGCGGCCATGATTCGATCCTGCCCGTATGCACCCGGTTCCGGCCAGTAGCGATCGATATGAAGCCCATGAGTGATTAGTCATGTCGCGCGGATCCGACGGCACACAGAACGATCACGTTGCATACGTGAAGCGGATCATCCCTGCCGGCCGCGGTCTAACCGCCGGTCGCCGCCGACCGCTTCCCGGCGGTGATCTCGAAGCCGGCCGCCCGCAGCCGTGCCACCAGCGCATCGCCGAGCGCCGTGGCCGGGGTCAGGACGCCGCCCTCGGACGGCGGCAGCGCGTCCCGGTCGAGCACCAGGGCGAGCGCCGACTCGCCCAGCATGACAGCGGTCGCCGCATACCCCGGGTCGCCCTTCGCCCGGACCCGGGCCGAATACCGCACACCAGTCGTCGTGGTGGCGAAGAAGTCGAAGGTGAAGTGGCCTTCGCGGCGGCTGCGCTCGTCCGGGCCCTGCCCCGGCTTGGGCAGCAGGCGGTCGAGGACGAATCGGGTCGGCGGCAGCATCAGGCCGAGCGCGAGGACGCCGAAGCCCACCTTGGCGGCGGTGGCGAACACCGGCGAGAGCGGCGAGCCGCCTACGCTCATCAGCTCGCGGTAGCGGAAACCCCGCCCGTACTGCCAATCGCGCAGCGCGTTGCTCCGCCGCACCACGCGGGTGTTGTAGGAGGCCATGAAGAAGGGTGCCAGGGTGCCGCGGAGGGCGGGGTCGACCTCCGGCCCGGGTACGGTCACCGAGTCGCCCTGCCGGCCGTGATCCGGCTCGGCGGCGCGGTCGGGACTCAGCGAGTACGGGCTGGCGGCGACCCGCCGCAGGCTGGGATCGTTCTTCATGAGGTCGATCTGGTGCCGCATCGAGTCGACCGTGCCGCCGCTGAGTCCGCCGCGCATGCTGGTCACCACCATGGTGGTGGCGGTGAGTTCGCCGGCGCCGTCCGCCTGGACCTGCGCGTGCAGGACGTGCACGCCCAGATCGGACGGGATCGAGTCGAAACCGCAGGAGTGCACGATCCGGGCGCCGGTCTTGCGGGCCAGTTCGTGGTTTTCGTCGATACTCTGCCGGGCGAACAGCACCTCGCCGGTCAGGTCGACGTAGTCGGTGCCGGCGGCCGCGCAGGCATGCGCAAGCACCCGGCCGTATTTCGCGTAGGGGCCCACGGTGGTGAGCACGACTCGGGTGGAAGCGGCGAGCCGGTCGAGGGCCGGGCCGTCGGCGGCGTCCGCGACCACGACCGGCCAGTCGACGCCGAGCCGCGCCTTGACTCCGGCGAGCTTCGCCTCGTCCCGGCCGGCCAAGGCGATGCGGGTGTCGGGCGGGGCGTGCTCGGCCAGGTGTTGCGCCACGAGAACCCCGACAAAGCCGGAGGCGCCGTAGACGACGATGTCGTGTTCCCGGAGGCGATCGGTCATGGTTGCCGATTGTGCACGACTTTCCGCGCCGCGCGACCGCGGGTTACTGATCGGTAATTTCCGTCTATCGCAAATCGGGAGCATTCACCGCGCAGGCGGGCAGGTGAGAACAATTTCACTATTGCGGCTTTGGCCGGGTGAGTGGCGTTATCGCGCGGTTACCGTCGGTCGTCCGCCATTGCGGGCACCGCGGGTGGAACGCCGAATCCTGCCGCCGCCCGACGGAACTCGAGCTCACGGCATGGAGCGGGGGACCCACGTTCCTCGGCGCGCCGACGCGCGCGCCTCGGGGTGAAGCCGCCACGGCGGCCGGGCTCCTCGGCCCGAACCCGACAGCTGACCTCGTAGGCGTGGAGGTCTCTGTCATGGCACAGATCGCTAAGGGTGCCCGGCTGGCGCTGGGCCTCACCGCCGCGAGCATGGCGGGCAGCGTGGCCCTCGCGGGCCCGGCGGCCGCCGCATCGACGTCCAGCGTGGACTGGGATGCGATCGCCAAGTGCGAATCCGGCGGGAACTGGAGCATCAACACAGGGAACGGGTACCACGGCGGGCTGCAGTTCAGCCCGCGCACGTGGCGGGCGCACGGGGGCGGCCGATACGCCCCCACGGCCAACCGGGCGAGCCGGGCCGAGCAGATCCGGATCGCGGAGCGGGTGCTCGACACGCAGGGCATCGGAGCATGGCCGACCTGTGGACGGAAGGCCCGCGCGACCAAGCGGCACAGGGAATCCGACAGCGCGACGACCTCGGCGTCCCACAGGTCGCAGAGCCGTCGCTCCACGGGCCCGAAGTCGACCGCCCGGAAGTCGACGACCCACCGGACGATGGCTCAGCGGCAGGTCAACCGCAACGCAGAGCAGAAGGCCCGCAGCGCGAAGCAGACCACCGCCCGCAGCGCTGAACGCCTGACGGCAGCCCGGCAGGCAGCCACGCGGCTCCCAGTGACGCAAGCCGCCACCGCGCGCCTCACGGCGGAGCGAAAGGCCGCCGCCATGGAGGCCGTCGCTATGGCAGCCGCGGCCCGTGCGGCAACGACACAGATCGCCGGCTTGCAGGCAGCGGCCATGCGAGCGGCGGACGGGCCACAGTTGACCGCGCACGCGGTCGACGTCGTCCGATCCGGTGGGGCAACGGATGCACGTTCCACAGCCGGCACCGGGCGCCAGATCATGCAGGTCGCAGTCGCCTCGGCGCAGGCCACAGCCGAGCCCGCACAGCGACCCGCCGGCCCGGACTACGTCGTCCGCTCCGGCGACACGTTGGCGGTCATCGCGATGCAGAACAGCGTCCGGGGTGGCTGGCAGGCGCTCTACCGCCTCAACCGCGACACGATCAGCGATCCCGACCGGATCTTCACCGGTCAGCGCCTCGCCTTCTGATCGTCGCTCCGATCTCCTTTCCCACTCTCCTTTCCACTCTCCTTTTCGATGATGCGGCGGCGGCCGCGTCATCGGAGCGACGCAGCCGCCCCGCCTCAGCTCGACGGGCTGACGAACTCGGGCTGATCGAGCACCCTCAGCCACGAGCCGTCGGGCTGGCGGCGGACCACCTGGGCTCGGGCGCCGGCGCCATCGCCCGGCGGGGTTGAGGTCAGCGCCAGGTCGCCGCTGATCAGCGTGGGCAGCGGCGGCTCGGGCTCGAACGGTGGCATGTGCTGCAACGCCTCCTCCCAGAGGCGCTGGATCGCGGCACGGCCGACCGTCTGCTTGCCCGGCGGGTAGGCCATCACCGCGTCTTCCTCATAAAGCAGGGCCAGGCCCTCCGCATCCTTGGCGTTGGCGCGCTCGACGAACAGTCGGGTCAGATCCTCCGGCTTCAGAGCTTTCTCGCGTTCGGTCATGTTTCCACCCTCCGTCAGGTGCGGCCAGAAGTCCAACGAATGGTTTTCATGAGTATTAGAATCTGTGGTTATGGAACTTCGGCAGCTCGAGTACTTCCTGGCGGTGGCCGAGGAGGCCAACTTCACCCGCGCGGCGGAGCGGGTGCACATCAGCCAATCCGGGGTGAGTGCCCAGGTCCGGACCCTGGAAAACGAGTTGGGCGCCGCGCTGTTCGACCGATCCGGCCGGGTCGCGAAGCTCACCGACGCCGGCACGGCCACCCTCCCGTACGCTCGGGCCGCCCTCGACGCCGTGGCCGACCTGCGACAGGCGGTCGACGAGGTGAAGGGCCTGGTCCGCGGGCATCTCACGATCGGCATGGTGACCGGCTGCGAGGTGCCGCCGCTGTTCGCCGCGCTGGCCGCCTTCCACCGCGAACATCCGGCGATCGAACTCGAACTCGTCGAGGACAATTCCGACCAACTGGTCGGCGCCGTCCGAGCCGGCGCGGTCGACCTGGCCCTCGTCGGCGTGGCCGGCCAACCCCCGGAGCATCTGTCCGCCCAGGTGATCGTCAGCGAGGGGCTGGTGGCGCTGGTCCCGCCCGAGTCGGCGCTGTCCGGGTCGGCCACCGTGTCGTTGCCCGAGCTCACCACGTACCGCCTGGTCACCCTGCCGGAAGGCACCGGGATCCGCGCCGTGCTCGACGAGGCGTGCATGGCAGCGGGGTTGATCCCGGACGTCGCGCTGGTCGCGTCGGCACCCGGCGCCGTCGCCGAGCTCGCGGCCCGTGGCCTGGGCGTCGCGGTGCTGAGTGAATCGATGGCGGCCGCGTTCCCGGGACTGACGGCCGTGCCGATCGACGGCTTGCCGATCGCGGCCCTGCTCGCGCTGGTCTGGCGGCCGCGCACGAGCCAGGCACTGGCGGCCCTGCTGCCGCACTGCCGCACGGCCTTCACCGAACGAGACGCCGCGTCCTGAGACCGAACGAAACCAACCGTCATCAGACCGAACGAGACGCCCCGCCAGAAGGCCGAACGAGACGCCCCGCCAGGAGGCAGGTGACGGCAAATCGCGTGGCACGCCCCCAACATCGCCGATATCTTCGCGGAATGCCCGAAATCCCGCTGCGCCAACGGCTGCGCGAAGCGCTCCCCACCGCGATGAAATCCCGCGACCGCGTCGCCGTCGCGGCGCTACGAGCCACCCTCGCGGCGATCGACAACGCCGAGGCCATCAAGCCCGAGGAGGCCACGCGGCAGAGCCTGGCGATCGAGACCCTCCCGGTCGGCGTGGGCGCCACCGAGGCCGCCCGCCGCCGGCTGACCGACGAGGACGTGGCGGGAATCGTCCGGGCCGAGGTCGCCGAGCGCGAGTCGGCGGCCGCCGCCTACGAGCGCAGCGGCCACCCGGATCGGGCCGGCCAACTGCGGGAAGAGGCCCAGATCCTGGCCGCCCACCTCGCGGCCTGAGGGCTGCCGGCGGTCAGCGGATCGACGGGTCGATGTGGATTTTCGGGGCGGCGCCGTGCCGGCCGCCGGCGAGTACTGTCGCGGCCGCGTCCAGGCCGACCGTCTCGGCCACCAGGGGCCGCGGGTCGACGGCGCCCGAGGCGTACGTCTCGATGGTCTCGGCGAGTCCGCCGGACGCACTCAGCACGCCCACGACGGTGAGATCCTTCAGGACCGCTCGCCGCGTGTCGATGAGCGACGGCTCGCCGGAGAGTCCGATGTAGACGACGCGGCCGCCGGGTTCGACCCGGTCGATCGCGAAGGCCGGCAGGTCGGCGGCGTTGGTGGCGTCGACAATCGCGTCGAAGGGCACGTCCGGCAGCGTCGAACGGGTCCACACCCGGGCGAAGCCGAGCGACCGGGCGAACTCGAGCGACGCGCCGGTGGCGCCGAGCAGATGGACCTCGGCACCGCGCGCCGCGGCGAACATCGCGACCAGCAGGCCGATCGTGCCGGGCCCCACGACCAGTACGGGCTTGCCGGGCAGCGGATCGGCGGCACGCACCGCGCGCAGCGCGTTTCCACCCGGCTCGACCAGCGCGCCGAGCGTCGGGTCGACCGTGTCGGGCAGTTCGAGCAGCGCCGAGGCCGGCACCGGCAGCTGCTCGGCGAGGGCGCCGGGCCAGCCACGCCGGATGCCGATCTCATAGCGGTCGGCGCAGGTGTGCCGGCGCCCGGTGCGGCACAGCCGGCAGTGCCCGCAGCCGAGCATGGTGTCGCCGGTGACCCGCCGGCCGAGCCAGTCCGGGTCGACGCCGTCGCCGACCGCGCTCACCACGCCGCACCACTCGTGCCCGATGCGCACCGGATAGGCGGCGTCGCCGCTGGCCAGATAGGTCATGTCGCCGGAGAGGAACTCCATGTCGGTGCCGCAGACCCCGGCCCGTTCCACGTCCACGACCACCTCGCCGGGCCGGGCCACCGGCGGCTCCACCTCGACGACCTCGGTCTTGCCCGGGCCGGTGATCACAAATGCGCGCATGGGATCAGTCTGCCGGGACGAGTCCCCGGGTTGGAAATTTTGCGGAAGCGCTTGGCACTCCATGATGCTGAGTGCTAAAAATCTACTTGTCGCTGCTGCTCACCGCGGTGATGGGCCACCACGAGATGAGCGCGCGACCTCGGCAGAACTGATCTGAGCCGAGCGCCACGCGCCCGCCGGAAAGGCCGGCGGGCCGTCTCGAGGAGGTGGGTCCGTGGTGCTGACTTTTGATCCTTTCCGCGAGTTCGACCGGCTGGCCGGACAGGTGTTCGGCGCGACCACGAGCGGCGGCGCCGCCCCGGTCGCGATGCCGATCGACCTCTACCGGTCCGGCGACCACTTCGTGCTGCACTGTGACCTGGCCGGCGTCGACCCCGGCTCGGTGGATGTGAGTATCGACGGGCGAGTGCTTACGGTCCGCGCCGAGCGGTCCTCGCGCACCGACGCCGATGTGCACTGGGTACGGCGTGAGCGCGCCACCGGCACGTTCGAGCGGCGGCTCAACGTGGGCGACGGTCTCGACCTCGACAACATCGCCGCCACCTGGCAGGAGGGTGTCCTGACCCTGACCATCCCGATCGCCGAGGCGGCCAGGCCGCGCCGCATCGCGATCAGCACGCCCGGCGGCGGCGACGACCGGGTGATCGAGGGCACCGCTTCCCCGGCCCCGGCGTCATCCTGACGGTTTCCTCCCCACAACGGCCCGGCGGGCGATGCGCCCGCCGGGCCGGCGCCATGGGTTACGACCGCTGCCGGGCGGTCGCCTCCACACCCGCCATGAGCACGTCGATCCCGAACGCGTAATAGCGTTCCGGATCCGGCTCCCCGGCGAACGTCGCGCCGAACGCCACCAGCATCGGAAACTGGTCGGCCGGCAGGCACTCCAGGGCGATGCGCCGTTGCCGCCGCCACTCCGCCACCTCGTCCGCCGGCAGCGCCGGGGGGCAGTCCGGCTGCGCGGCGACCAGCCCGATCGCGCCGTGCAGCAGGTAGGACGCGATCCAGTAGCCCTCCTGAATGCTGAACCCGGCCTCGCTGAGCAGCGCGAGCGAGTCGTTGGTCGCGCGGGTGAAGCTGGTCGCGCGCGCCTTGTCGACCGCGAAGAGCAGCTCGGGCAGCACCGGATGGCGCCGCATCACGCCGACCAGGGTTTCCAGCATCGCGCGGAGCTGTTTCGCCCACGGGTCGGCGATGCCGCGGTCGCTGCGCACGTCGGCCAGCACGTGGTCGATGACCCCGAGGAGCAGCTCGTCCTTGTTTTTGAAATGCCAGTAGAGCGCCATCGGGGTGACCCCGAGCTCCTGCGCGAGCCGGCGGATCGTCACCGCGTCGAGGCCCTCGTCGTCGCCGAGGCGGAGGGCCCGCTCGGCCACCGCCGCCTTACTCAGTCGTTCACCCGCCACTTGACAACCATACAACGTACAGGTCTCATATACGAGGTACATGTACGACGTATAGGAGGATCCGTGGAGAAGAATCGACGGTGGTGGGCGCTCGTCGCGGTGGCGCTCGCCACCTTCATGACTTACCTCGACAACAACGTGGTGAACGTGGCGCTCCCGTCCATCCAGCGGGACCTCGGCCTGACGCTTTCCGGCCTGGAGTGGATCGCCAGCGCGTACATCCTGGTCTTCGCCGGCCTGCTGCTGGCCGGCGGACGCATCGCCGACGTGCTCGGCATGCGCGGCACGTTCTTCACCGGGCTCGCGGTGTTCACGCTCGCGTCGGTCGCCGCCGGGCTCGCGCAGAACCAGGAGATGCTGATCGGCGCGCGGGCCGTGCAGGGCGTCGGCGCCGCGCTGCTCACCCCGGCCTCGCTCGCCCTGCTGCCCCAGTTGTTCCCGGATCCGCGGGAGCGCGGCACCGCCATCGGCATCTGGGGCGGCGTGGGCGCGCTCGCCCTGGCCATCGGCCCGCTGACCGGCGGCTGGCTGAGCGAGAACGCGTCCTGGGGCTGGATCTTCCTGATCAACGCGCCGATCGGCGCCGCCACCGCCGCGCTGGCCGCGGTCAGCATCCCGGCCGGCGCCCGGAGCGCCTCCCGCGGCCTGGACCTGCCGGGGCTCGCCACCTCGTCGCTGGCCCTGTTCGCCCTGACCTACGCGCTGATCGAGGGCGAGTCGCAAGGGTGGGGCTCCGGTGGCATCCTGACCGCCTTCGGCATCGCCGCGGCCGCCGCGATCGCCTTCCTGATCATCGAGGCGCGCTCGGCGAACCCGATGATGGATCTCGCGTTCTTCCGCATGCGCGTGTTCAGCGGCGGCCTGATCGCGATGGGCCTGTGGGCGTTCGGGGTCTTCGGGATCTACTTCTATACCGCCATTTACATGCAGAACGTCCTCGGTTTCTCGCCCACCGAGGCGGGCGCGGCCTTCGTGCCGATGGCGCTGGTCATGGCGGTGATGGCGACCCTGGCACCGCGGCTCGAGGTGCGGTTCGGCGCGGGGCGCACGGTCGCGGCGGCGCTCGCCCTGATGGCCGCGGCGGTCGCCGGCATCTCCACGTACGGCGAAGGAACGTCCTACCTGGACCTGCTGCCCTGGTTCGTGGTGTACGGCGTGGGCGGCGGCCTGCTGGTCCCGCTCAACAACGTGATCGTCAGCGTGCTGCCGCCCGCCCGGGCCGGCATCGCGTCCGGCATGCTGAACGTGTCCCGCGAGGTCTTCGGCCTGCTGGGCATCACGATCCTCGGCGCCATCCTGACCAACCGGGCGAACGCCGCCGCCGGCACCGAGTTGCACCGCTATCTGTCCGGATACCAGACCTCCCTGGTGATCGCGGCCGTACTCGTGGCGGTGGGCATCCCGGTGAGCTTGTTCGCACTGCGGTCGGCGCAGCCGCCGGCCCCGGCCGACGAGCCGGTCCTGGAGATCGCCGGAAGTCGATGATGGTTTACCGGAGTGCCCGGCGGGGTATAGCGCCGCCGGCACTCCGGCCCTTTGTCCAGAGACGGTGGCGTCGCATGTCAATGTCCTTCGACTACACGATCCTCCGCGACGGCGACACGATCACGGTGGCGCCCGAGGGGGACATCGCGGTGGAGACGGTCCCGGTGTTGCGGGAGGTGCTCCGCAACGTGGTGGAAAATCACGAGAACGGCCGGATCGACGTCGACATGCGCGCCGTGACGTTCCTCGATTCCAGCGGGATCGGGGTGCTGGTGGCGGCGCAGCGTGCCGCGTCGGCCCACGGCACCCGGCTGATGCTCCGCGAGCCGGGCCCGGTCATCCGCATGGTCCTGCAGATCGCCAACCTGGAGAACGTCCTGGTCGCCGAGGAGGCCGCGGACGGAACGCCAGGCTGACGCCAAGCCGAGCCGGCCAGACGGACAAGACGCCGGTCAGACGGCGGCGGCCAGCCGGTTCGAGGCGTCGAGCGCGCGAGTCGACCAGCGGACCGCGTCCATGTACTGCCCGGCCAGGTCGAACGTGCCGAACTCGCCGTTCTCGTAGGCGTCCACCGCGCGCAGCACCCGCCCCAGCCGGCCGTTGCCCTCGGTCAGCGCCGCCACGACCTGCGGGGCGAGCGGGAACTGCTCGGCCATCGCGGCCGGCGAGATCGACAACAACCTACCGACGCCGCTGATCACCCCGACCATGAAGGCGGCGTCGCTCGGGGCACCGAACCAGGTGGCGATGTTCTCGCAGAGCCGGGCCCGGGTGAGCACGCCGAGCATGTGCTCGTCGGTGGCGCCGCTCAACTCGTCGAGCACCATCAGCGTCGCCCACTGCCGGATGTGCGGCAGGCCGATCATCACCACGGCCTGCCGCACCGACGAGACGCGGTTGGCGAGCCCGGCCGCGGCCGAGTTGCTGGCGCGCAGCACGCGCAGGGCGAGGGGCGGGTCGCTCGCGATGATCGAGACGATCCGGCGCAGGTCCGGGTCGGCCGCGCTGAGCGCGCCGACCAGTTCGAGCCGGCGCAGCCGGGACGGCGACAGGCTGGCCATGGTCAGCACCTGGGGATGGCTCAGCGCGTACCCCTGACGCAACTCCATGCCGTAGCGTGCGGCGATGGCGAGCTGCTCCGGGGTCTCCAGCCGCTCCGCGACGAGCTTGATGCCCGGGTATTGCCGGCACGCCGCGACCACCTCGTCGAGCCGGGTCAGGTCGCCGTCGAGCAGGTCCAGCTTGACGTACGAGGCGATGCCGAAGAGCTTCTCGTGACCGGATCCCCAGACGAAGTCGTCGAGCGCGATCCGGTATCCGGCCTCGCTCAGCGCGGTGATCCCGGCGATCACCTCGTCGTCGATGTCGACGGTCTCCAGCACCTCGAGGACGACCTGGGCCGGGCCGAACGGCAGCGCCAGCTCGCCGGCGAGGAACTCCCGGGTGAGGTTGATGAAGCACAGCCGGTCGCCGGCCACCTCGCGGATGCCGAACTCGGTGAACGCGTTCACCATGACGGTGCTGGTCGCGTACGTGTCCTGCCGGCCCGCCGCGACGGCGTCGATGCTGCCCCGGAAGAGCAGCTCGTAGGCGACCACGTCGCCGTGCTCGTCGAAGATCGGCTGGCGCCCCACGTGCACGAGCTGGGTGCCGTCCGCAGACGCCGGTGGTTTCACACCGCTGCTATCGGCCGCCGACGTCACGACCTGACGAAATGCGCCCGATCACTATGGCTTGGTAGCCTGGTCCGCCGAAAGTCAGGGAGTCGGAGGGCGTGCGTTGAGTCAAACCTTGCTGGTCACCGGTGGTGCCGGATTTGTCGGTGCCGGGCTGATCAGATCCCTGCTGACCGACTTCCCGGACGCGGCGATCGTGTCGCTGGACAATTACTTCACCGGCGTCCCGGAAAACCACGTCAACGATCCGCGGGTGACCTACCTCGACGGCTCGACGGTCGACGTGGCCAAGATCTGGGCCGACCGCGGCCTCGCCCGCCCCGAGATCGTCTTTCACCTCGGGGAGTATTCGCGGATCGTGGCCTCGTTCGACGACCACGACCTGACCTGGGAATTCAACCTCCTGGGCACCAAAGAGGTGGTCAAGTTCGCCGCCACCAACGGGGCCAAGCTGATCTACGCCGGGTCCAGCTCCAAGTTCGGCAACGACGGGCAGGACGAAAACCTCAACCCGTACGCCTGGACCAAGGCGAAAAACATCGAATACATCAAAAACTACGCAACCTGGTACGGGCTGGACTACGCCATCACGTACTTCTACAACGTGTACGGACCGGGGCAGATCACCAGCGGCAAGTACGCCACGGTGATGGGCATCTTCGAGCACAAATACCTGCACGGCGAGCCGCTGCCGGTGGTCTCCCCCGGCACCCAGACCCGCGACTTCACCCACATCGACGATATTGTCCGCGGCATCGTCCTGGTCGCCCAGCGCGGCAAGGGCGACGGCTACCTGCTCGGCACCGGCCAGGAGTGGCCGATCATCGAGGTCGCCAAGATGTTCGGCGTGCCGTTCGAGCTGGTGCCCGCCCTGCGCGGCGAGCGGGTCCGCGGCCAGGCCGACAACACCAAGGCCACCGAGCTGGGCTGGCGTCCCGAGCGGCGGCTCGACGACTACATCGCGGCCTTCGTGGCGGCCCACCCCCGCTGATCCGCGGCCCGAGCCCGGTCGCGGAGAACACGGTCACGGAGGAACGACACCGCCCACACCGCCACGATGGCGAGCGCCAGGCCGGCGGCCGGCAGGCCGAGACCGCCGTGCCAGAGCAGGGTCACCAGCCACGTGCCGAGGACAAACGTACGTACGGCGAGGGCGACAAGCATGCCGGTCGAGTGCCCCGCCGCCCGGCCCGCCGGGGCCACCCGCTGTCCCGTCGGGGTCAGTTCCGGTAGCGCGGCAGCGCGACCTCCATGACCAGGCCGCTCGGCGTGCCGAGCCGGGCCCGCAGGACGCCGCCGCGCGCGGCGGTGAGCTCCCGCACCACCCACAGGCCCAGCCCGTTGTCGTCCGGCGGCGGAGTCCGCCGGCGCAGCGCCGCCACCAGTTCCGGGGTCGGCCCGCCGTCGTCCGCCACGGTCAGCCGCAGCCGCCGGCCGCGGAGACCGGCGCGCAGGCGGACCGGGCCGGCCGAGTGCCGCACCTCGCCCGGGACACCTATCACCAGCAACAGTGGCTGCTCGGCATCCAACAGCTGATCGACGACGGTCTCGTCGACAGCGAGATCGAGATCTCGAACTTCGGCGAGGAGAAGGCCGAGCAGCGCCGTACGTTCTACGGCTTCGACCCGGAAAGCACGGCGGGCGACGGCCGGTGGGCGCAGGGCAGCTCGCTGCTGGGCGAGGAACTGCAGTACGTGCCGGATGCGTTGCCGCTCACCGACGACAAGCCGCTCGGCCCCGCGCCGGACCCGAAGCTCTTCGTCACCTACGACGGTTCGATGGGCAAGGGCAAGCCGGGCGACGCCGCCGGTTCACATCTGCAGGGCGCCAAGAACGCCATCAAAAAGGCCTTCGACTAGGTACGGGGTGAGCTCGTGCGCGGTGCGGTCGACCGCGCACGAGCTTGCTCCCGGCCGGGCGCTCAGGCGTCGCGGCGCCGCAGTGCCAGATAGCCGGCGGCCACCGCGGCGGCGGCCCACGCCACCAGCACTGCCATGCCGGTCAGCGGGGTGAGCAGCAGGCCGTCCATGGGCTTGCCGTCCATCGCGACACCGCCGGCGGCGTCGGGCAGAAACTGCGCCACCGACCGCGTACCCGGAAGACTCAGCAGAATCCCGGACACCATGAAGAACAGTGGCAGGAGAATGCCGATGGTCAGCGCCGCACTGCGCAGCAGCGCGGCGAGTCCCATCGAGAAGAGCAGCAGCAGGACGGCATAGAGGACACCGCACACCACCGCCCGGGCGGCGCCCTGGTCGGTGAGCGACACCCCCGCCTCGCCCAGCAGCGCCTGCGTGACGCAGAAGCTGACGAGCACGGTCGCCGCGCAGACGGCCAGCGTGACGAGCGAGGCGGCGAGCAGCTTCGCGGCATAGAAGACGCCACGCCGGGGCACCGCGACGAGGAAGGTGCGGATCGCCCCCGAGGAAAATTCGCTGCTCATCGCGAGCACGCCGAACACGACCAGGGCCAGCACCCCGAACCTCGTGCCGGTGAATCCGATCGAGATGGGATCGAGAGCGGCCTTGTCCGCGGCGCTCATCTTTGCGTAATTGCCGCCGACGAACAGGCCGGCCAGCACGGTGACCGCCATGGTCGCGGCCACGTAGAAAAGCAGCGTCCACACCGTCGACCGGATCGTGCGCAGCTTGGTCCACTCGGCGAGCACCGCCGCCCGAAAGGTTTCCATCGTCGTCACACCTCTGCATTCGCGCGGTATTCCACCGCGTCGGCGGTCAGGCGCATGAACGCCTCTTCCAGGGAGGGCACCTGCGAACTGATCTCGTAGACGGTCAGTCCATGGCTCGCGGCCAGCTCGCCCACCGCGGCGGAGGTGCTGCCGGCCACGTGCAGGGCGCCGTCCGGGGCCACCGTGACCTCGATCCCGGCCGCACTCAGCGCCTGGCTGAGCTGGTCCGGGTGTGGGGTGCGGACCAGGACGTACGACTGGGCGTTGGCCGCGACGAAGTCGTCGACCGAACTGTCCGCCAGCAGGCTCCCCTGCCCGATCACGACGAGGTGGTCCGCGGTCTGGGCCATCTCACTCATCAGGTGGCTGGAGACGAGGACCGTACGCCCCTCGGCGGCCAACTGCCGCATCAGCCCACGGATCCACCGGATGCCCTCCGGGTCGAGACCGTTGACCGGCTCGTCGAGCAGCAGGATCTCCGGATCGCCGAGCAGCGCCGCGGCGATTCCGGCACGCTGCGCCATGCCGAGGGACAACCCCTTGGCCCGTTTGCCGGCGGCCTGGTCCAGTCCCACGATCTCCAGGACCTCCGCGACCCGCCGGCCGGGGATCCGGTTGGACTGGGCGAGGGCCAGCAGGTGGCCGCGGATGGAACGGCCCCCGTGCATGCTCCGCGCGTCCAGCAGCGCGCCCACCGTCCGCAACGGAAAGGCGATTTCGCCGTACCGCCTGCCGTCGATCAGCACCCGGCCGGAATCCGGGCGGTCCAGGCCCAGCATCGCCCGGATGGTGGTGGACTTCCCGGCTCCGTTGGGGCCCAGGAAGCCCGTGACCCGCCCGGGACGCACCCCGAAGGACAGTTCGTTGACCGCGACCGTCCTGCCGAAACGCTTTGTCAGCGACTGAACCTCAATCATCGATCATCCAATCTTGACCCGCGCCGAATACGCTGAGATATCGAAGATTACGACCGCCGACAGGGCCTGAAAACTACTTGTGAAGCATTTCCAGAAAGCGATTACATCGTCATTCACCGACCATGACATTTGTCATTGGCGGCCCATGCGCCGGGCAGTGAGGTCGGTCACTAAAGGCGCACAAACGCTCTCCGGCTGACGCCGGAAGGTAAGTCAAGCCTTACTTTGCCGCGAATTCTCCCGACAATGGGAGGTCGGCGAGAGGGGTGGCGGTGGCGGATCAGATCGCGGCCGAGCAGGCACGGGTGGCAGCCATGTACGCGCGGCTGGACGCCGAGGCGAGTGCGGTGGAGGCGGAACTCGCCGCCGTGCGCGCCGCACCCGATCAATCGTCCGCCGCCGACCAATCGTCCGCCGCTGACCAATCGTCCGCCGCCGACCGGAAGGCTGCGGCGGCCAGGCTCGCGCGCAAGCTCGCGGACCTTCGCGCCGCGGAGCCCGGGCTGTGCTTCGGCCGCATCGACCGCACCGACGGGACGACCCTGCACATCGGACGGCGCGGGCTGTGGGACGACGGCGAACCGCTGCTGGTCGACTGGCGGGCGCCCGCCGCGACGCCGTTCTACGCCGCGACGCCGGCCCACCCCATGGGGTTGCGCCGCCGACGTCATCTGCGGCTTGCCGACCGTACGGTGAAAGGCCTCTCCGACGAAATCCTCGACGGCTCCGCACCGGGCGCCGAGGACGTGCTCGGCGACGGACCGCTCACCGAGGCGCTGAACGCGAAACGCACCGGGCGGATGCGCGACGCGGTGACCACGTTGCAGGCGGAGCAGGACGCGATCGTCCGCTCGGCACATCGCGGCGTCACCGTCGTCCAGGGTGGACCGGGCACCGGAAAGACCGTCGTCGCCCTGCATCGCGCGGCGTACGTCCTGTTCGCCTTCCCGGCGGCGGCTTCCCGCGGCGTGCTGGTGGTCGGGCCGGACGCGCGGTTTCTCGATTACATCTCGCAGGTGCTGCCCTCGCTCGGGGAGAACGACGTCCGGCTGGCCACCCGGACCGGGATCGCCGGCCCCGCGCTCGCCCCGGACCCCGCCGCCCATCTCAAGGGACGAGCCGAGTGCGCCGACGGACTCGCCAACTGGGTACGGGCCCGGCGCCCCACCGCCGCGCCGATCACCCTGCCCGTGGGTGGTGAGCTGGTCGAGATCGGGGCGGCCGCGGTGGCCGACGCGCTGGCCGCGGCGAGCAGGCTGCCACACAACCCCGGCCGGGCGGCCGTCAAGGAATATCTGATCGCCGAAATCGTCCGGGTCCGCGCCCAGCACGCGCACGACCAACTCGAACGGATCGACCGCGAGACGGCGCAGCTGGTCGGCATCGACCTCGACGCGGCGGTGGCGGCGGATCTGCGGTCACTCGGTCTGGCCGGCCCGCCTGAGGTCGCCGGCGAGGAACGCGAGGACCCGGCCGCCGCCCGTTCCGCCCTACGGCACGACCGGCGACTCGACGACGCGATCACCGCATTCTGGCCGCCGCTCACGCCGGCCGAGGCGGTCTACGGGATACTCGCCGACCCGGCTAACCATCTCCCTTTTCTGGCCCCCGAAGAACTGACGCTCGCGCGGCGGATGCCCGGGTCGCCGTGGACCGCGGCGGACATGGCGCTGCTCGACGAGGCCGCCGAACTGATCGACGGACCACCGGACGACGTCTACGGACACGTCGTGGTCGACGAGGCGCAGGAGCTCACCGAGATGGACTGGCGGGCGGTGATGCGCCGCTGCCCGAGCCGCTCGATGACGGTGGTCGGCGACTTCGCGCAGGCCGGCCCCGACTCGACCGTGACCGGCTGGCGGGCCGCCCTGCACCCGCACGTGGGCGAACGCTTCCACGTACACACCCTGACGATCAACTACCGGACCACCGCGGAGATCCTGGACAGCACCGGCGACCTGCTCGCCGCGATAGCCCCGGACCAGCAGCGCAGCCGCTCGCTCCGGCACGGCGAACCACCGCGCCGCCGCCGTGCCACGGCCATCGTCCGTACGGTGCTGGAGGAACTCGACGCACAAGCCGCAACCAACCCCGGCGACCTGATCGCCGTGATCTGCGCCGACCGGACGGCACACCGACTGGCCAGCACCGCGATCGCCGACCGGGCCCGCGTGGTCCCCGTCTCCGAGGCGCGCGGCCTCGAATACGACTCGGTCCTCGTCGTCGACCCGCAGGAGATCATCGCAGCCCGCCCGAGCGGCCGGCGAGATCTCTACGTGGCACTGACCCGCCCCACGCGCCGCCTCTGCACGATCAGCAGATGACATAGGAAGATCACAGGAAGAACATGGAATAGCCTCAGCCAGACTGGGCACTGTTGCCGCCATGCCTGCATATGCCGCGCACGCCGGCCGGTCCGTCGGCTACCCGGTCGCCGCTCTGCTCCTGGTCGCGGCGCTGCTGCTGATCGCCGGACCGCGTTCCTCCTCGACCGCCGCCGCGCCTTTGCGGTCACCGGTCCGGCCGGTCGCGCAGCCATCGGACGACGGGCCGTACCGGGTGGTCGCGCTCGGCGACTCGGTGCCGGCCGGCACCGCCTGCGACTGCACCCCGTACGCCTCGCTGGTCGCCCGGCACGAAGCCGCGAGCAGGGGCTCCACGGCCGACGTGGCAAATCTCGCCGTCGGCGGCCTGACCACGAACGGCCTGCTCGACCAACTCGACAATGCCGCGGTACGCGACCAGCTCACCGACGCCGACCTGGTCGTCATCACCATCGGGGCGAACGACTTCGACTCCGACGAGGTCGCCGACGACGCCTGCGGCGCCCCCGAACTCTCGTGTTTCCAATCCACCCTGCAGGAGCAGGCATCGCAGCTCACCGCCGCATTTAAGAAGGTCAACGCGCTACTCGGCGACCAGCCGGCAAACGTCCTGGTGACCGGATACTGGAACGTCTTCCTCGACGGCGACGTGGCCGCCGCCCGCGGCACCCACTACGTACGCAACAGCGTCTCGCTCACCCTGGCCGAAAACGCCCAAATCGCGGCCGCCGCCAGGGCCCAGGACACCACGTACGTCGACATCTACACCGCCTTCAAGGGCGCCTCCGGCACAAACGACGACACCCCCCTGCTGGCCGACGACGGCGACCACCCGAACGCCGCCGGCCATCGCCGGATCGCCGAGGCCATGCAGGCCGTGCTCGCATCCACGTGAACCGCGGCCGCCGCTAGACGATCTGGTCCACCAGCCCAGCCTACGGTCTCCTCGCGACCCAGTCGCTGGGACGGACGGTCGTGGCCCCGCCGGTTGCCGCGCCGATCGGCGCCATGATCCAGCGATCGTGCAGGGCTTGGCGGTGGTGCCTAACCGAGGAGCTCGCGGATGTCGGCGGCGGTGAGCCCGGCGGAGGCGAATTCTCCGCCGTCCATCACCCCCGCGAACAGCTCGGCCTTCCGCGCCTGCAGTGCCATCACCTTCTCTTCGATGGTGTCCCGTGCCACCAGGCGATAGACCATCACGTTGCGGGTCTGCCCGATGCGGTGGGCCCGATCCACCGCCTGCGCCTCCGTCGCGGGGTTCCACCACGGGTCCAGCAGAATGCAGAAGTCCGCCTCGGTCAGATTCAGGCCGAACCCGCCGGCCTTGAGACTGATCAGGAAGACCGGAGCGGCACCGGTCTTGAACTCCTCGACCACCCGCTTGCGGTCGCGGGTGGTGCCATCCAGGTACGCGCAGGCGATGCCGGCTTGCACCAACCGATCACGAGCGGCGCCGAGGAACCGGGTGAACTGGCTGAACACCAGCGTGCGGTGCCCCTCCGCGACGATGTCCGTGAGTTGCTCCACGAGCAGGTCGAGCTTGGTCGAGGACACCGTACGATGCTGGTCGTCGACCAACGCCACGTCCAGGCTGGCCTGCCGCAACAGCGTCAGCGAACGGAAGATCTCGAAACGGTTCTTCTCCAGGTCGCCCAGCAGGCCGAGCACCTTTTGCCGTTCCCGCTGCAGGTAGCGCTGGTAGACCTTGCGATGGCCGGGCGCCAGATCGATCTCGATCACCTGTTCCTGCTTGGCCGGCAACTCGGCGGCGACCTCGCTCTTGCGGCGGCGCAGCACCAACGGGCGGATCCGGCGGCGCAACTGGGCCAGCCGGTCCTGGTCGCGTTCGCGTTCGATCGGGTTGCGGTAGTACTCGGTGAACCGATCGAGCCGCGGAAAGAGACCGGGGGCGGTGATCGAGCAGAGTGCCCACAGTTCGGCCAGGTTGTTCTCCATCGGAGTGCCGGTGATGGCAATCTTGAAGGGTGCCGGAAGGCGGCGGGCGCACTTGTACGCCTGCGATTGCGGATTCTTCACGAACTGTGCTTCGTCGAGCACCAGGCCGGCCCAGTCCATCGCCGCATAGTCGTCGTGCTCCAGGCGAAACAGCGTGTAGGACGTGACCACGACGTCGGCCTGGCCGATCGCCTCCGGCAGAACGGCTCCGCGCCGGGCGGCGGTTTGGGTGATCGCCCGTACCTCGAGATCCGGGGTGAAGCGGCCGGCCTCGGCTTCCCAGTTGTGGACGACACTGGCCGGCGCCACGACCAGGAAGCGGCCGTGTTTGCGGGCGTGGCACAGGAGGGCGAGCGCCTGCAGCGTCTTACCGAGGCCCATGTCGTCGGCGAGGATGCCGCCGAGCCCGTTGTCGTGCAGCGCGGCCAGCCAGCGGAAGCCCTCCTGCTGGTACGGGCGCAGCTCGGCATACACCTCGGTGGGCACCGGCTGGTCGAGGCGTACGCCCGCCTGGCTCAGCGCGGCCACCGTACGCTGCCAATCCGCCGCCTGGCCGGCCACCTCCCCCAACTCGGCCAGTTCGTCCCAGACACCGGCCTGGAACCGACCGACCCGCAGCACGCCCGGCGGGCTGTCGGTGAGTGCGCGCGACTCGGCGATCAGATCACGCAGCTGCTGGAACTCCGGCCGGGCCAGGCCGAAGTAGACACCGCCGGGCAGGATCAAGAACTCTTGGTCCCTGGCGAGCGCGACGAAGAGCGCCTCGAAGTCGACCTGCTCGCCGCCCACCTCCACGCGCACAGACAGGTCGAACCAGTCCTGTTCGCCGCTTCGCGCGGCGCCGGTGAACGTGATGATCGGCGCCGCCCCGGTTTCCTGGAGAAACCAGCCATCGTCCGGCTCGATCACGGATACGCCGAGGTCGGCCAGGGCGGGGACCACCGTTTTCCGGAAATAGATCATCGAGTCACCGCTGAGCACCGACTCGGCGGCGAGCCGGGGGCCGAGCGGGCCGGGTTCGAGCAGACCGGGCTGGCGGAGCGCCACGAGGTCAGCCACCCGCCGTACGAGATCGGCGCGCTCGTCGGACAGCGTCGGCGACCAGAGCGGTTCGCCATGCCGCTCGCCGCCCACCTCGAGCACCCACTCCCAAAGCAACCGCAGATGGTGCTGGCGTTCGGCACCCAACGTCACGGTCAGGGTGGGCGCACCCACCTCGGGCAGACCCACAGCCGGCCCGGCCGGCCTTACCTCCCATTGCCGCACCAGGCTCGGGTAGAACTCGGCGAAGAACCGGTCCTGCTGTTCGCCCGGAATCCGGACACTCGGTGCCGTCAGCACCCGGCGAGCCGATTTCGCAAGCGGGTGGGCCAGCGGAGCAAGCCGCATCACCCCTTCGGCCGACTTCGCTTCGCCGCGCACACCCCACCAGGCGATGCCGTGCGCCGGCTCGCCGACGAAGAGTGCGCTCTCGATGTCGACCGGCAGGCCGTCGTCCCGCACCATTGCTGCCAGCAGCAGGTCGCCGTCCACCCGGTCGACCTGCATTGATACCTGCGCCGGACGACGTGCCACAACCACCGGCCGGGCGTGCTTGCCATACTGCACGAGCGGCAAGCCGGACTCCTGCGCCTCGGCCAGCAGGTCCCAGATTCGTCGGCTGGCGAACTCATCGAGAAAGACGTTCGCGTTGCTGCTGTGGTATTGCGCGTGCGAGCCGGACAGCTTGACGATCTCCGTGAGCAGCCGCCGGTGGCGCTCCAGATGCGACGAACGGCCCCCGGCCCAGCCAAGGGAGTGCCAGCTGATCCCACTGCGAACCCAACTCCGTTGGCCCGGCAACACCGGACGCATCGAGATCCGCTGCACGGTCTTGCGTGCCCGTGGATGGTAGGCGTTCACCAGCTCGAATTGCAGGCCGAGCCCGGGCTCCGGCGGCAATGCAGGCGGCGCCACGGCCAGGTCACGCATCCAAGCGGACAGCTGGGATTCCCATTTGCCGCCCTGCGGCCGCCGCTGGGCCGGTGCCGAGGACTTCGCCGACCCGGCCTCCTGCCGAGCGGCGATCAGCAGCGCAACGACATGTACGCAATTCGCGTCGGAGCAGGTACATGTGCCGTTCAAGGCAGGCACGCTCTCGACGACCTCACCGGTCACCACCCCGCCGTGCCGCACCTTGCCAACCGCCTGTCCGGACCTGCCGACAGTCAAGTCGGCGATCTCCCCATCGGCCAGCACTGCCCGAGCCTGGAGAAAGGTGCGGACGCCGACCAGCTCACACAGAAGCGCTTCTTCTTGGGAGAGGACCAGCTTCGCCATCGTCGCCTTTCGCCAGAGCCAGCGGCCCACCTTAGCCATGTTGCAAGCAGCCCCGCATACGACAGGTACTCAGGAAGAGGGACATCGTGGGTTGGAATTACGCCCCATCGGGCGTCCACTTCTGCACGGGCGCGGTGGCCGGCAACCCGATGGGCTGGATGCATCGCGACCAGGCCAGGATCAATCCTTCGCCGCCGGCGCGAGGACGCGTCAGTCCGCTTGGCGACCTCGAACGTCACGAAACCGCTCTCCTGGTCGGCCTCCCACCGGTAGAGCACCAGCTCACCGGCCGGGTCGCCCTGCGCCCAGATCCTGATCGAGGCAGTCATCGCGTTGCGATCGTCTGCACGGCGCCATCATGTTCAGGCCAGATACACGGTGAGGGCTAATGCGCCTGCGGCGGGCCGGCGGCCGGCTCCTGCTCGGGGCAGCGCAGCCGCAGCAGCTGATGCCCGAATGCCGCGTCGACGAGTCGGCAGTGGTGCGGGTCGGCGGTGCCCGGATGGGCGTACCCGTCGAAGAAGCGGCAGGTGAGGCAAATCTTCACGACCGGAATCCGCCCCTGCCGCTGCAGCCGACGGATGTGGTCGGTCACCACCCGCAGCAGCTGGCGCTGGCCGGTCTCATTCAGGTTCCTCAACTCCGCCAGCAGATCCGCAGCCCAGTGCTGCAGCTCCGGCGCCTGTGCCCGGCCCCGGTCGGTGATCTTCACAGACACATCCCCCGGAGACGCCGCCGGCCCCATGACGACCAATCCCTCGCACACCAGGGTTTCGATCGAGGACGCTGTCGCGGGCGCGGTCATGCCGGCATCCGCTGCCAGGTCGGCGAGCGTGTACCCGTCCCGACGCCGGCTGACCAGCAGCAGCAACTGCTGTTGCGCGAGCGTACGCTCCAGCCCGGCGGCAGGGTCGTCGGCGGCAAGGTGCATGGCGACAGCCACCCTCGCCAGACCGGTGGCCAGCCGATGAGGCAAGGCTTCGGAGTCCACTGGCAGCCATCCACGAGTCACGATGCGTTGACAGCCGTCACATTATCCGACGTTGGTGTCTGAATCGATGCTCCCGCCCGCCCGCAACTCTTGTGCCACGCGCCGGGGCGCCTCGTGCGCGAGACGCCCCGGCTGCGCTGCCGCAAGAAACGCCGCGCTCACCGTTGTGACAAGATTGGCGGGTGCGTCGCTAGACCGCGGTTCGCCGCCTTCGGACGGTCGCCGAACGCTGTCAGGGGGCCAGCGGCTTGTGGGATGGAGAGCCGATCGGTACGCGCGATCTGCCCGAAGCGTTCCTTGAGTGCCGTCCTGAACGCCGAAGGCGTCTGATACCGGAACGTGGGCTCGGTCATCGGCGCGTCCCCTTGCCGGTGAGTACCCGGGCGAACTCGCCCGGATCCGAGTGGCCATAGGCGACCGTGTGGGGCGCGACGACGGCGGTGAGCGCCTCGTCGCGCAGCAGGCCCAGCGCGAGGGCATCCTGTACGACCTGAGCCACCGCGGACTCATCCTCGCCGCCGGAGAGCAGATCATCAATGATCGCCGGCACCGTGCGTACCGGAAGCCCGCCCCAGACCTCCCAACTGTCCGGAGCGATCCGTGACCGGACACGCAGCTTGATGTCCTCGCGCCGTGGTCGCAGCCGGGTGGTGGCGTAGAACTCGTGGTCGTACGGAATCAGATCACCGAGTCCGCGCAGGTGTGCGGCACTGCGATGGCTGACGACGACGTTCGGGACGGTGGTGCGTTCGTGCCACGACTGGCTGCCGCCGAGTTGCAGCCAGGCCGCGCGTAGCGGGTCGAGGTCAGGATCTTCGGGCGCGCCCGTGAGCCGATATACCCGCGGCCTTCACCCTGAATTCGAGGTCGGCACTCCCTTTGCCCCACCCAACGAGCGAGACCTCTAACGACGCCGCAGGCTTCGCTTGATGCTACGGACCGGTCAGTCGCTCCCCCATCAGGGCTTTCGAGATCGAAAGTCGTCCCGTCGCGACGGTCGAAGCGCGGTTGACATTTGCGGACGGCTCTTGCCCGACGGCGGTAGCGCGGCGCAGTGCAGCTCGGCCGGGCCGATCGGGCCGATCAGTAGTAGTAGGCGTGGGCGGTTGCCGGGGCGGCGCCGGCGCGCCGGTAGGCGCGCATGATCGCGACGACCACCTGGTTGAACAGCCTCCGGTTCACGCCTTCGGCGGTGCCCGACGGCTCGCCCGCCGCGGGATCGAACAGCAGATCCCCGATCGGCGAGCCGCTACCGTCCGCCGGCCGGAACCTGCGGGTGGGGACCTCGAACGTCACGAAACCGCTCTCCTGATCGGCCTCCCACCGGTAGAGCACCTGCTCACCGGCCGGGTCACCCTGCGCCCAGATCCCGATCGAGGCAGTCATCGTGGGCACCGCCCAACGTCGCCGAACACTGTCAATCCCTTCGCTGGTAGCCGACCCCGTCCCGAGCCGCGGCTTCAGGATCCCACGTGTAGCCCGCCTCGTTCGTGGCGGTGTGCGCGCGGCCGTAGCTCGGGTCGCCGGTGCTGGCCATGTACTGCGCCTCGAATCGCTCGTGCCGCAACAGGTCGATGTCCGCCGGGTGCGGGTTGCCGTCGGCGAGTCGCTGCCAGGCCTCGGCCATACGTGGGTTGGCGTCGAAACGCCCCCTGATGTTGTCGCCGTACAAATCGAGCAGGTGCTCGTCGCGGAACACGTGATTCTTGATCATCGTGATGTCGTCCGGGCTGAAACCGTACTCCCCCGCGGTGGCGGCGACGGCTGGGAGCTCATCGTCGCTGGCCCGGAACCCGTCGTACGCGTGATTTGCCCAGTCCTCCTCGAAGTCGATGTCGCCGCGCGGACGCCGTAGCTCCCCACCGGTCTGGCGCACGGGGGACGGCGCATCGGGCGTGGTTCCCGCCGGATCGGAGCGGCTGAGCCGGCGCAGTGCGTCCTTGAGGCCGTCCAGCACGCCGGTCAGCTCGGTGAGCTTGCCGCTGAGCCGCCGCAGGCTGTCGAGTAAGGCCCGGATGAAGCCCTGGATCTTGTTGACCCATTTGGCGACCAGGGCAGCCACCTGGCCGACGACGACCGGGGTGGCCAGGCCCAGCGTCAGGCCCGCCTCCGCCAGCCACTGGGGTAGGCGGGCGGCAAGGGTGCCCACGAATTGCGCGATCAGGTCACGGACGATGCCGCGGACCAGGCCGACGATCAGACCGGCGCCTTCCACGGCGTACGAGATCCCCTCGGACGCCTTGGC
>Ga0070668_100000205_pt1 | contig 38963 bp, 42 predicted proteins | sample KBSS43metaG_FD_64661 | JGI IMG/M metagenome (GOLD analysis project Ga0070668, IMG submission 64661) | Switchgrass rhizosphere microbial communities from Kellogg Biological Station, Michigan, USA - KBS S4-3 metaG | ecosystem: Host-associated > Plants > Roots > Rhizosphere > Soil ...
GGGATCGGGCCACGTTCCGGGATCGGGCCACGTTCCGGGATCGGGCCACGTTCCGGGCTCGGGCAACGCCCCACGTTCCGGGCTCGGGCAGCGGAACTTTGGTCAAGCCCAGAGCCGCGGTTGTTGGGGAATTTGATGGGGAACGAGCATCGACACAGGTTGGACCTTGCCCCCAGCACCGGCGCAACACGCGAGTCGGCGATGCATCCCGGTCAACGCCAGCTCACAGCGGCTCTCCCCCAACCATCACGAACGCCGTCCGAGCTGCCCCCGCTGGCCAATCGGGCATCCTCAGTGAGCAAAACTGATGGGATGGCTTCGACTTCGCCTGGTCCGCACCGCAAAACCGCAGCTCAGAGGCCCACAGGAAGATCGAATCCCTCGACAAGGTGAGTCCCCCGACCCAGCAACACCTCAAGCGTCTTCCCGAACAAGTCCGCATAAAGCAGCCGGCCCCGGCCCGCAAGCCGCTCGCGTGCCCGCCAGCAGCGGACGCAGAACCTCGCTGACCGACGTCCGCCCCGCCCACTGATCCCGGCAGGCAAGCCGACTCGATCGCATATCAAAACATTCGTTGCGATTCTGAACCTGGCCCCTGATCACAATGATCTTGCGGTCATGTGACCTCTGTCACCTGATTCCGGAGCGAGGCGCGAGCCGCACCGCCTGCTCACCCTTGATGCCATCGAGTGATCACTATCTATCACGACCTGGGCTGGGGCCGATCGCCACGCGGCGGGCCGCGGGGCGCGAGGTCAGGCCGCGGGCGAAGAACACGACGAATGCGGCCACGAACGCGAGGTCACCGACCGCGGCGACCACGGTCAGCGGCCCGGCCTGCCCCGCCGCCGCCTCGGCCAGCAGCCGTACCGCATACATCGCCTTGCCGGCCCCGCCCAGGGCCACCACGAGCGCGTGACGGCGCGGCGCGAAAGCGGCGACCAGGTAGCCCACCGCGAACAGGAACGTCTGGCCCGAGGAGCCGCGGAACAGCAGCAGCACGTCCGGCGTCACCGGCCCGGCGTGGAAACGCTGGTAGGCGGCGGCCGGGTCGATGAGTCCCGGGACCGCGCCGAGCATTGTCCACAGACCCGCGGCGAGGAAGACCAGCCCCCACCCGCGGGGGATCCAGACCCGGGCCGGCGTGGGATCGGTACGACGTGCTGGTGTCGATGTCATGAGCATGTTGTGCCACCAGCGCGCACGAAAGTCCTCAACCTAGGTCGAGAAACGCGCAGATCTCCGGATCCGGCTCAACTGCGTCGGCGTGATGCCCAGGTGCGCCGCGATCTGGTACTTCGGCAGGTCCCGCTCGATCGTCGGATGCCGCTCGATCAGCAGCCGCAGCCGCTCCGCGGCGGGCAGGGTGACCAGTTCGAGCTCCCGCCGCTCGTTTTCCAGGTAGAGCAGCTCGGCGAACCGTCGCGCCAGCCGCTCCAGGTCCCGGTGCCGATCGAACAGCCCCTGCACCCGCGCCCAGTCGGCCAGATGCACGACGCAGTCGGTGAGCGCCTGCTGCGGCGTACGCACGGGCTCGCCGGTGAGCAGCGAGGCATAGTCGCCCACCAGCGCCGGGGCGTGGAACAGGTACTTGCTGTACTCGGTCCCGTCGGCGCTGACGTAGTACGCGCGGACCCAGCCGGCCTCGAGCAGGCCGAGGCGCGTCGCCGGTCTGCCCGACGGCGCGAGGTGGGCGCCCTTGGCCACCCGTACGGTCTGAAACAGCGGCGCGAGAGCCACCCAGGTGCCGGGATCGAGGGGATGGATCGCACTCATGTAGCCGACCAGCGTCGGAGACAGCACCATCGCGGTCAGCCCCCCACCACCCGGGCACGCCCGGCTGCGCCGCTCACCATCAGTCCCACCAGCTGCAATCTAGACGATCTACGCGGCACGCCGCCGACGGCTCCGACCCGCGGACGAAGCTTCACAGGTCCGTCCGCGCGATCGAGGAGGCTCGGTCGGTCTCGTACTCGCGGGTCATGTGAGCAGCTCCGGTACTTGATCAGTCGACAGCTTGGGCCGCTACGCCGAGAACAGCTGCCGCGCGAGGGTCTCCCCGATCGGCAGGGCTGAGGTCGCGGCCGGTGACGGCGCGTTGAGGACGTGGATGCTGCGCGGCGTTGTCTGGAGCAGGAAGTCGTGTACCAAGGTCCCGTCCCGGCGTACCGCCTGGGCGCGGATTCCGGCCTCGTGCGGCAGCAGGTCGTCCAGGCTGAGGTCGGGGCAGTACTTGCGGCACTCCTGGAGGTAGCCGCGCTTGACGAAGGAGTTCTTCAGCTCGTGGATGCCCGTGCGGAGGTTCGCCCGGGCCACCTTCCACAGCCCGGGGAACCGGGCGTACTCGGCGACGTCCCGCAGGTCGACGCTGCCTTTGGCGTACTTCTCGCGGGCCAGGCCGAGAACGGCGTTGGGTCCGACGGTGAGGCCGCCGTCGATCGTGGGGCTGAGGTGCACGCCGAGGAACGGCAGGTCCGGGTCCGGGATCGGGTAGATCAGGTGCTCGACCAGGCGCGTACGGGACTGCGGCAGGGCGTAGTACTCGCCCCGGAACGGAATGATCTGGGTGTCGATCTCGAGGCCGGCGAGCCGCGCGACCCGGTCGGCCTGCAGGCCGGCGCAGGCGACGAGGTGCCCGGCCCGCCAGGTCGCGCCGTCGGTGTCGATGACGACCTGGTCCGTGAGCTCGCGGATGGCCCGGACGGGCTGCCCCGTCGCCACGGTGCCGCCGGCCGCGGCGATGAGGTCGGCGAGGGTCCGGCTGACCAGCGTGTAGTCGATGATGCCGGTCGTGGCGACCTTGATGGCGCCCAGTCCGCGGACGTTGGGCTCCGCCTCCCGCAGCGCCGCGCCGTCGAGCAGCTCGACATCGAGGCCGTTGAGCTGTGCGCGCTCGAACAGGGCGTGCATCCGCTCCCGCTCGACCTCGTCCGTGGCGACGAGGAGCTTGCCCGTCGTCCGGAACGGGATCCGGTGCGTGGTCGCGAACTCCTTGGTCTCGCTCGCGCCCTGCTTGCACAGCCGCGCCTTGAGGCTGCCCGGCGCGTAGTAGATACCGGCGTGGATGACCCCGCTGTTGTGGCCGGTCTGGTGCCGGGCGACGTCGTGCTCCTTCTCCAGGACGGTGACGGACGTGCCGGGCCGTAGCTGCTGGATCTTCCAGGCAGTGGCCAGCCCGACGATGCCGGCGCCGACGATGACGACGTCAGCGCGACGGGCAGTGCTCATCGAGATGTGCTCCAAGATGTGGGGTGAGTGGTCATGCGGTGACCGCGTCGCCGAGGTTGAACGAGGCGCCGTGGCGACCGCAGATCGCACGGATCTCGTCGACGAGGTCCGTCGGCAGGGGGATGCCGTGCTCGCGCCGGTGCCGGCGGGACATCTCCTCCGGTTCGCCCGGGACGAGCACGGGACGGTCGGGATCCAACGGTGGCGTGGCGTGCAGCAGCTCGACCATCGCGTCGATGTCGGCGACGAACCGGCCGTCCTGGCGGAACACGGCCGGGTCGAGGACCAGGAAGAAGTGCCCGATGTCGTCGGTCGCGCCACTCTGCCTCAGCGGTGCGAAGGCCGCACCGCAGAGCGTGGCGGAGAGGACCTGGGCCATGATGGCCAGGCCGTAACCCTTGTGGTTGCCCAGGTCCTCGGTCCCCCCGAGCGGGGTGAGCCCGCCGGCCTCCTCGGCGGTCACCTGGGCGCGCGCCTCGTGCGGGTCGACAATCGGGTTCCCGGCCGGGTCGAGCACCCAGCCTGGTGGGAGAGGCTTCTTCCGCAGGGCGTACGCGCGGACCTTGTTGTTGGCCACGGTCGAGGTCGACATGTCGAGCACCAGCGGCCACCCGGCGCCGGTGGGAGCCCCGAACGCGATCGGGTTGGTGCCCAGCCGGGGGACTTTCCCCCGCGCGGGCAGCACGGACACGACGCGCGTGGTGGTGGACGCGAAGCACACCAGCCCGCGCTCGGCCGCGCGGGCGACATAGTGCCCGACCGCTCCGTAGTGGTGGGAGTTGCGGACGGCGACGACGCCGACGCCGGTCTCCCCGGCCTTGCTCGCGGCGAGGTCGACGGCCTGCACCGCGGCGATGTGGCCGAGGCCGGCCCGGGCGTCGAGGATGGCGTACGACGCCCCGTCGTCGACGATCTCCGGGACCGCGGTGACGTTGAGTTCGCCGGTGTCGAGCAGCCGCTCGTACGCAGACAGCATGGCGATGCCGTGCGAGTCGACGCCGGCCAGGTCGGTGTCCGTCATGACGCCGGCCACGACGGCTGCGGGCTCGTCAGGCAGTCCCCACGCTCTCAGGATCGAGAGGATCTGCGCCCGGACCCCGTCCTCGGACGCCACGAGGGGCCAGTCCGTCACGATGAAGTCCGTGGAGTTGCTGCGATGCGCTGCAGCGCGGTTTCGGTTGCGTGGGTCATCAGCGGCGGTACCCCTAGGGAGTCGAGGTAGGCGGCGGTGTCGTGCATTTCCAGGCGGCGGCGCTCGGCGTGGAGTTCGGTGCCGGCGAGGAGGCGGTCGATGACGGCGTGTCCGTCGCCGGCGAGCTGGGCGGCGATCTGGTTGCGCGCCCATTGCTCGTAGCCCGCGGCACGGCTTGCCTCGACCGCCTCGCCGACGATGGCGGCGAGACCTTTCATGAATACGCTGCGCAGGAGTTTGTGTGCCATGGCGGCTCCTGCCGGGGCGTCGAGTACTTCGACGTTTGCTCCTACCGCGCTCATCAGCTCGTAGATCGCCTTGCCGCCGGATCCGCTGACGAGCAGGGGTGTCTGCACCCCGTGCCAGGTGACCGGGCCGAGGATGGCGACGTCGGCGAAGCTGGCTCCGGCGTCTTCGACGATCTGGGCCAGTTGTTCCATTGTGGCCGGTGCGGACGAGGTGAAGTCCGCGTAGCACGCCTTGGGGAGCAGGTACGGCGCGGCCGTTTTCGCGATGCCTGGTGCTGCGGCGGCCCCGGTTGCGACGAGCACGAGGTCGGCGTCGGCGACGGCGTGCGCTATGGAGCCGGCCCGGCGTATGCCGGGGGGCGTCGGTTTGTCTGACGGGTCGACCCCGGCCACGTCGTGTCCGTGGCCGGCCAGCGCGGCGGCGTATCGGCTGCCGGCCTCACCGAGTCCGATGACTGCACACTTCACGGTTCGGCCCTCCAATGTGTCTGTTCCTAGAGGACCCGGGCCTGCGCGGCGGACAGTGCCCCGGCCGCGCGCTTCAGTTCCGGTACCCAGGCCTCCAGGTCGTCGATCGAATAGCGTTCACTCGGGCCGGAGACGGTGGCGACGCCGACGACGTTCCCGCCGGGTCCGTGCACCGGGGCGCTGGCCCCGGCTGTTCCGGCGGCGCGTTCATGCACCGAGAGGTGGTACCCGCGGGTCCGGATCAGGTCGAGCTGCTCGCGAAGTGCCTCCGGCGTGACGACCACGCCTTCGACCGTGCGCATGATGCCCGCCGAGCGGATCACCTCGTCGAGTTCGGCGTCCGTCATCCCGGCCGCGAGAACCTTCCCGGCGCCGAGGTACAGCGGCAGCCGCTGACCGATCGGCAGCTGGTAGCGCAGCGGATAGGTGCCCTCGACCCGGGCCACGAGGACCCGCTCGGCTCCGGAGCGTACGTGGTAGGACGCTGTCAGTCCGGTCGTTGCCGCCAGCTCTTGCAGGACCGGAGCCGCCACCCGGCCGGCGCTGTCGGACACCAGGAAGGCGTGCGCGGCGGCGAGCACGGCTACGCCGATCCGGTAGCCCGCGGCATCACTGGTCACGTAGTCCCGCTTCTGGAGCGTGGTGAGAATGCGGAGCGCCGTTGCCCGGTGCAGGTCGGCGGCGCGCGCGACGTCGGCGAGGCGCATCGGGCCTTCGTGCCTGGCGAGCGCGTCGAGGACGTCCATGGCTCGCTCCAGCGAGCGCATGGTGGAGCCGCCGCTGCCAGCGGATTGTGGTGCGACGTGTTCAGCTTCCGCCATTGCTTTCCCTTGTCCGGCCGTCTTGGTCATCGACGGGTGGTGGTTATCGTCTCGCGGCGCCGTGCCTCGTCGGCGAAGACCGCCTCCGCCGCGGTGGCGACGGCCTCGGCATCGGCTCGTGGCACCACGACGACGCCGTCGGAGTCGCCGACGACGATGTCGCCGAGGTTGATTGCGACGCCGCCGACAGCGATGGGCACGCCGAGCCGGCCGGGGCCGTTCTTGTAGGGTCCGGCCGGGGTGCTTGCCCGGGCGAACACGGGCATGCCGAGCTCAGCCAGGTCGGCGGCATCGCGTACCGCCCCGTCGAGGACGAAGCCGGCGATCCCCGCGGCTGCTGCCGATCCACCGATGAGCTCGCCGAGCAGGGCCCTGGATTCGTCGCCCTGCCCGTTGACCACGATGACGTCGCCCGGCTCGGCGAGGCGCAGCGCCGCGTGGATCGCGGCGTTGTCGCCCGCCCGGGTCCAGACGGTGAAGGCCGGCCCGGCGAGTTTGGCGCCCGGCCACGCGGCTTGAATGCGAGAGTCGAGGGCGCCCAGGCGGTCCATGGCGTCGCCGATGTTTGCCGTGGGCAGGGCGCCGAGGCGCCGGACCGCGTCCGGGTCGGGGCGGGCGAAGTCGGCGACCGCGGGCGAGATGCTCAAGTTTTCCGGCATCGTGCTGCTCACTTTTTGGTCACGAGGGGCAGGACGGACTTGACGGTTTCCTCCTGTTTACCCCAGAACGCCGTATAGTCGGCCGCGGTCAGGTAGTTGGTCTGCAGGCCCAGATCCTTCATCTTCGCCGCGACGGCCGGGTCCTCGATCGCCTTCTTGAGGGCGCCCTCCAGCTTGGTGGCGACCTCGGCGGGCAGGCCGGCGGGAGCGGAATAGCCGCGGGCAGTCGCCATGACGACGTCGACGCCCTGCTCCTTGAGGGTCGGTGCGTCGGGGAGGAACTCGCTGCGCTTCTCGCCCATCACGCCGAGAACCTTGATCTTTTTCTGCTTCACCAGGTCGGTCGCATCGCTGACGTTGCCGACGTACACCTGCACGTGGCCGCCCAGGAAGGCGGCGATCGCCTGGGAGGAGCCTTCCGAAAAGTGTACGAGAGCGAGCTTCGCCCCGGTCTTCTGCTCGATGTCGACCGCCGCGAAATGCTCGCCGGTCTGGATACCCGTGGTGCTGGCGGTGATCTTGTTCGGGGTCTTCTTCGCGGCGTCGATCAGGTCCGCGAGGGAGTTGTACGGGCTGTCGGGAGCGACGCCGATCAGCGCCGGGTCGATCACCTGCATGCCGAGCGGCTGGAAGCTCTCCCGGGTGTACTTGGCTCCGCGGGACTTGTCCAGCGGGGAGACCACAACGGACGGTGAACCGGTGGCTCCGAGGGTGTAGCCGTCGGGCTTGGCGCTGGTGAGGGCGGTGTAGCCGATCTGTCCGCCGGCGCCGGGTTTGTTGACGACCTCGACGTTCGTGCCGAGCTCCTTTTCGAGGACGGGGGCGACGAGCCGGGCGGCGGTGTCGACGGCACCGCCGGGCGCGAACGCGACGATCAGCGAGATCGGCTTGCCCTTTCGAGGCCAGTCCTGGCCGTCGCCGGAGGCGGAGGCCGTCTTGTTCGGGCCGCACGCTGCCGACGTCAGGGAGATGCCGATCGCTGCCGCGACGGCGAGAAACGCTCTGGGTCGCATGGGGTTCTCCTGTAGCTCTGCGGATGAGGCGGACGAAGCGGGTGGGTCAGGTCTCCGGGTCCTCGTTGAGGGCCGCGGGCTTGCGCAGGCGCAGCAGTGGGCTGACGGCGATGAGTGCGCCGATGGCGAGAAGGCCGACGGTCAGGGGGCGGGTGAGGAAGATCGTGAAGCTTCCTTGCGAGATGTCGAGGGACTCCCGTAGGGATCGCTCCATGAGGGGCCCCAGGACGAGAGTGAGGACCAGCGGGGCGAGGGGGATGTCGAGGCGTCGCATGGCGAGCCCGGCCACCCCGAAGAGGATCATGACGAAGACGTCGAAGACGCTGTAGTTGATCGTGTATGCGCCGATCACCAGGAAGAGCAGGATCAGGGCGGTCAGGATCTTCTCTGGGATGCGCAGGATGGCGGTCCAGAGCCGGACGAGGGGGACGTTGAGCACCAGCAGGATGACGTTGCCGATGAACAGGCTCGCGATGATGGCCCACGCCACGTCGGAGTGTTCGGTGAACAGGGTCGGCCCGGGGGTCAGGCCCTGCTGGAGGAAGGCGCCCATCAGGACCGCGATCGTGGGCGAGGCGGGGATGCCGAGGGTGAACAGCGGAATGAGCGCGCCGTTGGCGTGGGCGTTGTTGGCGGTCTCGGGTCCGGCGACACCCTCCACGGCACCCGAGCCGAGTTCGTCGCGATAGCGCGAGAATTTGCGCTCCGCACCGTACGACAACAGCGAGGAGACCGATCCGGTCATGCCGGGGATGAGGCCGAGGGCGAAGCCCACGCCGGTGCCGCGCGCGATCGCCGGCACGCTGCGTCGAAGGTCGGTACGGGTGGGCAGCAGGCCCCGCATGCCCGGGGTGAACGGATGCCGGTGGCCGGCCGTGGCGGTCAGCAGGATCTCGGACAGGCCGAAGAGGCCGACGATGACCGCCACGAAATTGACCCCGTCGAGGAGGCGGTCGCTGCCGAAGGTGAACCGGGGCGCCCCGGCGACCGGATCGATGCCGACCATCGCGATCAGCAGCCCGATGACTCCGGAGATCAACGCGCGGACCATGCTCTTTCCGGCGAGGGCGACGAGCAGCGAGATGCCCACCACCATGAGGCCGAAGAACTCCGGCGGGCCGATCTTCAGGCCCAGGGAGCCCAGCGGCCGGGCGGCGGCGACGAGACCGATGGTGGCGACCACACCGCCGACGAACGACCCGATGGCCGCGATGGTCAGGGCAACGCCGGCGCGGCCCTGCTTGGTCATGGCGTAGCCGTCGATCGTGGTGATGGCCGACGCCGCCTCGCCGGGAGTGTTCAACAGGACGCTGGTGATCGTGCCCCCGTACGCGGTGCCGTAGAAGATCGCGGCCAGCATGATGATCGCGCCGGCCGGTTCGAGGTTGATCGTGAGCGGGATGAGCAGGGCCACGCCGGCGACGGGGCCGATGCCGGGAAGCACGCCGATCAGCGTGCCGAGCAGGCAGCCGATCAGGGCGAACAGCAGGTTCTGCGGGGACAGTGCGGTGGCGAAACCGCCGAGGAGTTCGTTGATGACGTCCACCGTCACACCCCCAGCCAGGTCAGCGGCGGCACGGTGGCGTACGGCAGCGGCACCAGCAGGAAGTCGTTGAAGAGGTGGAACCCGCCGACGCTGCCGGCCGCGGCGATGACGACGGAGATGAGCCACCGGCACCGGCCCATCACCCTCAGGTGGAAGAGCAGGAACAGCAACATGCCCGCCTGGAAGCCCACGAAGTCGAGCACGGCCGCCAGCACGACCAACGACGCGACGGTCACCGCCGCCCGCTTCCGTGGGAAGGCACCGCCGTCCTCGGCCGGGTCACCGCCCGCGGCCCGACGGGTCTGGACGAACCAGGCGACGCTCAACACGATCAACGCCACCGCCAGGACCAGCGGGAAGAAGCCGGGCCCGGGACCCTGCGGCAGCCAGACCCCCAGACCGCGGGCCGAGACGACGACGTACGCGGCGATGACGACCAAGACCGCTTGCGCCGCCCAGGCACCGATGGACCGCACCGCGGTCGGGCCCACCTTCGGGACGGCTTCGTTGCCGATGAGTTTCTCCACTACCAACTCCACGTTTCATTGTATGAAACACTGTTTCACGAACGTGATGTGACAGGAATCATGGCGGCTTAGCCTTCAGGTCGTCAAGCCATCCGATTCCACTCAGGTTCGGTTCACCGCCGGCGCTCTGCGAGCAGCGCGCGGCCGAATGGGGGCGGCCGGCGCCGCCGCCAAGCTGTTCGCCTCCGACACCGCGATCGCGCGGCGGCACGATCTGGACCTCGCCCAGCGGGCGCTCGCCCATTCCCGCTGGCCCGGTCCGTCCTCGTCGCGAGCGCGCAGAACGGCCACCGCGGCGAGGTTCGCACCGGCGCTCTCGCCGCCGACCGCGATCCGCCCCGGGTCACCGCCGAACTCGGCGATGTGCTCCGCCGTCCAGCGCAGGGCCGCCACCGTGTCGTCCACGGCCGCCGGGAACGGGTGCTCCGGGGCGAGCCGGTAGTCCGGCGACACGACGAGGGCACCGTCTTGCGCCGTTCCTCGGGGGTGTCCGCCAGCGCCGACCGCACGGCCCGCGGGTAGGCCGCGCCCGGCACGCAGTTCCGCAACTCCTCCCGAAGTCTCAGGTAGTCGGCGACGATCTGCTCGAACTCCTCGTCGGCGAGCGGACGGTTGCCGAGGGGGCAGGCGTGGTTCGCGGTGCGCTGGAAGACGGTCAGCTCGGCGACCTGCGGGGCGATCGTCTGAATGACCTGGATGCCGGTGCCGTACCCGTCTTCGGGTCCCACGCGCGGCGGGCGGCGGGGCCGCGGCGGGAGAATTAAGGCGCTGCTAATAGACGGGTGTCGAAGGTGGACGCTACGTTGGCGGACGGGTGACTGGAAACTTTCTAGTTTGCGGAAGCGCTCCCAGTTGGGCCGGACTGCCACCATCTCCCGGCGTCGGAGTTCTTCCTCTTCGTCGGTGCAGACGGCACAGCGTCGGGTGGCGGCCCGACGCTGTGCCCCCGGCCATCCTTCTTCCCTGAGGCGATCCGGGTAGCGGCATGCCTTGACATGTGACCTTCTAGTCACATAACTTTGCGTCATGACGGACGACGACCACGTGTTCAAGGCGCTGGCCGATCCGAGCCGTCGATTCCTGCTCGATCTGCTCTTCGCGCGTGACGGCCGCACGCTCACCGAGCTGGAGTCCGAGCTGGAGATGACGCGCTTCGGCGTCGCCAAGCACCTCAAGGTGCTCGAGGAGGCGGGCCTCGTCATCACGCGCCGTGAGGGCCGGGAGAAGCTGCACTTCCTCAACCCGGTCCCGATCCGGCTGATTCACGACCGATGGATCGACAAGTACACCGAGCGGCACACCTCGGCGCTCGTCGATCTCAAGAACGCACTGGAGAGGGAAGAGCCATGACCACCGAGACCAGCACGGCCACCACCCAGGTCTACCGCGTCTGGATCAAGACGACGCCGGAGCGGATCTGGCAGGCGATCACCGATCCGGAGTGGAACGCCCGGTACGGCTACGCGGCACCCAGCTTCTTCGAGCTCAAGCCGGGCGGCTCCTTCCACTCGACCGCCAACCAGGGGATGAAGGACTTCGCCGCGGCCAACGGGTTCGAGGTGCCGGACACGATCGCCGACGGCGAGGTGCTCGAGGCCGACCCGCCGCGCCGGCTCGTGCAGACCTGGCGGATGCTGATGGACCCGACCGCCGCGGCCGAGCCGTTCACCACCCTCACCTACGAGATCGAGGAAGTGAAGACGCAGCCCGGGGTCTGCAAGCTGACCGTCACCCACCAGTTGGCCGGGGCGCCGGCCACGGCCGCGATGACGGCCGGTAGCGACGAGGCGGGCGCCGGCGGCGGTTGGGCCTGGATCCTCAGCGACCTGAAGACGTTGCTGGAGACGGGCAAGACCTTTACAGAGTGACGTACGCCGATGGCCCGGCCCTCATTCTGGCACGTCAGGGGGCTGGGCCGGGCGTGACCTGCGGGTTAGTCTCCGCCGATGACCGTGTTGTGGACGTCACTCATCGTAATCGGTGCGGCGATGATCATTATTGCGGTGTGGCCCAGCATCCGGCCCCGCAGGGCCAGGGTGGACCGCCCGCGGGCCAACGCGCCCACGCAGCAGCGGCGCCCACAAGCCCGCCCGCAAGCTCGGCCGCAGGCGCGGCGACCGCAGGACGGGCGCCGGCCGCCGCAGAACGGTTCGGCCAGCCCATGGCGCCGACCCTAAGGCTTCTGAGGGGCCGCCCGGCGGGCCTGGCAGACTGCCAAGGGTGAGCGACGAGGAGCTGGAAACCTACAGTCTGGTCCAGCTCGCCGTCGATCGCCTGCGGCGGGACATTCTGAGCGGACGGACCGATCCGGGCGAGCGCCTGGTGGAGGAACAACTGACCCGCCGGCTGGGGATCAGCCGGGCCCCGCTGCGCGAGGCCATGCGGCTGCTCGCCCAGCAGGGGCTGGTCGAGCACATCCCGCGGCGGGGCGCGCGGGTGGCCACGCTCTCCGACGACGACGTACGCGAGCTGTACGAGATCCGTGACGTGCTGGAACGGCACGCCGTCACGTCGATGCCGGCGCGCCCCGACCTGACCGCCCTGCGGGCCGCGCTCGACGTGATGGGCAAGGCCACCGACACCGATGACCGGCTGGAGCTGGCCAACGCCCACCGCCGGTTCCACGTCGAGGTGGTGGCGCTGGCCGGCAACCGTCAGCTCGCCGCGCTGTACGAGTCGGTGCTCGTGCGCATCCAGCTCTACATGGCCGTGAACATGCGGCGCGAGGCCGAGGCGGCGCACGCCTCGGACGGCGTGCACCGGCACGAGCGGCTGTTCGCCGCGGTCGAGCGGGCCGACCCCGCGGCGATTCTGGCCGCGCTCGGCAGCCACGGAGCCCGCGCCTACCTGGGCTAGATCGCTCTGAGAAATCGCCTCGTTACAAACCCGGGCGCTGCCCGAAACGAAATTGTCGACAATCGACGATGTGGATGCGCACGAGATCGTCGATGAGGTGCTCGCCGACCTGGGCCGCCCGGAGGTCTGGATCAGCACCTTCGGCGCGGCCGAGCTGCACGCCCGCGCCGCGGAGATCGACCCGGCCGCGCCGCTGGCCGGGGTGCCCTTCGCGGTCAAGGACAACATCGACGTCGCCGGCCTGCCCACCACCGCCGCGTGCCCCGACTTCGCCTACCGGCCGGAGCGCAACGCCCCGGTCGTACAGCGGCTGCTCGACGCCGGCGCGATCGTCGTCGGCAAGACCAACCTGGACCAGTTCGCCACGGGGTTGACCGGCACCCGATCCCCCTACGGCGCGCCGGAGAGCGTCTTCGGCGGCGGGCTCATCGCCGGCGGTTCGAGTTCCGGCTCGGCGGTCGCGGTGGCCGCCGGCACGGTCGCCTTCGCCCTCGGCACCGACACCGCCGGCTCCGGCCGGGTGCCCGCCGCGTTCAACGGCATCGTCGGGATCAAGCCGACCCGCGGGCTGCTGAGCACGCTCGGCGTGGTGCCGGCCTGCCGGTCGCTCGACTGCGTGTCGATCTTCGCCCGGGACCTCGCCCTGGCGGACCGGGTGATGCGGGCCGCGCGGGGAGGCGTACCCGCCGATCCGTGGTCCCGAGAGGGCCGGCGGCCGGTCGTCGCCGAGCCGCGGGTGGGCGTGCCGGAGAGCCTGGACTTCTTCGGCGACACCGGGCAGGAAAAGGCCTTCGCCCGGTTTGCCGGGGACACCACCGTCGACATCGGGCCGCTGCTGGCGGCGGGCGACCTGCTCTACCGCGGGCCGTGGGTGGCCGAGCGGCTCGCCGACCTGGGCGACTTCCTGGCCACCCACCCGGAGTCCGTGCTGCCGGTCACCCGCCAGGTGCTGGAGACCGGCCTGCGGTGGACCGCCGCCGACGCCTTCCGGGCGCAGCACCGGCTGCAGGAGTTGCGCGCCGCGGCGGACCGGATCTGGGAGCGCGTCGACGTGCTGGTGCTGCCCACGATCGGTACGACGTACACGCACACGGAGATCGCCGAGGACCCGGTCGGCCGCAACCTGACGCTCGGCCGCTACACCCAGTTCGCCAATCTGCTGGACTTCGCCGCGGTGACGGTGCCGAACGGCTTCACCGCGGACGGGCGGCCGGCGTCGCTCACCCTGTTCGGCCCGGCGTTCAGTGACGACACCCTGGCGGCGCTGGCCCGCTCGCTGCCGGCGGACGACGCCATGACGCTCGCCGTGGTCGGGCTGCACCTCAGCGGCGAGCCGCGCAACGGCGAACTGCGGGAACGCGGCGCCACCCTGCTCGGCGCCGCCCGGACAGCGCCCCGCTACCGCCTCTACCACCTGCCGTCCGGCGCCCCCGGCCTGGTGCGGGACGCCGGCCACGGTGCGTCCATCGAGATCGAGTTGTGGCAACTGCCGGCCGCCCGGGTCGGCAGCTTCCTGGCCGGCATCCCGGCGCCGCTGTCGCTGGGCCGGGTCGCGCTGGAGGACGGCACCGAGGTCACCGGCTTTCTCTGCGAGGCGTACGCGGCCACCGGCGCCCGGGACATCACCGCCAGCGGCGGCTGGCGGAATTACCGCTTGAGAGGACTTGATTCATGACCGCACGCATCGGACCGGTCAAGGCCAACCCCTACCTCTGGCCGTACGACGGCTCGGTTCCCGCCGACCGTACGGCGCTGGTCTGCATCGACTGGCAGACCGACTTCTGCGGTCCCGGCGGATACGTCGACGCGATGGGCTACGACATCGCCCTCACCCGGGCCGGGTTGCCGGCCACCGCCCGGCTGCTCGCGCACTGCCGCGAGCTCGGCATGCTCGTGATCCACACCCGGGAGGGCCACGACCCGGACCTGTCCGACCTGCCGGCCAACAAGCGCTGGCGGTCGGCCCAGATCGGCGCCGAGATCGGCGGTCCGGGACCGTGCGGCCGGATCCTGGTCAGGGGCGAGCCGGGCTGGGAGATCGTGCCCGAGGTGGCCCCGGCGCCGGGTGAGGTGATCGTCGACAAGCCGGGCAAGGGCGCCTTCTATGCCACCAATCTCGACCTCGTGCTGCGCACCCGCGGCATCACCCACCTGATCCTGACCGGGATCACCACGGACGTCTGCGTGCACACCACGATGCGCGAGGCCAACGACCGCGGGTACGAGTGCCTGATCCTCAGCGACTGCACGGGTGCCACCGACCCGGACAACCACGCCGCCGCGCTGCACATGGTCACCATGCAGGGCGGCGTCTTCGGCTGCGTCTCCACCTCGGACGACGTCATCGCAGCAACGGAGGTCTGATCATGCCGACCATCGATGCCGAACCCACCCCTTACTCCTTCGATCTCGACTCCGCCGCCCTGCTGGTGATCGACATGCAGCGCGACTTCCTGCTGCCCGGCGGCTTCGGCGAGAGCCTGGGCAACGACGTGTCCCAGCTGCGCCGGACGATCGAGCCGCTGGCCGCCCTGATGTCCGCGTGGCGGGCGGCCGGGCTGCCGATCATCCACACCCGCGAAGGCCACGAACCGGATCTGTCCGACTGTCCCCCGGCCAAGCTGGCGCGCGGCGCGATCGGGCAGCAGGGCGCCTTCGGCCGCATCCTGATCCGCGGCGAGTACGGCCACGACATCATCGACGAACTCCGGCCGGCCGGCGGCGAGGTCGTCGTGGACAAGCCGGGCAAGGGCGCCTTCTACGCGACCGAGCTGGCCGAAATATTGGACAAACAAGGCATCAAGTCCTTGATCGTCACCGGCGTGACGACCGAGGTCTGCGTGCACACCACGGTCCGCGAGGCGAACGACCGCGGATACGAGTGCCTCGTGCTGGCCGACTGCGTCGGCTCCTACTTCCCCGAGTTCCAGCGCGTCGGCCTGCAGATGATCGCCGCCCAGGGCGGCATCTTCGGCTGGGTCGCCGAGTCCCCCGCCCTGATCGCAGCCATCTGAGGAGTGGACATGACCAAACTTCCCTACTGGGTCCGCGGCGACACCAACGCCTTCTTCGGTTTCGGCGTCAACGTCCTGGTCAACGTACTCACGCTGACCGGCCTCTGCATCGGCGTGATCAAGATGCCGGCCGCCGACGTCTTCGGCGTCATCCTGCCGGCGCTGGGCATCGCGCTGGTCGCCGGCAACATCTACTACACCTACCTGGGCCGGCGGCTGGCCGCCCGGGAGGGGCGCACCGACGTCACCGCGATGCCGTACGGGCCGAGCGTCCCGCACATGTTCATCGTCATCTTCGTGATCATGCTGCCGATCTACCTGGCCACGAAGAACCCGGTGCAGGCGTGGACGGCGGGCATCGCCTGGGCGTTCATCATCGGCGTCATCGTGCTGATCGGTGCGTTCGTCGGCCCGTACATCCGCAAATACACCCCCCGGGCGGCGCTGCTCGGCACGCTGGCCGGCATCTCGATCACGTTCATCTCGATGAACCCGGCCGGCAACATGTGGAAGGCCGCCTGGATCGCCCTGCCGGTCTTCGGCCTGCTTCTGATCGGCCTGCTCACCGACGTCAAGTTGCCCTACAACTTCCCGATCGGCCTGGCCGCGCTGCTGGCCGGCACCGCGATCGGTTGGGCCGGCGGCGCCATGTCGGTGCCGGACGTGACCGCGGCCGCCAAGGACATCGCGTTCGCCTTCCCGCACCTCAAGGTCGGCCTGCTGATCGACGGCCTGAAGGACATGGCCCCGCTGCTGGCCACGGCCATCCCGCTGGGCGTCTACAACTTCACCGAGGCGATGACCAATGTGGAGAGCGCGGCCACCGCCGGCGACCGGTACAACCTGCGCAGCGTGCTGCTCGCGGACGGCGCCGGGGCGGTCATCGGCTCGGCGCTCGGCTCCCCGTTCCCGCCCGCCGTCTATGTCGGCCACCCCGGCTGGAAGGCCGCCGGCGGCCGCACCGGCTACTCGATGGCGACCGGCATCGTGATCGCGCTGCTCTGCTTCTTCGGGATGTTCGGCCTGCTCGGCACGATCTTCCCGACCGCCGCGATCGTGCCCATCCTGCTCTACATCGGCCTGCTGATCGGCGCGCAGGCGTTCCAGGCGACACCCAAGGCGCACGCCGCCGCGGTGGTCGCCGCGCTCATCCCGAACATGGCCTCCTGGGCCACCGGTCAGATGGACAACGCGCTCGCCGCGGCCGGCACGACGGCCGCCGAGGTGGGCACGGGGGCGCTGGCCGGCGCGGGCGTCGTCTACGACGGCCTGAAGACGCTCGGCGAGGGCGCGATCCTGGCCGGCCTGGTGCTCGGCGCGATCGTCGCGTTCATCATCGACAAACGGTTCTGGCATGCGGCGGTCTTCGCCGGGTCGGGGGCGGTGCTCACCTTCGTCGGGCTCATCCACGCCGAAAAGGTGCAGTGGAACGCGGACGGGCAGGTCGCCCTCGGCTACCTGTTGCTGACCGTGGTGTGCGTGCTGTTCGCGCTGACCAGGCCGCCCAGGCGAGAGGAGGAAACCGCGGCGGCCGCCGCCGAGGAGCCGGCCCTCGTCTCCTGACCGCCCACCGAGAGGACAAGACCGTGGAGCTCGACCGGCCGGACGTCATCGCCGAGGTCAGCGCGGCGTTCGAGGACTACGAGCAGGCGCTGCTCGCCAACGACGTCGACCGGATCCTGGGCTTCTTCGCGCCGGGTGCGGTCCGCTTCGGGATCGCCGACCAGCAGGTCGGGCTCGACGAACAGCGGCGCTGGCGGCTCAGCCAACCCGCACTGCCGGCCGGCAGGCGGCTCAAGGACACCATCATCCAGTCGTACGGCGGTAGCACCGCCGTCGTGACGACGCTGTTCGGCTATCCCGGCGGGGACGTGCTCGGCCGCCAGTCGCAGACCTGGGTGCGGCTGGCGGAGGGATGGCGCATCGTCACGGCGCACGTCTCTCAGCCGACATAGCGTCGTCTCTCAACCGGCGTAGCGTCGTCTCAGCCGGCGTAGCGTCTCTCAGCCGGCGTAGCGTCTCTCAGCCGGCGTAGCGTCTCTCAGCCGGCGTAGCGTCTCTCAGCCGGCGTAGCGGCGGGCGGTCGACCGCCGCTGCGCCTCGTCCAGCCCGGACAGCCGCGCCTCCACCGCCGGCGGGCGCGGCCGGCGCGCGGTCAGCAACCAGGGCAGGCCGCGCAGGGCATCCCGGAAGGCGAGCACCGACACGCGGTCGCGGGGCACGGTCCGGGCGAGGAAGAGGGTGCGCCGTACGGCCGCCGGGGCCGGCCGCCGCAGCCAGGTGAACCACAACGTGTTGCGCAGCCCCACCCGGCGCCGGCCGGCCGGGTCGCGGGCCGTCGAGGCCCGGTGGTGCACCACCAGGTCGGGCCGGAAGCACAGCTCCCAGCCGGCCGTGAGCAGATCGGTGGCGAGCAACTCCTCCTCGCCGCCGAGCCAGAGCCGGGCGTCGAACCCGCCGACCGCTTCGAAGGCGGCCCGGCGCACCACCGACGCCCCGGCCAGGAAGCTGCCGATCGCCGGGCCGGGCAGCCAGTCGGGGCCGGGCACCGGCGAGTCGCGCAGCTCGGCGACGATCGGATCCTCGGTGCCGCCCGGCTCCACCAGGATCCGAGCGTTGACCAGGGCCAGGCGCGGACAGGCGTCGAGCACGTCGGCGGCGGCGGCCAGCGAACCCGGCTCCCACCAGGTGTCGTCATCGCAGAACGCCACGTACGGCGTACGCAGGTGTCCCATGCCGATGTTGCGGCCCACCGCGCCCCGATTCGACGGCAGCGCGACCACCTCGACCGCCGGATACGCCGCCCGGACCGCGGCCGCCGTGCCATCGGTGGAACCGTTGTCGACCAGCACCACCTGCGGGCGCTCGGGGAGCGCGAGCAGCCGCCGCACGCAGGCCAGCGCCTCGTCCCGCCGCTGCCAGGTGATCACCACGACACCGATCCGCGGATCCGTCATGCCAGGCCGCTTACCCCGGCCTCCCACGGTTATCCGCGCCGCCGCCGGGCATACCGAACGTGTCCACTCGAACGCGACGAAGGGATGATCCCGTGGATCCCCGCACCGCATACCCCAAGCCCGCGCTCCACGGCGGCGAGCAGGAACCGCCCGGCTCGACCGCGGCCATGCCGGACCGGCCCGATCACGGCGAGGAAAGCTACCGGGGCAGCGGCAAACTGACCGGCCGCAAGGCGATCATCACGGGCGGCGACTCCGGCATCGGCCGGGCGGTGGCCATCGCGTACGCCCGGGAGGGCGCCGACGTGCTGATCTCCTACCTCCCCGAGGAGGAGGACGACGCCCAGGACACCGCCCGGCTCATCGAGAAGGCGGGCCGGCGCGCGGTCACCGTCCCCGGCGACATCCGCGACGAGGCACACTGCCGGGCGATCATCGATCGGGCGGTGAACGAACTCGGCGGGGTGGACATCCTGGTCAACAACGCCGCTTACCAGATGGCCCAGCCCGGCGGGATCACCGAGATCACCGACGAGCAGTTCGACCGGGTGATGAAGACCAACCTGTACGCGATGTTCTGGCTCTGCCGCGCCGCGGTGCCGCTGATGCAGCCCGGCTCGACCATCATCAACACCGCGTCGGTGCAGGCCTACCTGTCCTCCAGCGCGCTGCTCGACTACGCCACCACCAAGGGCGGGATCGTCGCCTTCACCAAGGCGCTCGCCGAGGACCTGGCCGAACGCGGCATCCGGGTGAACGCGGTGGCGCCGGGCCCGATCTGGACCCCGCTGATCCCGTCCACCATGCCCCCGGAAAAGGTCCAGAAGTTCGGCGGCGACACCCCACTGGGCCGAGCCGGCCAGCCGGCCGAACTTGCCGCCGCCTACGTCTATTTCGCCGCCCCCGACTCCAGCTACACGACCGGCGAGGTCCTCGGCATCACCGGCGGCAAACCGGTGAGCTGACCGAATTCTCGAGCCGGTAGCCGTATTCAGCGGTCGAGAAGAGGATCATTGCCGTGCTCCGCGTAGGCAGGCACGCCTCGACCCTTGGCGCGGATCGCCGTCCGGAGGCGTCGAGACAAGCGATCGGGCAAATAGTTTCCGATGTGTTCTTCGGCGACGAAGCGCCACTCGGCGAGCTCGCCGTCGGAGAATGAAATCTGGTCGCGTACGTGCGGAGCGAGAGTGCCGGCATCGGACACGAAAAGCACCTTGTCGCCTTCGCTGTCAGCAGGTGCCCAGTCGACGACCAAGTGACCATGGATGGGGACCGACAAGCCAAGCTCTTCCCGAACTTCACGGATGCAAGCTGCTCTCGGCGATTCGCCCGGCTCGACGTAGCCACCCGGTATGTCCCAGCCGTCCTTATAGGCGGGCTTCACCAGAAGAACCCGGCCCAACTCATCAAAGAAGAGGGCTCCGGCGGCGATCCGTGGAGTGGCCATCGGGGGCGTCTCGGATGTCGGCACACCGAGCAGAGTAGGCGAGCGGATCAGCCCAGCACGCGGAGGCGACGGGCCAAACCGACCAGCGCCGCCGACGGCTTGCCGCGCTGGCGCCTGATCCAGGTGAGGACGAGTTGCCGGCCAAGGAAGTGATGCCGGACCTGCTCGGGCGAACGCGGTCCACAGGTGGTTCGCGTCCTGTCTGCATGACCGTTTCCACCGACTCCGCGCCGGTTCCCGCCTGCCGGGTACTGGCGAGTTGGTGGGGACGGCCTCGTGAGCTGGCACCGGGGCAGGTGTTTGGCGTCGACGCCCGCTGGCCCTGGTGCCTCCCAATCCGAAATCTGTGATCCCGCGCGTCTGGAGCCGGCTAGAACAGGTCCTTGACCCAGTTGAAGGCGGTCATGACCCACTCGGTCTGGCGGAGGTGGGCGATGCCGACGCCGGTCAGGAACAGGGCGGTCACGATGTGGGAGCCGCGGGCGGTGCGGCGCACCCGGTGCAGCTGGCGTTCCAGCACCAGGTGGCCGACGAAGCGGGAAAGGCAGAACAGGCCGGCCGCCACGCCCAGGGTGACCAGGAAGACGATGCCGGGGGTGACCAGCGAGCCGCCCTCGGAGATCGCCCAGATGCCCCAGCAGACGAAGGCGAACAGCACCGCCGCGCTGGTCCACTCGCCGCCGCGGCGCAACTCGCTCCAGCGCCAGCTCGCGTGCGGGGCGGCCGGCGGCTCGGCGCCGGGCCAGCCGGTGCCGGTCGGCTCGTGCTCGGCCGCGAACCGCTGGGTGCGCGGGTTGACCTGAGCGCGGCCCTGGGTGAACGGCGACGGCGGTGGCGGGCCCGCGGCCGGGCCTGGGGCCGGGGCCGGGGGGCCCGGTGCGGTGGGCTCGTTGGCCCACGGATCCTGTGGCGGCATGTCGAGCGTCCGCTCGGCCCACTGCGGTTGCTCCGGCATTGCGACCCCTCCAGCTCCCGCGGTTTGTCTTGTTCCGCCCCATCGAGAGTAGCGAGCCGACAAATCGTTCGCTCCCACGCCCGCGGTCCGCTAGACAGGTGCCCATGGACCAATCCATGTCCCTGCGTCCGGGCACCCCCGCCGACCTCGACGCGATCGCGGACCTGATGGGCTTCGTCTTCCACGAGACGATGACCCCGGAGTTGCGCGAACTCGAGATCCTGACCACCGAGATCGAGCGCTCGCTGGTCGCCGACGACGACGGCGCCGCCGTGGGACACACCTGCGCGCTCAGCCGGGAGATCACCGTGCCGGGGGCGGTGGTCCCGGCCGCGCATGTCACCGGGGTCGGCGTGGCGCCGACGCATCGGCGCCGCGGGCTGCTGACCGCGATGATGCACCGTCAGCTCCGCGAGATCGCCGCGGGCCCCGAGCCGATCGCCGTGCTGTGGGCCAGCGAGTCCGCCATCTATCCGCGCTTCGGGTACGGTCCGGCGGCCACCCGGCTGCGCCTGGACATCCCGACCCGCGAGGTCCGGCTGACCCCGGCGGTGGCGCCGGCCGGCCGGCTGCGGGTGGTCGAGCCGATCGCGGCGACCGCCGAGCTGGCCGGGGTGTTCGACCGGATCCGGGCCGGCCGGGTCGGCTGGTCGAGCCGCGACGAGCGCCGCTGGAAATACCTGCTCACCGACAACGAGTCGCGGCGTGAGGGTGCCACCGCGCTTCGCGGGGTGCTCTGCGACGGTGCGGACGGCCCGGTCGGGTATGCGATCTGGCGGGTCCAGGAACGCTGGGGCGACCGCGGCCCGGACTCCCGGGTGCGGATCGAGGAGGTGGTGGCGGACGACCCGGCGACGTACGTCACGCTGTGGCAGTTCCTGCTCGGGATCGACCTGGCGCGGTCCGCCACGTACAGCTACGCGGCCCTGGACGAGCCGCTGCAATACTTGGTCGACGAGCCCCGGCGGCTCGGCGGCGCGACCCTGGACTCGCTCTGGGTACGTCTGATCGATCTGCCGGCCGCGCTGGAGGCCCGCCGCTATGCCGCCCCGGTGGACGTCGTCCTGCAGGTCACCGACCCGCTGATCGAGGGGAATTCGGGCCGCTGGCGACTCACCGGCGATACGGAGAAGGCGACCTGCGTCCGCACCGACGACCCCGCCGACCTGGCCTGCACCGTCACCGAACTGGGCGCCGCCTACCTGGGCGGGACGTCGCTCGCTGCGCTGGCCGCGGCCGGCCGGATCGAGCGGCTGACCGGCAACTTCCCGTCCGCCGCCTTCGGCTGGGACCGGCAACCGAGCCCCACCGAGGTGTTCTGAGCCGCGCCGGTGGCTGTACCGTCGGCGGCATGGGTGAGTTCGAACGCCGCCGGCGGCGTCTGCGTCCCTCCTCGGCGCCCGCCGGGGAGCAGGCGCCCGCCGGGAGGCCGGCGCCCGCCGGGGAGCAGGCGCCCGCCGGGGAGCAGGCGCCCGCCTGGAGGCCGGCGCCCGCCGGGGAACCGGCGCCCGCCGGTGTGCCGGCGCCGCCGGCGGTGAACGCGCCCGACGTGCCGGACGAGATCGAGCGGGTGCCCCGACCGCCGCGCTCCTCCGCCACCCGCCGCCCCACCTCGGGTGCCGGGGCCGGCGGTGCCGACGACCGGGAGGCCGAGCGAGGGCTGCGCGGCCTGGTCGGATCCGGGTCGTCTCAGGTCAGTGTCGGTGCCGCGCTGCGCGCCCGGGACGCGGCCCGCCCGGCCGATACCCACCTGGCCGACGCCGAGGCCAACCTGGTGATCGTCCGGCGCAACTGGACCCCGCGGGAGGAACTCCCCCGCCGCTGAGTCAGCCCAGCTCGGGGAGCTTGCGGGTGGTTTCGTAATCGGCGAGCTGGCCGATCCGGCGGGCGTGCCGCGGGTTGCCCGAGAACGGGGTGGCCAGGAACGCCTCGACGAAGGCGGTCGCCTCGTCCAGGGTGTGCTCGCGGGCGCCGATGGCGATGACGTTGGCGTCGTTGTGCTGCCGGGCCAGCTGAGCGATCTCCGTCCGCCAGACGAGCGCCGCCCGTACCCCATCGATCTTGTTGGCGGCGATCTGCTCGCCGTTGCCCGAGCCGCCGATGACGATGCCCAGCGAGCCCTCGTCGGCCACCACCTTGGCGCCGGTGTGCAGGCAGAACGCCGGGTAGTCGTCCTCCGGGTCGTAGACGTGCGGCCCCACGTCCACGACGTCGTGCCCCTGCTTGATCAGGTGGTTGACGAGGTGCATCTTCAGCTCGAAGCCGGCGTGGTCGGAACCCAGGTAGAGGCGCATGTCGGAAGTCTCTCAGAAGGTGTTCGGCTCTTAGAAACACAATGCCGCGCGCAACGCGGCAGCGACCTGATCGGTGGCGGCCCGGGCCGCGTCGATCACCGCGAGCTTACGGGCGAAGCCGTGATTGACCCCCATGTAGCGGGTGTGCACGACCGGCACCCCGACGGCGGTCAGCGCGTCGGCGTAGTCGGCGCCCTCGTCGCGAAGCGCGTCGTACTCGGCCGTGATGATCAGCGTGGGCGGCATCCCGGCCAGGTCGGCGGCGGCCAGCGGCGCCACGTCGGGGGTGAGCCGCAGCATCGGGTCGGGGACGTAGGTCTCCCAGGCCAGCCGCATCCCGGCGCGGTCCAGCCCGTACTCGCCGACCTCGTCGTAGGACTCCGCGGAGGTCAGCGGGTCGATCGCCGGATAGATCAGCACCTGGAAGTCGAGCGGCGTCCCGGCGTCCCGCTGCCGGCGGGCCACCACCGTGGCGAGCTGCCCGCCCGCGCTGTCGCCGCCGATCGCCAGCCGCGAGACGTCCACCCCGAGGCCGGCGCCGTCCTTGCGGAGGAAGTCGAGGACCGTCTCGACATCCTCCAGCGCGGCCGGGAAGACATGCTCGGGGGCGAGCCGGTACTCGACCGACAGCACCGCGCAGCCGGACCGGTCGGCGATCCGCCGGCACACCCGGTCGACCGTCGCCACGCTGCCGTAGCACCAGCCGCCGCCGTGCAGATAGACCAGGACCGGAGCGTCGGTACGGGTCGCGTAGAGCCGGCCCGGCACGCCGCCGGCGTCCACGTCGACCACCACGGGCAGCGGCAGGGCCGGCCCACACTCGGCGTCGACCGCCTCCTCCATCGCCCGGCGGGCGAACTTCAGCTGCTCGTACGGCTCGGCGGCGAGCACCTCGGCCGGCGGCCGGCGGCGCAGCGCGGCCGCCGCGGTGACCTGTGGATTCAGCATGGTCAGCCGAGCTGGGCGAGGACGAGACCGCCGCGCGCCTTCGGGGTGAACCAGGTGCTCTTCCGGGGCAGCTTGTGCCGCTCCAGGTTGACCGTGACGAAGTCGTCCACGCTCACCGGGGCGATCAGCACGGCCAGCTCGGAGCGCCCGGCGTCGACCTCGGCGCGCAGCCACTCGGCGGAGTAGTCGCCGCCGACGTACGAGATCCGCTTGTCGCCCGGGTCGAGGCCGAGGCCGTCGCGCAGCAGCACCCGTTCGACGAGCGCGTGGTCGAGGTTTTCCACCGTGTCCAGGCGCGAGTCGACGGGCAGGCCGAGCGTGAAGGTGCGGCCCTCGGCGTACATCTCGATGGTGCCCTTGGCCGGGATCGCCGCGGGTCGCGGCACCTCGGTGACCGTCGCGCCGGCCGCGCGCAGCCGCGCCAGCAGGTCGGGAAGCGGCACCGCCAGCTCGCTGACCAGCCGGTTGTACGGCTGGATGGCGACCGAGGCCGGCGTGGTGACCACCGCGAGGAAGCGCGGCAGGCCGCCGGTCTGCGCGGCCAGGCTGCGATGGTTGCCGTCGGCGACCACCAGCTCGCCGCCGCCGGCCAGCGCGGTCAGCTCGTCCTGCAGCGGGCCCGGGCCGACCACCCAGAGGGCGTGCGTGCGCCCGGCCTGGTCGGTGTCGGTGACGAACGGGTCGCCGGCCGTCTCGACGGCGGCTGCGAGGGCGGCGTGCAGCTCGTCACCCTTGGCGGTCTGCAGCAGCAGTACGGGCGAGAGCAGCGTGCCCAGCGCCTCGGCCAGCGCGACCCGTTCCCGGACCTTGGCGAGGAACACCTCTTCGTTGCGGATGACCAGGCCCGGTTCGTCGGCGCGGGCGGAGATCTGGTCGGTGTCGACCATGCTCCACAGGCCGACGGCGGCCGGCTCGCCCGGCGCGGTGATCCGGTAGAGCACCACGACCTGCTCGGCGGGCGCGTAGCTGCCCTCGGCCCGCTCCAGCGCGAGCCGGGCCACCGCCTGTGGGAGCGCGTCGAGGAAGGGTGTGCCAAGCGTCTCGGGGGCGAGGTGGGGCATCTCGATCGCGAGCGCGCTGTGCGGGTTGGCGGCGATGATGTCGGTGATTTCGGCGTCGTCGGCGAACTCGTCGTAATTCTGCGCGCCGGTCCCGCCCGTGGAGATCCAGGCCCGGCTGATCGGATGCACGACCGTCATGGGGCGCAACCTACCTGGCCGGGCGCTGGTGCCGGGCAACCGGCATGTTCCCTCGTGACCTGGCTAACTGTGCTTTTCGCCACGTTCCGGGAGTACGCCCCACCGGCATCGCGGAGACGGTCACCGGCGGGGCCACCATGGCCGCGAATTCGGGCGCGAGATCGGCCCAGTCGCCGCGCTGCACGGCGATCGCCGACGAGGCGACCGCTTCACTCTCGGTCATGTCCGCCTCCGTTGGATGGGGTAGCTCACCACCCCATCCAACGACGCGAGAACCGGGAGGGGGTGGGTTTAGTCGAAGATCGGTCCGATGTCCCGGGAACGCTTCAGCTCGTAGAAGCCGGGGGTGCCGGCGACCAGCAACACGCCGTCCCACAGGCGGCCGGCCGCGTCGCCCTTCGGCGCCGGGGTGACGACCGGCCCGAAGAAGGCGACCGTCTCACCGTCGACCGGGCCCGGCGCGTGGATCACCGGGGTGCCGACGTCGGTGCCGACCGGCTTCATACCGGCATTGTGACTGGCGCGCAGCGCGTCGTCCCAGGCGTCGCTGCCGGCCGCGTCGGCGAGCGCGGGGTCGAGACCCACCTCGGACAGGGCCTCCCGGTACAGCTTCTCGTCGAGCTCGTACTTCTGCAGGTGGATCCGGGTGCCGAGGGCGGTGTAGAGGTCTCGCAGCACGGCCGGGCCGGCCGACTCGGCGGCCGCGATGCAGACCCGGACCGGTCCCCAGCCCTTCGCCATCAGGTCCTGATACTGCTCCGGCAGGTCACGGCCCTGGTTGAGCACGGAGAGGCTCATCACGTTGAAACGGACGTCGAGGGGCCGGACCTTCTCCACCTCGAGCAGCCAACGGGAGGTCATCCATGCCCACGGGCAAATGGGGTCGAACCACATGTCGACGGTGGCGCGTTCATTCATGTCTAGATAATCCTCCTCGCAACTATCTATGTCGCTCCGGCGGACCGAACCGGCGGGTGAGGTGTGACACGCGCGCTCCGCATAGGCTGGCAGGGGAAATTGCTTGTCCGCTCAGAGGAGAGTGACTGTGGCCGGAGTTCGTAACCTGACCCAGGTGGAGGCTGCCGAGCGGGCCCGCCTGCTCGAGGTCACCGGGTACGACATCACGTTGGACCTGACCGACGGGCACGGCAACCCGGGCGACGGCACCTTCCGGTCCACCACGGTGGTCACCTTCACCTGTCGCGAGCCCGGCGCCGAGACCTTCATCGAGACCGCCGCCGCCGCGGTGCACTCGGCCACGCTGAACGGTGAGCCGCTCGACCTGACCGGCTTCTCGGCCGAGAAGGGCCTCACCCTCACCGGGCTGGCCGCCGAGAACACGCTGGCGGTGAGCGCCGACTTCGCCTACTCGGCGAGCGGCCAGGGGCTGCAGCGCAGCCTCGACCCGGTGGACAAGGAGATCTACCTCTACAGCCAGTTCGAGACGGCCGACGCGCAGCGGGTGTACGCGGCGTTCGACCAGCCCGACCTCAAGAGCGTCTTCACCTGGCACGCGACCGTGCCGGCGCACTGGGCCGTCCTGTCGAACATGCCGGCCGAGCGCGAGGAGCCGGCCGGCCCGGGCGCCAAGACCGTGCACTTCGCCACCTCGCCGCGGATGAGCACGTACATCACCGCGATCTGCGCCGGGCCGTACCACGAGGTCCGCGACGAGCACGACGGCATCTCGCTCGGCGTCTTCTGCCGCGCCTCGATGGCCCGGCACCTCGACGCGGACGACCTGTTCCTGGTCACCAAGCAGGGCTTCGACTTCTTCCACGAGCAGTTCGGCGTGCGCTACCCGCTGCCCAAGTACGACCAGCTGTGGGTGCCCGACTTCAACGCCGGCGCGATGGAGAACTTCGGCTGCGTCACCCACGCCGAGGCGCACTACCTGTTCCGCTCCCAGGTCACCGACTTCGAGTACGAGCAGCGCGCCAACACGATCCTGCATGAGCTCGCGCACATGTGGTTCGGCAACCTGGTGACCATGCGCTGGTGGAACGACCTGTGGCTGAACGAGTCGTTCGCCGAGTGGGCCTCGCACTGGTGCAACGCGCGCGCGACCCGGTTCGCCGACGCCTGGACGACCTTCCTGTCCGTCCGCAAGAGCTGGGGCTACCGGCAGGACCAGCTGTCCTCGACGCATCCCGTCTACTGCGAGATGCCCGACCTCGAGGCCGTCGAGGTCAACTTCGACGGCATCACGTACGCCAAGGGCGCCAGCGTGATCAAGCAGCTGGTGGCGTATGTGGGCCTGGACTCCTTCGTGACCGGGCTGCGGGCCTACTTCAACCGGCACGCCTGGGGCAACGCCACCTTCGACGACCTGCTCACCGAGCTGGAGGCGGCGTCCGGCCGGGAGCTGCGCAAGTTCGCCGCGCAGTGGCTGGAGACGGCACAGGTCAACACGCTGCGGCCGCTCGTCGAGATCGGGGCGGACGGCTCGTACGCGAGCGTCGTCATCCAGCAGGAGGCCCCGGCGGAGTATCCGACGCTGCGCACCCACCGGATCGGCGCCGGCCTGTACGACCTGGTCGGCGACCGGCTCGTCCGGCGCGAGCTGCTCGAACTGGACGTGACCGGCGAGCGCACCGAGATCACCGCGCTGCGCGGCGTCCGGGCGGCCGACGTGCTGCTGCTCAACGACGACGACCTCTCGTACACGAAGCTGCGGCTGGACGAGCGCTCGATGGCGACCGTGGTCAACCACATCGCCGGGCTCGACTCGTCGCTGTCCCGGGCGCTGTGCTGGAACGCCGCGTGGGACATGGTGCGCGACGCCGAGCTGGCCGTCCGCGACTACGTCACGCTGGTCTGCTCGGGCCTGCCGGCCGAGACCGACATCAACCTGACCACCTGGACGGCCCGGCAGGCGGCCACCGCGGTGGCCCAGTACGCCGACCCGGCCTGGCAGCCGACCGGCTGGGCCAAGCTGGCCGAGCTGTCCCGGTCGTCGCTGGCCGCGGCCGCGCCCGGCAGCGGCTGGCAGCTGAGCTGGGCGCGCTCGTTCATCGGCGCGGCCCGTACGCCCGCCGAGCTGGCCGTGCTGCGCGGCTGGCTGGACGGCGCGGGCGTGCCGGCGGGCCTGGTCGTCGACACCGAGCTGCGCTGGTCGCTGCTGCAGGCGCTGGCGTCGATGGCCGCGGCAACCGAGGAGGAGATCGAGGCCGAGCTGGCCGGCGACCGGACGGCCAGCGGCGAACGCGAGGCGGCGACCGCCCGCGCCCTGATCCCCACCGCGGAGAACAAGGCGCGCGCGTGGGCTCAGCTGACCGGCGACGCCGACCTGCCGAACTGGCTCAACCGGTCGCTGCTGACCGGCTTCCAGAGCAGCAAGCAGGTGGCGCTCACCGCGCCGTACGCGGAGAAGTTCTTCGAGGTGGTCGCCGACGTGTGGGCCCGCTCGGACAGTGAGCCGGCGCAGGAGTTCGTGATGCTGGGCTACCCCGTTTATCAGATCAGCGAACAGACGGTGGCGCTCACCGACGCCTGGCTGGCCCGCGACGGCCACCCGGCGTCGCTGCGCCGGCTGGTCGCCGAGGGCCGGGACGGGGTCCTCCGCGCGTTGAAGGCGCGCGCGAAGGACAAGGCCGCCGGCTAGGCCCAGGCGGCCGGGGCAACCTGGATCGGGAAGGGGGCGTCGAGCTTGACCGGCTCGGCGCCCTCGATGCTTTTCGTCAGCCGATAGCGGGCGCCGCCCAGCTCATACGTCCGCAGCACCGGACCGCCGCGGCCGGGCTCGACCCGCCAGAAGGCCCCGATGCCCGCCTCGGCGTAGAGGGTGGGCTTGAGGAACCGGTCGAAGCGGCGGGTGGCCGGCGTCTCCACCTCGACGACCAGCGCGACGTCGGCCGGGTCGCACCAGATGGCGCCGGACGAGCGCGGCCGCAGCACGGTCACGTCGGGCACCAGGTTGCTCGCGCCGCCGGTGCCCTCGTTGATGACCACGCCGGTGCGGTTGCAGACCCACCAGCCGGGCGGGGCGGCGGCGCGCAGGGCGAGCGCCACGGCGCGGGCCACCGCCTCGTGCGACTCCGGCGGCGGCGGAGCGACGTGCAGGCTGCCGTCGACGATCTCGTAACGGTGGCCGTCCTGCGGGAAGAGGTGAAGATCGGGCTCGGTCCAGGCGCCGTCCGGCGCGCTCCACCGCAACGGGGTGCTCGACATCGCACCACCCGTCCAACCACCCCGCCGCTCTTCAAAGGACTGAAGACTCGTCATAGCAAGCCGACCACCTCCATCAGCGCGGAGTGCCAGCCTACTCACGCAGCGTCGAAATTTTCGGGTTTCGGCGGAACGGGTCCGGCGGCGACGACCAAAGCCCTCGTCCGGGCGACCGGACGAGGGCTTCTGTCGTTGATCTGACTTGGGCGTTGATCTGACTCGGGCTAACTGCGCCCGGCGTGCGAGGCCAGCTGGTCGATGCCGGCGAGCACCCCGCCGGCCAGGTCACCGCCGGCGAAGGCGGCCGACATGGACAGGGCGGCGAGCTTCGCGTCCCGGTCGGAGATCCGCTTGCGGGCCTCGTTGCCGGTGACGATCTCCAGCCGGCGCTGGTTGGGCGAGATGGCGACGAGCACGGCGTGATCGGCGTCGTCGATCTGCTTCTGCAGCTCTTCCGCGGACTCGCGGGTCGGCACGTCGAGCTCGCCGATGTAGACGCTGAAGGTCAGGCCGGTCTGCTCGTCGGCGACCCGCAGCGCCTCGTCGAGGCGCAACAACTGCCGGGTCGTGAACGGACCGTCGACGACCTGGTCGCCGGTCGCGGTGCGGGTCTGCCCGGGTGCGGCGGCGGCGGTGTCGCCACCCGGCCCGGCCAGGGCGGTCAGCGGCTGCTGTCCCACGTCACCAACTGTCACTTGCGCCTCCTGTCGGGCCGGGCTTGACCCGGGCGCCGGTGCTGTCCTCGAGCACCGGCCCCTCGATCGCGAGATGCGCGTGGTGCCCGGAACCGCCCGCGCCGCCGACCCGCTCCGGCGAGGCCAGGAACCAGATCGGCTGGAAGTCGTAGGGCCGGCCCGGCCGGTATCGCCGGGTGCGCCGGGTGCGGTCACTGCCCGCGAGGACGAGCGACGCCACCAGGATGATCACGCCGGCCGGAATGATCAAGAAGACCAGAACGGTGCTAAGTATCGACAACCTCAACGCCCCCAGGCGCCTGTATTCCCAGTTGACACGAACACTGTCACGGTAGCGGAGAGCAGGTCGTGCCGGACCGTCGGGTCCGCGAAGGTTCCCCACCGATCGGCGTTTCCCGGCGTATCCCGCCGTCGGGATCTTCGCGGACCTGGCCTCGGGGTGCGAAAATCACCCTCACGCGCCGTTCGTGTCCTGGTGCCCCTGAACGGCAGGAGGGGGATTCCATGCGTTTGTCCGTCCCCGCCGCCCTGGCGGCACTTGTTCTGGGCCTACCCGTCCTGTTCGTCGACGCGCCGGCCGCGCAGGCCGCCGCGGTCTTCCTGGAGACCAACCCGAGCACCGTCCCGGCCGGCGACGAGGTCGGGCTGCGCGCCTCCTGTGACGACAATCTCAAGTCGGCGACGGCCAATTCCGCCCTGTTCGGCTCGGTCACCGTCGCGCCCCGCTACGGCTTCCTCACCGCCACCGTGCGGGTGCCGAGTTCCGCCCGGCCGGGCGACTACCGGGTGGAACTGCGCTGCCCCGACGGCAAGACCGCGTCGGCCGCGCTGCACGTGGTGGCCAAGGTCGAACCGGCCCGCGGGCCGGCCACCGGCGGGGGCGGCACCGCCCCGGGCCGCAACGCGCCGCTGCTGATCGGCGGCGGTCTCGCCGTCATCGCAGCCGGTCTCGCCCTCGGTGTGGTGTCGCTGCGCCGCCGGCGCGTCGGCTGAGGCGCCTGTGCCCCGCCGATCGCCCCCGCCGGTGGCCGGGCCGCGCATGCCCGAGTCGGTGCTGCGCAAGCGGCCGGCTCAGATCGTCGCGCCGCCGCCGGGCACCATCACCGGGCCGCTGCCGCCCACGCCGCCCGCCCCCGGCCGGCACCCCTTCCGGGTTCCGCGCCAGCGTGCCGTCGCACCGCCGCGGCCGGTGCGCAGCAGGCGGCCCGTGCCGATCGGATTGATCGCGCTCGCCCTGCTCTTCATCGGCCTCTTCGTGGTCGCGATGGGGCTGGGCGCGGCCACCAACCTGTCACTGCCCGAGCTGTTCGGCGGCGCGTCGGACAAGCCGCCGCCGCGCGCCTTCCCGGTGATGGATCCGAGCCGGCCGCAAAAGCTGAGCATCCCGGCGATCAACGTGCAGGCGCCGATCCTCGAGGTGGGGCTGGCCACGGACGGGTCGGTGGACGTGCCGCCGCTGCGCCGGCACAACGAGGCGGGCTGGTTCGACGGGGGGCCCACTCCCGGACAGTTCGGGCCGGCGTTGATCGTCGGGCACGCGGACACGCGTACCGGCCCGTCGGTCTTCCACGACCTGGCCAAGCTCAAGCCCGGGCAGCGGATCGAGGTGCTGCGGGCGGACAGCTCGGTGGCGGTCTTCGAGATCAACTCGGTGGAGCATTTCAACAAGGGCCGGCTGCCCGTGCAGCGCGTGTACGGCGACTACAGCCGACCCCTGCTACGGCTCTTGACCTGCGGCGGGACGTGGCAGGGCGAACGCAACGGCTACTCCGACAACATCATCGTCTTCGCCTCGCTGGTCACCGCGCGAGAGGCGTGACCCCAGAAAGAATCAGGCCGCCGCGGCGTCAGCCGGGGCGGCCGGTAGGTCCAGCCAGTCTGCCCAACGGGGGTCGGGCGTGCGGTGTCCCAGGACCCGCCAGGCCACCCCCCGGGGCGCCGCCGGTATCGCATGCAGCCGCCAGCCGAGCTCGGCCGGGGTCTTGTCGCCCTTGCTGTGGTTGCACTTGGCGCACGCGGCCACCACGTTTTCCCAGGCGTGCAGGCCGCCGCGGCTGCGGGGGAAGACGTGGTCGATGGTCTCGGCCGAACCGCGGCAGTAGGCGCAGCGGCCGCCGTCCCGGGCGAAGATCGCGCGGCGGGAGAGGCCGACATGCGTGCGGTAGGGAACCTTCACATACCGCGTCAGGCGGACCACGGACGGGACCGGGAGGTTTTGGTGGACGCTGTGCAGGATGCCGTCGCCGTCGGAGACGCACTCTGCCTTGGCGGTCAGGACGAGGATGGTCGCTCGACGCACCGATACGACGCACAGCGGCTCGTAGGTGGCGTTCAGTACCAACGCGGATGAGCCCACTGTGGGTCGTATGTCAGGCATCGTGTTCACCTCTCGGTGTGGGTGCTGTCACCGCTCCTGTTGCCGTGGTCCAGTACCGAGGCGTCGCCGACGAAGCCTCGTGCGCCAATAGTCCCTGATGAATGACCAAATTGCGAGCGTTATCTGTGGCCGCCGGGCAAACGTCTGACGTCAGTGCCCTGTGTGCTGCCTGACAGCCGTACCGGCCACGCCGGGTACGGTGGCTACCCGTGTTGGTTCCTCTAGCGCCGCCGCCCTCGCCCGGGCCCTCCGTGCCCATCTACACCACGCCCGACTCCAAGGAGCTCTGCGCGAACGACCTCGTCTGTAGCCGGATCAACGATTGGACCCACAACGAGTGGCTGGCCACCAGCAGCTACTGGGTGATCGTCAAGCCGCTACGGATCATCGGGATCATCGTCGTCGCGTTGCTGATCCGCTGGCTCCTGCACCGGATGATCAAGCGGCTCGCCACCACGACCACACGCGCCTCGATGCCGGCCCTGCTCAAGCCGCTCAAGGAGAAGGCGGCGAACAGCGTCACCGCCGAGGAGGGCACATTCATCCCGGAACGCCGTCGGCAGCGGGCCGAGGCGATCGGCTCGGTGCTACGCAGCTTCGTCACCGCGGTGGTCTTCACGATGGCCGCGCTGCTGATCTTCGGCGAGTTCGGCTTCAACCTCGGCCCCCTGCTGGCCAGTGCCGGCATCGTCGGCGTGGCGCTCGGCTTCGGCGCGCAGAGCCTGGTGAAGGATCTGATCGCCGGTTTGTTCATGCTTCTGGAGGACCAGTACGGCGTGGGCGACACCGTGGACCTCGGCGAGGCCACCGGCGTGGTGGAGACCGTCGGCCTGCGGATCACCACGGTCCGCGACGGGCGCGGGGTGCTCTGGTACATCCGCAACGGCGAGATCGTCCGGGTCGGCAACAAGAGCCAGGGCTGGGCCATGGTGGTCATCGACATCCCGATCGGCTTCGTGAACTCCGAGCAGGCGATCGCGGTGCTCAAGATGGCCGCCGACGAGGTGGCCGAGCAGCCGGAGCACCAGACCGAGTTCCTGGAGCCGCCGGACGTGATCGGCGTCGAGCAACTGACCGTGGACGGCGCCGTGATCCGCACGATCGCGAAGACCACCGCGGACGGTCAGATGGCCTTGCAGCGGGAGTTGCGCCGGGCGCTGACCGAGGCGCTGGAGTCGAGCGGGCTCTCCGAGCGCATCGCCGCCTCTCGATTGCTGCCGCGCAGCGCGGTGCCCCCGGCCTACCTCTCGCCCGTCGAATCCGACCAGCGGCCGGGCGGAGCGACCTGACCAGGGATTAGTTCATCCGGGTGATGTCGGACCTCAGCCGAATGGCCGACAATCTGCCCGTACGCCCTAGCGGCGACTCGGACGATCGGGCAGAATCCGCTTGAGCATCTGCACATGCGGCATCACGTTCCTGTCGGGGTCGACACCCCGCCGTGGGGCGTGCCCGGCGCTCATCGCGACCCGATGAGCGCCGAGATCGATGGAGGACCTGGTGCCCGATGAGCCCACGGCACGGTCGGCCGACAACGCCGACGTGGTGACGGAGCGCGAGCGTCAGGCTACGTTCCGAGATATTTTCTCCCTCCGGGAGTATCGGGCCGTCTACTTTTCGCTTCTCGTCAACTGGGTGGGCGACTTCCTGTCCCGGGCCGCCGTGACCGTGCTCGTCTATCAGCAGAGCAGGTCCGTGCTGTTGTCGGCGGCGGCCTTCGCGGTCAGCTTCCTGCCCTGGATCATCGGCGGCACGCTGCTCGCCGCGCTGGCCGAGCGTTACCCGTACCGTCGGGTCCTGATCATCTCGGACCTGTGCCGGATGGTCCTCATCGCGCTGCTCCTGCTGCCCGGCCTGCCGGTCGCCACGATGCTGGTGCTGCTGTTCCTGGCCAGCCTCGGCGCGCCACCCACCCAGGCCGCCCGCTCGGCCCTGCTGCCGATGCTGGTCGGCCGGGACAAACTGCCGATCGCGATCGCCACGAACGCCACCACCAGCCAGGCCGCACAGGTCGTCGGCTACGTGGCCGGCGCGACCCTGGCCACCGCGATCAGCCCGCAGGTGGCGCTGGCTACCGACGTGCTCACCTTCGCGCTGTCCGCCCTGCTCATCGCGGTCGGGGTGCGGCCCCGCCCGCCCGCCCGCAGCCGAGCCGAGCGCACCCACCTGCTGCACGAGTCCAGCGAGGGCTTCCGGCTGGTCTTCGGCCAGGAAACGCTGCGCTCGATCGCGATCGTGGTGTTCGTGCTGACCGCCTTCGCGGTCGTGCCGGAGGGCCTGGCCGCGGCCTGGGCGGCACAGGGCGACCCGGACGCGGCGACCCGCGGCGTCAACCAGGGCCTGATCATGGCGGCCGGGCCGATCGGCTTCGTCATCGGCGGGACCCTGATCGGCCGCCTGGCCACCCAGTCCCAGCGCGAGCAGCTGATCCGGCCGCTCGCCGTGCTGTCGGCGCTGATGCTGGTGCCGGCGATCGTGGCGCCGCCCCCGCCGATCGTGGCGATCCTCGTGGGGCTCGCCGGCATCGCCCAGGGCGGCCTCACGCCGACGTTGAACGGCAAGTTCGTGCTGATCCTGCCGCACGGCTTCCGGGCCCGGGCATTCGGCGTGATGCAGACCGGCATGCAACTCAGCCAGTTCGCCGCCGTGCTCGCCACCGGTGTGCTGGCCGAGCGTTTCCAGCTGCCGCTGGTGGTGGGCGTGTGGAGCATCGGCGGCGCGCTCGCGATGCTGCTGCTGGCCGTCCGCTGGCCCAGCCCGGCGACGTTCGCGGCGGCCACCGCCGCGGCCGACGCGTCCCACGCCGCGGCCGAAGGGGCCGCCGGCGCGGAAGCCGGTCCAGCGGCGCACGGGACACCCGCCCCGCCTCAGGAGCCGCGTACCGCGCCGGACCCGCACGCCCTCGCCAACGGGACGCACGCCATCGCCGAGGGCGCGCACGCCGCGTCCGAGGGCGCGCACGTCGCACCTGAGGGCCCACGCAACCCCGGCCCGGCCTTCCCGCCGAGAACGCCCCGGCCCGCACCCGGACGGCACCGCGCCGAGGACCGCCCGCAGGTCGCCACGACTAGCATCACACCCGAACGCCCCTGACCGCGCGGCCGCCTTGAGCAGGCGGCTGGCAGGATGGACGGGTGACCGCACCCGTTCCGGCAGAGGCCAGTTTCTACGACGCCGTCGGCGGCGAGCCCACGTTCCGTCGCCTCGTCGACCGGTTCTACCAGGGCGTGGCGACCGACCCGTTGCTCCGGCCGATGTATCCGGAAGAGGACCTCGGCCCCGCGGCCGACCGGCTGACGCTGTTCCTCATGCAGTACTGGGGCGGCCCGAACACCTACTCCGCCAACCGTGGCCATCCCCGCCTGCGGATGCGGCACGCGCCGTTCCGGGTCGGCGTGGCGGAGCGGGACGCCTGGCTGCGGCACATGCGCGATGCGGTCGACTCGCTCGGCCTGCCCGAGCCGCACCACTCGGCGCTCTGGGACTACCTGGAGCGGGCCGCCTACTTCATGGTCAACAGCTGAGCTGGCCGGCTCCGCATCGCTCCGCGGGCGATCGCGGGTGGGGTCGTTTCTATTGAGATGGTTTGGTCGTTTAGCGGGTGGTAACCCGCTGATTGCCCGGTAAACGGGCGTTGCGCCCAGGAGCCGCCCGCATGCGTCGCCGACTGCTCGCCGCCGCCACCGTCGTTGCCGCCGTCGCGGCCGGGGCGCATCCCGCCACGGCCGATCTCGCGCACCCCGCCGTGGTGTCCGTCAACCCGGTCGACTTCACCCCGCACGTGCTCGACGGCACGGTGTGGACCATGGCCGTCGTCGGCGACACCGTGGTGGTCGGCGGCGCGTTCACCAAGGTCGCCGACAGCTCGCGCAGGCAAACCTTCGCCCGGAAGAACATCTTCGCGTACGGGCTGAGCGACGGCGCGATCCGATCCTTCGCCCCCGCCGTGGACGGTGCGATCTACGCGCTGACGCCGGGTGCCGACAACACCGTGTACGCCGGCGGCGCGTTCAAGACCGTGAACGGCACCCCGCAGCGCGGCCTGACCCGGCTCACGCTCGGCGGGCAGCGGGTCAGCACGTTCCGCGCCAACATCAACTGGGGTGATGTGCGGGCGCTCAACGCGCGCGGCTCCCGGCTGTACGCCGGCGGCACGTTCTCGGCGGTCAACGGCGTCAACCGGGCCGCGCTGGCCCGGCTCAGCGCCACCACCGGCGCGGTCGACACCGGCTTCGACGCCCGGCTCTCCGCGCCCGGACTGACCCGGACCCGGGTCGAGCACTTCGACCTGTCGCCGGACGGTAGCCGGCTGGTCGCGGTCGGCGCGATCCTCAAGTCGGGCGGGCAGGACCGCGTCCAGATCGCCATGTTCGACGTGGCCGGCGGTTCCGCGGCGCTGACCGGCTGGTACACCGACGCCTACCGGCCGCAGTGCATGAAGGGCTTCGACACCTATCTGCGGCAGATCAAGTTTTCGCCGGACGGGTCATACTTCGTGGTGGCGGCGACCGGCCGGGCCTCCGCGCCGGACAAGCTGTGCGACTCGGCGGCGCGCTTCGAGGTGGGCGGCTCGGGCCGGCACAACCCGACCTGGGTGCAGCGCACCGGCGGCGACTCCCTGTACGCCGTGGCGGTCACCGGCTCCGCCGTCTATCTGGGCGGCCACCAGCGCTACTTCGACAACCCTTACGGCACCGACGCGAAGGGCCCCGGCCCCGGCGCGGTCGCCCGCCCCGGCATCGGCGCGGTGAGCCCGAGCACGGGCCGCGCCCTCTCCTGGAACCCCACCCGCTCCCGCGGCGTCGGCGTCCGCGTCTTTGTCGCGGTGCCCCACGGCCTCCTGGTCGGCTCCGACACCGACCAGCTGGGCCGCGAATACCACGGCCGGATCGGCATGTTCCCCCTGTAACCCACCAGCACCCAGCCGCCACCAAGCCCCGCAGCCCGACAACGGAGCCAACCAGCTCTCTGATCGCCCGCGAAGGGGAGCCAGACAGCCCTACTGAGCCCACCAGCACGGCGATCGCCCGCTGATGAGATGGCACGCGGAGCGTAGCGGAGCCAGCCAGTTCAGCGATCGCCCGCGGAGCGAAGCGGAGCCAGAATTACAGCAGGGCGCCCTCGTCGTGCAGCCAGTCGACGAAGGACGTGGCCACCGCGGCGCCGCAGTCGAGAAGCTCCACCACCAGCGCGTCGTGGGCGCCGGAGGCCAGGGGCACCTGAAGCTCGGCGTAGATCGGCAGCTGGCCCCGCTCGGTCGGGTCGCCCACATAGGCCTTGCAGAACCGTCGCGTGTGGTTCCACTCGTTGACCACCCGGTAGGCCCGATCGGCCCAGTCGGGCGGGACGGTGGCGTGTGGACGGGCCCGCATCACGAGGATCTCGTCATCCGGCCCCTCCAGGGTGAACAGCACCGCGTGCCGTTCCCACATCGCCAGCAGGCTGCCGCCGCCGTCGGCGAGGAATCGGATGTCGAGCAGATCGAGCGCCTTGCCGATCCGCGCGAGCGTGACCTGTGTGATCGGCTCGGGTTCCGCGGCCGTCGCCGCCGGGTCGACCGGGACCGGTAGCCGTCCCGGCTCGCGTTGGGCCGGCACTCCGACGCGAACACTGCTCCGCACCGAAGAATTTTCGTCGGCATCCGGCGCGTTCCCCGCGGTCGAACCCGGACGCCATGACCACCACGGCATCGTTGTGCACCTCACTCCCCAGCAGACCCACAGCCGGACGTAGCTAGTGGATCCGAGGGCCGACGGTACCCGTACAGGTCGCGGAGGTCATCCCCCCAACCGGAGGGCGGAGCCGGTCGTCCGATCGGCCATCACCCTTTCGGGTGACCTCCTATAGGCATAACGGTCAATTTCTTGACCGACTGTAGCCAGGCAACTCCATATGGTGCCGAAAGTCCCACCCAGCGACCTGCCACCCGCACTCGGGTCGCGAGGGCGTCCGAAACTTCCGGACCCAGGAAACCCATTCGGGAGACGGCCTGAACGAGCCGTTGGGACACCTCGACCGGTTCCCCACCGGGCGGCGTCACCACCAGAGCAACATGGTCGAGCAAGGCATCCCGTACGGCCCGCTGACCCACCGAGCGCCCGCCAAGGCCGCCCGCGGTGACCTCGCGCAGGGTGCCGGCCGCGGCGTCGGCCAGCCGGGTCAGCTCGGCGGCGGCGACGGTCTCGACCGTCACCACCCCGGCCGGCGGCAGCGGCCAGCGCCACTGGGCGTCGCGGCGCGCGGGCAGGGTGTCGTCGCCGCGGGCGAGGGCGTTGAGCAGTTCACCGGCCGACACCGTGGCGTCACCCGGGCCGGGTCCGGCCACCTCACGGGTGACCAGCACGTCCCACGG
>Ga0070668_100000209_pt1 | contig 38393 bp, 33 predicted proteins | sample KBSS43metaG_FD_64661 | JGI IMG/M metagenome (GOLD analysis project Ga0070668, IMG submission 64661) | Switchgrass rhizosphere microbial communities from Kellogg Biological Station, Michigan, USA - KBS S4-3 metaG | ecosystem: Host-associated > Plants > Roots > Rhizosphere > Soil ...
CCAGGTCGCCGGGCAGCGAGACCTCGACGCGACGGCCGCCGATCTCGACGACCACCGTCTGCCGCGGCGCGGTGTCGTCGTCGAGCGGCTCACCACCTGTGAACGGTTCGACGGTGTTGTCCCATTCGGTCTCGATCCAGCGGGTGTGGACGTCGAAGCCGTCGCCGTTGCCGATGAACGCCGGATCGGCCACCACGGCGCTGTGGAACGGGATGACCGTCGCCAGGCCCTCGATGGTGAATTCGGCCAGCGCGCGGCGCGACCGGGCCAACGCCTCGTCGCGGGTGGCGCCGGTGACGATCAGCTTGGCCAGCATGGAGTCGAACTGGCCGCCGATCACCGAACCGGTCTCGACGCCGGAGTCCAGGCGCACGCCGGGGCCCGTCGGCGGCTCGAACTTGGACACCGGGCCGGGAGCGGGCAGGAAGCCGCGGCCCGCGTCCTCGCCGTTGATGCGGAACTCGAACGAATGACCGCGCGGCTCGGGATCTTCGGTGATGTCCAGGGCGTCGCCGTTGGCGATCTTGAACTGCTGCAGCACCAGGTCGATGCCCGCGGTCTCCTCGGTGACCGGATGTTCCACCTGTAGGCGTGTGTTCACCTCGAGGAACGAGATCAGGCCGTCCTGGCCGACCAGGTACTCGACGGTGCCGGCACCGTAGTAGCCGGCCTCCTTGCAGATGCGCTTGGCGGACTCGTGGATCTCCTTGCGCTGCGCGTCGGTCAAGAAGGGAGCCGGCGCTTCTTCGACCAGCTTCTGGAAGCGGCGCTGCAGCGAGCAGTCGCGGGTGCCCGCGACGACGACGTTGCCGTGCGTGTCGGCGATGACCTGCGCCTCGACGTGACGCGGCTTGTCCAGGTAGCGCTCGACGAAGCACTCACCGCGACCGAACGCCGCGACGGCCTCGCGGGTGGCGGAGTCGAACAGCTCGGGGATCTCCTCGATGGTGCGGGCGACCTTCATACCGCGGCCGCCACCGCCGAACGCCGCCTTGATGGCGATCGGAACGCCGAATTCCTTGGCGAAGGCGACGATCTCGTCGGCATCCTTGACCGGCTCCGCCGTGCCGGGCACCAACGGTGCCTTCGCCTTGGCGGCGATGTGGCGCGCGGTGACCTTGTCGCCGAGGTCGCGGATCGATTGTGGGCTCGGCCCGATCCAGATCAGCCCGGCGTCGATGACGGCCTGGGCGAAGTCCGCGTTCTCCGACAGGAAGCCGTAGCCGGGGTGGATTGCGTTGGCGCCGGACTTCTCCGCCGCCCCGAGAATCTTGTCGAACACCAGGTACGACTCGGCGGACGTCTGGCCACCCAACGCGAACGCCTCGTCGGCGAGCCGAACGTGCGGCGCGTCGGCGTCCGGCTCGGCGTAGACGGCCACACTGGCCAGCCCGGCGTCCTTGGCTGCCCGGATCACCCGGACGGCGATCTCCCCGCGGTTGGCCACGAGCACCTTGGAGATCCTCGAGCTGGCGTGACTGGGCACTGCGCCTCCTGGTGGCATGTCTAAGAAACGTCTTTAAGAATGTATCTGGGGCAGTTTAGGCGGCGCGACTCCAGCCCCGGCGAGCCGGTGCTGGTTACCGGCGGGTAAGGCAGAAGTGCTCAGCGCAAGTGCCGCTTGATGCGGGCCAGCATGGCCGCCATGCCCCGCAGCCGCAGCGGGCTGATCAACGCGGCCAACCCGAGTTCGGAGTAGAAGTCGTCGGGCACGGCGAGGATCTCCTCGGCCGAATGGTCGTCGAGCCCGGCCGCCAGGATCGCGGCGAACCCACGGGTCGTCGGTGCCTCGGGTGGCGCGCTGAAGTACAACCTGACGTGTTCGCGATCACAGGCGTCGACATGCAGGAACAGCGGCGACTGACACTCCGGCACCGGCTCCATGGCCGCCTCTTCGAGATCGGCCGGCAGCGGCGGGAGTTCGCCTGCGAACTCCAACAGCAGTGCAAGCTTGTCCTGGCCCTGCATCTCGGCGAAGTCCGACACCACCTCGGCCAGCGCGCCAGTCATCGTCATCGGTTCATCGTTCGCTCGCAAGCTTCGCTCACGGCGCTTCGCCGGGCTCTTCTCCGACGGCGACAGGCACCCGCACCGCGTTGCCCCATTCCGTCCACGAGCCGTCGTAGTTGCGGACGCCGGGCAGGCCCAGCAGATGGGTGAGCACGAACCAGGTGTGGCTGGACCGCTCGCCGATGCGGCAGTACACCACCGTCTTGTCGTCGGGGGACAGGTACCCATAGAGCGCGTCGAGTTCGGCGCGGCTGCGGAAGCGTCCACTGTCCTCGGCGGCCTTGGCCCACGGAATCGACTTGGCGGTCGGGATGTGACCGCCGCGCAGCGCGCCCTCTTCGGGGTAGTCCGGCATGTGAGTGCGCTCGCCGGTGTACTCGAGTGGCGACCGCACGTCGATCAGCGGTTCCTTGCCAAGGATCGTGAGCACGTCGGCCTTGAAGGCGCGGATCGGGGCGTCGTTGCGCTCGACGACCGGATAGCCGGTGGTGGCGGTCGACGGCACTTCGAGGGTGGTGTCGCGGCTATTGGAGACCCACAGGTCGCGCCCGCCGTCCAGCAGCCGAACGTCGGGGTGGCCGAATAGGGTGAACACCCACAGGGCGTACGCCGCCCACCAGTTGCTCTTGTCGCCGTAGATGACGACGGTGTCATCGCGCGAGATGCCCTTGCGGTTCATCAGTTCGGCGAACTGTTCGCCGTTGATGTAGTCGCGGACGTGGGGGTCATTGAGATCGGTGTGCCAGTCGATCTTCACCGCGCCGGGGATGTGGCCCGTGTCGTACAGCAGCACGTCCTCGTCCGACTCGACGATGGCCAGGCCCTTGCGGCCGAGGTTGCCGGCCAGCCAGTCGGCGGTGACGAGCCGCTCGGGGTGGGCGTAGGCGGCGAGGGCGCGGTCTGGATCTGCGGGCAAAGGCACACTGAAAGCCTACTGGAACCCGCGGATGCGCTAGCTCCGCAGCGACGCCTGATTCGACCGGTACCAGGAGACCGTCTCGACGATGCCCTGAATCAGCGAGATGCTCGGCCGCCAACCGCTATCGGTCAACGTGCTGACGTCCAGCAGCTTGCGCGGCGTTCCGTCCGGTTTCGTTGTGTCCCAGCGTGTTTCGCCGGAGTAGCCGACGGCCGTCGCGACCACGTCGGCGATGTCGGCGATGGTGTGGTCCGTCCCGGTGCCGACGTTGCACTGCTGCGGCCCGTCGAAGTGCTCGAGCAGATGCAGGCACGCGCTCGCCAGGTCGTCGACGTGGAGCAGCTCACGCCGGGGATTGCCGCTGCCCCAGTTGGTGACGAAGGGGCTGCCGTCCGACTGCGCCTCGTCGTACCTGCGGATCAGCGCGGGCAGCACGTGGCTGGACATCGGCGAGAAGTTGTCGCCGGGGCCGTAGAGGTTGGTCGGCATCGCCGAGATCCACGGCAACCCGTACTGGCGACGGACCGCCTGGACATGGAGGATTCCCGCGATCTTGGCGATGGCATACGCGTCGTTGGTGGGCTCCAACGGACCGGTCAGCAGCGCGTCCTCGCTGATCGGCTGAGGCGCGAACTTCGGGTAGATGCACGACGAGCCCAGGAACAGCAGCCTGCGCACGCCCGTGTGCAGGGCCGCGTCCAGCACGTTGACCTGGATCTGCAGGTTCTCCGAGATGAAGTCGACCGGACGGGTGCTGTTGGCCAGGATGCCGCCCACCCGGGCGGCGGCCAGCACCACCACTTCTGGCCGAGCCGCACCGAAGAACTCGAACACCGCGCGACGATCGGTCAGGTCGAGTTCGCTTCGCGGACGCGCCAACAGGTGCGAGAAGCCCTCGGCCTCCAGCTTGCGAAGGATGGCCGAGCCCACCATGCCGCGGTGCCCGGCGACGAACGTCGGCACGGCGCGATCGAGTGCGCCTGGCGTGAAGTCGACGGTCTCCATGGCGGTCAACCCCACGACTCCACTAGCGGGGTGTCGATCCACGGCTTGCCCTGACACTCGAGCGCGGCGATGTCGGCTTCGACCATGATCCTGGCGAGCTCCGGCGTCTGCACCCGTGGGCGCCAACCCAGCACGAGGTCGGCCTTGGTCGCATCGCCCACTAGCGCGTCGACCTCGGTGGGCCGCAGGTAGCGGTCATCGAAGCGCACGTGCTCGCGCCAGTCGAGTCCGGCGTGGGTGAACGCAGCCTCGAGGAAGTCCCGCACCGTGTAGTCGCCGCCGGTGGCCAGCACGAAGTCGTCGGGCTCGTCGGCCTGCATCATGCGCCACATGCCCTCGACGTACTCCGGCGCGTAGCCCCAGTCGCGGATGGCGTCGAGGTTGCCCAGGTACACGTGCTGCTCGATGCCGGCCTTGATGCGCGCCGCGGCGCGGGTGATCTTGCGGGTCACGAAGGTCTCACCGCGCCTGGGCGACTCGTGGTTGAAGAGGATGCCGTTGCAAGCGAACATCCCGTAGGCCTCCCGGTAGTTGCGAGTGATCCAGTACGAGTACACCTTTGCGGCGCCGTACGGGGAGCGCGGGTAGAACGGGGTGCTCTCGTCCTGGGGCGGCGGCGATGCGCCGAACATCTCCGAGCTCGACGCCTGGTAGAACCGCGCGTCGACGTTCGCGATGCGCAGGGCCTCCAGCAGTCGGGTGGTGCCCGACCCCGTGGTGTCGGCGGTGTGCTCGGGCTCGTCGAAGCTGACCCGCACGTGCGACTGGGCCGCGAGGTTGTACACCTCGTCGGGATTGATGCGGGCGATGAGCGTGACCAGTCGCGCACCGTCGGACAGATCGCCGTAGTGCAGGAAGAAGCGCGCGCCAGGCTCGTGCGGGTCGACGTACAGATGATCGATCCGATGGGTGTTGAACGTCGACGACCTGCGGATCAGCCCGTGCACCTCGTAGCCCTTGGCCAGCAGCAGTTCGGCCAGGTACGAGCCGTCCTGGCCGGTGACGCCAGTGATCAATGCCTTCTTCATGGACGCGACTCCTGCGCTGGTTGATTCGGTTTGCCAAAACTCCGCCTAGTGGGATTATGGCAAATGATGTCAGCATCGGAAGCGCTTGTCGCGACAGGGTGGTGTTCTGCCTGCTCGAGAGGGATCATCGTGGGCAAGGTCACTCGTGCTTCTCGGCAAACGGAAGGTGGACGGGCGGCCACAGAACACAAAGTGACTTCGCACGCGTATTTGCCGTGTGGGTCGTCGGCCGCTCAGGCCACGGGGTTGGCCGCCCACAACGCCGAGATCGACAGTCCGGCCCGCTCGAAGAGCGTCCGCATCAGCGGCAGCCCGATGCCGATCACGGCCGACGGGTCACCCGTGACGCCGTCGATGAACCAGCCGCCGAGTCCGTCGAGCGTGAAGCCGCCCGCCACCGCCGTCGGCTCGCCGGTGCGCACGTAGGCCGCCAACTCATCCGGGAGCGGGTTGCCGAAATGCACGGTCGTGCACGAATGCTCGGCCAGTTCGTGCTCAATTACGTTGTCGCGCAAGCGAATAACGCAATGCCCGGTGTACAACTCGCCCGAGCCGCCCGCCATCTGTCGCCAGTCCTGAAACGCAGCCGACTCCGATTCGGGCTTGCCCCGCAGCATGCCGTCGTAGAACAGCATCGAATCGCAGCCGATCACCACGCAGTCGGCCGCGACGCCTGGGTCGAGCACGTCGACGACGGCCCTGGCCTTGGCGGCCGCCAAGGCGGTGGTGACGTCACTGGGATTCGATTTCGCGGACATGGCCGCGACGATCGCGTCCTCGTCGACGCCGGAGACGACGACCAGGGGATCGATCCCCGCCCCGCGCAACACCTTTCGACGGCCCGGTGATGCGGACCCGAGCACCACTCGGGTCATGATCGTCTTTCTTCGCGCAAGCGGCTCATCAACGCCGCATGTGGGTCCGCTCCACCAGCGTCACCCGCTGCCAGCTGAACACCGAGTACCGCAGCTTGTCGACCGGATGGCCCCACGGGTTGAGCTCCTGCGGCCCCGGCTCCGTCGGCCCCCCGCCCGCGGCGGCGAGTACCGCGATCAGGGCGGCCACCTCGTCGTCGGTGGGGTTGCCCTTCAGCACCCGCAGGTGCGGCTCCGACGTCGCGGCGGGATCGTCGATGGTCATGTCCCGAGGATCGCTGACCTCGGTGATGTCGACGTGCTGTGACATGTGCGGCTCCTAGGGTGATTTCGGCGCGGAAACCCGCGCCCAGCGCGGAAAGCGCGCCGAAATCGCGTGGACTACAGCGGGATGTTGCCGTGCTTCTTCGGCGGCACCTGAACCACCTTGCGCTCCAGCAGCCGCAGCGCCGTGGAGATGTAGCCGCGGGTGTGCGAGGGCGGGATGACGGCGTCGACGTAGCCCCGCTCGGCGGCGACGTACGGGTTGACGAGGGTGTCCTCGTAGTCCTGCTGGAGCTCCAGGCGCAGCGCGTCGACGTCCTCGCCGTCGGCGGCGGCCTTCTTCAGCTGACCGCGGTAGACGAAGCCGACCGCACCGGAGGCACCCATCACGGCGATCTGGGCCGTCGGCCACGCGACGTTCACGTCGCAACCCATGTCCTTGGAGCCCATCACGCAGTACGCGCCGCCGTAGGCCTTGCGGGTGATGACGGTGATCTTCGCGACGGTGGCCTCGCCATAGGCGTAGAGCAGCTTGGCCCCGCGCCGGATGATGCCGTTGTACTCCTGGTCGGTGCCAGGCAGGAAGCCCGGCACGTCGACCAGCATGACGATGGGGATGTTGAAGCAGTCGCAGGTCCGCACGAACCGGGCGGCCTTCTCTGAGGCGTTGATGTCCAGGCAGCCCGCGAATTGGGTGGGCTGATTGGCGACGATGCCGACGGGACGGCCGTCGATTCGGCCGAAGCCGACGAGGATGTTGCCCGCGTACCCGGCCTGAACCTCGAGGAACTCGTCGTCGTCGAGGATGCGGGTGATCACCTCGTGCATGTCGTACGGCTGGTTCGGCGAATCGGGGATCAACGTGTCGAGTTCGAGGTCCTCGTCGGTGAGGTTGTCCTCGATGGCGCCGGGGTGCGGCGGCGCGGGGTAGCGCGGGGGGTCGGCGTAGTTGTTGGGCGGCAGGTAGCTCAGCAGGTCGCGGACGTAGTCCAGCGCGTCCTGCTCGCCGGAGGCGACGTAGTGCACGGTGCCCGACTTGGCCATGTGGGTGTGCGCGCCGCCGAGCTCCTCCATGGTGACGTCCTCGCCGGTGACGGTCTTGATGACGTCGGGGCCGGTGATGAACATCTGGCTGGTCTGGTCGACCATGACGACGAAGTCGGTGAGCGCGGGGGAGTAGACGTGGCCGCCTGCCGCGGCGCCCATGATCAACGAGATCTGCGGGATGACGCCCGACGCCAGGATGTTGTTGCGGAAGATCCGGCTGTAGAGGCCGAGCGAGACGACGCCCTCCTGGATGCGGGCGCCCGCGCCGTCGTTGATGCCGATCAACGGCCGGCCGGTCTTTAGCGCGAGCTCCTGCACCTTGACGATCTTCTCGCCGTACACCTCGCCGAGGCTGCCGCCGAACACGGTGGCGTCCTGGCTGAACACGCACACGTCGCGACCGTCGACGGTGCCGTAGCCGGTGACGACGCCGTCGCCGGTGGGCCGGTTGGCCTCCAGGCCGAAGTTCTTGCTGCGGTGTTTGGCTAGCGCGTCGAGCTCGACGAAGGAGCCCTCGTCGAGCAGCGCGAGGATGCGTTCGCGCGCCGTCAGCTTGCCCTTGGCGTGGGTCTTCTCGACGGCCGCCTCACCGACCGGGTGCAGTGCTTCCTCGGCGCGTTTGCGGAGGTCGGCCAGCTTGCCTGCCGTGGTGTGGATGTCGATCTCGTTCGACGTGTCCGGCAGCGAGGGGTCGGTAACGCTCGTCATGGTGGTCGATCGTAGCGACAGTACCGGCACTCCTCTTAAGCAGCCCTTAGAAAAATTGTGTGGGGGCCGCTGGCGCCCTTCGCGTCGCATCGCGCCACGGTTGCTCGCAACCGTCGCGAATCACGCGCCGAAGAACGTTATGGTTGTCGCGAATTCGTGACAGGAGCAAATGCGCATGTTCATCGAACCGCAAGCGTCGGACCCGGAGCTCATCGCGCGCAAGCGTGAGATCAACCCGAAGGTTCGAGTCCCTCCGCGGATGGAGTGGGTGCTTGATGACGAAGGTCACATCGTCGATTACCAACTTGCGGGCGATACGGTGTTTCACCGAGTTCGCGACTTGTACGCCGCGTGGTTGTACAACAACCTGATCACCTACATTCCGTTCCATTTCGTCCGGCAGGCCTACCTGCGGTTGTTCGGCGCGTCGATCGGCAAGGACTCGGCCATCAACCGGGGCACGAACGTCTGGTCGATCCCGTACCTCGTCATCGGCGAGCGCGTCTCGATCGGTTTTCGGTGCTTGCTCGACGCAAGGGCGGGCATCGCCATCGGAGACGACGTGATCATCGCCAGCGACACCCATATCATCGCCGGTGGTCACGACATCAACCACCCGGACTTCCCCCCGGCGCCAAATCCGCCCGACCCCATCGTCATCGACCACCACGTGTGGATCGGCAGCCGGGCGATGATCCTGCCGAGCCTGCTCGGACGGGGTGCAGTGGTGGCCGCTCATGCCGTGGTCAACAAGGAGGTGCCCCCGCTGGCGATCGTCGGCGGCGTCCCTGCGAAGGTCATCGGGCAGCGCAACCCCGACGCGCTTCAGTACAGCGGCAAGTTCCGCGTGCCCCTTTTCTGATCTTGATTCGCGCGGTGGGCCAGGAGTGGCGGACGGCTCCGTCGGTGTTTGCCACGCCGGGCCGCCAATAGGACTGATCCAGCACTCGCGTGTACAGTAAGGCCCGCGACGTAGGTGTCGATGCGATGCCCCCAAGCCCCAGCCAACGAGGTTCCGCCACCGTGTCCCCAGAGCGCCCGCTGATCAGCACGAACGGCCCGCGTATAGCCATTGCGCACGATTACTTGACGCAACTCGGCGGCGCGGAGAAGACCGTGCTCAATATGAGCAAGGCATTTCCCGACGCGCCGATCTACACGATGCTCTATGACCCGGATGCGACATTTCCCGAATTTCGGGATTTGGACGTTCGCGTGCCGACGATCAACAAAGTGCGCGCGCTACGCAAACACCATCGGGCCGCACTTCCCATTTTCCCGTTGCTCGCGCAGTCGATATTCGTCGACGCCGACGTCGTGGTGACGAGCAGTAGCGGTTGGGCCCACGGATTCCGGACGAGCGGCCGGAAACTGGTCTATTGCCATTCACCTGCGCGCTGGCTGTACCAGTCCGAGGCATACCTCGGTGACAACGCAGGCGCCGTCGCACGAATGGGCCTTCGGGCCACGTCTGGCTACCTAAGGGCTTGGGACCGCAAGGCGGCCAGCAGCGGTGACCTCTATTTGGCGAATTCCACTCAGATCAAGGGTCGCATCGCCGACGCTTACGGTATCGACGCACAGGTGGTCTTCCCGCCGGTGTCGACGGTGGCGGCCGACGACGTCGAGCCCATCGCCGAGGTGCTCGACTGGCTCGGCCCCGCCGCGGACGACAAGGACGGCAGCTTCTATCTCGTCGTCTCGCGGTTGCTGCCCTACAAGAACGTCGATGCGATCGTCCGCGCATTCGCGGGGGCCGACCGGCGACTGGTGGTCGTCGGGCGCGGCCCGCAGGCTCACCGGCTTCACGCGATGAAGACCGACAACGTCATGATGCTGTCCGACCTGTCGGACGGTGCGTTGGCGTGGCTGTACAAGAACTGCAAGGCGATCATCGCCGCCAGCTACGAGGACTACGGTCTCACCCCACTGGAGGCCGGGGTCTGGGGTCGGCCAGCGGTCGCCCTGCGATTCGGCGGGTTCCTCGACACCATCCACGAGGACGTCAGCGGAATGTACTTCGAGGAACCGACCGCCGAGGCAGTCGGCGCCGCCGTCGACCGCTTCGAGTCGATGAAGTTCGACGCCGACAAGGTGCGCAACCACGTTCAGCAGTTCAGCCAAGAGGTCTTCTCGGAGCGGCTGCACGCCGCCGTGGGAGACCTCGTGGCGCGCACCGGGTGAGCAATTGCCACCGAGGTACGCTCACCCACTTAGAGCCGTGACCAACTACTCCGGATCCAAACTGACCGAAACAGGAGCCAAACGGTGAACCTCGAACCCGCGAAGGCGGACCCGGAGGACGTGGCCAGGAAGGTGGCGGCCGCTCCGGGCTTGAAGTTGCCTCCGGAACCGTCCTACGACCTGCTTCCCGACGGCAGGGTGGCCAACTACCGGATGCAGAGCATGGGGTTGGGCCGCAAGGCGCGCAACCGCATCGGTCAGGTGTTGTACAACCTGATCGTCACGCACATCCCCTTCCACTTCATCCGGCAGGGTTTCCTGCGCGCGTTCGGCGCCACCATCGGCACGAACTCCTGCATCATGCTCGGCACGTCGATCCTGGACATCGAGTTCCTCACCATCGGCGACAACACCTCGATCGGGGCGCGCTGCCTGCTCGACGCACGGGCCGGGCTGTGCATCGGCAACGATGTGACGATCGCCAGCGACGTTCAGTTCATCGGTGGCGGCCACGACGTCAACCACCCGGACTTCCTCCCGGTGCCCATTCCCACCGTGGTCGAGGACTACGCCTGGATCGCCAGCCGTGCGATGGTGCTGCCGTCGTTCATTCGCCGCGGTGCGGTCGTCGCCGCACAAGCGGTGGTGAACAAGGACATTGGCGAATGCGAGATCGTCGGCGGCGTGCCAGCCAAGCTGATCGGCAAGCGCAACCCGGAAGCGTTGAAGTACCGGGGCGGGTACCGCCCGCTGTTCTGCTGATGCCTGCCTCGTTGCGGGACTACCGGCTGGTGTTCGTCGGCCCTGCGAATGGCAAGACCGCGGTGGGGGACTACGCCGAGGACTTCGTCGACGGGGTTCGGCCGCACTTCGGCGAGGTGGTCGAGGTGCGTACGGGCGGGCCGGGCGACGAGACTCTTGCAGACCTTCGGCGCTACCGCAGGGCCGTCGCCGCGCACGTCGCGGCGGGCCCGCCGGGCCGGGTGCTCGTCCACGCCGAGTTGTCCACCGCGGCACTGGCGCCGTTCTGGTCGACCGCCCGGCTGAAGGACGTCCCGGTGACGGGCACCGTGCACGATCCACCGCAAGGCGTTTGGATGCCCGCCCGCACCCGGCTGGTCGCGAGTTCGCGGCTGCTCAACCACGGCATCCACTACCCGTTGCGACCCGTCAGCCGCGCCCTCGAGCGCGCCATCTACGGCGACCGCATGCTCTTCGCGCTCACCGAGACGGGCAGGCGCTCCATCGAGCGGACCTTCCCGTCGACGACGACCCGCTACATTCCGCACCTGGTCAGAAGTCGGCCGGTGATCAAGCCGATCCAGGACCGCCCCAATGCCATCGGCTTCTTCGGACATGTCTACCGCGGCAAGGGATTCGAGCAGATCGAGCGGCTCCGCCAACTCCTGCCCGCCGACGTCGCCATCCGGGTGGCGGGTCGTGGCACCGAAGCGCTTCCGAAGGCCGACGGCATCGACATACTCGGGGCGGTGGACGGTCCGGACGAGGACGCGTTCTTTGAGTCGGTGCGCGCGATCGTGGTGCCCTACGGGAAGCGGCACTTCTACGCAGAAAGCTTCGCCGCTTCTGGGGTGGTGGCGCACGCAATGGCCTATCGCACCCCGGTGGTGACCACCGATTACGGTGCGCTTGCGGAACTCGACGAGCAGGTCGGCGCGTTGGTCGTGCGGGTCAACTCGGGCGGCCAGCCAGCCGAATCCGCCACCGTGGCAAGGGAATTGGCTACCGCGGTCGAGGCGCTGCTCGGCGATCAGGCCCGGCTGACGGAGTTGGGCGAGGCCGTGGCGAAGGCGCGCCAGGACCGCTCCACACCGCGCACCGCGGAGGCCTTCGTCGCTGCCTGGGGCGACCTCCTCGAGGCCACGCGTGGCTGAGGTCACGACCCCGGAGAACTCACCAGAGGCCGCCACCCCGGACGGCAAGCGCAATCTCGTCAAGACGCTCGTCGGCGTGTTCTTCATGTACGGCAGCCGCGGCTTCGGACTGCTGCTCACCCTTGCGCTGATCGCCCGGCTCGGCATCGCGGACTACGGGCTCTACGTGCTCGGCCTGGCGCTGGCCACCATGCTCAGCGCCCCGCTGGACAATCCGTGGAGCGTGCGTGCGATGCGCGAGTCGGACGAGGAGTTCGCCGCCGAGCGCGTGAGCCGCTTCCTGATGGGTGCGGTGTTCATCGTCGCCGGGGCCGCGTTGACGTCCGTGAGTTACTTCGTGTGGTTCGGACTGGCGGTCGCGGGCGGCGAGATCGTGTTCAACTCGCTCAAGAGCCGCTCGGCCAGGGAAGGCCATCCCGACGTGGTGTGGCGCTGGGACGCCATCAGGCAGACCAGCAGCGTCGTGCTGACGTGCGCCTACCTGTTCGGCGTGTCCGATCCGTCCCTGCAGGTCGCGAGCCTGCTGTACTGCACGCCGTACCTGGTGATCCTGGTGCTCGCGGGCATCGTGGTGCGCGGGCATCGGCCGGCCATGCCTGGTCCGGTGCGCCAGATGGCCATCCTCATCGGCGAGATGGGCGGCACCGTCGCCTACCTGCAGGCCGACGTGCTGCTGCTCGGTTGGTTGACCAACAGCACCGTGGTCGGCTACTACAACATCCCGCTGATGCTCACCAGCGCGCTTGCGGCGGTCGGGCAGTCCTACGCGATGACGTTCCACGAGCCGTTGCGCAAGAGCGGCGGCGACCTCGCGACCGGTCCCAGGCTGCGCAACACCCTGATGATCAGCGGGATCGTCGGGGCGCTGGTGTTGATCACCGGTGTCGTGATGCTGATGACGCCCGTTCCGGCCCAAATGGCGCAGGCCATGGTGATCATGGCCGGTTGGGCCGTGCTGCGCACGATCATCTGCATCTTCCAAGTGGTGCTGTACGCGCAGCGCCGCGACGCCATCCGGTTCGGCACCACCATCGCGTTGATCCCGGTCAAGTTCGCCATCCTGGCGGTACTGGTGAAGCTCGGCCTCGGGGCCGTCGGCGCCGCGATCGCCACCACCGCCACCGACGCGCTCCTGCTGATCGTGTTCGCAGGGGCGCTGTATTGGAAGCCGAAGCCGGTGGCACCCGAATGACCAAGATCTGCTTCCTCCTTTCGAAGGATCCCGTCCTCGAGCACGGCGGCGACGTGGAGCTGTCACGGCTGCTCATCAGCGTGGCCGCCGAGAGCTTCGACGTGTCGGCCATCTGCCTGTCCGCGGAAAGCGGTTCGGTGGTAGCCGATTTCGTGCCAGGCGGGCTCTCGCTGACGCGGGTGGCGAAGCCTGCCGTCCGACCGCTGACGCTTGCCGTCAACGCACTCAGACGGCGCCGCAGCCTGGTTCACGTCAGATTCGACAGCGATGCGCTCGTCGCGGCCATCGAGCGTAGCGACGCGGACACGTTCGTCGCCGAGCACAGCTATATGGCCGAATCATTCTTGCGCAGCACGTCTTTCGGTAAACGAGCGCTGATCGTCAACACCCATGTCAGCGAGGCCCTGGTGTGGGGGGCTACGCGTGGCCTGTTGGGCCGAGTGGAGGCGGCCCGACTGGTGCGCGACGAGCTGCGGGTGGCGCTTGCCGCCGACGCCGTCGGAACCTTCGACGCGGAGGAGGCCGCGGACTACCGCGCGCGCGGAGTGGCCAGCGCCCGTTGGCTCGGGTTGACCCTTCCGCCCGGCGACCAGGTGGACGTCGCCGCGTCGGGTCCGCGCCTCGTGCTGATGGGCACGCGGGACTGGCCGCCGAACCAGGAGGCCTACCTGCGCGCGCTGGCGCTCTGGCCGGCGATCTCGGCGGGCATCCCCGGTGCGGAACTCTGTGTGATCGGCGCCAAGAAGTCGGGGGCGCCCGAGCCCAGCCTTCCCGACGGGGTGCGCGATCTCGGCTTCGTCGACGACCTGCACGCGTTCCTCGGGAGCTGCCGCGCGATGATCGCACCGATCGTGACGGGTGGCGGGGTGCGCGTGAAGATCCTCGACGCCGCGCGCATCGGGTTGCCGGTGGTGGGCACCAGCGTCGCCGTGGGCTCCCTTGGTCAGGTGTTCGAGTTGCCGGTGTTCGACGGGGACGACGCGTTCGTCGCGGAATGCCGTCGACTGCTCACCGATCGCGACGCGGCCGTCACTGCGGGGCGAGCAATCTTCCAGGCAAACTCAGAATATTGGCAAGAAGGGCGAGTAAGGAAGCCAGTGGACTTGCTAATCCGGGGTCAGCTCCCGGATAGCCACCCCCGGGATTCTGGGTCCCGGGACTCGCGACACACGAACTCGTAGCCGTCGGGTTCTGCGGACCGGGAGCGTGCTCTCCGTTCGTGACACTTGCCTGGCCGGCCGAATAGGTGATGGTGCCGTGCTCGAAATCGACTCGGGTGCCACCGATTCCAGGGATCTCGTCGGTGACGGCCAACCCCAGTTCCGGCTTCCAGGCGGCCGTGATGCCACCGCCGGCGGCGTGTGCGCCGGTGGCGTGCGAGTACCAGATGCGCAGCCCGTACGGATGGTTGAAGTCCTGGTATCCGCCGGCGAACGACCCCTTCGGCACCGACCCGTAACAGCGCGCCCGTTCGGCGACCGGGTTGGGCGAGGTGAGCAAGCCCGAGGCCGTCTCGAAGACGGTGCTGACCGTTCGGACCTGCGCCCAGTTCTGCGCCGTCGCCTTGTAGACCGGGCTGAGCACGGAACCGAGCGCTGGGTCGGTGAGCACCGAGAAGCGCTGGTATTCAGGTGATTTCGCGAGCTGTCCAGTGGCGCCGGACTGCACCACCTGCTGCAGCGGCTTGGGTGTCCAGTCTCTGCGATAGACGCCGAACGTATCGTCGGCGGTAAAGCCGCCGGTGATGCGGTCTCGCGTGGTGTACACGTACATCGGTCCGGTGTACGGAAGTTCCTGCCACTTGGTGAGCATGTCGGCGACGTAGGCCTGCTGCTGTACGTCGCCTGCCGTCGAGGAGGGCTCACCGTACTCCGTCGACCAGATCTTCTTGCCTTCATCGCCGTTGGCGACCATCACCTTTCGGAGTTCCATCAACTGCAGCATCGGCGAGTTCGCCACCGTCATGCCGTCGGAGAACTTCAACGTGTACTGATACGGGTGGTACGCCAGCGCGTCGAAGTACGCCTTGGCGCCCGCCGCGTACATCGTGGTGAGGAACGAGATCGGGTTGATCGCGTAGTCGCCGTAGTCGACGATCGCCCCCATCGAGCCGCCGAGTACGACGATCGACGGGTCGACCTGCTTGATCCGCGGGTAGGCGGCCTTGAGTAGATCGACGTATCCCGCGGGGTCGGGTTTGGGGGTGTAGAACGTCACCGCGTTGGGCTCGTTCCAGATCTCGATCGCGCTGATCTTGCCGACATAGCGCGTCGCGGTCTTCGCGACGAATTCGCCGTACGTGGCGGGGGAGGCGGGTCGTCCGCTGAGGTACTGCCCACCGGTGGCGACCGCCCACGTCGGCGTGGAGTTGATCACGGCGACCACGGCCAAGCCGCGGGTGGCCGCGGAGTTGACGGTCTTGTCGACGCTGCTCCAGTCCAGTTGGTTCTGCACGGGCTCGACGCCCGCCCACGGGATCAGCAGCCGCACCGACTTGACGCCCATCGCGCGGATGGCGTCCATGGACCGGTCGACGTCGGCCTGGGCCAGCCCGTACACGTCGGAGTCGGCGATGGCCGTCGTAGTCGGTGCCGCGTCGATGGTCGCGGCCACGGCGACGGTGACGGTGCGCGGTGCCGGACGGAGCAATTCCGAACTGATCGCGGTCGTGCACACGACACCCACCACGACGGCGATCGCAGTGGTCCTGAAGGTACGGCGAAGTCGCCGACGTCTGATGTGGCGCACGGTGCCGTTAGTCTCGCGGACACGACGAGATTTCCTTGGGAAGTGGCTGGGTGTGTCGGATCGACGGTTTGCTGGTGTCGTCCGTCGGGTGGGAGCATGGCGTGATCGTCGTGGTAACTAGCAGTGCCGTACTATGTCGCCGTGATGGCCTGGACTGAGCTTCGCGCAGTTCCGCGGCACATCCCGCCCATTGGAGACCGACGCCCGCGTGTGTGCGTGTGCTGAGGTCAATAGTGTTGCTGGCGGTAGAACAGCAACGGAACTGAAGGGTGTTGATGAAGGACTCGACGGTGGACGTGAATGCCTCGTTGGTCGGCGGCGCGAACCGATGACTCGAGCTGGGGCGCTGCTCTGCGCGATCCTCGCCACCGTCGTCGTCTCGTCGGCGTGCGGCAAGCCGCCCACCGAATCCGCCTCGTCGCCCGATGCGGGAATGAGCCTGCCAGGCGACTTCGGCGGGTCCGGCCCGGGCACGTTGGTCGCCGCCACGACCTTGCCGACCCTCGATCGTCGGCTCGAGGCGGTCACGTCGGTCGCGGCGAAGGTGACCTACACCTCGACCTCGGGCGTGACGAACGAGCTGACGGAGGTCACCGGAACCGTCTTTGCGCCACGGGGCGCCCCGCCCGAGGGTGGGTGGCCGATCATCGCGTACGGGCATCCCACCACGGGCGTGCGGGCCGATTGCGCGCCGTCCTCGTCGCCGACGCTGCTGAACCTGTCGACCACGATCCAGGGCCTCGTCAACTCCGGCTACGTGGTGGCCATGTCGGACTATCAGGGCCTGGGCAACGACCGGACATATCACCCGTATCTCGATGCGACCACCGCCGGCTACAACCTCGTCGATTCGGTGCGCGCCGCGCGCAAGCTGGTCGCCGACACCTCGGACCGGTGGGTGGCCTTCGGGGTGTCGCAAGGAGGGCAGGGCGCATGGGCGGCCAACGAGCTCAGCGCCGACTATGGTGCCGGGCTGACGCTGCTCGGCTCCGTCAGCGTGTCCGCGCCGCTCGACATCACCGGATTCGCGGACGCGGCAGCGGGCGGCACACTGACCAAGGAACAGCAGCCCACTTATTCAGCCCTGCTCGAGGCGCTGAAGAACGAGTACCCGGACATCAACCTCGATGACTACCGCCGCGGAATCGTCCAGAGCTCCTGGGACGAACTGCTGCAGTGCGACTACGCGAAGGCCGACGAGCGTGAGCAATTGGTCGACCAGATCACGCCGGACGACCTGCGGCCCTCGAGTGTCGAAGCGACGGACGCGCTGCGCGGACGGCTGGCCGAGGCCAGCCTGCCCCGCCGGCCCCTCACCGCGCCCGCGCTGGTCATCTACGGCGGCCAGGATCCGCTGGTTCCGCCGTCGTGGACGGACGCGGCCCTGCAACGCGCATGCGAGCTGGGTGACGTCATCCGCATCGATCTGCAGCCGGACAAGGGACACTCCGACGTCGACATCAGCCCGGTCATCGGCTGGCTCGGTGACCGGTTCAGGGGCGACCCCGCACCGAACAGCTGCCCGTCGTTCATCACTCCGCCGCCGCCTGCCCCGGAGGAAGAGCCCGCCGCGGAAGAGCCCGAGGCCATCGTCGAGGAGGGCGGCGGGTGACTTCGTCGCCTGCGCAGGCGAACCGTGCATCCGCCAAGGACGCGCGCACCCGCGGCCGCATCATCGGTCTCGACGGGGCGCGCGGCCTGTCGTGTCTCGGAGTGGCCGTCGCGCACGTCACCGGGCACTACTCCCCGCATACGGCAGCTGCCACCAAGGTCGGTCTGGTCGGCCTCTCGCTCGTCTTCTTCTACGTGCTCAGCGGCTTCCTGCTGTTCCTGCCCTACGTGCGGAACCTCACCGAGGACCGCTCGACGGCGACGCTGCCAAGCACGAAGAACTTCGCATTGCACCGGATCGCGCGGATCCTGCCCGGCTACCTCGTCATCTTCCTACTGGTCAACTTCGTGTTCCAGGTCGCATACATCCAGAATCCCGCGTACCAGCATCTGGGCACCGAAGACGGCACTGGCATGATCACCGACCCCTGGCAGCTGCTTGCCAACCTCACGCTGGTGCAGACCTACATACCGTCCTACATCCAGACCGGGCTGAACCCGTCGTGGTCCCTGACGCTGGAGTACGCGTTCTACGCGGTGCTGCCGATGCTCGCGGCGCTGCTGTTCGTGGTGCGCCGCCGCACGGAGCTGCGGCCGTTCAACATCGCCGTCATCGGTGCGATGGCCTTCGTCGTGGTGGGCCTCGTCGGCCGCGCATTTGTTCCGCTGGTCAACGCCGCGACCGGCGTCACCGACCCAACTCTGCTCGAATGGGGCGACAACTGGGCTGCGGTGTTCTCACGCAGCTTCCTGACCAACGCCGACAACTTCGCCATGGGCATGCTCGCTGCAGTCGTGATCGTCGCCATGGAGCACAACGCGGTGAAGGAGCGGCTGAGCGGTCGCGTGCGGTTGTACAGCGTGCTCGCGTTGCTGCCGATGGTGGTGGTTGCCGCCGGGCTGACCGGGTTGCGCAGCGCCTACGCGACGACCGCGCTGGGAGTGCTGTGTGCGCTGCTGATCCTCGTCATCGTCGCGCCCCTGGCCCGGGGAGCGGATTCGGCGATTGCGCGCTGGTTGGACCTTCCACCGGTGCTGTACGTCGGCAAGGTGTCGCTGTCGGCCTACCTGTGGCACTTCCCGGTAATGCTCCTGCTGGGACGCTGGGGCGTGCTGGCCGGCGACACGTTGACGGGAATGTTGTATAACGTCGTCGTCGTGCTTGTTGTCACGATGCTCATCTCGACGGTGACCTATTACGGCGTGGAGAAACCGATCATGAATGTCGCGAGGCGGTACCGCCATCGGTGGGCCTGATGCGAAAGGGCTTGCCTGCGCTGGCGATTGCCGTCGTCACCGTGGTCGCCGTCGCGGCGATCGCACTGTCGCTACCGGTCGGAGAGCGCATCGCGAACAAGGTGATCGAGCTGCTGCGGGGCGACGTGCAGACCGCGCAACCCGTCCCGATCGAGACCGCGGACCTCAGTGGCTCCGGCCCTGGCACCTTGGTGAGCGCGACGACGATGCCCGCGCTTCGCACGACGACCAACGGTCGGGCGCTGCAGGCGGCGCGGGTGGTGTACCGCTCCACCAACGGTGACTCGGGAGCGGAGACGGTGGTGTCCGGTTCCGTCTTCACGCCTGTCGGACAACCTCCTTCGGATGGGTGGCCGATCGTCTCCTTCGGCCACGGCACCACCGGCATCGACGAGGAATGCGGGCCGTCTCGGTCCGACTCGTTGCTCGGCCTTTCGGAACCCGTGTTCGGCCTCGTCAAGAGTGGGTATGCCGTCGCGCTGGCCGACTACCAGGGCCTCGGTGAGGGCGGGATCCATCCCTACACCGACGCCAAGACCGCCGGGCTCAACATGATCGACGCCGTTCGAGCGCTGCGGCATACGTTCGGCGGCACGTCGACGCGCTGGCTCGCCTTCGGCGGATCGCAGGGCGGCGGCGCGGCCTGGGCGGCCGACGAACAAGCCACGCCGTACGCCCCGGAACTGGATCTGGTTGGCGCCGTGGCGTATGCGCCCGCGGCCGATGTGACCCGCATCGTGGACAAGGCGCAGGCGGACACACTCACCGATGATCAGCGGCCGGCCTTCATGGCAATCGTGGAGACCCTGGCGCGCCTTCATCCCGACCTGGATCGTGACGACTACCGGCGCGGCGCTGCGGCCAAGTACTGGGACATCATGTTGTCCTGCGCGGGCAACGACGCCCACGACAGGGTCAACGCGCTGAAGCTGGTGACGCCACAGGACATCGAACCTGCCACTCCCGCCGCCGCTGCCCGACTGCGGCAGCTATTGGCCAAGTGGGCGGTCCCGCAACGCCGACTGTCGGCCCCGCTGTCGGTGGTCTACGGTGGCGAGGACACCTACATCGACGCGCAGTGGACGACGGACGCGATCGCTCGGGCCTGCGCGCTGGGCGGGACCGTGGATTGGGATCTGCAGCCGCACAGTGGACACGGTGACGTCGACATCGCCCACCAATTCCAGTGGGTGGCAGACCGATTCGCGGGAAAGCCGGCTACCAATGATTGCCCGTAGGGATCCCGACGGCGACGCACCGCTGTGGCGCAGGACGGCCTTCGCGGCGAAGGGCGTGGTGAAGCGGGCGCTCGCCCCAGGAGGTACGGCGGTGACGCCGCCGGAATCCGGGTATCTGGTGGTGCCGATCCTCGGCCAGTCGAATGCCTTCGGCATGGGGATCGGTCTGGACCTCGGGGGACCCGACGAGCCGCATCCGCGAGTACACCAATACGCGATGTGCGGACGCGCCAAGGGCAGGGTCATCGCCGCCGTCGACCCGCTGCTGCACGAGCTTCCCGGAAAGGGCGTGGGGTTCGGGATGACGTTCGCGAAGCTACTGGCCGAGGAGACGGGGCGGTACGTCCTGCTGGTCCCCGGCGCGCGCGGGGACACGGCGTTCGCGCCCAAGAACGGTCACACCTGGGATCCCGCCGACACCACGACCAAGATCAATCTTTACCGAAATGGGGTGCGTGCAATCGACGACGCACTCTCTCAGCACCCTGACAGCAAAGTGGTTGCGGTGCTGTGGCACCAAGGCGAAAGTGACGTTCCGCTGACGTCTGGGTCGGTGTATCAGGCCAAGTTGGATTCCGTCATTGACGATTTGCGCGCACGATATGGTGCCCGGGTTCCGTTCCTACTCGGCCAAATGGTTCCCGAGGAGATGGAACTGAGTCGCAAGGACTATTCGGTCATCGACGCCATTCACGCCGATACTCCGAATCGCCGGGCGCGAACCGCGTTCGTGCTTGGGGAGCGGGGCTGCATCAACGGCGGAGTCGACCGGCACTACAACGCTGCTGGGCTGCGTGCGATGGGCAGCGCGATGTGGGCAGCCTTCCACGCCATGTGTGGACGCGAACTGGCGGAGTATGCGACCGGTTAGACGCATCCTGACGGCGTTCGAAGCGCTTGTCGCCGTGGTGACCGTCCTGCTCGTCGACATGGGCATCAGTGGCTACCTGATGTTCACCAATGCGACAGAAGATCCGTTGCAGAAGGCCGATGCAATCATCGTTTTGGGTGGTGAACACGATGGTCGTGAAGACTATGCAATTAGCTTGGCGCGGCAGGGTTGGGCGCCAACCGTCGTGATCTCGAATCCCTACGGGGATGGCGATCCCGTGATGAAGCGGGTGTGCACCTCCACGACACGGGTCGAGGTCATCTGCCGCAGGCCCGAGCCCATGACCACCCGCGGCGAGGCGGCGATGATGCGCCAGCTCGCCGACCAGCGATCCTGGAACAAGATCATCGTGCTCAGCTGGCGCTACCACTTGCCAAGGGCGCGTCTAATATTTCGTCAATGTTTCTCCGATGAACCTGGTGCGACCGTCATGGCTGCTGTGCCACGGCGCTATCAATATTCACTCCTCGGTTGGGAGTTCGTTTACGCATACCAATGGGGTGGACTCGCGAAAGCGTTAGCTCAGGGCGAATGTTCGTGACCTGCGTATCTCCTGAATATGTGGCGTCCGCTGGCAAACAGTGTCATAGTGTTACGCAGCACGGGGGCGGGCTATTGAACGTAAGCTGCCAGCAAACAGGAGGTGTGGCGACTAGTGTCGGTGGCAGAAGAAGTTTTCGCTCCCGCGAAGACGCCGTTGAGTGCGGTCCACGCGACTGACGGCCCCCGGTGGCAACGCAGGTACATTAGAGCTCTCATCGTCACAGACATCATCGTCGTGTTCGCTGCGCTTGCGTGTGCACAGATGGTTCGCCTCGGAAGGCCCATCACCGCGCTCGACCCAGCATCGATCTACTTCTCGATTCTGTCGGTGTTCGTCGCTGCGATTTGGCTGGCTTTGCTCGCCGCGTACCGGACCCGGTCACCGCGCATCGTGGGGGCGGGCGTCGAGGAGTACCGGCGGGTGGTGTCGTCGACACTGGCCTGCATCGGTGTTGTCGCCGTCCTTCTGATGATCTTTCGGCCCGAGTACGCGCGCGGCTACCTCGCCGTCGCGTTCCCACTGGGCCTGGCCTTCCTCGTCATCGGCCGCAACATCGCGCGGTACTCCTTGGTGCGTCAGCGTCGCCGCGGGCGCTGCGTGGTGTCGGTGCTCGCCGTCGGCGACGCGCGGGCGGTGCGAAGCCTGGTTCAGTCCCTGACGCGGGGTTGGGGCTACGGATACTCGGTGGTCGGCGTATGTCTGACCGGCCGCAGTTCCGGTGGCACCATCGACATTCCGGGAGTCGGCACGCTTCCGGTGCTCGGTGACGAGGGCAAGGTCCACGACGCCATCCTCAAGACCAACGCTGACACCGTCGCGCTGACCACCACGGACCACCTTGGGCCCGAAGGCGTCCGAGAACTGTCGTGGGACCTGCACAAGCTGGGAGTGGACCTCGTGGTCACGCCAGGTGTCGTCGACGTCGCCGGACCACGCCTGACCATGCGCCCCGTCGCCGGGCTGCCCCTGATCCACGTCGAGAAGCCTCAGTACAGCGGTACCAAGAAGGTGCAGAAGCTGGCGTTCGACTACTTCGTGTCGATCTCCGTGCTACTGGGTGCGCTTCCGGTGATGATCGTGGCGGCCCTCGCCATCAAGCTGACGAGCAAGGGCCCGGTGTTCTACCGCTCCGAGCGCATCGGACTCGACGGCGAACCGTTCCAGATGATCAAGTTTCGCACCATGGTGGACGGCGCGGACAAGCAGGTCGACAGCCTGGTGCACGTCAACGAGGCCGTCGGCGGCGTGCTCTTCAAGATCAAGGCAGACCCGCGGATCACGGCGGTCGGAAAGCTCCTGCGCAAGTACAGCATCGACGAGCTACCGCAGTTCTTCAACGTGTTGGCGCGCGACATGAGCGTCGTCGGCCCGCGTCCCCCGCTGCGCCGCGAGGTCGACACCTACAACGATCAGGTCCGCCGGCGGCTGCTGGTGCTTCCGGGTATCACGGGGCTTTGGCAGGTTAGCGGGCGTTCTGACCTGTCGTGGGAGGACTCGGTGCGGCTCGACCTCTCGTACGTCGAGAACTGGTCGATCACCAACGATCTCCTGATCGCCGTCAAGACCATTCGCACCGTGGCCACCGGCGCTGGGGCTTACTGAGCGACTTCGGTCGCGTCTCTCAATTCTGTTGACCCAATTGCGGTCTGCCAATGCGGTGCCAATCGGCGCGCTACCCATTCCCCATTGTCCGTCGTGGTCACGACGAAGGGCGCAGCAAATCCGTTTTACTGGGGATCCGGACATATCTAGAGAATGTTCAGCGTCCATCGCACGGACGGGCCGCTGGCTTGGCAACGCTTTTGCGAATCGACTAGCGAGTTGGTGCCGCGAGCACTTCGAGTTCCGGTGGTGACTCGCGCTGCGCCGCCTTGTCCCGCGCTCGCTCCTTTCGTACGTCGTCGACGTACAAGCTGAACGCGAGGAATATCGACCAGAGAAGCACGTTCTGCGGCACGTCGGAGACATTGTGATCCAGGTTGAATTGGACCACTGTGAGTCCGATGAAGATTCCGCCATACATGGCGAGCGGCAGTGAATCGGAGCGCATCGCCTTGTAGGAAATGACGATGGTGATGAGCATTACCGCAACGAAGGCGATGAAGGGCATGATGCCGCCACGGTAGAGCGTAATCAGTGGCGCGTTCGATGGAAGGTTGAAGACGTACGAATACTGTGGATCGAGGAACTCTGGACGACCCCAACCCCAACCGAATGGCCAATGGCTCGCCATTTGACCGGGAAAGGCACGCAGGGCGTCGGCGCGGGCGATCGAGCCGACGTCGCGGCCTGCGAAGGCCGTGGACAGCCGCTCCCGGATGGGTTCGGCTAGCAGGGCCGCCGTCGCGATGATCACGCTGACGCCGATCGTCGCCGCACGATCGCGCCCCCGCATGGAATGGAAGACGAGCACCAGCAGGACGCCGAACACCACGCTGAAGATCGAGGCCCGGCTGAGCGTCAGGAGCAGCGCCGCTGCGGTTACCAGGATCAATATGGTGCGCCGCCAGCCCGCGAATAGCAGGATGCTGAGCGCCAGCGCCAGCACCAGGTTGACGGCTGCGCCATTGGCATTGACCCACGTTCCACCCAGGCGGATCGTCCCCGACGTGCCGTCGGAGCCCTGAGCGAACTGCAGTGCGATGGCCTCGAGGCGGTACCCAAGCGGCTCGAAGATTCGCAATGCAGTGTTGTTCTGATCGAACGTGATCAGGTAGATACCAAAGAGGCCATTCAAAGCGGCGACGACGGCGAATATCTGACCGAAGCGCTTGAGATTCTCGCGGGGCAGCTGAATCAACGCCAGCAATACCATCGACGGAATCAACCAGCGGATGTACAGCGAATAATCGACGAATCCGTGGGCATTGATGACCATCGTGAAGCCACTGGTGATGATCAGTGCGATCCACGCGAACTCGAGCGGGTGCATGGACCGCGCCAACCGAGGATGAAAGAACGAAGCAACTACTGCGCCAAAGGCCAGTGGAAGGTAAATCGGAAGGTTGACGCCTGGAATGCGCCCGAATTGCAGCCCGGCCATTATCGCGGCCAAGGCGTAGAAGAACCAGATCGGATGCCTTACCCCGACATATGCGGCGACGACCAGTGCGACTACGGCCGCGACGCCCAGCAGCGAAAGCTTGCCAAAGGAAATTGCCAACCACGTCGCCGCCAGACTCATAGCAACAATCAAGATGGATGCCACGACGTTGCGGAGAAGTTCCCGGCTGGCGTTCACGCCACCCATGGTCGCAGGTCGACCAGCTAAGCTCAACATGCGGGCCCGGCCGTGTCCTATAGGCTCGCGCGTTCGCGACGGCTAGCCTGTTGACACCTTGCAAAATGCAATTACTGAGGAGTCCGACGTTGGAGATCAAGGAATACCTGCGAATATTCGGCAGGTACTGGTGGGCGATCGTGATCCTCACCCTGGTCGGCGCTGCGGCCGGGTGGGCGTGGTGGCAGTTCACCACCCGCGAATATCAGTCGACGGCAACCTTGTTCGTGGCCACCCAGAACGGCACCACGGTCACCGAGGCCTACCAGAACAACCTCTTCTCCACCGACCGGGCGAACTCGTACGCCAGCCTCGCGACCAGTGAACAAGTGGCAGCGCGGGCGGTCGACCAGCTGAAGGGCACGATCACCCCAGAGGAACTGCGCCGACGGATCTCCGCCGTCGCCGCACCCAAGACGGTGCTGTTCAACGTCAGCGTCACCGACCCGGACCCGGCCCTCGCGCAGACCTACGCCAACGCGGTGACCGACCAACTCGTCGGCCTGGTCAGCGAGCTCGAAACCTCGCGCCGCGGCGGCACCCCCGCTGCCGGCGCGGTGGTGGTCGACGAGGCCGACTATCCCACCAAGCCGCTCGGCATGTCGATGCCGATGCGGATCGGTATCGGAGCCGCAGGCGGGCTCCTGGTTGGCGTGCTCGTTGCGCTCCTGGTTGGCGTGCTCGACCGGCGCGTTCGCGGTCGCGAACCCGTTGCCGACGCCACCAGTTCGTCGCTGATCGGCGGTTTGCCGGCCGACCCGTCACGCGCGAAGGTCCCCGTGGTCGAGCTCGACAAGGACGGCCTCTACGCCGAGCGGCTCCGGGAGCTGCGCACAAATTTGCGCTTCGCCAGACTGGCAAACGACAACGAACCGCCCACGGTGATAGCTGTGACGAGTCCGTCGGCGTCGGAGGGGCGCACCACGCTCGCGATCGATCTCGCGGCCGCGCTGGCCGAATCGGGCCGCAACGTCGTGCTCGTCGACGGCGACTTCCGGGGCTCGGCGCTCGCCGAACGGCTCCCGCTGAGCGGGCCCGCCAAGGACGCCGCCGCAGCTCGCGGGCTCAGCACCACGATCGCCGGGGAGAACACCGTCGCCGAGGCCATCGTTCCCGACGTGCCGCTCGGCCACCATCGGGTCGCGTTCCTGCCGACGGGCCCGATCCCGCCTCGCCCGGGCGAGCTGTGGGCGGCCGACCGTGCGACCGAGCTTCTGGACGAGCTCGCGGACGCCTACGACTACGTCATCATCGACACGCCGCCGCTGTCGAAGTACAACGACGGCGCGTTGGTTGGCGCGCTCTCGGACGGCGCGCTACTGCTAGCGCGCATCCGCCAGTCGACCCAGTCGGGGCTGCGTCGGTCGGTGCAGACGCTGCAGGGTGCGCACGCGGCGCTCATCGGCACCGTGGCCACGTTCGAGCCCGGCCATCGTCGTGACCTCACCCGCAGCGACTCGACCACCACCGCACCGCCCGCGGCCAAACCGCCAAGCCCGCGCAAGGGCGGGACGGCCACCGAGACCGGCAGTGACGGGCTCGTCGGTTCGGGCGGCGCGACGCAGCGGATCGCGCGGTCCAGGCACGGGTCCGCATAGCGGTGCGGGCTCGAGTTCTGGCCGCGACCGTCACGCTGGCGGCGCTCCTCGCCGGCTGCACGTCGGAGCCGGCGGCGCCGCCGACTGCGTACGAGCGCCCGCCGCGTTCCGAGGTGTCGCCCAACTTCGCCGGAGCGCCGGAGCTTCCGCCGCCTGACATGAGCGACTCCGGCCCGGGTTCGCTCGTCGACGTCAAACCGGTGACCGGGATCGGGGCGTTCGACGACGCGAACGCGACCGCGGTCCGGGTGACCTTCAAGTCGACGTCGGGGCGTGACGGCACCCCGAGTCTGGTCACGGGTGTCGTGGTGGTCCCTCCCGGCCAGCCGCCCAAGGGTGGCTGGCCGGTCGTGGCCTTCGGGCACGCCATGACGGGCGTCCAGCCGAAGTGTGCCCCCACGCTGGCCGAGGACTATTGGGGTTACTCGTTGACCATCGTGTCACTGCTGAGCCGCGGGTTCGTCGTGGCCTTCCCGGACTTCGAGGGGCTCGGAGTCGAGGGCTCACTCCATTCGGCGGTTGACGCAACGACTCTGGGCAACAACATGATCGATGCCGCCCGGGCTGCGCATCGCGTGCTGCCTGCCGCCAGCCCACAGTGGGCGGCCTGGGGTCTCGGAGAGGGCGGGCTTGGTGCGTGGGCGGCAGCGGAACGGGCCGGAACATACGGAGCCGGAATGGATCTCGTCGGCGCGGTGGCGTTCTCGCCGTATGCGGACCTGTCACCGCTGGTCACCGCGGCCGAGCAAGGCACACTCGGCGGGCCCGTGCAGGCGCGGAACTACATCTGGATCTTGCAGAGCCTGTCCAACATGGACCCCGAGCTCGACCTCGATCTCTATCGCTCCGGCGTAGCGCGCGAACGGTGGGACTCCTTGGCCGACTGCGCGCCGCCCGATCCCGAGGAGACCAAACAGCTGCTCGTCGACCTCAACCCGAACGACCTCAAACCCCGCGATCCGGGCGCGGCAGCCGACCTACGGCGGCGCCTGGCCGCCTTGGGCGTGCCCGCGAACCATCCGACTCCGGGGTCCGCCCCGGTGCTGGTGGCGTTCGGAACCTTGGACAACAGCAGTCCGCCTGACGGGATTCAGCGGGCGATCGACAGGGCCTGCGCGAAGGGCGAACGGATCGAGGTGCTCACTCGCGTCGGAGGTTACAACGCATCGGACGACCAGATGGTCGACGCCGCCATCGGCTGGCTCTACGCCCGGTTCGCGGGAGAGCGACTTGGAAACGTCTGCGTCGGGCCAGCATGATCTCACCGCCCGACGCGCCGAAAGCCGCTGACTACCTTCGCATCCTGGGTCGCCGCTGGTGGATCCTGGTGTGCGCTTCCGCACTTGCCGCCGGGCTGGGCTGGGTGTCGTGGCAGACCGAGACTCCGATCTACACCAGCAGCGCCAAGGTGCTCATCACGTCGCCGGGCGGCGCGACTCCGCTCGACGCGCTCTACGGGAACATCAATGCGGAGTCCCGAGTGATCACCTATCAGTTCCTGGCCCGCAGCGCACGGGTCACCGAAAGGGTCATCGACGAGCTCGGAATGCCAGAGACCACCGACGAGCTCGCCGGACGCATCAGCATTCCGCCGACCCCGACGGCGGTGCTCGACGTGAGCGTCAAGGGCACCGATGCCGAGGAGACCCGCAAGGTCGCCGACGCCGTCACCTCGACTATGGTCGCCGTCTCGCAGGAACTGGCGAAGGTCGACACCGGAGGCACCGAGTTGGTGGTCGTCGACGAAGCGGGCCCCGCGAAGCGGGACGGTTCGATGCGGCGGTCGATCATCACGGCCACCGTGGTGGGCTTTGCCGTGGCGCTCGTCCTGGTGCTGGCGTTGGGACTGTTGGAGGACCGGCTGCTCGCACGACGACAACTCGGACGTGTGGTCGACTGCGCGGTCGAAGGTTGATGCGTCGCTGGCTGCCTTGGGTGATCGTCGCGGTCGTGGTCGCATTGGCAATCCCGTTGGCGTGGAAGCTGACCGGGCTCTGGTCGGCCGACGACGGCGACGACCCGGTGTCCATTGCCGGCGCCGACCTGTCCGGCTCGGGTCCCGGAACGTTGGTCAGCGCGATGACGATGCCAGGGTTCAGCCGAACCCGAGAAGGCCAGCTCGTCGACGCCGCTCGCGTGGTCTACCGTTCGACGTCGGGTGACACCGGGCAGCAGACGGAGGTCTCGGGCTCGGTGTTCACGCCCAAGGGCACGGCACCGGACGGCGGCTGGCCGGTGATCGCCTTCGGCCACGGCACCACCGGAATCGACGAGCCTTGTGCGCCGTCGCTTTCCGATGCGCTGCTGGGATTCTCGAGCATCGTCGTCGGGTACGTCAGCTTGGGGTACGCGGTGGCGCTGCCCGACTACCAGGGCCTCGGTGCGCCCGGCGTCCACCCCTACACCGACGCCCGCACCGCCGGGCTCAACATGATCGACGCCGTGCGCGCGTTGCGACACACCTACGGCGACGCGTCCACCCGATGGGCTGCGGTCGGCGGTTCCCAGGGGGGCGGGGCCGCATGGGCCGCCGACGAACAAGCCGCCTCCTACGCCCCAGAATTGGAGTTGGTTGGTGCCGTGGCGTACGTGCCAGCATCGAACGTCACGGGCATCGTCGACCATGCGGTTGCGAACACGATGAGCACCGATCAGGCCCTGGCCTTCCAGGCCATCGTGGAATCACTGGCGCGGCTGCACCCGGACCTGAACCGGGACGATTACCGCCGTGGCGCCGCGGCGAAGTACTGGGAGCTGCTGTCCGCGTGTTCGGGCCCGAAGGCGTCCGACCGGGCCGCCGCTGCGGCGGCGGTGAAGGCCGACGACTTCACGCCGGCCAACCCCGCGGCGGCCGACCGCCTGCGCGACCTGCTCTCGGCGTGGGCGTTGCCCCAACAGCCGCTCTCGGCGCCGTTGTCGGTCACGTACTCCGGACGCGACTCCTTCATCGACCCGCAGTGGACCACGGACGCCATCGCACGAGCGTGCGCGCTCGGCGGCACGGTGGTTTGGCAGCTCCAGCAAGGCAAGGGCCACGGCGACGTCGACGTGTCGGCTCGATTCGATTGGCTCGCAGACAGATTCGCGGGCAAACCGGTAGCCAACGACTGCCAACGGGAAGATGGTGGGATACCGTGACCGCCATGGTGAAGAGACTCCTCGTGGCGATCGTCTGCGTGGCCCTGGTGTCCGGGGTGGCGTACGGGGTGAAGCCCTTCGCCCCTTTCGTCGGGGCGTGGGTCTACGACCAAGTCGCCCCGTCGGCAGGCCCGCCCGAGCCCGTCGAGTCGGCTCAACTGAACGGTTCGGGACCCGGATCACTGCTCCGGGCCACCACCTTGCCGGGGGTGATGCGCAAGTGGGACGGACGAAACATGACGGCCGCGCGCATCGTCTACCGCTCGACGTCGGGCGACGACCAGAAGCCGACCGTAGTGTCAGGTTCGGTCTTCATTCCCAAGGGCGACGCCCCCAAGGGGGGATGGCCGGTGGTGTCGCTCGGACACGCGACGCTCGGGATCGACCCGCCCTGCGCCCCGTCGCTGTACTCGAGCCTGCTCGGATTCCTGCGGTACGTGGGGGTTTTCGTCGAGCTGGGATATGCCGTCACGATGGCCGACTTTCAAGGCCTGGGAACAGAGGGCATTCACCCGTATACCGACTCCCGCACCGCGGGGCTGAACATGATCGACGCCGTGCGCGCGTTGCAGAAGACGTTCCCCAACATCTCCAACAGATGGGTGGCCGTCGGAGACTCGCAGGGCGCGGGAGCGGCGTGGGCGGCCGACGAGCAGGCGAAGGACTACGCGCCCGAACTCGACCTGCTCGGCGCGCTGGCAGCATCGCCGGGTGCCGACCTCACCGGACTCGTCGACAAGGCCGCCGACGGCACGTTGACCCCCGAGCAGCGTAGCGTCGTCCAGGCAATCATCGAATCGCTGGCGCGGCTGCATCCCGACCTGAACCGCGACGACTTCCGCACCGCCGGGGCCAAGCACTACTGGAACGTGCTCACCGACTGCACACCCGCCGGGGCATACAAGCGCGCCCAGGCCGCCGACGGGGTGGGGCCGCGTGACTTCGCGCCGCGCACACCCGAGGCGGCCAATCAGCTTCGCGAGCTGATACGGAACTGGGCGCTGCCGCAGAAGCCGCTGTCCGCGCCGCTCTACGTCTACTACGGCGGCAAGGACCCGTACATCGACGCGGCCTGGACGAAGGTGGCCATCGAACGGGCCTGCGCCCTTGGCGGCACCATCACCATTCGGTACGAACCCGACGGCGGGCACAACCCGTCGGACGGACTGGAAGTGATCCGCTGGATGACCGACCGATTCGACGGAAAGCCCGTCCAGAATGACTGCTGACGCGCTCGACGCGGCGAAGCTGCGCGCGGACGTGCTCGGACCGTCGTCGGGCTGGCGGCGCCTCGACGTCGTCGCCGAGACCGGGTCGACGAACGGCGACCTGATCGCACGGGCACAGGCAGGGGAGGACATCGACGGCGCGGTGCTCATCGCGGAGCGTCAGACGGCCGGGCGGGGGCGCCAGGGCCGAACCTGGTCGGACGGACAGGGCGCCCAGCTCGCGTTTTCGGTGGGCATCGGCGTCGCGGACGTGCCGACACAGCGATGGGGTTGGTTGCCGCTCGCCACGGGGGTGTCCATCGTGGAGACCGTCGGCCGACTCGGCGGTGAGGTGTCGCTGAAGTGGCCCAACGACGTACTGGCCGGCGACGGCAAGCTCGCCGGAATCCTGGCCGAGGTGGCCGCTGCCCAGCGCGCGATCGTCGTGGGAATCGGCCTCAACGTCACGCTTGCCAGAGACGAGGTCGCGGCACCCCAGGCGATTTCGCTCGCCGAACTCGGCATCGACGTGCCTCCCCGGAACGCCGTCATCACCGAACTGCTCCGCACGCTGGGCGACCGGGTGCGTGGCTGGCGCGAATCCGGCGGTGCCGACCAGGATTTGGCGGCCAAGTACCGCGAAGTCTGTTCGACGCTCGGCGCCCTCGTTCGCGTCGAACTTCCAGGTGCCAAGGAGCTCGTCGGCGTGGCCCGCGACGTCGATGAGCAGGGTCGGCTGTGCATCGACAGCGGCGGCGAAGAAGTCGTGCTGGCCGCTGGAGACGTCATCCATCTGCGGCCGGACCCTGAGGCTATCGTCTAAAGCGTGGGGTATCCGGAGAACGTGCTCGCCGCCGACGAGCGGGTGGTGCTACATCGTCATCCACACTGGAAGCGGCTGATCTGGCCCGTCCTCGTACTGGTGCTCGCCACCGCGCTGGCGGCGTTCGGGGCCGCCGTGGTCAACGGCGCCAACTGGAGTTCGGCGGTGGCCACCAACGTCGTCATGGGTGTCATCGGCGTGGTGTGGTTGGTGGTGATCGGGTGGCTGACCGTGTGGCCGTTCCTGAACTGGCGCTCAACGCATTTCGTCATCACCGACCGGCGGGTGATGTTTCGGCACGGGCTGCTCACGCGCGCGGGCATCGACATCCCGCTGGCCCGCATCAACAGTGTCGAGTTCCGGCATGGGCTACTCGACCGGATGGTGCGGACCGGCACCTTGATCATCGAGTCCGCGAGCCAGGATCCCCTTGAGTTCCACGACATTCCCCGCGTGGAACAGGTTCACTCACTGCTGTATCACGAAGTCTTCGACACCCTCGGTTCCGAGGAATCGCCGAGCTGAGCCAAGCCACTTCCCGTCGCTTCGCTCGCCCCAAAGCCACTTCCCGTCGCTTCGCTCGCCCCGGCCCGACCTGCCCGCCAGGACCTCAGCCGCGTGACGGTGCCGCGGCCGTGGCCCTCTTCGAGCTCGTCCTCCATGACCTCCGCGATGCCGCCCGCGGTCATGGTCGCCTCGATGGCCTTGTCGGGGTTGCGCCCGTACTCGTCGGGGAACACCCAGCGCCGGAACGCCCAGAAGCGGAACCCCATCTGGAGCAGGTTGCCGATGATGTAGGCGGAGACGAAGTCGGCGATGTTCTCGATGGTCAGCGACACGGCCGGTACGCGCAGTTCCAGCACGTAGCTGGAGAAGTACAGCGGAGCCATGCTCAGCACCACGCCGACGCCGCTGAACGCGAAGAACAGCAGGGCCTCGTGGTGGCGCTCACGGCCGCCGCGGTCGCGGAAGCTCCACTCCCTGTTCAGGATGTAGGACGCGATGACCGCAACGATGCCGGAGATGATCTTCGCCGTGACCGGCTTGGGCTCGAGAATGGTCAGCTTCAGGGTGAAGAAGATCGCGGAGTCGATGATGAACGTCGTTCCACCGACGATCGCGAACTTGATGAGCTCGTGATGCCGCTCGGCGAAGGGCCGGATCGCGCGCGGCAGCCGCGCGATGGTGGCATCGGTGAAAGACACAAGACGCGAGTGTACGGAAACAAGACACGCGACGCGTACCCGTGCAGGTAGGGGCATCGCACGCGCGTGACACGATAGCCGGGTGAGTGCACCCCCAGTCGTCGCCATGATCGGTGGCGGGCAGCTGGCCAGGATGACGCATCAGGCCGCCATTGCGCTCGGCCAGACGCTGCGCGTGTTGGCCACCGGGCCCGACGAACCGGCCGCTCAGGTCACTCCCGACGTGGTGCTGGGCGCGCACACCGACCTCGATGCGCTGCGACGGGCGGCGGCGGGCGCGGCCGTGATGACGTTCGACCACGAGCACGTGCCCGGCGCGCTGCTGGAGGCTTTGGTGGCGGACGGCGTGAACGTGGCGCCGCCGCCGCAGGCGCTCATCTACGCTCAGGACAAGCTCGTGATGCGCCGAAGGCTGTCCGAGCTCGGCGCGCCTGTGCCGCGGTTCACGGAAGTGAGCTCGCTTGCCGACGTCGACGCGTTTGCCGCGCACGTCGATGGGCCGATCGTCGTCAAGACCGCGCGCGGGGGCTACGACGGCCGCGGCGTCACCCTCGCCGGTGACCTCGCCGAGGCCAGGGCGGCCGCCGAGCGTTATCTGGCCGACGGCGCGGCGGTGCTAGTCGAGGAGCGGGTGAACCTGCGCCGCGAACTGGCGGCGCTGGTGGCCCGGTCGCCGTTCGGCCAGGGTGCGTCCTGGCCGATCGTGCACACGGTGCAGCGCGATGGCATCTGCGTGGAGGTCATCGCCCCCGCTGCCGGCCTCGACCCCGAACTCGGCGTCGCCGCAGAAGCGCTCGGGCTGCGGTTGGCCAGCGAGCTCGGCGTGGTCGGGGTGCTTGCAGTCGAACTGTTCGAGACCGTTGAGGGCACGCTGCTGGTCAACGAACTGGCGATGCGCCCGCACAACTCGGGGCACTGGACCATGGACGGGGCGCGGACCAGCCAGTTCGAGCAGCACCTGCGAGCCGTACTCGACTACCCGCTTGGGGCGACCGATCCGATTGCACCGGTCACGGTGATGGCGAATGTGATTGGTGCACCGCAGCTTCCCGCGATGGGCATGGACGAACGACTGCACCACCTTTTCGGCCGGATACCCGAGGCGAAGGTCCATCTGTACGGCAAGTCCGAACGGCCCGGCCGCAAGGTCGGGCACGTGAATGTGCTTGGTGCGCTGCGTGGTTCGTTGGACGACGAGGCGTACGTCGCCGAAGTGCGAGAACGCGCGGCACGGGCCGCGCATTGGTTGTCACATGCGGAGTGGACCGACGGATGGAGTGAGCATGCCTAGTAGTTCGCCGCGGGTCGGGGTCATCATGGGCAGCGACAGCGACTGGACCGTCATGGAGGAGACGGCGACGGCGCTGGCCGAGTTCGATGTCCCGTTCGAGCTCGGCGTGGTCTCTGCGCATCGGACCCCTGGCCGCATGCTCGACTACGCGAAGAGCGCGGCGGGCCGAGGGCTTGAGGTCATCATCGCCGGTGCCGGCGGGGCAGCGCACCTGCCGGGCATGGTGGCCAGCGCGACGCCGCTGCCGGTGATCGGCGTTCCGGTGCCGCTGGCGCGCCTCGACGGCCTCGACTCGCTGCTGTCGATCGTGCAGATGCCCGCGGGCGTTCCGGTGGCGACGGTGTCGATCGGGGGTGCCCGCAATGCTGGCCTGTTGGCCGTCCGCATCCTCGGGGCCTCTGATCCCGAGCTGCGCGCCCGCATGGAGCGATTTCAGGCCGATCTGGAAACGATCGTCCTGCAAAAGGACGCGGCGCTGCGAGAGCGCTTGATGGGCGGTTGAACTACCCAATCTTGGTCGCTAGTTGATCGCTAGGACGATAACAAGAGTTGGCTTGAGTTTTCAGGCTGCCTTTTGGCAGCAGGCGAGCGTGGTCGACAGTTTCTTCGATGTGAATATCAATGGTGTGCCGCGGCTCCCAGGAGCGTCACTTGATCGCTTACAGTACGAACCACGATGGCCTCGAATCCCTCTCAACCAGGGGTTCGAGACCATCGTTTCCTGTCCAACGCCTTACCGCCGCCGAGTCACGTCGGGCATTTTCAAGTCGAAGTAACAGTCGTCGAGCCCACGCGCGGCCGCGCGTGGGCGGCAACTCGCAAATACAGTCCGTAAGCTAAGCAAACGGAGCGGTCGGTGTGCGCGGGTGTTTTGGCGTCGTTCTACTTTGTGCGGCCGCGGTACCAATGTGAGAGACAAGCGTTTACGCGTGTCGGTGAAATGGAGGACTGGTCTGTGAGGGTTCCGCTGCGGCAACGTCGTGGGCCGTTCCGTTCTACGGGGTTGAAGCGGGTGCCAAGTTGAGTACCGCTGTCAAGGTCGTAAGCGATCAGGACGTAATTCCATATCGCGCCGACGTTGACGGACTGCGCGCCGTCGCGATCCTGCCCGTCGTCGCCTTCCATGCAGGATTGAGCTGGCTCCCAGGCGGATTCGTCGGCGTCGACGTCTTCTTCGTGATCTCCGGGTACTTGATCGGTGCCCAAGTCTTCCGGCAGTCGACGTCGGGCACGTTCCGATACCTTGCCTTCTACGCTCGTCGGCTGCGACGGATCGTTCCCGCGTTGATCGCCCTGCTCTTGATCTTCCTCGCCATCGGCTGCCTCCTGCTTACGCCCGACGAATTCCGAGAGCTAGGCAAGGAGTCCGTCGCTGCGGTGTTCGGTGCCTCCAATTTGGTGTTCTTCTTGCAAGCTGACTACTTCGCCCCTGCAGCCGATCTCACACCGCTGCTGCACACGTGGTCGCTTGGCGTCGAGGAGCAGTTCTACATCGTGCTACCGATCCTCGCCGCCGTGTTCATCCGAGTGTCGAAGTCGTCTGCAACGAAACCGCTTCTCATGGTCACGGCCCTCAGCATGGCCGGGTCGATCGTGCTGACGCACGCCAATCCGCAGGCGGCCTTCTACCTGCTCCCCACCCGCTTCTGGGAGTTGAGTCTTGGGGCGATCCTTGCCACGTCGGGTATCGCCACCTCGCCGAAGCTCCGCGGAGCACTGGGGCAGATGGTCGGCCTCGGTGGCGCCACGCTCATCGTCGTCGCAATGATCGCCTACCGACCAGAGTTCGGTTTTCCTGGGGCCTTCGCTTTACTCCCGACCATCGGCGCGGCGATGGTCATCGCTGCGCGATCGAGCTGGGTGAACAGCAAGATCTTGTCCAACCCGGTGGCGGTGTTCATCGGCAAGATTTCCTATTCGTGGTACCTGTGGCACTGGCCACTCTTCTACTTGTCCCACGTCATCGGCGTCGAGGGGCGGATGGCGCCGTGGATCTTGGCAGCGCTGTCCTTCGGTCTCGCTGTCCTATCGTGGCGCTTCATCGAGCGGCCCTTTCGTCGCAGGCGCTTGGCGGACGGACCCGTCGTGTTCCGATACGTGATTGCGATCGCCTGCGTGGCGGCGCTCGGGACGGTGGTGTACCTGCAGAACGGGTTCATCAATCGGTTGCCCGCCGACGCTCGCATCGCCGCGGAGGATGCGCGACGATCGCAGGACGATCCGTGCCTGGTTCGTCGGGGCAGCGTTGACGTGGCACCGGCAGGATGCCAATACACGGCGACCAGTGGGCCGACACTCGCGGTGATCGGTGACAGCCACGCAGCGTCGATCTCGTCCGGTTTCGAGAAGGCCGCAGCGGCGCAAGGTCTCGCCTTCCGGCAGCTGACGAAGACTCTGTGTACGGCCCAGTGGGGGTACGCAAACGTGACTCCCGGGCTGCCCGATTTTCCAGACGAGTGCTCCGACTATCAACGGCGCGCGTTTCAGCAAGTCGAGGACGATCCGAACATCAGGGTCGTCGTGTTGGCGGCTCGTTGGAGTGCGGAGCAGGAGCTGCTGCCCGCATCGGGCGGAGCTACGGTCGGCTTGGAGACTGCGTTGGATTCGACGCTGACGCGCCTGCAGAAGCTCGGCAAGAAGGTTGTTCTGGTGATGGAGGTTCCAGAACTCACCTTCAGTCCGTACGCGACGGTGGTCGGTGAGTCATTACCGGTGCGAGTGGATCTGCAGCACCTGCTTGGAGTGCAGCCCCTGAGCGGCCCGGCGCCCTACGCGCGCATTCACGAGGACACCAGTCGCGACGTTCTCAAGCGCGTAGCTGCCAAACACCCCAACGTCGTGTTGGTTGATCCGTGGGCCCAATTGTGTGACGCCAATGGTTGCCATTATCGCGACGGGTCGGCGGTCTATTACTTCGACGATCAGCATTTGTCCGGCGCGGGCGCCGTTCGAGCGGTCGGCACGCTTCCGCCGCTTGCGTGAGTTCGGCGGGACTCGCTGCTCGTCGACGTGCGCTCCGCGGTGCCCGATGCGAGCGGCGATGAGGCGCCAGCCCCGTAGTGGTGGACCGCGCATTCGGAGGTAAAGTTACCGACGAGTAGCAAGGAGCCACCATGTCGATCGGTAACCCATCATTCAACGTCTTTCAGCTGTCGGAAGAGCACGACGAGCTGCGCGCGGTACTGCGTGAACTGTGCGACAAGGAGATCGCGCCGTACGCGGCGGACGTCGACGAGAAGGCGCGCTACACCACTGAAGCTTTGGCGGCGCTGAACTCTTCGGGGTTCTCGGCCATCCACATTCCCGAGGAGTACGGCGGACAGGGCGGTGACTCGGTGACGGCGTGCATCGTCATCGAAGAGGTCGCCCGGGTCTGCGCCTCGTCGTCGCTGATCCCGATCTGCAACAAGCTGGGCACCATGGGCCTGTTGATGAACGGCTCCGAGGAGCTCAAGAAGCAGGTGCTGCCCTCGATCGGCGCGGGCGAGGCGACGGCGTCCTACGCCCTGTCCGAACGCGAAGCTGGCAGCGACGCCGCCGCCATGCGCACCCGGGCCAAGCGCGACGGCGACGACTGGGTGCTCAACGGGTCGAAGTGCTGGATCTCCAACGGCGGCCACTCAACCTGGTACACGGTGATGGCGGTGACGGATCCGGACAAGGGCGCCAACGGCATCTCGGCGTTCGTGGTGCACTCCGAGGATCCCGGGTTCTCCGTCGGGCCCAAGGAACGCAAGCTCGGCATCAAGGGCTCACCCACCACTGAGTTGTACTTCGAGGATTGCCGCATTCCCGGCGACCGGATCATCGGCGAACCGGGTACCGGCTTCAAGACCGCGCTGGCGACGTTGGATCACACCCGCCCGACCATCGGCGCGCAGGCCGTCGGCATCGCGCAGGGCGCACTCGAGGCGGCGATCGCCTACACCAAGGAGCGCAAGCAGTTTGGCAAGGCGATCAGCGACTTTCAGAACACCCAGTTCATGCTCGCCGACATGGCGATGAAGATCGAGGCGGCGCGGCTGATGGTCTACAGCGCGGCGGCCCGCGCCGAACGCGGCGAGCCGAACCTCGGCTTCATCTCCTCGGCGGCCAAGTGCTTCGCCTCCGACGTGGCGATGTCGGTCACCACCGACGCGGTGCAGCTGTTCGGGGGATACGGGTACACCGTGGACTTCCCCGTCGAGCGGTTCATGCGCGACGCCAAGATCACGCAGATCTACGAGGGCACCAACCAGATTCAGCGCGTCGTGATGTCACGCGCGCTACTCAGGTAGGCAGTGCTGCGTCGAGTCTGGCGAGGTAGTCGTCCAGGTCCACTTGCGGCGTCGACGCAATGACGCTGACCGCCAGGGCGTCTCCGATGGTGTGCACACCGTGGCCCAGGCTCGAGATGTGCACCAGCGCGGGGAACGACGTGGTGAACATGACCG
>Ga0070668_100000211_pt1 | contig 38230 bp, 64 predicted proteins | sample KBSS43metaG_FD_64661 | JGI IMG/M metagenome (GOLD analysis project Ga0070668, IMG submission 64661) | Switchgrass rhizosphere microbial communities from Kellogg Biological Station, Michigan, USA - KBS S4-3 metaG | ecosystem: Host-associated > Plants > Roots > Rhizosphere > Soil ...
TAGCGGGCAGTTTCCCAAACGAGGAGACGCAAAATGCCGTTGAACGATCAGCCCTTCGTCCGGAAGGGCACCAGGGTCTATTTCGAGCGCGCTAACGACACGCCGGGGGATGGCCCATGCCTTGGGGAGGTCGAGCAGGTCATGGAATGGATGGCGAACTTTCTAGAGCAGCATGATTTTGGGGAGGACGCCTAATGCAGCGTTCTGCCTACCACTGCCCCTCACCCCAGCACTTAGGGCACTGTCGCGACTTTAAGCCCGTCTCGACTCCGCAGTACTCACATTTCCCTAAAGGCGGGACTAGAGCCCGCCAGAACGCGGCAAGCCAGCCGATGATGCGTGTGACCATCGTCGCGGCTTAAACGCGCCGGCGGCCGGCGTCCAGCGCGTCAGGGGCAAGACAGCCCCGTAGCCCCGTTCGCCACGGCCCAGCGACATATCCGCGCAACGGTCAGCCATCCGCGCTCGCCCCAGCTTTCCAGCTTGATATCGTATTCCGCCGCGGCCTGCGCTGACGTGACGATATCAGCCGGCGGCACCGGCTTTGGTTCAACCGCCAGGTCGGCAGACGGCGGGTAGAGCGGCTGGATTCGCTCCTGCGGCGCGCAGGCGCTCACAGCCAAGCTTGACGCGCACAGCGTCAGGAGCAGTGTCTGGCGTATCTTCGATCGCATCGATCAATCCTTTCTCGTTTTCGGAAACGGTGGTCGCGTCCTTGATCCGTTCGATCGCGGCTTGTTCCTTGGCGCCGCTATCCGTTTTCATGGCTTCGACGTTGGCCTCGGCACGCGCAGCGGCAGCCTCTGAGCGCGCTTGGCGCTTTCCGGCGCAATTCCCTAGGTTGAAGCACAAAAGGCCCACAGCGAGCGCGACAACAAGAATGCGGGCATATTCGGCAAGGTTGGCCGGAAGCAGCTTGGCAAATGCAAACATGATATTCTCCTACAGAAGCCCGCCGAGCACTCCGCCCGCGATCCAGCCCGACAGATCGATCAGCGAACCTCGTGACCACGGCCTGCCCTTCCCCGGCCCTGCATTTTGCCATTCGGTGATCTCGCGGTCGGCCCAGAGACAAAGGCCCAGGAACGCGCCCTGATACCAAGTGAGGTCGACGCCTAAGAGCCAGAGCCCGGCGACGACAAGGAAGCAGAGCGAGGCATGTGCGCCTTGGTCGCGGGCTTGTTTCAGGATCACTTGCCAGCGTCCTTCTTGATCGCCTTGGCCTCATCCACCGCTGCGTCCGCGACCTGATCTGCCGCATCGGCAGCGTCGACGCCATTCACGACAGGGATGCTTTCCTGCGCCGCCTTGATCGCATCGAACGCCTTGGCCGTGTTGTCGACACGCGCCGCGTCCAGTTCTTTCTCACCAGCCTTCTGGACGTAATGGAGTGCGACTACCGCCGAGACGAAGCCCGAAAGCTGGCCCAGCATATAGACGATCAGCTGTTCGTTCGATGAGGGGATGCTCTTGTAGACTAGCATGAAGAGCATCGAGATAAAGGCGGCGATCATCGCGATGCCGATCGCGTCGCGGATGTTAGCGCTGCTGCCAGCCGGGTTTACTTCCCAGCGCTCACGGATGAACTTTGAACGGCGCTCTGCGCGACGGTCGAGATAGTCGAGGAGCTTCATCGCATCGCCCTCGCTAGCTTCTCATGATAATCGAAGTCCCGGTATGCCGGGCCGTTGTACGCCTTCGCAAAAGCCCGACAGGTCTCCGGGTCGGCCGACAGCGCCTTGATGGCCGTCTTCAGTCCGTTCGCTTCGATGAACCGGACCAGCAGCTCGTAATGAGCCGCTTCGCCAGTCACCGTGGAATATGCGAGATCGATCGGCGAGACGTAGTTGAGTGCGCGCCAATGCGTGCCCAGCACCTGGAACCGCCCCCAACTGGCCGCTGCGAACGCTGCATCGGCATCCTTGCATGCGGCCTGCGTCAGTTTTTCCCAGCTGTCTTCCTTATAGCCGCCGTTATCAGGGTTGCTGAATGACGCGATACTCCATTTGCCTTCGGTCAACCGGTGAAATAGATGCCGCTCGAATAGCATCTTAGGACGCCCCTGACTGTCATAGGCCGTTCGGCCGCTCTCCACCGTAGCTACCGCGCGAACCTGCTTAGGGGTGCAGCCTAGGCGAAGCGCATAGGCCGCGACCTGACTGTCCGTGACGGATTCGGCGCAAACGTTCGTGAAGGCGGAGATGATCGCGGCGCGCGTGACTGGACCGGGCTTGCCGTCGACGACGACGGGCTGTCCGTGCGCGCCGAGCCATAGCTGCAGTTCGGTGGGCGTCATTTCTTCGGCTCCTTCTTCGCGGCAGCTTCATCAATCCGAGCAAGGTCGTGCAAAGTCTGGGCCGGGTTGGCATCCAGTGGCTGGGCAAGCTGGATCAGTAACCGTGATGCCTGGTTGAGAATGATGCTGTCGGGATCGAGCCGCTGAAGCTCATTCATTACAAGTTGGACGATAAAGGTCAGATTATTGATGCGATCGCCGCGCCGCCGGCTCTCCGCTTCCGCCACTGCAAGGCGCCCAGACAGACCTTGAATCTCGGCTTTGTTGGCTTGCAAATCCTCGCGAAGCACGCCGATCTGGCGAGTATAATCTTCCCGAATGAGCGTGTTCTCGTCCTGGGCGAGCTTCTTGAGCGGCGCCCACGCGCGAATGAGCGTGACGAATGCCATCAGCACCAGCGATGCCAGCAACATTACGGTTGGGGTGATGCCTTCGATGCGGGGGATGACGGGCATTAATTGCTCCCCTTCGGATGCTTCACCTTGACCGCCTCGACATGCGCCCGCCACACCTCTGGGTCGTGATAGAGCATGTCGAGCTGCTCGCTGATCGGCGCATAGTCAGCCGCGCGACGCTCGGCATAAGTCTGGAATTCGACGATGAACGACCCGCGCTGCTTGCCGTGCAGTTCGATCGGCACGCGTCGGAACACATCGGATGATATTTTGATCTGCCCTGTGACCGGCTCGCCTTCGACCTCAGCGACCACTCCATCGGGAAGTGGGATTGTCAGTGTCTCGCCGGCCGGGTGGGCTTCGGGGATTGATACCGTTGCGGGCTTAGTCTTGTTGATCCGGCCCGACTTCGTGTTGATTGTGACGTCGCTGATCCTGGTCCCCGGCGCGACGGGCTTGGAATATGCAAAGCCTTCAATCGGTGCGCTGGCGTCTCCAATAGTCCGACAGATGCCCTGCTCGTCGAAATAGGCGATGCTGGATCCGAGCGCGGCTAGCTCGGCAGCTTTCTTCGCCTGATGCTCAGCCTCGACGGCCGCCACTTCCTCGGCGCTTCGAACGTCCACGACAAAGTCGATCCCGCGCGCCTTATCGCGGCGCTTCTCGAGCCAAGGTTGGTCGGTCATCTCTTCCCCGGTGCGATTGTGATCTTGCCTTCGCGAAAATAAGACCGCTGGGTCGAGCGACCGGGCATCCCGATCGCGCCGCAAACTATGCGCGCTTCGATCGAGGCATATCCGACGCCCGCTACCGAATAGGTCTGGCACACTGACTGATAGGCATAGGCGGCGCCGCTGGTGACCTTGCTGCCCGCCCGCGTCGTCGCATAGCGCGTGTAGCTGCCGGTGCCGTTCAGCCTGATCTCGAGATGGATTGCCTGTCCGCTATCGTCGTCGATCGTACCGTCATACTGGCCCTGCACCGTCACCAGCGCCGAACCATAGACACTGTCGCCGATCGTCACCGAACCGGTCGTGCCGATCACCTGCTCGACGCCACTGCTCGGCAGCAGCACGTCACCGAAGGCGAAGGGCACCGGGGCAAAGATCGTTGCGCCCGCTATCTTCAGCGTCGAAACAACCGCATTGCCAAGCTGCGAGCTAACCGAGATCAGCGTCGTAGTCGCTAGCTCACGGCTGCTGATCGTCCCGGCGACGAACTTATTTGCGAGCACCGTGTCGGTCGTGATCTTCGACCCATCGATGATCGTCCCGCCGTTGGTGACGACCAGGCTCGTGCCGCCGCGATAGGTCGCCATGACGACGTTTTCGGGGGCATAGGCGGTAGCGATGTTGGTCGACGCGTTGAGGAAGGCGTTGCCCTTGACCCAATAGACATAGAGCGTGCCGCTGGTCCAAGCCGTACCGTCGGCAGGAATATTGACGGTCGTCGCTGTCCCGGCATCATTGATGTAGCTGATCGTGCCAGCCGTCCACCAGATGCCGTTGGTCGAAGGGACACCGGCAGCGCCGTTCCAGTTGGCTTGGAATTCAAGGCCAGCCATATCGAGACCGCGGGCGCCGACCTTTATCGAGTTGGCGGCGATGGTGTTTGCCGCGATCGAGCCGCCCTCGATCTTGGTATTGTCCGATCCGTTGCGCCAGTTCGCCAGCGTGGTCCCGCCGCTGATCAGCACCAGTCCCGGCACGATCTTGGTCGTAAGCGTATTGGCGTAGGAGAGCGGATCGGCTGAACGTATATTTACGTTGCCGATCGTGGTCCCGCCCACTCCGACCGTGATTCCCGTCGCCAGTGCATCCAGCGTCGAATTACCCGCCACGTATAGCCGGTTGGCGTTGAGCGTGGCTGCGGTGATCCGGTCGCCAAGCAGCGAGCCGACCGCGACGTCGCCGCTGATCACATAGCCCGGCGTCGCGTTGATGACGGCTGTGAACGCGCTGCGATTACCCGACGTGTCGACGCTTTTTAGCCAGTAGAACTTCGGCGTCGACTGGTTGATATTCTCGTCGATGAAAAAGCTTTGATTATTGGGAATGCCGGCAACTGTCGTCGTGCGGGTCGACGTGCCGCTATTATTGACGGTGTTCACATAGACTTCGACGTAGCTGAAGTCGGAATCGCTCGGGTTGACCCACTGGATCAGATTGCTTCGTACGCCGCCGGAGCCGAACAAATTATAGGGCAATCCCGGCGCCGCGCTGTCGCCGCCGACCGTGTAGCTGATGACCGCAGGCGGGGTCGGATAGGTGTTTGAGACATTGCCCGAAACGTCGATCGCCTGAAGCCGCGCCTCATAGGTTATGCCAGCGACGGCCGCGACTTCGTAGCGCGTGCCCGAGACCGGATATTCAACGAAATTCCCACCCGCCTGCCGGAGCAGGAGTCGATAGCCGGCGAGATCATCGTCGGTGTTCGCCGACCATGTCGCGATCAGGCGCGCCTTTTGAGTGCCGTCCGTGTCAGTTTGGAGTGAGGAGGATAGCGCGAGCCCGGCTGGCGTTGCTGGCGGGTCGGTATCGACCGCCGTCGTGTCCCTTACCTTCGACAGCCGGAACGTGCGCTCGATCGTGACGGCGGAATATGCACCCGACCCGACCGCCTGCATCGTGAGGTTCGAGAAATCCGCCAGACCGTCGAATCCACCGGTCACGGCATATGCGCCGCCGACATAGGTCACAGACAGGCCATCCGGGTTGCCGCCGGACTTGGTCCCGATCGTGAATTCATCGGTGACTTCGGTATTGCCGGCGCGGATATCCCATTCGCCCGACGCCGCGGAATAATCGATGATGTTGCCGAAGAAGTCGGCTGGCAAGGTGACGGACGGATTCGTCAGGACCGCGGTCAATCCGGCGATCGTCGACCATTCGCCCGTCGTCACCGGGCCTAGGACCAGCCGCGCACCCTGCACTCCGCGCACGATGTACGAAACCGCAACCTCATAGGCTTGCGTCGGCGGCAGTCCGATGATTTCCTTAAGCGTGGTCGTCGGCGCTTCGGTGCCCGCCATCTTCCAGTCGGCGTCGGTCTCGCCATCCTTGCGATATTCAAAGACGATGCTGTCGATCGTCGTGACGCTGGCCTGGCCGATGATGAGAATAGCTGGCACCGCACCGCTGTCACTCTCGACAACCCCACCGGTCGCGGTCCAATCGCCCGAGGAGGGCGCCGAGACGTCGTTGATGTTCGGCGGCGTCAGTGATGGCGTCGGAGGCGCAACGCCCGTCTCGCCGAGCGCGAATGCGTGTTTGGCGTCCGTCTCGGTCTTGAACGCCAAAGTCGCCATGCCCGACGAAGGATCGAGCGAGCGGTTGATGATGATCGCGGTTTGCGATTCGAGCCCGGCTTCGTCGATATCGAGCGTCAGGCAGTCCCCCGGCTTGTAGCCCATCCACACCGGCTTGAGCGGAATCGTGATCGGCCCGAATTCGCGGCTGTTGCAGACTTCGTAAGTGGCCAGCTCGGCGGCCTGATCCTTGTCCTGGACCAGCTGATAATCGACCTCTCGAGTGCGCTCGTCGCCATCCTCAGCGAGATAAGTCGACGGCCGCACCACATCGAGCGGCACGACTTCCCAGCCATGCTCTTCGGAAGTGATGCGGGCGATCACGCCGTTGATCCGGTCGCGCCGTGCCTGCGTGGCAACGACTGTGACCTTTCCCACCGGATCCCGGCTGGTGATCGTTGCGAGGCTGACGCGCGGTGTATCGACCAGGCACGACAGTTTCGCGCCAAGGCGGATCGGCTCGCCGCCCCCGGCCTGCGCAAGCATCTTGAGCACCGACCACTTGTCATCTGCGCTCGAGACCGTGCCGCCGCACGTCCACTCATTCGCGTCGGCGACGTTCGCAGCTTCGACAAAGGCGGCAATGTCGATCGCGGCGGCAGGCATTCCAACGCCGGCGACACGCTTTCCATTCTGCCATCGGCCCAACGCGAAGGTTAGCGCGTGCAGCCACGGATTTTCCGAATACACATAGGTCGATTCGTCGAGCGGCCGGCAGCTGCCCGACCCACCCGGATAGGTGCTGTCGAGCCTCGGATCGTAGACAAGGATGCCCTGAATGACGGCCTGCCCGAGAGGGACGCCAGCCGTGTACATCTTGGCCTTCTTGTCGAACCGCAGGCCCCACAGACCCGCCGCATAGCCGCTAAGCTTGTAATCGCTGCCCCAACCCGGAATGCTGTTGACCGGCGATGGGAGAGCCAGAGCGGCGCTTTCCGGACATTCGCCCAGCTGCGTCTTCAGCCACATGAACGGCGAGCTATCCTTGAGATAGTCGGCCGTCGTAACGTTGCCGCTGCCGTCGAAGGTGACTTCGACCTTGTCGACGAGGAACTTCTCGATCGCGTTGACCGGGCCACATCCGGACCAGACAACCGCAAAGACCTGCCAAGGATTCTCGACGTCGTTCAGTTCGGGACCGTAGGCGACGCGGTGTACGATATATCCGCCCGCGATGGTGCGGCCGAAGATGATCGGGATTGATGCCTGGGGATCTAGTTTGAATTTCTCTGGACTGCCCTCGACTGAGACGCCGGGTGGGCCGATCGCCATCGTCGCGGCTGTTGCAGTAAGGCTGGCGACCAGCCCGATCGTTGAAAGTGTACTAAGCGCCGCCGCCCCGGCCGCCGCCGCCGTCGCAGCTGAAGCGCCAAGGAAAGTCCCGACCGCCGCAGCGCCAGCTAGCGCGCCGACGCCGCTCGCGACAAGTGCAACGGCGCCCACAATCATTGCCGCCGTCCGTACCACCTTCATGTGATTTTTGACTTTCTTCGGCAATTTGTAGAAACGGCCACCATGACATTCATCCTTCTGTGGCTGGCCTGCGGTGTGATTTCAGCGATGGTGGCGTCCAGCAAAGGACGAAACAGCGGCGGCTGGTTTTTGATTGGAATCCTGCTCGGCCCGATCGGGCTGCTGGGTGCAGTGGGTGTCGGAAATCGGACCGAAGAACGGAAAACCTATTCTGGCTTGCAAAGCGGCAAGCTTCGTAAATGCCCTGTCTGCGCCGAGGCTATTCAGCGCGAGGCGAGAAAGTGCCGCTTCTGCGCATCGGACGTGGAACCGTTACCAACGCAACGCGGCATCCTCGGCTAGGCGACTCTCCACGCAGCAACAAATTCGTCAGGCTGCATTACACACGCCCCCGCGGCATCGGCATGGAAGCCGAGTAGACGCCCATTCGTCAGCGCCACCGTCAGCGCGCCTGGCCCATCCTCGCCGGGCAGCGCCACCACATCCCCAGGCCAGCGCATTGCCGGCGGAATCCTTTCAAAATGATCGTCCATCACCTCGATCAGGCTGTCATAGCCCAGTTTCTTGAGCCACCGCACGCCGCCCGCGATCGAGTGATATTTCCCTACCTTTGCCGCTTTCTTGATCGGCTTGCCCATCCGCAAAAGGTGGGTCTTGACCATTTGGCCGCAGTCGAATCGACCCGGAGCGAACGGCTGATCCTTGTACTTGTCGAGCGTTGCCTGTGCTGCCGCGACCCGTTCTTTCAGATCCATGTCAGATGATTTTCTTCAGTGCCGCCAGGGTGTTCCATGCGTCGGCATCGGCCTGCGCGTCTTCGGTCTTGTCTTTCGCGTGGGCCATCTTCCGAGTGCTGATCGTGAATGTCGCTCGTTCCTCCAGCGCAGCCATTGCCCGCTCGATCGCATCGCCGTTGTTCATATGGAAAAGAGCCCCTGGAAAGCGCCTCGTATCTCAGGACTGAAACGCGACGGTGCAGCAGCGATCACCCCAGCCGGAGCATGGACGCCCCAATAGATCGTCTTCGTCAGTGCGGAGACGTTGAATAGGCCCTTTTCGCTGGGCCATATCTGTTGGTGCCAGCTGTCGGCTAAGCGGACGCCCTCCTGGTTCTCGAACAGCCGTTCCATGTGGCTAACGCAATCATATTCCAGCTCGCGCGTGCCGCGATCGAGGCTCAGCGTCGGCTGATCGAGCGCGCCGAAGAATATCGGCAGCGGATCCGGGATGATGGCCCCCGTCGCGCGATCGACGACGGCAAGCCACAGCTGCACCGGCGAGCCCTGCATTGTCGCGCCTGCCAGTTCGGCCGCTGCGGCATCGCTTGCCGGGTGAAACGTGAACCGCATCGCCGGCGCTTCGTCGCCCACACCGTCGCTGATATCGTCGACCGCTGCGAGCACGCCAAACACCGGGTCGCGACCGACATAGGTTTCAGATGCAAACTGAATTTCGGATGCGCCGTCGATCACGGTTATGGTCGCGTCGGGCAGTTCGATCTTGAGCAGGCCGACAATGATCGGCGTGTCGGTCTGGAGAGCGGCTTCGGCGCCGGGTGTGAATTGGGTCATAGTGGCCGAAGGTCGTTAATCGTGGGATTAGTCAGAACTATGATCTTCGGGTTCAGACGAATTGCCCACAGCGCTAGTCTCAACGACAGAGACACGCGGGTAGCGTCAATCAGGTTCGATATCGACGCTTTCAACCGCTTCCACGCCGCCCGTGTGTGTGGCCAATCGTATGCCATCATTCCCGCTCCACGATCCGGAAGCTGACCGTGCGATAGGGCTCGAGCATCATTTTCACCGCGGGATCGCCATCGAGATAGCCCTCGATCTTTGGCGTTGCGATCTCGATCACGTCATTATTGGCGAGCGCCGTTCGCAGCATCGTTTCCAGCGTCACGGTGACATTGCCACCGCTAGCCGTTGCGTCGGCCGCCACCGCATAGAGGTAGCGGCGGCTGCTGTGGATGATCGACAGGAACTGGCCCTGCTTGAGCGCATAGGTGCTGCTCAGCCCTTTGATTGAAAGGGACGTGCCGCCGGTATGGGCTCCATTGACCAGAGGTGTCCCCGGCGAACCGATCGTAAGGCCCGGTTGCGGGACTGTGAATATCGCGCCGAGCTGCTTCGCCTGCCGCAGTGCCGACGCCCATATCCGCGCGTTCGGCTCTTCCTTGACCGGCGGCAGTTCGACGGTGAGCGAATAACGGCTACCCATGCGGTTCACGCGCTGCACAGGTCCGCCAAGGATCGGCACCATGTCACTGCCGAAGTCTATCAGCATTGGATCGGCTACGCGCACGCTGGGCGTTGTCGGGAGCGTTACGGCTGTCATCGACCTAGCCTGCGCCGTCCGCTTCGCACAGCGCGCTCTTGGGCGAGGGAGGCGCCACTCATTGCGCCGGCCTGCACTGCGACTTGGACGCCATCAGCAACCCAGCCGCGCACCGTATCAGCGAGCACGGCATCATTCGCGGCGACATTAACGGTGATCGACATCCCGCCCCCACTTGCTCGCGGCATCGATACGTTCGGCATATTCGGAATGATCATGCCGGATGTGGACGGGGCGAATATCTCTGGCCCCTTCTCCCCGACGAGATAGGCGCGGCCACCGGAGACAGGACCGCCGCTGGCACGCGCGCCAGCCAAGCCAAGGCTACCACCGCCGCCAGTGCTGCCACCGAAGATAGAGCCGAGCCCGCCAAGGGCACTACTGAGCGGCCCAATGATCGATTTCTGGATCTGAATCTTGATCAGCTCGGCGATTATCTGTTTGGCGACATTCTTGAACACATCGCCAAGGTTCTTCGCGCCAAGTATGGCGTCGGTAAGACCGTCCGTGAGGCTTTGCAGACCATCGGCGGCAATGCGCTGCAGCGCTTCATTCGCCTTGTCAGCGGTATCCGGCAAGGTCTTTAGAAACTCCTCCATCGGCCCCATCGTCCCCTGCAGGACATTGCGCTGATCAAGTTGATACTGCGCCGGTAGCGCAGCTTCCCGGCGGCGCCCCTCTTCCTGATCGGCCGGGTCGCGGGAATTCTTCAGCCGCTCAATCTGGGCACGACGTTCCTCATAAACACCATCGAGAATCTGCAACTCAATCCGGCGCCGCTCAGCAGCCGTCTGGGCAAGCTGGTTCTGGACCTGAAGGCGTTCGCGCGTGATATCGAAATCGACGCCCTGCATGCGCGCATATTCCTGCTGCCGCTGCAGCTCCTGATCAAGATTAAGCTTTTCCTTTTTCAGCACGGCGAGCGTGTCGTTTCGCGCCCTCAACTGTGCGCCGGCCGAAGCCGACATATCGCCCAGCTTCACGGCGAGGTCGATTTGAGCCGCACGCTGATCGTGCTCGATGTCGACCAACTGCTTGCCGATCTCGGTGCGATCCACATAATCCGCCTGCAGATCCTGCTGAGCAGAGAGTTCGTCCTGCCGCGCCCGGTTCAGGTCCGTGAGCATGTTGAAATCGTCGCGCAGCAGCTGCTCGCGCTTGCGGTTCGCCTCTGCCGCTTGTTCAGCCGCAGACTTACCGCCGCCACCGCCGCCACCTTCCGGAGCCAAGAAGTCGTCGACATCGCCGCCCACAGGTTTGGGGGCTGGTTTGGCGAGGGCGCGCGCCAGGTAAGCATCTATGGTCGTGCCGGTGTGGTCTTCGATCTGCATCCGCGAGATATTTTCGTCGGAGCGGATTTTAAGATTTGCTTGCTTGGAACGAACGGCCGGGGTGCCGCCCGTATATTGACCGATGGCGCCTTGCACCTGGTTCATGCGCTCGCGGAAATATTCGAGCTGACGAATGGCCTTTGACGCGAAGCCAATCACTTTTGCAAATGCGTCAGCCAGTTGCAGGATGGAATCGGCGTTCTGCGCGACGGTCGACGCCCAGCTGACACGCAGCACGGTATTGAGTTGCGCGAACTTGTCCGATGCCTCGTCGGCGCGGCGGATGTCATCGTCGCTGAGGATCAGGCCCAGCCCCTGCGCCGCCCTCACATATTCGTTGATGCTGCGACTGCCCTGCGAAAGCACATTATCGAGCTGTGATCCCGCCTTGCCGAATAGAGCAACCTCAACCGCGGCGCGCTGGGCGCGGTCCGGTATTTTCTCGAGACCGTCGGCGATCAGTCGGAATGCTTCGCCGGTATCTTTCCCGGCAACGTCGGCGGCGCTGATCCCGATCGCCTTTAGCGCCTTAGCGGGCGCCTCCGCGCCAGCTGCAACCTGACCGAGCGTGATCGTGAGCTTGCTGAGGCCCTTTTCGAGCACGGCGCTGTCGACGCCGACCTGGGACGCCATATAGCGCAGCGCCTGCAAATCCTTGGCCGAAACGCCAATCTGCTGCGAAAGCTCGCCGAGCGACCCGGCATATTCCAGCGCGTCTTTAACGCCGCTGGTGAAGACGCCGACGGTAAGGCCGGCGATCAGGCCGGCCAGTGTCGTCTTGAGGGTCCCGAATGCCGCGCCAACGCCACCTGTGCTCCTGCTGAGCCGCGAGAGCGAGCCTTCCATAGCGCTGACATCGGTAGCGACCGAATTCCGAAGCGCGCTCAGATTGCGCTGCGCCAATGCCACCGAAGCGTCGACCTGAAGCAGCAGCTGGGCAGTATCGCGGGTGGCTGCCATGTCTACCGCTCCGATACTTTGTTCATGGCTTCGTACGCCTCATAGGCGGCGAAGAATTCGTGGGCGGTGCATTGCCAGAAGTCTGTTGGGGACCAGTGGAAGGCAGCAACGGCCAGACCCATCATTCGGCGCCTTGGGTCTCGTCCGTCGTCGTCGCCGCCTTTATTTCCCCCGACGCTTCATATCCCCCACTAAGCGCGCCCATCAGCACCGTTGCGACGCGGATGCAGACTTTCGGCTGTCCCGCTTCATAGATCAGCCGGGCCAGTGTCTCAGGCTTGCTGTGGAGGTAGGTCGTCTTCAACGGGTCGTTCGGATTGGCCTTGCCGAAGGCGCGCATAAATTCAGCGGTGATGATGCCGAGGTCATGCAGCGTAAGTGACCCAGCGACGGCCTCCTGCGTCAATGGCAAGAGCGGCCGCAACCGGGCCTCGATTGCCATAATCGCTTCCATGCTGGGACGCAGGACATACTCCTGCCCATCCAGCGGAAGCGATATCTGGCCCCGAACATCGACCTCGGGGACTTCATCGGCTTTCTTATTCGCCATCGGTCACCTGATCTTCGCCGGGCTCGCCGTAGAGCTTGACGACGTCGGCCAAGACTTCAACAACCCCGGTGGCCTGAATCTCCCCAGCCAATTCCGGCACGCTGGGCGCGTCTTTCAGGAAGGGGTGAAGCGCCGCTGCAACCTGCCCCGCAATCGGAGCGCCACTAAGCGCGCGGCGCATTTCCGCAGCACTAACCCCACGGTGGGCCAGTGCCTCGTCCAAGTCTTTCGGCTTGCTAGTCGGATAGGTTTTGTCGCCGATCTTGATCATATCTCTGTCCTCGTCGAAGGGTTAGGCCAAGGCATCGGTCGTCGGCGCGGCGGCAGCGTAGAAGCTGAACGACACGGAAACCGGCTCATTCTGGTTGAGGTTCGTGCTCTCAATGTTGCCGTAGACCGAGCCTGCAAACACGACGTCGGAGCCATCGCCGCTCAGCGCATCCTTGCGGACTTGGATATTGAATGCTGCCTGGGGTGAGGCGAGCGCAAGCGTTTCCAGACGTGTGTAGCCATTGGCGTCGGGGAGATCGGGAATGCACTCCATCGTCATGGTGAGATCGCGCAGGCCAGCGGCCGAGACGCCATAGCCGGCGTCAGTTTTCGACGTTAGATCGATCTTCGTTGCCGATCGCCCAACCGTCAGGCCGCGTTGGCCCTTCACGACATTGTACGTGCCCGGCGTGCTGCTTTCGACCCACAGCAGGTAGTCATTGGCGAGCTTCTTGCTCATGGTATTTCTCCAATAAAAAAGGGCCGCGAAAGCGACCCTTGTTGCGTTTATTGGCTCGCCTCCGGGTGACCCCGTTTGCCGTTGGCCGTCTCGTTAAGCTGGTTGTGCGAACATCGTGAAGCGCTGCGTTCCTTGGTAGGTCTGGCCGTCGTCGAGCAGCTGATCCTCGCTGCTATCTTCGACCGGTTTCAGCGCAACAAGACCGTCAGCCACTAGCGTTGTCCCGTCGAGCAGGGCCCGCACAGCTGCTTGCATGGTGTAGAGCGGACGCCGAGACGGTTCGCGAGAGATCGTCACTACGTCGACAGTCGTCCGATCAAGGCCACCATTTTTCAAGCCATAAGGCTCCACGACTATATCGGCGATAATCACCAGCGGTGGCTGCCAGTCTTCAGGAACATGCTGCACCAACGGCGCCAAATCGGTCACGGCAGGCACATTCAGGGCTGTGAATATCGCGTCCTGCACCGCCAGCTTCACATCAGGCATCGCTTACCCCGCGCGACGCCTTTTGCAGCGTCTCGTACCAAAGGCCGCGCAGATTGCGGCGGAACTGCTGCCGAAGAGCCTTGCTGGACCCGTAAACCATGTGCCGGCCCGGCATTGCCTTCACCCGCAGCGCGTATTGCGTCTTGCCGCCGCTGGGTGTCCGCCGGCGAACCGTGACTGTCTTCGACTTGCGCCCGCTTTCGATGATCCGGGCATAATAGAGCCGCTTATTCACCGGCTTGCCGATCAGGCCAACCCGCAGCCGCAGCGAGCGCGGATAGAATTTCATCGACAGGCCGGCCCGCAAAGCTCCCGTGCGCGTCGGTGTGCTAGCCTGCATCAGCGGCAACAGCTGGTTGCCAAGGGTCTGCATCCGGCTCGCAATCTCGGTGCGAACGCCTTCGTCCATATTCTTGAGTAGCTTGCGGAATGAACGGTCGCCGTAGACCCGCCTAGCCACGCTTGCCCACCACGACAGGGCGGACCTGAATTTCACATCCTTCGGGAATGGCCGTCCCTAAGATGACTGTAGGATTTTCCGCGGAGAATTTGCGCCAATCGGCCAGCGAAATTCGAGCCGGCATGATCCTTAAGGTTTCGATCTTGGCGCTTCCAGTTGCAGCCACAATCACATCGGGGTTGTTAGGCACCCTGCGGACTCCCTGTATCGGCGAAGATCACCGTTGCATCGCGCCGGTTCTGGTAGTCGGGAGCAGACGAACGAATATTCAACTCTTTGTCGCCCCAGAGCACTTGATCGCTGGCCAAGATATTATCCCGCTTCCGAATGGTGATTTTATAGGACTCGATCCCCTGAAGCGCCGACGCGACAAGCGCCTCACGCCCGCCCTGACTGATCACCTCCGCAGGAATGTCGGTCGCCACGCTGGTCCATCCCCTCGTGAAACCGCCCTTATTGTCGGGAATTAGCCCCTCACGCCGGATCGTGATCTTCTCGCGCAACCGGCCAGCGGCAAACATCAGAGCAGCGCCCCGCGGACCTGGTCGCAAAGCGCGTCGACACTGTGCGGGGCTTCCATTGAGGTGCCGAGAATGACATTTTCTCTATTGGCGAACCATGAGGCAATGAGGATTCTCATGGCCTGGATAAGGCAAATCGCATCCGGTTCTGTCGTCCACTGTTCCTCGGTATAGCCGGCGTGATAGGTGACTATGATGGGCGTGTTCGTGCGGACCGACGGCCACCAGCTGTTATAGGCCGGAAAGACGCGAACCGGATAACGGCTGGTCGTTGCAACCACATCGGATATAGCTTGAGCCACACCGTCTGAATCCGTGTAGCTCACGGAAGTCCCGTCAATGATCGGCCGGCCGGTCAATTCCAGATATGCCGAGAACCGATCGAAGGTCTCCGAGTAGGAACCTTCGACCAATATCCGGTTTCCGCGCTTCTCCACATAGGCCCGCGCTGCAACGATATAGCCTGCAATCAGCGCATCCCATTGCGTGTCGTCGACAATCCCGAGTTGTTGCTTGGCTTCGTCGAGCCGGAGCGGTTCTGCCATATCCCTATTCCACGACCATACGGGCGAGCAACCTGCCGCCAGCTGCCTGTTCGATGATGCCGGGGTGGTTCGAGCCATTGGCCGCGCACAAGTCGGCCGAGGCGATACCGATCGCGCCGATATAGGATTTCATCAGGATCGCACGGAAGCTGCAGTAAGCCGCTCCCCCTTCATATGAGGCTTCGCGCAGCTGCATCGAAACCTTGTCCCAATTCGATGCGCTGCCGCGTGGACGCCATGCGCCGACAACCAGAACCTCAGCACCGACCGCCTTGAATGCGGCGATGATCGCAATCATGTTCGCGCGCGTCGTGCTGGCATCGACTTCGTTCATGCCCATGTGAATGACGACCAGGCTGACACTGTTCGCCGTGCAGTAAGCGGTTGCGTTGTTCAGCCAGGTCGTTGGTGCGCCGCTGGCCCACAAGCTCACAGAGGCGGTGCCGCTTACCGAGAAATTATCATAGAAGAGGTTCGTGCCGAGCGTGTGCAGCCCGCGTGCCTCGATCGCGTTCACGATCGACCAAATAAGCCCGACCCGCGTGTAGACCGAGCCATTGGCATCAGAAGCCCGCCCGATCTGGACATGGGTGTATACCGGGATCGCATCGACCAGGTCGGAGCTTATGGCGTCGTCGAAGAACAAGCGGCCCTTGTCGCGCCCGCCATTCGGGGACGTCGTGCCATTTCCGTTGCTTCCCAGGGCGCTGATCGAATCTCCGATCGACAGGATGCGAAGCGAGCCTCCGGTGAATATCTTCGCGCGGGTCTTTGGAATCTGACGCCGCGCCCAGCGTCGTTCCTGCTCCATCTGCTCGACAGTTTCAGCGTGTTCGCCGTCGTAAACGTTCCAGACCGCAACCACCTGAGACCAGGTCGATGTGACGCGGACATTGAACAACGGCAGATACTGGCCCTGCGTCACCGCGGGGATACGTTCCATCGCATCTGCTGCCGCTTCTGTTCCGACCGCGACTCCGAACGTCATATCGTCCAGGTTCAAGTAAATCGTGTCATAACGCGGGTTGGATGTGCCCACGGTCAACGTTTGGGTCGTCGAGAAGGGAATGATCGTGCGGTTCAACGCAAGCTTGCCGGTGACAGTCACCACCGCGCCCGTGACGGCCGCACTCGCTTCGATCACTCGATAATCGAACTTACCCGTCGCCGCCGGCGCATAGCCGGTCAGACCGAAGCTGATCACATTGGCGGTAGTGGCGCTGAACTGCCCATTTGAGCCCGAATACATGCCGCGGCGGGCAGGAATGGTGTCCGCCGAATTGAACGAACCAACCCCCATGATAAGCAGGCCCTGGTTGGCGTTCCGGCTCGTCAGCACGACGATATAAGCGAAGCCCGCCTCAACCTCGAACTGGTCGGTGGGTATTGTCACCCGCGCGCCTACGCCCGCGCTGATGCCGAGGTCCGTCAGCAACGCATTGCCCGTGAATAGAACAACGTCGTCGGCCTGGTACGGATAACCGTCGATATCCCCGGACGCCAGCGGACGGCGGAGCACCTTCCAGGCCAGCATTGTCGCCGAGGCATTGGGAATCACGTATCCCGAGATCCCGGTCACTATCATTCCGACCGGGAGTGTCACGCCCGCATCCTGGCGGATCGCCCAGGCATAGAATCCCGCGGAAAGAAGATATTGACCCGAAACTGGCGCCGCGGAATTAAAGGCCACCTTGTCAACCGCGCTTTGGGCTTGTTCCGCCTCGATCTCGGCATCCAGGCCAGCGATCTCGCCCGCCATTGTCTCACCGATCGTGCGGATCGTATATTGCAGCGAGGCATTGCCGGTCTGCTCGGTGACGGGAACCACACTGCCGACGCCGCCGGTATAAAGCGTTGTCGTGAAATAGCGGCCGAGCCCGGTGCTATTGTAGAGCGTTCCGCCGGTGTCCGGATAATAATGGACGAAATCGCCCTTGAAGATCGGCAGCGAGGCAAGTGTGATAGTCGCGATCCCTGACGCCAGTGTGCCGCTTGAGACTGCGGTCTCGCTGCGCACGCGGCCGATTGGATCCAGGATCATGATCCTGCCCGTTCCGGTTGCCGCCAGGCGCATCTTTACTTCGATCAACTCGCCGTCCGCAGGGCATGGAAGATTATTGCCATAGGCGCGCGTCAGGCTGCCGCCGACCGCCGAGGAAGATGTGCTGCCCGTCGATTGCGTGGAGATCGTTGTTCGGTCGACGCCGATGCGTGTGAATGGATCGTTGACGCTCGCCACTGCTGCGGTTGCAGCCACGACCGAGGCGGCAGCAGCAGCCGCGTCGGCATCCACCGCAGCAGCAATCGCGGTGAAGTCCGGAATGTCGCCACCGCTCAGCGATGAAATATAATCGTCAACCGTTCCTGTGTTCCCGGCGTCGAGCCAAACCTGATAGGCTGACTTGCCCTCAGGACCACGGATCGCGGACGTAATCGTGACCTGCGCCGGCTCTCGATCGGCAACGGATACCTCGACGGTGACATCGCTCATTGGGAGTGTTCCGTGATGCCCTGCTCGACAGGGATTGCGAATATCTGGTCGGTGATCGGCAATTCGACATCATCGACAGTGACTATGACCAGGTCTGTGTAGTGGGTTCTAAGAACAAGATCGGCGGTCTGCTCTTCGGTCAGCGACAGGGTCACGGTGTCAGCATTCCGGTCGGAATCAAACGTCGCGGCGAGCGCATATCCCGGTGACGTGCGCAACTCGGCACGCACCGTCTCGCCTGCACCCAGGAAGCCGGACGCAAAATTGAATTCGATCGAGTAAGCGTAGCCAGTGCGGATCGGCGGGAGGCTGGTTTCCTGGGTCATGCCGGCCACGCCGCTATTGCTGTCGCCACCGGACCAGCCGCTATCGCAGCATATTCGGCAGCTGTGAGGTGAACGCCGTCCACCGTTGTCGCGGTCGGGCCGGACGTCACCCGATGCCGGTCGGTGTTGGTCGCGTCGGCATGGAACGCGCTGAGGGCAACAAACTGATCAATGCTAGTGCCTACCGACGCGAGGAGGTTCGTATTGAAGTCCTTTCGTCCACCTGAGTCCGCATTGGCAAAAGAGGTGATCGGAACCTGACTTGCGGGAACGGTGAGATTGGAGTTCGCCACCCGAGGGAGAACGTCGCCCCAAGCTATGTAAACGCCCGGACTGGCGGCACGAACAGCGGCACAGAGGATATCTCGATCAGCCGCCGTCTGTGTTGCGGTTCGTGCCAGCCCAGCCAGGTCGTTGGTTCCGGGCCCTCCGACGAACTTGTTGCAATATTGGTAGAACAGCGACCGCTTGGTGCTATTCGCAAGATATTCGTGGATCGAGGTGCCAGGCCGCGCGATCGACACCCACGGAATGCCCGCCGTGTAGAGCGCCCGCTTCCAATAGCCGCCGCCTGCCGAGCCTTCATCCTGACTGAGCGTTGTCTCGCCCTGCCCGTCGTCAATCGACATACCGTGGATCAGCGCGGCGTGGCCGTGATTGGACGAATAGCCGAGGATCGCTGAGGGAAGATGAAGCTGGGTCGCGGCGGTGATGCTTGTGGAGTTTAGGGCTCCAGAGTTCATCAGCTGATTGGTATTTGTGCCGGAGGTTGCGCTGGTATAGCTCGCCTCGCCCGCTGGAGTGCCGGTTCCGGTCGTGCCGTTGATGACCCGCGTGTCACCGGTTACACTGTCGCCCAAGTATCTGATCCAGAAAACAGTACCGGCCGCGAACGATGACAGCCCGAACGAAGCGGGCAGTATCTCGTCGCTCTCCTGCCAATCCTTGCCATCCGTCAGAGAAACGCTGTTCGCGCCACTCCATAGCACCCTCACCACCGGGGTTGGAGCGCCCGTTATCTCAATCGCCACGTTGATCGTCTTGGCAAAGCCTGGGCTTGTTTCGATGCTCGTGGTGGGGACGGAATAGTTCGAATAGACCAGCTTGAGCTTGCTGTATGTTCCCGACCCGAGGAAGTGTTTGGTGCGGTGCTGGACGCGCTCGACGTTGACGTTCGAGACGCCTCCCGTGGAGGTCGGGATCTTGCCGCGCGAGCCGGCTATCATCCATGTGGATGCGCGTCGCTTCAACAACACCACCTGTCGCGCGGCCGGATTCATCAGAGCACAATGCCGTACAGGAGAACCTGCCTTGCAACGGCTGTTGCGGTGAACCCGGCGATCGTCTGCAGTTGGGCATAAAGACTCGACGTCGTGAGTTTGATGTCGAGATCGATGTTTGGCGACTTGATGTAGAGCGCGCCGCCGAGATCCACAGGAGTGCCAAGGCTGATCGATCCGCGGTAGGCTGTGAGGTCGCCAGACGCCAAGGTCCACGCCGCGTTGTCGGTTAAGGCGCTTGGAGGTGTTACATTGAAGCATTGCAGCGCATAAGCGGCCTCGCTCGCCTGTAGAGCGGATACGTCGATTTTCATGATCGTGGTCAGAATGCGGATCAGTGAGCCGGCTGGGATCGCTGTGCCGTCCGCATAGGTAAACGCGAATTGCTTGGCGACATCCATAATATCGAGCGCGGAATAGGCCGCAGCAGCGGGTGTGAAACTGGCGGATGCCGTGATGCCAGATGAAGAGTTGACCGGAAGGGGATGGGCGGCGTCGACTGCCTGTGCCTCACCTCCAGCTGAATATCCGATTGCCTGAAGGAAGGAATTGGCGCTCGATAGAATGCCCATCACTCAATTCTCCAAAGAAAAGGGCCGCCTCTCATTAGAGAAGCGGCCCAGCGCGACGCCAAACAAGCGCGCGTAGTTTACTTCTTGCGAGCGTGTGCCTTATGCGCCTCGCCTTCGGTCACGCTGGTTGTCGTAACGACCTCGCCGGGACCGGACGACGCGCGCTGCGGCGTGCCGTCAGGCAATGGCGCCTCGCGGGCATCCTCGCCGCCGTCCCGATTATCAGAGACATTGACCAGAATAGCCGTGGCTTCTTCGTCAACGGCCTTGCCCTCATGGTCGATCAACGCCCCCTTTTCGCCGACGAAGGCAGCTACGCCTCGCCGAACGAAGTGAAGTGCCGATTCATCTGTCTCGCGCTCGACTACCTGACCGGCAGTGAAGCGTTCCGGGACAAGAGCGGAAGTTGCATAATCACGGAGAAATTTGATCTTCATCATCGCCTCCTAGCTTACGACTTCGTCAACGGTGGTGGCATCGACAGAAGTCGCGGCCCCGTAACGGTTGTCTGTTGCGACCACGACGGCCCCGGAATCCGAAGCCGCTGTTGCAACGGTCATCGACAGGCGAACCCAACGAAACCCGTTGTTATAGTCGAGATCGGACTGGTGCAGATTGATAGCGACCTGCTTGTTGTCGTCTGTCCCGGCCTGCGTCAGCTGCGCGATTGCACTTCCGGTCACGTCCTTCACGCCAGCACCGCCGGAGCTTGTGGCCTGCTGGAACTTGGCATCGACGGTCGAGTTCGAGACCATGTCGCCAACCAGAACAATTCCCATCACAGAGAAATAGTCCTGCATGTCGATCCAACCGGTGGTGTACGTGCCCGCAGCATATGCGTCAGGGTCGATCACCCCCACCACGCCAACGCGGGCAGAGGGATTGAGATTGCTCGGCATTTCGAATTTCCTTTCTGCTGAGGCTTAGGCGCGGTCTTCCAGGGCCACGAAGTGGCTCTTGGTCGAGCTGCCATTGTTGGGAGAAACGGGGGCCGAGAGAACAGGCTGGCCACCGATACGGAAGATCCACCGGAACGCCCGGATGTTGTAGTCGAAGTAGAGGTGGATCGAGTCCGCAAAGCTGACGCCGTTTTGTTTCCGGAAAGCCTCATAACCATTCGGATTGACGAGCAGCAGATCGCCCTTGTCGCCGACCGTCTTCGAGTGTTCACTGAAGATGATCGGACGGCCAAGCAGGGTGCCACCAGGCGCTTGAACGTAATTGGGCTGCCAAAGAAGCGGCCCACTCGTCCCAGCCTGCATTGCCATTACGGTCGGCATGACGTCACCGTTGGCGAGCCATACAGCCTGCTGCGGATTGATCACGCGAGCGTACATTTTGGCGATGTTCGCCGCGACGATCGAGTCCGCCGCCTGCCCGCTCTCTTTCGAGATCGTCACCAAGGCATCAGAGGCGAAGAAGCCAAGAGGCTTTTCGACACCGTCGCCATAGATGAAGGCGTCCGCAGCCTTCCAGCGAATGGCGCCGGCCGCTTTCCGGGTCAGGAGGTCCGAAATGCGAGGCGCATCCTCCAGTAGTTCCTCGGTCGCCAGCACGAAGGCATAAAGCTCATTGAGCTTCGTTTCGCGCGGGGTGAGGCCCATGCGGCTGGGCGTCATCTGTTCACCTTCGACGCGCCATTTTGCCTGCACGCCGGACGTGCCCCAAGGGGTCGTTTCGTCACCCAGGCCAACCACGCGATTCGACGACGTCGGGGACGGATCGAACATGTTCATGACCGGATCATCTTCGCCATAGACGAGATCGACGATCTGCATCCGAAACTCAGCGGGAACCAGATAGCTGCCGGCCGTGTCACCCTGCTCCATCACGACATTGGTCGGAGCAGCCAGTCGTTCGTCGACACGGAAGCCTTGCCCAGCCGCAGGATTTGCTTGACGCACCGCCTGAGCAAATTCGGCAAGGTTGGAGAACCCGCCATTGTCGTATTGAGGCCGCGCAGTCGCCGGGACCAAGCCCGGAGCGTTTATAACCGCAGGATCGGCACCGATCTGCGACGTCGAAGCCATAAGTGTCTCTACGCTCTGGATTCGGGCGAGCTGGCGCGCCAGTTTGGCTTGATCGCCATCCTGTTCGGCCTGCTCATCTTCAGTCAAATCGCGGTCTTCTGCGATAGCAACGGCGAGACGGTCTTCTAGGCGCTTCGCAGTCTCACGCGCCTCTTTCTTCAACAGGGCGAGGTTCATATTGAACTCCTTTCAATTGCCCGCATGGAGGGCGCGTGCGCCCCAAATGAAAAAGGCGGCCCGAAGACCGCCCTTCCCGCTCCCGCTCGCGCGGAATTTCCTAGATTAAGGCTGCCATTCCTTGGATCGTTGCTCGCTGGCGCATCAGGCCCAGGCGCGATCGGCTCGACGAATACTTCCCCACAACGTCCTTCAGGGTCATAATTCCGTCGATCGCGCCGTTTTCGGTGGCACGGCGAGCTGAAAACAGCCTGCCACGACCATGAACTGCGGCCACTTCGGAAGGCGACATGCCGCGGCCACGCGCGATAGCGGCAGCAAACTGTGCGTTGCTCTCGTCGACCGAATCCTGAATGTCCGCGCGCGCTTCGTCACTCAGCGGCTCGGAGCTATTGCCGCGGACCTTTTCCTCGTGTGAGGCAATCAGCGTCGTTCGCATTCCGAGCTTTTCTTCGAAGCCTGACATGTCGGTATGGCCGGCGTAGACGCCTACCGAACCAACATCGGAGCTGGGCGAGGCGTAAAAGGCTGATGCCTGGGTCGCCAGCCAATAGCCAGCGCTCGCCACCATCCAGTTCGACGCCACAGCCACGACCGGCTTCAGCTGGCGCACTTCGAAAATGGCATCACCCGCTTCCTGCGTACCGTAAACGAGCCCCCCCGGCGTCGCCATATCCAGGATGATCGCCCCGATTTTGGGATCGTCGCCGAATTCACGGATCCGTTCCGCTATGCGGCCAGTGTTTCCAGCCGAGCCATATTGGCCGCGCGGGCTCAGTGTGCCGCTGATCGGAAGAATAACCGTGGCACCCTCGCGGATAGGGTCAGGTGCAGCCGCCGCAGATGCACCGCCAGTGAACCCGAGAAGCGCACGCAGCCCTTCCGGCACTAAGCCCTCGATTGTTCCGCGAGCAGCGATTTCCCCGATCATATCGGGGGGCAAAGCCCAAAGGGCGAAGCGTCCAAGCCGTTCAGCCATTGTCACCTTCCTGCATGTCCTGAGGCGAGGTTTGCCCGCCAGATAGGGTGTCGGCGGCCCGATTGCTGTTCAGCGGCGCGCGCGGATCGTTGGCCCAAACCTCATTTATTTCCGGTAACCCGAACCAGCCCTTGCGAATTTCATTTGTCGAATGCGTGCCAGCGGTCCGTGCAAGGACCGCGTTCTTGAACTGCGTCGCGCTGTCTCCGCGTAGAAGCCCGTCTAGGTTCAGCTTCGCGCGGTATCGCTGCTGCTGATCTGGCGTGAAAAGTCTGCGGCTGATCGCCTGTTCAATGCGGCGCGTCCAAGGCCGGATGGTGTACTTCACGAACTCAAGTGCCTGCTGTTCCTGGCTGGCCGCGGTGCCGCCATCTTCACCGATCATGGAGCGCGGAATCCGCCAATATCGGGATAATTCCAGTGTGCGCTGCTTGATTAGTTCGGCGAGCTGGGAATCGATGTTCGTGGAGGCGACAGACTTGTACTCCAGCCCCTCCTCCAGGACCGGCGTAGAGCCATTTCGCCACGCGCGGATACCTTCTTTTAGGCGGCCGATCGCCTCTGGGCTCAGCTTCATCTTGCCTTGCAGCACGCCCGAAAGCTTCGTGCCGTTCTGAAAGAACGATCGGCCCTGTGTTTCCAGAGCAAGCGCGAAATCAAGCGACCCCTTCGCCATTTTCCACGGCACAAGCGGCTTCATGCATGCATCGGACAGTCCGGAAATCCAGAACAGCTGCTGCGGCGCCAGCCAGCGCTCTCGCGTGCCATCCTGCATATAGCGGACACGGAAACTACGTTCTTTCCATTCAACCTCGTAACGCTCCGGATGGAGCGGCCATAACTCGACGTCACCAGCGGCGCTTATGACCGGCTCGGCAAAGGATTGCCCGGCCAAGGCGGCGCGAAACGCCATTGACGCCCAGAATTCGGCGCCAGTCTGAAGCGGATTCGGCGCATAAGCGATAACATCGGCTAGTTCGAAGTTGGTCGCCTCTTTGTCGCCGTCCATAACCGTGTGGGGCAGGCTGCCGATCGTCTCTGCGATCGTCGACACACAGAAATTGACCGCTGAAATCTTCGCCGCGTGATCCGCTGTCGCCGCGCACGTTGGAGTTAAGAAGCTCCAGATATCATCGCCGTAGAACCGGCCGTCGATCACGCTGTCGGGATCCATTACTTCGCTGGGCGATGGGCGGCTAGCAACCGCCAACGATCGTTCACGAGCCATCTGCTTATAATCATCGGGGGACATCATGCTCATACCAGCACCATTCCCCTTTCTTCGTAGATTGAATGGCCAAGAGCGTCCGGATTCCGGCTCATCAACATGACAGCGTTAAAGCTCGCCACCAGCGGGTCGATCTTTGCCTTGCCGGCCGTCTGCTTCGTGATCAGCACGTTGTTGCCCCTCACTTCCGCTTTCGCATTGCCGACGCACCAAGCCATCAGCGCCTGTCCGGCGTGGGCCATAGTTCCGTCTTTGAGCTTCCGCGGGATGCCCTGCACCGCGCTGTTCAATCGCCAGCCCTGTTGGACCGCGACAATTTGGGCGCCAGGTCCGTCGCTAGTAAAATCTCGAGCGGATAACGCTTCGACAATCGGCGTAATACCCGCAGCGTCGACCCCAATTGCGTTGCTTCCGGGAAGTAGACCAGCGTCACGGACAGCATCTGCAATGTCCGCCACCTCTTCCACGTCTTGCGTCGGCCATTCGCAGATGGTCAACTCGCCCGCCGCTTCGAAATCCCGCAACACGGGAACAATTTCTTTGCGCCGTTCCAAAACGTCCGGATGCGCCCAGGCATGATTCCATAGTAGCCAGCGCTGCGTTTCTTTGCACCGCCCGAGCACCGCCAGACCGAGCAAATCATCCAAGCCGCCGCCGTCTATGCCAATCACCGCGACTTCACAGCGCGCGATCAGGTCTTCCAGCGTCTTCAGGTTGGGCTCGGTGGCCTTTTGCCAGTGCGCCCCGCCAGCCCATGCGTCATTGCGAAGCGCCAGGCCGATCTCGACGTTGAAGTGCTGCGAGGCGAACAGCGCCAGCTCTTCCGGGCCGTTCCTATCCGCCGCGATCAATGCATTCTGCAGAAACTGTTTATCGACCGATCGACCCATATTCGGATTGACCAGCGGCCATGTCTTCTCGTCGCGCCAACCGTTATCGGCGGCGATCTCCTCGGGCAATTCGTACAGCACCGCTAGCCGGGGCAACCTCACAAGCCCGTCGCGCACGTCCCGCGCGAGCGCCAGCTCTGCCTTAAAAACCCCTGCTGGCGGCTCCTTCGACTGAGTCGTGATCTGAATCATGAACCCGTCAGGCCGCGCGGCCAAGGCGCCACGAATCTCGACAAATATGTCAGCCGCATTCGATTTCTTGGCAAAGACGTGTGTCTCGTCGACTAGGATTCCGGTCGACTTGGAACCGGTGATCACGTCGGTGTCGGCAGCCTTGATCTGCAATTCCGCGCCACTGTTTCGATGCACGATCGTTTTCACATGATCCCGCAGGTGGAACAGTTTGGATAATTCTTCGTCCGCCTTGATGATCCCCTTCGCCTGACGGTAGGCGATGCCGGCAATTTCCTTTGTCGGCGCCACCAGCAAGAATTCTGCATTCGGTCTGCGGTTGACGATCATCGCCACCACCATCACGGCAGCGGCATAACTCGATTTCCCGTTCTTCTTGGGGACTAGCAGAAAGGCTTCCTGCACCATGCGCCGATCGGCTTCGACGTCGTACGATCCAAACAGCGCCGCGACGATATCCCGAAACCAATCACCGGCCGCGCCTTCCATCGTCGGCGTTCCGATCACGTCGGGCAGCTTCAGCCGATTGAAGATCCGTAGCGCCTTGTCTCGTTCCTCAGGGAATAGTGGGAGGTCAGGAACCAGCGATTGACCGGTCAATAGCCGACGCTGCCAGTCCGGACAGGCGGTCGACCACATAGAATTTCCTTAATTCAGTGGCGCGTTCGGCGCCGCGAGGTCGTTTCCCCATTCCGTTCCAGCGCCAGCGCTGTCTGCTGCGTCCTGCGCCTGCTGCTTCTTGCCCGCCACAGTGTCCGCCGGCTTGGCATGAACGAAGGGCGCGGCCGCGATTGCCATGCGGTCCCGGCGACTATCGTCTGCGTCATCGTCATTCATCACGGCGAGCATATAATCGAGAGGGGACACGCCGGATTTCCTTGCTGCAGAACGGATGTCGGCTGGCAACTTATTGAGCGGCACCGCCTTCAGCGACTTCGATCCTTTTGGGCGCCCTGCGCCAGGTCGATATCCTGTTTTTGCCATAGCTGGTTAATCCGTGAGACAGAAAAAAATCTCCAAATGCGGGGGATGCGGGTGTTGCGGCCACCAGTCCTGTGGACTTTAGACCCCCCGCCCCTTCTCCTCGCGCTGGATGACGCTGTCGTGGCATGGCTTGCAGGCCGTCTCGATGTTATCGATCGACCAGAACAATCGCTCATTGCCATGATGTGGACGTTTGTGGTTGGCCACCAGCTGCGAGCTGTTAGCCTCCAGCCTGCCACATCGCTGGCACTTGAACATGTCCCGCAGCAGCACGGTCCAACGCAGATCCTTCCACCGCTTCGAGTTGTACCACTTGCGCCAAGGCAGGTCGGCCCTTGCCTTGTTCCGCTCCTTCTCGCCTTCCGGCATGTACGCCATGCTAGGTCTGAGCGTGGTCAATCCTGACTTGAGGCTGGTGAGGCGACCCATTCTTGCACCCCTCGAACGCCGCGATGAACTGCGCCACCGTCTCGTTGGCCAGTGTCACCAACCGGTTCAGTTCAGCCAGGTCCATAGCGACACACTCGAAGGCTGCAGCAACGCGGACCTCCTCGCGAGTCATGGGCATGAACCCCGTAGCGATGTGGGTTGGACATGAAAAAGCCCGGCAGCGATCCGCTCCGGGCATAGTTGTTCCGGGGCACTTTTGGCCGTTTGCGTAGCCACTTGCAAGAACTTTTTTCATCGCAGCCGATCATTCAGTTCCTGGATATCGTCCCTGTCCACCTGCTTGCAGGCCCATTCGACACACTCCGGCCAGCGATCAATGGCGCCGATGAGATAGCGCTTGGCCTTGCGATTGTGGACGCCGTACCGCCGTGCCGCCACCCGATATCCGATAGGCTCACCAACGATCATGTCGAGCACCAGACGCTTGGGCATGGGCAACATGATGCGCCACCTGGTGTAGGCCATCTGCAATCGCACCCAGCGCACACCCTCGATCAGCGCCACACCATGCGTTCCGCTACTGTCCACCCGTGCTTCCAGGCTGGCCGTGCGCACGCTCACGTCACGCTCGATGGCCTCGGCAACCGATGATATCTCGGCCGCATATTCCAGCTGTTCCCGGTCTATCGCGCCGCTTTCGAACAGACGAGCAAGCGCACCCTGCTTGGTCTTTGCCGCATTGGCATGGGTCTCGGGTGTGCCCTCGTTTTTGTGGGACCAGTCGGCCAAGGTCTTAGCCCGTTCACGGCGGGCTTTGGCTTCATCCCAAGCTCGGGATGTGGCGTTCATGCGGCCACCCATTCAGCACCATCTACGAAGATAATCTTTGCGACCTGCCTCAACCCTCCCTCGACCGGATCCTTCACGTAAAAACAGGCCCTGCCGTCCACCTCGATCTCAGCGCCGAACAGTTCGATTTCCAGCCTCGGAAAATCACCAGCATCGTGGGAGAACCGGGCGCTCCTAACGCCGTGCAAATCGCTACCGCCGACTTTGACCGTTGTACCCGAAGGACTGCCATCCGCCCTAAGGTTGACCTTCAGGTTCATCTCACCCGCTCCCCAAATAACTTTTCCGCCAGGATCACCGCCTGCGCCCGATCCCATTCGCCTAGCCATGCCGGGTTGATCAGAACTATCCCGTGCGTAATCCAAGCCTCCCTAGCTGCGGCCCTCGCAGCGTGCGGGTTGGGCTCGTTCCAGCTGCTGGCGTAGCGGGCGAGTGGGGAGTTCATTGACATTTCAGTGACTTGCTTCCCGAACGATTTGCTTGGCGACGTCTCCGATCGGTCGAGGTGGCCCGGTGCTTTCACGGCGGCCAATCCGTTCGAGCCGAGCTTCGTAATCGGCTTGGTTGAAGGGCTCGGCAGAGTGTGTGCTCGTGCCATCGGGGCGGAACGAGCCGTCGACCCAGTTCTGCCAGGTCATGAACCAGTCGAGCTTCGTCGCGTCCTTGCCGGTCTTGGTTTTCCAGTGGCGTGAGAACTTTTCGCCCTCGGCAACGGCATCGGATCGGGTCCACTTGCGTCGCTCCATTGCCCAAACCAGCCATTCCTCGGGAACGACAAAATCAGTCGGCAGTCTTGAGCCTTTCAATTTCGGTTTCGGTGGGCGGGCAGCACCTGACGAAACTTTAGTTTCGGAAGGTGCTTGGGGGTTAGATATACTATCATTAGGGGGTAAATCTGCCGACTCTGCCGATTTCTTGCCGGTTCGCTTATCCGCCTGATATCTCCTGTCGCGGGCCCTGCGGCGTTCTGCCGATCCGTCGATAACGAGACGGGGCAATGTGGCTTCAATTTCGGCGATCGCGGACAATAGCTCGTCGCCCTGAAGGCCGGCGGCCATCAGGTGCTTTAGCGCAACAGAGATAGTCCCTGCCGCTTCGCCCATCAGTCACACAGTCCGAGGATGATCTTGAATATTTCTTCCCAGACAGCGTCGGGATCGCGATAGATTTCAGATCCGGTGAACCTCAGAATGCGGTATCCGCGTCCCGTTAGGTATCTGTCCCGCGACTTGTCTCTTTGCGCCTGGTCCTTGGTGCGTTCGTGGAAATCGTGTCCGTCACATTCGATTACGGCGTAGCTCGGCTTCTCTCCGTTGTGCCGGACAGCCGCGACCACGAAGTCAACGCGATATGGCCCGATCTTGATCTGTGGCCATAGATAGAACCCTTCCACAGGGGGTGGTTGACAGTGTTCAATAGCGCCGCTTGGAGGGAATAGTATCTCGCATACAGAGCCCCATTCCTTACCCGTGTGCGGGTGGAGAAATTGTGCCAGGATGATCTTTTCGATTGGGCTCTCACATTTCTCTGCTGCCCAGAAATACGTTTCCTCAACTGCTACAGCAGCCGCCTCGGCTCCTTCCCTCATAATCGTCTCGGCGCGATCGGCGCTGGCGGGCCGATTGATCATCACCACGTTAGGTGATGGCTTGGAAGTGGCGACGAGCGTTCTTGCGCGGTGTATGGACTGCCTCCGCGCGCCCTGCACCCCAAAGCACTTATCGCCAATTGCCGCGCCACATTGAGGGCAAGCGACTTGCATGGCTATAATCCGAGCCGCCTGTTTGCGCGCGACTGCTAACGCGTGATTTTTCCTCATTTCCCCTCCTTCATCTTCTCAGGAAGATACAACTCCGCCTCAATGCAGCTGGCAATCTCGTTTAAGCCCCCATCTAGCCGACGAAGGCTCGCTATTTGCCGGTAGGCATGAAGCACTGTGGTGTGATGGCGCCCGCCAAAGCTTCGGCCGATTTGGGGAAGCGAGTTTTTCGTGTGGACGTAAGCAAGGTGCATCGCCAGTTGACGTGGGCGGACGAAGCGCCTTTCACGACAGGACACCACCATGCAGCTGGAGTGAAGCTTGTATGCCGAGCAGACGGCGCGCTGAATGTCGGTGATCGTCGTCATATCCCGATACTCACGACAACACGCGCATCGCGGACTGGCTCTGCAAAATGGTAGGAAGGGAGAAATCGGCGGTCGTTGACCTTCAATGCATCAGCAATTCCATCGAAATAAGGTTTGATGCGTCCAGGGTAATTGACACGATCTCCCCGCCGATCAGGGGGGTAGAATGTAATCACCACACGTATATCACCGTCATCCGGAACCGAGACGCGCGCGGCCAATGTGGCGTTCTTGGCCCACTCGCGATGCTTGGCGATGATGGGACGCATGACGCGGTAATGCTTGTCGCTGTGACCGGCGAGCGCGGATGAGGGCCAGGGAAGCTCGATCACCTGCGCCTCCGATACCAACCACCGACACGCAGCCGCTTACGCTCAGCCAGTGCGCGGTTTATCTGCCAACGGAGGATGAGGCGCCTAATCATAAGCTTGCCACCCGAGATCGGCGCGGACCTGCGCCATAAGCTGCGACCCGCGCTGGTGACTGAGACCGAGAGATGCCGCCGCTGCCGCTATCGTGCCAAGCTCAGACAGTGCTTCGGCGAAGGCGTTGACCTTATCCCGGCAAGGAACGGGGCCAGGCTTGCGTTTGCGCGCGACGTGCGATCGTTTCGGGCTCTTGATGCCAAGCCTGTCCGCGCGGCCGACGCAGCTGTTCTTCGTGCGCCCTATCACCCTCCCGATTTGCTCGAATGTCTTTCCATCGGCGAGCTTGGCGCGCAGGATTGCGTCCTGATCTTCGGTCCAGAAGGTCATCGAACGCCCTCCAGTTCGCCCAGCCGACGAATGAGGCGCTTGCGTTCGTCCTCGACACTCTCGCCACCTTCGACAGCGGCAAGCACCTTGGGCAACGGTATCTGACCGTCCATCAACTCGAATGCGCCAAGGCCGGAAAGCTCAAGGTAGGATGATGCGAAAGCGGCACCGAGAAACTTGGTGATGCTCGCCAATGCCTCATGGGAAAGCGGGCGATAATCTTCGCTGTCCACGTCGCACATGGCGCTTTCGATCATGCGATCGGCAACACCCGTAGCGTTCGATAATTCCTTGACGGAATAACGTCGCCCGCGCCCGACGAACAGGCGCAGGGCGTTGCGTATGCTCTCACGAATAGAGTTGCGGGAAACGAGAATAAAATTGTCCGCTGAAACGGCCGAGGAAGCCATTAGAGATCAACCTTGTCATGAGAGAGCACGGAACCACCGGCCGAATGACGCGAAATACCGGCTCCTGCCTTCCTCCCGAGGTGGGAGCCGGCTGTTCCGCGGACGGCGCCAAAGAGAAAAAGAGAGCGGCGCATCTGTCAGTTTCCAGCATTCTGCAGGATGGAGATGACGCGCTCGTCGAGCATGTCGTTTTCGGTGAGCAGCAGCTCATCTTCATCCGCAGGATTGATGGCGAACACCCTGCCCAGCGCGAGGCAGAACAGTATCGACAGGATCGTCCAGGCGACGGCGATCTGGATGGCGGTGGCGAAGAAGTCGGACATCTATGCGGCCTCCCTCACGAGAGGGCGGCAGGCCCGTATCTGCTGCTTGAACTCTTCAGAGGATGGGCGGATCGGCCGGAAGCGTTCGGGAAACCAGCCACCAGCATACCCAGCCAATTGGACGCCCAGAAAACCGAAGCCGTGCAAGTCTGGACCAATCGCAGTGACGCGATAGGTGGCACGCTCCCTGAGGCGATAGCCGTAGCCGTTTTCAATCCAGACTGGCGTCTCTTTGGACGGCGACGCATCCACACACACCACAACATCGCCGGGTTGAATGTCGCTCATCCCTGCCTCCACTCGGCACAAGTCCGATGACCATTGAAAGGCATGTGCTCGGACGTGACTGTTGGTTTGGACGCCAGCGGGGTTGCCGTCCCACCTTTGGGGAGGGTGTTACCCCTCCCCTCCGGCCCGGTGCCGTCCGTGGCGGGGGGCGCCTTCGACACCGAAGTCATGCTGCTTCTCGTCGGCGCGGTTTTACGCCAGCCACGAGTTCCGCGAGCGTAGCCATCTTAGCCTCCACAATGTCGGCCCAATGCTCGGAGGGAATGCTGTTGCGCTGTCCCCAGGAGCGCACGGTGTGGATCGAGACGCCACGGAGGGTGGCAAGCTGATCACAATCCGCGGCGGCGATAATGTCGGTATGGCTTCGCATCCCCCTATAATGCATTTTGCACCACGGGTTGGCAAGTGCCTTTTGCATCATAGAACCAGTTATGCCGATCTCATGACTCAGGCATCGGATCGGTTACGAGAGGCGCGCGAAAAAGCCGGATACTCATCTGCCAAGGCAGCAGCAGAGGCGATGGGCATTCCCGTTGCGACCTATATACAGCATGAAAATGGTGGCCGTGGCTATCCGGCGAGCCGCGCCGATCGCTATGCGAAATTCTTTCGGGTGCAGGCTTGCTGGCTTCTATACGGCCAGGGTGAGGCGCCATCGGAGCAAGCGCGCCCGCCTAGTGCTGAACAGCTCCAGCAAATGATCGAGGCCGCCGTTCGGGATGTGCCCGCAGGTGCTTCCATCGGGGACTGGCCACGATACGTTGCTCCAGTGCTGCTTGACCAGCTAGAGCAATATCAAGCCGCTGGCGGACTGAAGGGCAGTTCGGGCGGAGGGAACGTTCCCGACAAGCCTGTTCCACCTCCCCAGCCCACCAAGCGAGCCGGGAAGGTAGGATCGCGCACTCCATGAGGCACGTAGAACAGCCGATTTCACAGGCGGGCTCTCGTAAAATTAGGTCGTCGGGCATCCACGACTCGCGATGGTTGTTCCATTTCTGTTCTCGTTTTGCTAGGTATTTTCCTACAATGCAAATGGAAATCCCTATGTCGGTGCCGCACACTCAGGGCCGGGTGATCTGGTTTGCGAGGGAATTGTGATAAAATCGAGTCGAACCAACGACTTAACAAGGTCTTGATTCGCAAGCATAAATCTGAGATTCTGCGGGCGGCGGGATACGCCGGAACACTCTCTCAGCCTGCCTCCACGTAGGTAGGTTAACCAGCCCGACGGCCGCCCTTGTGGTGGCGACCTATAAGCCGGCTGGCGCAACGGAGACCGGGGCCCGCCAACCTACCATTTGAAGCCGTAGAACCTAAATATCGGCCAAGATGCCGTAGGAATTGCGCCGTGATGCCTAAATGGCAGGGCGACAAGTCCCGCATCCGCCACGCATCCGCGCCGCTCCCCCATGATAGGCGCGAGGGCTTGCGCCGGCCTGATATCATGCACCGGGGATTTTGTGTTGACCGCCTGCGCGAATGCGCTCGCGACTGTGTCCGCCAACTGGAGCCCAGCCAGTTCTTCCACAGGGCGCACCGACCAGTCTGATCGATCAAGCAAGACCGGGTTGAGGCCCTTTCCTTTTAGGTGCATCGTTCCAGTCTCGGCCTGCATCTTCAGCTTATCGATATATGCGAAGAAGTGATCGTAATCGTGGCCACCTCGCTCGGCCATGACGAGACTCAATGGTTGCAACTTGCCGGCTTCGCTGATCTGCCATTCCTCGGCCCACTCGGTGACGCGTTCAAGTAGCATCCGAGTTGCCCAATTGTAGAATTTATCGCTGGCTACCTTAGAGCGCAGGCGGGGATTAATGTACTCTCGCATATTGGATTTGTGCGAGGCCACCACAAATGCACGGACTGGTTTGGTCGCGAGTTCCGCGCACACGCCAGGTTTCCGTTCCTGAGTAATTCGGTGATAGTGCAACGCACCCGACTGCCAGGAGTTGGCGCGCGTGCGAAGATCCCTCACCCAATTTACTAAGTTGTCAGACCGGCTCGTCCGAACAGCAACCGCCGCAACGCAAAGCCATTCATAGCGATCATCGTAGAACTTTATACCGTCCTTAGTGCCAGGATCACCGGCCTCGTCGATGAATATTGTAAGACCAGTCTGCATCGGGTCATTGTATCGATAATCTCATACCGGAGTCGAATCGATCTTATGCCCATCACCCAGCTCAGCCTTGCCGTAGTCGGCGGTGATTCGCGCCGACCTTAGCCGCACCGCACACCGCAGCATTTTGCATCAATTTCCACCGCGATCGTAAAAATATTTCGCATATGATGCATTTTGCACTTGCATAGGTTTGATGCATAATGCATTAGTGGCTCCACACCATCGGAGCCCTTCCAATGCAAGCCGAACTCACCAAATCAGAACTGGCGATCCTGAAGGCGCTCGACGCCACATCGGACAAGATCGCAGAGCCTCATGATCTGCAAATCGTATCGGGCCTGACCCAGCGCGGTTTCTGGATAGTCCTCCACAGGATGGAGGATAACGCACTTCTCGCCCGCCTCGAAGGGTGGGGGATGCACTTCACCATCACGTTCAAAGGCATGCAGGTGCTGAAAGCCGCTCTGGTGTCGGCATGACCCAGTTCACCCAAGTCCAACGCCTAGACGCCCTGATCGTAATGCTGGGCCGTGCGAGGAATGCCGCAGAAGCGCAATGCTTCTTCGCCTCACGTGACGGCTATCTGGCGACGAAAGAGATCGAGCGGTTCCTCGAGATCGACCTGACCGATGCCCTGGCTGATATCGCATACAGTGGCGGCTTCACCTGTGACGAGCTGGACGCCGAACCGGTCCCCCAACCCCGCACCAACCCAATCACCGACTGCATAGCGAGGCACATCACCTCGGCGCGGTCCGGCCTGAAGCGGGAGTGGGCGGCGTGAACCGGGACAGCAAACCTTTCGGCCACCACAAGCCTGCCCGAAAACAGCGCCTGTTCGCCGTGCCTGCGTCGGTCAAGCCGAAGCGCGTGAAGCGTGGCAAATGGGCTCGTCGACGCGGTGAATATGGCTGGCTCGATCACGGCGTCTATGCCGGAATGCAGCGCGGCCACTCGCCCAACATTGCGTCGAAGAGCGGTCGTGCGCCGTCAATATGGCCAGCCGACAAGGTTGCTAGAATGGAGCGCACTGCCTCACGCCTCGAAGCCGCGCTTGGGGGTGGGGAATAATGGCGCGCGACCATGACGCAGAAAAGGCGTTCTACGACCGCATTGGCAGTGGTTACGACCGCGCCCTGTTTGCCACGATGATGGAGCGCGCCGACCATGATAGCGCTTATGCTGGCGAACTGGCTGTCTGGCTGAAGCGTGGCAGCACTTTGCGCCTTCGCGATCTCGTCAAGCCCTTCGGCGATTACTGGCGGAATCTCGACTTTGCGAACGTCGTGGACAGCCTCGATAGCTTGAGGGCGAAGGCATGACGCGCCTTTCACCATCCGAACGCAGCCTGATCTATGCGGGCGCGATACTTGAGGCAACCGTGGCGCGCGACGGATTGGGCCGCTTTCGGCGCCTTGTTTGCGTGAACGCCCATGACCTTTGCTACGCGACCGATGAGTGCCCGTACTGTGAGTTCGCGCCCATTCGCCAACAAGGCTTTGCGGCGGGGGAGTTGGGCGATGCGGACTGAACAGCAAACGGTTCGCATTGGCGAGAACATGGGGCCGGTCGATTGGTCGCATAAGACCACCAAGGACATGCCCGAGATATGGCGTGAGGCTGAGCAAAACCCAGATGCGTTCACGTTTCAGGGTCGGATGCTTCTCGCGATCTGCATGTACGACGGCTGGCCCTATTGGACGCCGACGCCGGCAATCCAATTCATAGGCCCGATGAATAGCCCAGAGTGGACGTTCTTCGACAGTTATTCCGTTCGACCGGAAGATATTCGGAGGCGGCCATGCTAACCGAAGCCCAATTCCGCCTAACCCGCGAACCCCTGCCCGCTGCGCAAACCATTTTGCCGACGTGGCGCCGCATAGCGTTCGAATGCGCGGTGGCTGTGGCTGTGATCCTGATCCTTGCATCCACTCTTTATGCTATTGGGAGACTATAGATGGCCACCGCTGCCAAGCAACCTACTCTCGCCAGTGCAATGGCTTTGGCTTTTGCTGAGATTGAGGCCGCGACAAAGGACGCGAACAACCCGCATTTTAAATCGAAATATGCCGACCTTGGCGCGGTCATCAGCGCAGTGAAGCCGGCGCTGATCAATCACGGACTGTTCTTCACGCAGCATTGTCACCCAAGCGAGGATGGCGTGATCGTCGAGACATTCCTCGGACATACGGACGGCGAGGAAAAGAGCCTCGGAAAGCTCTATGTCCCGGCCAATAAGAGGGATGCCCAGGGCTTCGGTTCGGCGCTTACCTACGCCCGCCGTTACGCTCTCATGACCGCGTTCGGAGTGCCGACCGAGGATGACGACGGCAACGCGGCGGTTCGCGCCGGGAATGGGGCCGCCAAGGCGAACGGCAACGGCTACGTCAGCGAGCAGCAGCTCAACACCCTTCAGGATACCGCCAGCGTCGTGGGCGCCGATCTCGCACGCTTCTGCGCCTATTTCAAAGTGCCGAGCCTGAAGCAGATTCCCGCCGCGCGTTTCGATGAAGCGGTCGCGGCCCTGAACGCCAAGGCGAAGAAAACCCCCGAGCCAGTGAAGGAGGCCGCATAATGGACCAGCGAACCGCTGAATGGTTCACCGCGCGCTGCGGAAAGGCGACCGCCTCCCGCATTGCCGACATAGTCGCCAAGACCAAGTCCGGCTGGGGTGCGTCGCGCGCAAATTACGCTGCGCAGCTTGTCGCCGAGCGACTGACGGGAACACCGACAGAAGGATTCAGCAACGCTGCGATGCAGTGGGGCACCGAAACCGAACCGGAGGCTCGCCAGGCATATTGTTTCAGGCAAGACGTGGATGTGATGGAAGTAGGCTTTGTTGATCATCCAGTGATCGCAATGTCCGGCGCATCCCCTGACGGCCTGATAGGTGGGGACGGACTGTTGGAGCTGAAATGCCCGCAAACCGCGACGCATATAGCGACGTTGCTCGGCCAGTCCGTCCCCACAAAGTACATTCACCAGATCCAGTGGCAGATCGCCTGCACTGGTCGGCAATGGTGCGACTTCGCCAGCTACGATCCACGGCTTCCGGAATCGATGCGCCTGTTCGTTCAACGCGTCCACCGCGACGAGGAAATGATCGCTCAACTTGAAATGGACGTGGGAGATTTCCTTCGGGAGATCGGCGAGACCGTTTCTCAGCTTCGCGCAAAATATGAGCAGGCGTTGGAGGCCGCGTAATGGAACGCCCCCTTCGCTATCAGCCCGAAGAGATTGCCGTTCTGGAGCAATATCTGGACCGCGCGTTCCCGTTTCGCAGTCACTCCGAACTACTGCCGCATCGGGGCTACAAGAGCATCCAGAAGCGGTTGAACCGCATGCGGCGCGCACACGGCACACTCTACAGGGTGCGGAGGGATCATCTGTGAGTTTGCCCGCCCGTCTCCCCAAAAAGCCAAAGCGCGCAAGTCGCTGGCGCAGTCAGGCGCATTGCAACTTCGTGCGCGGGCACGAGTGTAGTGTGCAGGGCTGCGATGGTCGGCCGATTGAGGTCGCGCACGTCCGGCTTGGGAGCGGGGCCGGGACCGGTCAGAAACCAGATGACTGGAACACGGTCAGCCTCTGCCAACATCACCACACGGAACAGCACAGGATCGGAGAACGCACCTTCTGGCAGCGCGTGGCGTGGCGCGATCCTGCGGAACTAATCGCAGAGTTCATCAAGGCCAGCCCACGTAAGCTCGAGATTGAGCGTGTTCAACGGGAGCGTTCGTTATGACCGACAGGATCGAGATCGCAATCGACGAAGCCGAACGGCTGTTTGTGAACGCTGGCAGGGCAAAGGTCCAAGCCGAGGCGATGGATCTGAGACGCAAGCGCGTTCGAGCTACACTCTTCGTCAAATACAAAGGCGATGGGAACGCGGCCGGCGCAAGCGAACAGATGGCCGAAGCCGATCCGGTCTATGAATTGGCATGCTCCGATTGGGAAAGCGCCGCTTTGGAGGCTGAAACCCTGCGCGCCCAAGCTGAGGCAAAGCGGATGCGCTTCGACGCATGGAGAACCGCGAACGCAACCGAAAGAGCAAGGATGAATCTGCGATGACAAGCGATAGGGATCGCTGCGGCGAAGCCGTTGAGACAACGCAGATTGGCTCAACCGAAGGCAAGAGCCCGGGCCGTGAAACGGCATCGCCCGTAATCAGTACAGACACTAAGCTGGTCGAAACTGTAGCGACCCTGTTCGACGCGATCAAACACGGTGACAGAGTACATCAGGCATGGCTGAAAGAGGCCATCGACAATCACTTTGCTGGGAAGCCAGTTCCGCCTCCCCGAGCAGCCCTCACCGCCATCCAATCTCAGACAGGCGATGCATCCCAGCTTTGCGAGCGGTTGCGTGCGCCTGAGTTTGCGGAGAAGGTCGCGCTGGCGATTGAAACCAACATAGGCGCACA
>Ga0070668_100000214_pt1 | contig 37668 bp, 30 predicted proteins | sample KBSS43metaG_FD_64661 | JGI IMG/M metagenome (GOLD analysis project Ga0070668, IMG submission 64661) | Switchgrass rhizosphere microbial communities from Kellogg Biological Station, Michigan, USA - KBS S4-3 metaG | ecosystem: Host-associated > Plants > Roots > Rhizosphere > Soil ...
GCAAATGGTGCGACCGACCCGGTGCGCGACACGGGCTTTGGGCGCGAGGTGCGTGCAGCGCTGGCGGAGCGTCGGCAGTGGCTGGTCGAGCAGCAGTTGGCGGCGGGCGAAGGCCGGGATTTCCGGCTGGCGCGCGGAGCGATGGACGAGCTTGGCCGTCGTGAATTGAACTCGGCCGGCGCACGGCTTTCACGCGAACTTGGCAAGCCTTTCGAGACCGCCTGCACCGGCGACCGTGTTGAGGGCGTGATCGTGCGCCGCGTCGATCTCGAAAGCGGGCCTCATGCGCTGGTCGAACGGTCGCGAGATTTCACGCTGGTGCCGTGGCGCGATGTGCTCGAACGCGACATTGGAAAGACGGCCTCGGGCATCGTGCGGGCGGCGGGCATCGACTGGCAGTTCGGGCGCGGCCGCTCGGGACCGACGATTTCCTGAAGCTGGCTCGGCCGGAACGAGTCTGCCATCAACGCACTTCTTCGACGGTGAAGATCGCGACCTATACGTGAACGGCATCAATGGCCGCCTGCCAGTGTTACGGCTCTGGCGTGAACTTGTTGAGCCTGACGTGGTCTGCGTGCTGGGGTTGAAGTCATTCTCGTATACATTGTCTTCGCTGATCCGACACCTACATGCGCGGCATGGCCCGCGCGACATCTTCTTCCAAAAAGATCCAGGCGGGTCTTCAACAGGACATCCTATGGCTGCTAATCACGATATACTCTTACGTCACCCGGATGCGCTTTAAGCGCATCGGCGAGATGTCGCGCGAGGAGTTCCAGGTGGAGGCAATCCTACTTGAGAGCGCGAGCCGCGATATCGTCTCTCGGCTGGCGGCCCTCGACGACGATGGGAAAACCAATCGATCCTTTCAGACCCTGTTCGGCGCTCTGAAGCGAGAGGGGCTCGGACCTGAGCGAACGAAGGACCTCGACCGAAAGGTGAAGGCCTTCCGCCAGATTGTGAACGGCCTCAAAGTCGCCCACCGCAATTCGTACATCGCGCATGTCGCGACCGACGCGGAGGTGAAACCGCGCGTCCTCGACAATCCCATCGACTTCGGTCCGGCAGCCTCGATGTCAGTTGACCTGCTCGACGACATCGCCGGCCGACCGTTGTCGTACTTCTTCCGTCTTGGATCTGACGGATCGATCGATCTCCGGAAGGCGCTGGCTTAGAGGATTTCATCCCGCCGCTGCCAGCCGTGCCCACAATCCCGCGAGTGTATAGTCGTCCGGCGCGAGCGACGCGAGGTGCGCGGCCTGGATCCGGATCACCGCGGTGGCGCGGTCGGGCAGCCGCTCTGGTGTCGGCACACCGTTCACCGGGGCCCAGCTGCCAGCAGCCAATCTGGGTCCAGGATGTTCGGTCGCCCATTGATACTGCATGCGCCGTTCGCAGGGGAGCAGGTCCTGTAGCGGGTCCCAGCTCCAGAAGAGCCGGTAAGTGTAGGCGAAGGGTACGAGCAGGCACATCGCGTAGCGGGTGCGATTGCGCTCCGCCTTGCCGCGCTCGAGATCGGACCAATAGATGCGTTCGGCGGCGAGCGTCTTGACCTCGACGTGCCAGGCACCGTCAGGGCGGTTGACCACGATGTCGCTTTCCCCGTTCAGCGCGTCGCGGGCATTGCGTTCAATCGTTGTGCCAGAGGGTGCAGTGGCTGCGACGCGCGCTGCCAGCCAGGCCTCGCCATCGGCGCCGAGCTCTTGCTGGCGCTGGGACCAGGAATTCCCATTGCCGCCGCCACCGCCGCCCTGGCCCGGCTCAGGATCGTACAGCGGACGATTGGAGAGATCCCCGGAGGCGTAATAAGTCGCGCCGAGACGCCGGGACGGATCGGCGGTCTGGCCTGGCGATGGCGGAGGAGGCGGCGGTGGCGGAGGAGGAGGTGGTGGTGGTGGTGGTGGTGGCGGTGCGGGCGGCTCGGTCCCGCCGTCATCCGCCTCCTTGGTGCCGTCGTCCGATGGAGCGGTCGATTCCGGTTCCTCTTCATCAAGCTCAGGATCATCCTCCAGGCGCACTGCGGCGAGCTGGTAGGGCGGAATGCCGTCTTCGAGTAGCGCTCGTATGACCTCGTCGCGGTTCCTGGCCCTGAGGATGGCGGCAAAGCGATAGCGGAGATCTGCCCCATGCCCCACGCCTTCGGCGAGGGCGCTCGCCAGACCGTCGGTGACGTTGGTCAGATCGATGAGCCAGACATCGCCTTCGAGGAAGTTGGAGGCGCTGATCTGGGTAACCGGCGTTTCGCCAAGGCCGATCGACAGAGTGAGACCGTTCACCATCCGCAATTTCGGGACGGCGGGCGGACGGACACGCTTGGCCTCGCATTGCACCGCGATTGCCCGCCAGCGCGATTGCAGCAGCTTCTCATAGCGGCGAGTTAACCCGTCCGCGGGGCTATAGTCCGGCGTAATCCGGACCAGCGCCGAGGCACGCGGCGTCTTCAATCGCTCTGGCGCGCTGGCGCCGCGGTCCAGAAGCGGCGGCAAATAGCGAAGGCCCGCCTGGGCGAGCGCGTCGAGAATCTCGGGTGCCGCGAGCGCCGGCTTGTCGATCCATGCCGCTTGGGCGCGGGGCACCGCTTCCAGCCCTCCGTCGGCCCCTGCAGTCACGCACACGAGCGTGTCGGGCGGATTGCCGCAATGGGTGATGCGCATGTCGAGCAGCGCCTCGTAAAAGACGCGGGCTGTGCGCGCGCCGCCGGGAACCCGGTTCTCCCTTGCGGCGGTCACCAGCGCCTTGTTCCATTCCATCCATTCGTCCCAGCCGGTGGGAAGCTCGCTGCGGATGGCAAGAGCCTTCCCGATGCTGTTTCGCAGCTGGGCGCGGCGTGGCTCCTTGATGCCGAGGAGATCGAGATTTTGCGTGACGCCGGGGATGCCGCGCTTTGGCCAATAGGCCTTGCTGCCGACCGCATGAGCCGTACCGAAGATGTTTGGGCGGACCGGCAGGAAGGCGGTGCGGCGCAGCTGGAACTGGACGAACGACTTGAACGGCCTTGGCTGATGGGGCGTCGTCGAGTTGGATTGCTTGTAATAGGCGCCTTCCAGGCTCTCGGCGGCGCGCTGGACGTCCTCGACCATCGTCATCAGCGAGCTGACCGGCACGTCGTCGCCGAGGCATTCGGGAAAGGCCTCGAGATACCAGTCCTGGCCGCGATAGCGCAGCGTCTCGGTCTGGGCGTGCCAGAAGTCCCGCTCGTTTGGCGCGGACAGCTCGGCACCGATGTCCTGATCGAATGCCCAGATCTTTGGCTCCCAGGAGACGCCGAGATAACGCAGCAGCGCGCGCCAGGTCTCGCGGGAGAAACGCTGGCGCGCCTCGCTCGGAAAACTGCACAGATATCGGCCCGGCACCTCCTTGTAGAAGCGGCCAAAACAGGCCGGCGCGCCGAGCTCGGTGCGGGCAAAGCTGTGGCGCGCAGGCACCCAGGCCCGCGGTGTCGGCACCCGCGCCACTTCCGCAAGCGCATCTCTGGCAGTCTCGACACCCTTCGCGGGCGCATAGGGCTTCATGGCGTTGAACTCGCCGAGCGAGGCCCAGGCAGCGATGCGTTCGAGCGCTTGCCAGCCATGCCGCTCCCAATCGGCGTCGCCCCAATCGGCGAGCGTCGGCGCGAGGCAGGCGTCCAGATAGGCCTCAAGCGTGCGGTGGAGCGCGTCGTCGATCAGCGGCAACCAGTCCTTGCTGACCGCCTTTCCCGGAAATACCGCGGCGACGAATGCGGGCGCCAGCGCATCGGCCGCACTCCAGGCAGGCCAGTCGACGGGCCGCTCAAGGAGCAGCGGCGGCCCGTCCTTGAGCGAGCGCACCAACCCGTCGCCAGTCGGCCAGATCGGCGCGGCGTGCAGGCGGGTGAGCGTCGCTGCACCGACATGTCCGGTAAGGCAGGTGCGCAGCATGACGCCTGCAGCGGCGATACAGGCGTCGATGGTCGGGCAGCGCGCATGCTGGAAAAGTGCTGCATATTCATGCTGGACGAGCCGCGTGCTGCCCAACTTCGCCAGCACGTCGACGCCCGGCTCGAGCTCGGGCCGGGCGATCGCCGCCTCGGCCACCGCGCGCTTCTGCGGGCTGAGCAATGCCGCGAAACCCGGCGCGCTGATCCGCGCGGCTCGCGGAATCTCCTTGCTGCGAGCACGCCCCACCACCGGCACGAACGCAGTTTCGCGAAGCGCCCCCATGATCCGGAACTGCAGCTGCCGGTCTACGGCCTTTTGCTTACGCGCGGGTGCTGCGTCGATAATTTCGCGGAAGACGGCCAGGGTCGCCTCGGCCGGAATGTCGAGCGCGATCCGCGACGCCAAAGCCGCCATCCGGTCGAGCAAGGCGGTGTCATTGTCGCCCTGGCGGACATGCTTGCGGTTGCCCTGGACGTCGAAGGCACCGTGGATGACGAAGCGCGCGGCGACCTGGTCTTCAGTCGGATAGAAAACGAACACGGGCAGCGGCTCGGCGGTCGGTGCCGGCACGCCGCCCTGAAGCTCGAGCGCGATGGCGACGCTCAGCCGCTTGGAGCGGTCATGCTCGGGCGGCCAGACATCGCGCCACACCCGCCACTGGCTCTCGCGCCATGCTTCCTTTCCGGCCCGGACCCGAAGCGTTGCCAACGCCCCGGCCAGGCTGCCGCGCGGCCCGCTTCGCACAAGGTCCCGCCGCTCGCCCCCCTCGAGGCGGATTTCCACGGCCTCCAGATGCTGGGCAAGCAGCAGGAAATGCGGCTCGAGCGCACGGAGCTCAGCGAGCGCGAGCGTCCGCGCCGCGGCATCGCGGAAAGGCAGCCGGATCACGGTCGAGAAGCCAGCGCGGAGCAGCTGGCCCGCGCGCGCGTCGGGATCGAGCATGTGCGGTAGGCGGAACACGCCGACGCGGTCGGCATGGGGATGGTCGACAAGGAGGGCGCGCGAGCGCCCGACATCGAACTGGAAGCGGAAGGGCCCGGAAAAGATCTGCGGATTGTCGGTCAGCTCCAGCACCGACTTGAAGCCGAGCCCCTTCGCGCCGATGAGTTCGGCGGGCGAGGAGCCGACCGGTGCCATCGCATCGTCGGAGTTCTGGAGCAGCTCGAGAAGGCAGCGGCCGGCATAGTCGCGCGTCGCCTCGTCCTCGGCATTGCGGTTCTCGAGCAGCAGGTTCGGGTCGATGCGGTAGAGTTCGAGCTGGCGCGCCTGGATTGCGGGCACAAGATCGGCATCGGCGCAGGAAGGCAGGCTGATGTCCTGAGCGCTCGCTCCCTTGGCGCTCAAATTCTGCCGGCAAATTGAAATGACGCCGGCCTGGTCGAACGCGCTGCCGCTATTCGCGACATAAAGCGCGTCCTTGGTTGCCTCAAACCTGATCCTGGCAAGCGATCCGTCAGCTTCCCGCCCCGTCATTTCCGCAAGCTGTAAGTGAATGCGGCCAGCTGCAAATGGAAATTGATTTCGCACTTCAGAAGCGGGCGGCCAGAAGGGGGGCGGACGGAGTCGTCGATTTCAGAAGTAGCTGCGAATTTGACCAGGGCTTGATCGACGACGAGCGCGTCTCCATCGAGCGAAAGGAATGCTTGACCGGCGGGGTTTGGTTTCGGCAGCTTCGCCATCTAATCTGTCCGGATCATCAGCACGGCCTCCCCCAACTCTCGCCCGCGGCGCAGCGTTGCTTCGGCTTCGCGCTGAGCGCGTGTTGCTTTGCCGAGAACTTGGCTTCGCGCGATGAGCATACGTCGCGTGTCGTGCGCGCGCACCGTCTGTCGCTTGAGATCGACGACCGTTGCGCTGCTCGACGATGGGAATGCTGCTTTGCGGTCGTCCAGCGGCAAATAGGTGACGCTGCGCTGCTGGCTATCAATCCGGATCAGTCCGTCGGGATCGGGCTCGCCCGCGAGATAGGTCGCGCAGCCGAGATACACGCGTAATACGCCTGGCAACGCTTCGCTGGCGCGAGCGTCGAGCAACAAACGACCTTTCTGATCGCGCGCTGCAACACCGCTTGCCGCCGCCTCTAGCATGGCACCGCCGACCTTTTGCTCGTCAGCCAGCGCCATCAGATAGTCCATCGCCGCAGCCATCACTTCGCGCTGGCTGCCAAAATGTGCTCGGACATCGCGGACCATCGCTGGGCTTGGCCGGTCAGCCGTGCTCGACCGGTTGATCCGCGCCAGCGCATAATGGACCAGCAGATCCTCGCGCATCGCCGCGGCTGCGGTGTCAAACGCCGCCTGACTGAGCGGGCCATCCATCATCAGGTCGAGCGCGCGTGATAGCGAGACGCGCTCGCTGGCGAGCTGCTCGAGTACATCGGCAGGCACTTCTTCAACGACTGGTGTCCGACCTCGCAGCTGCGTCAGTTCCGCCAGATGGGCGAGCGCCTCGGCAACCCGCTCGCTGGCGGCTGGTTGCAGCTGCGCTTCTCGACGCGGCCGCGGCGCACGATAGGCCAGCGTACTCGAGCGGCGACCAATCCGGCGGCGCAGGAGAAACTCTTCCTCATCTTCGCTTGCCCGAAACACGAAGAAGATGCCCGGCGCGGCCGAGACTGGTGCGCGTCCCAAGGCGTCGCTGATCAGCGTGCGCAACTCAGGCACCGAGAAATACTTCTGGAACGTGCCACGACTGGTCAAATAGCCATCACGGTAGGGCTTCAGGCCTTCGGTCGGAACCTGTCCAACAATCATTGTCGAGATGGCCAGCGCTCGGGTGGCGAGCGACCACGCCGTGACCAGCGCCTCGCGGCGTTCGGTGTCATCCTCAATTACATTGAGCACGAAGCCCAGATTGACCACATCGGCCGCGTGGCGCGACTGCTCGGGACAGAAATGCGGATCCCAGCCTGCCGCGCTGATCCCCGCTGTCGCCAGCGCGCGCAGATCGTCCCCTTGACCGCAACCATAGTCAAACACGCTGACCCCGGGATGGATCACGCCGTGCTGAACCATCAGCGACATGGGCTGCGACAGGCTGTGGCGTACCATCGCCGTGCGATGCCGCTGCACGGGCTGCGCTGCGTTCATGCGATCATCTGCCCCTGCCCATCACGTCCTGCATCCGCCAGCATCGTGTTCCACACCTCACGGCGGCCGATCCGGTTCCAATCACGGAACAAGCCAAGCTGCTCCAGCTCCACCGTCAGCGCTGCCCACGCAGCCCGATTTGGATGGTCCAAGCGCACCAGCAATTCCTTGCGGTGGAGGATCAGCGGATTGGGGGACTTTTGGTAGTTTGTGTAGCGCACGCTTCGCGCACTGACGTCGACCAGAGCGGCGCGCGCAAGCGCTGGAAAAGCATCGCTATCAAACGCGAGATAGTCGAGCAGGCCAACGATATCACCGGGATCAATGCGCGCGACGTTCCAGCTGAAATCCTCAACCAAGCGGCTCGCCCGCTCGATCAATTCCCGCTCGGCCGCTGGCAAATCCGCAATCGCGTTTCGGTGAATATAGAGCGCGCCACGCACACGCTTTCCGACCGCATGCGCCACGCTCATTGCTGGGCGGGCGCGCCGCGTTTCCACGTCGCCACGATGGCATCGACCAGCTCCTCGACATCGTCCTCATCGATGAAGGGGACTTGCGCGTAGATCTTCTCGTCGCTGTCGAGCTTGGCGATCAAATGACCCTTGCCGAGCAAACGGTCAGCACCTTTCTCGCCAAGGGCGATTTTGGAGCTGCCCTCGTCTGGCAGTCGCAGGATCAGCCGGTTGCCGAGGTTGGTGCGCAGCTGCATCGTCATCACCTGCACATCGGCACGCTGATAAATCATCACGAGATGCAAGCCCGCCGCCCGCGCACGCGTGGCGATCTTGTTGAGCAATGTCTCAACAGCCTTTTTGAAGTCCTCGTCCTGCATCCAGTTGGCGACTTCGTCGAAGAACACCACCACCCGCGGCAGGCGCTCGCTCGGTGAGACACGCTCGTTGAACTGGTTGATGTTGCGATAGCCTCTCTGCGAGATCAGCGCATCGCGCTCTTCCATCTCGACAACGAGCTTTTCGAACAGGGTCACCGCTTCGGCCTGATCCGAGATGATCCCGCCCCGCAGGTGCGGCAGCCGCCGCGCCCAATTGTAATCGAGGCCGCGCTTTGGATCGATCAGGTAGAGCTCGACTTCATCGGGCGCGTTGCGCGCACAGAGATCGAGCATCAAATTGGTGACCAGGATGCCCTTGCCGCTGCCCGTGCTGCCCGACACCAACGTATGGGGTGCAGCGCGCGGTTGACCGCCAAAATCGCCAGCCAAGGGAAGGTACAGCAGATTGCCGTCATCTTCCTTTTCACCGACCACTGGTGCGAAGCGCTCGCCTGGTCCGGCGTTGCGGCTCGGCACTTGCCGCAGCCACGCATCAGCCAAATGCAAGATCGCGCGTTCCGGCCGTTTGACAGCGATGGCGATACTACCGCGCTGCGGCGTGATCCGCATGATCTCGATGCTGTGCCGGGTCATCAAATCGGTCTGGCGCCGTTCGAGCCAGCCGACCGTGAGCATCCGCGCGCCCACATAGATGAGGCCGCTATTTGGGGTCAGTCGCGATTCAATGATCGGCGCGTCCATGCCTTCGGCTTGCAGGGCATTCTGCAGGTCCTGGACAATCGTCTTCAACCACGCTTCGCCCTGCGCCTGGTCGTCGACTTCGCTCATCCGCGCTAGCGCATCAGCAATCGCTGGCGGCCAACCTGTCGGCGTGTCGCTGGCGGTGGACGCGCCGTCGCCAGCGTTCACTATTTCGGTGTCGTTTCCTGGTTTGTCCGTAGCCGTCGGCTCATCCGCACCAGCGTCGCCGTGCAGTGCGCTGTCGGTGTCTGATGAATCCGACTTGCTATCACCCGCCGGACCGCCTGAAGTCGTGACAGCTGCGGCAACCGGCTCCGCTCCCGTCATCGCCGCGTCGTGATTGAGGTTGTCCGCTGCCATGGCATCGCGGTGGTGCGTCGGGTCGGTGCGGCTGGCCGTACCGCTGTCGCTGGTCGCGCCGCTAGCATCGGGCGGTGACGGGGTTGGGAGAGGGGGCGGGCCATCATCGCCCCCATCTGACGCCACATCGCCAGCGCTGTCGCCGCCGCCTGGCCAGCCCGCTGGCAGGTTCAGTGGCGGGGCTGGCTGATCTTCACCCATTGCGGTGAGAAGGGCCACAACTTCAGCTTGGCCGTGAACCCATTGCGCCAGCGGCCGGCGTTCTTCCGCTGGCATATCGATATCGGGCATGATCGGTGCGTTCGGCGCATTGGGCAGATCGTAGCTGAACACCATCGAATGGCCGCTGACCTCGATACGTACGCTTTCCTGGCGTAGCGCTTCGATCCATTCGAGCTGGCTCATACCAGCAACCGTATCGAACGGATCCATCTGCTCGAGCAACATGTCCGCAATGCGGTTGCGCCAGATCGAAGGGTCGAGACTGGTCTCCGATTGTTGCAGCCGTCGATGCATCTCGGTGAACGTCGCCTCGAGCTGCCTAAGCGACGTCGTCCGCATCTTGCTTATCGTGCCAGCCGTGCAATATTTTGCTTCGGCTATGGCGATCTTGATAACCGGGCCACTGGCGTCGCTCGTGAAGGCGACCGACAAAATATCGGCCATCTCTCCGCGCAGGTCGAGCCACGACCGATTGTCATCGAGGAAGAACCAGGCCGCGGCATGCTCGCCGCCCTCGGCGAACCAGCCTTCCAGACGACGTTGCGCCAGGACCAAGCCGATCAGCTCTTGCGCGAAATTCTGCCACTGCGCCGCCTTCATCACCACCGCACCCGACAGGCGTGCCGCTGTCGCATGCAGGCGTTGCAACACCGCAGTGCGCAGCTCGATCGAGGCGTTCGGCAACAGCTTGGCGAGATCATTGTCCAGGCGATCGCCGAGGTCGCGACTGCTGACCTCTGCCGACACAATCACATTATGGGCTGAATTTGGCGTCGAGAAATAGCGGATGATGCGACGATCATCCTGCACGATCAGTCGACGATCGGCGATCCGATCAAACGTCACCACCCAATTGGCCAGGCTGTGCGCGCGTTTTAGCACATCGGCAACGCCTGTATCGACAAATTCAGCGGTGCGCAGCGGCAGCCACGGCGCGGTCCGCGTGGACACTTGCCGCATCAGCACATCGCGCAGGGCATTGGTCCAGGCAATAACGGCATTGGGTTGAACCGTGGCGGTCAGATACAGACCAGACTCAACGCTGCGTTTCCTGAATGGATAGCGCTTCGATCGCGACGTTGGGACATGCGTTGCAAAGTCGACCTCGTCGCTGATCGCTTCGCCCTCGACCCAGCGGACCGTTGCCGAGCGCGCGATCACGTCCTGCAGCAAAACAAGATCGCTACCCTTGCCGGTTTGCGAAGACGCCAGCCGGTCCGGGCCGACGAGGCTGATCCGCAGCCGCGACATGAAGGACCGGCTCGGGTCACCCGTCGCGTTATTGTCAAAATCGGCCCCCATCCGCCGGTTTTGACTTTCGTAGAGATCGCGCAGCCGCGCCGGGTTGTCATGGGTAACGACAAGGTCGCAGCGCACATCCGGGCTCTGATCGACTAGCCGCGTTAGGCTCTTGGCCAGTAACACGGGAATATCGTCGGATTCCGCGCCCAACAGCACGATAGAGAAGTTGGCGCGCTCGTGTGGCCGCAGGTCGAGATATTCGGCGCTAACGCGGTGCAGCGATTCAACCGCTTCCTGCGCGCCTTCTTCACCGATATTGCGAACTCCGTCGCCTTCGGCTTCTTCGAGCATGCTGCAATCCAGAACCCGCTGAGTCTCGGCCAATAGCGTCGAGCGCGTGCCGATGCCGCGGCCGATGTCAGCGTAATAGCTGCCCGCCAGCGTACGAATACGGCTCTCAAGATAGTCGCCAGCGCCTGTCCGCTGCGCAGCATTGGCGGTCAGGATTGCCGTGGCCGCTTCTGCCATCTGGAGCGCCTTGGCGCGGATTTCTGCCAGGCGCAGCGGATGCCAACTGGCAAGGATCGCAGCGGCACGCTTGCCCTCAACCTGGATGCAGCCAATCTCGAGCAGTGGCGCCACCAGTTCGCGCAAGCCGGGCTCAGACGCGGCATGGGTATACAAGGTCTCGAACAAGCGGCCGTAAGCTTCGGCCTGCTCGATCAGCGCCGGATCAGCCAGGCCGTCGCCGTCGATCAGAGCGCTGATCGCGGTGGTGTAGCTCTCGCGGAACGTCGCAAAGCTTGCGGCAATCGCATCAGCACCCGCATCGCTGATGACAGCGTCACCGCGCAACTCGCCCAGCGCCGTCTCGAACCGCGCGCAAACATGATTGCGCTGATCCTCGGAGTTTGCGAGCACGCCCGCCTGCATGCCGAACGTATCGACGAGCGAGCCTGCATCCTCGAGATCGATGCCGCGCGCGCCGCGCCGCGCGCGCCGGTTTTCGGCAACCGATCCGGTCAGCAAGAAGGCGCGCACAGCGCTTGCTGGCTTAAGGAAGCGCAGCTCCGCTTGCAGCGCATAGCCAACCGCATTGGGTTTGGGCCGCCAGCTCATCTGCGCTCGTGCGAAGGGGTTGCCGACTTTCCCTGAGGAAAGCGTCGGGAGGTCAGCTACATCGACCAGAAAGGCTTCAAACTCGATCGTGGTCGTGCTCGAGGCACTCTCGATCGTCTCATGTTCCCAGTCGGTCGCCCAGCAACGACCGAAATCCAGTTTGATTGCAGGCGCCAATAAGGTTGCCAGCCCGCGGTAGCGATCGCGCAAATACAGGAGTTGCGGCTTGAGCTTTTCATTCGCCCAAAAGCTCGCCTGATCGGAACCGCGCAGCCACAAATAGACAACGCGCCCACTGCCGTCGTCTTCGGAGCAGACCCGGTCAATCAGCCGCAGCAGACCTTCGGTGAGATCGTCGACCTCGATCGACTGTTTGAAAATCAACTTTTCCCAGCGGCGGTAGAGCGGCGGCCGGCTCTTCAATCGCTCGCGATGCGTCTCGAAGAAGTCATCGATCTTTTTGACGCCAGGCTTCGCGACATCACTTTGCAAGCCTTCGAGGAAGTCGGTCTCCTCCTTCGTCAGCGTGCCGCGGAACTGCTCGTCAAACAGCCGCTTAGTTTCTTGCCCAAAGCTCGGCTTCTCCGTTTTCTTGGCCGACACAAAGATGGCGCTAAGGTCGTCCCAGGGGATCTCGGCGGCATCCGCCTGAGCCTTGCTCCACTGACCATCGCGCACGTTGCGATCATCGCAGAGCGCGTCGACGCGAGCGGCATTGTCCGCACTTATCGCATGCGTCTGGCGGAGGTCATCGAGCTTGCGCCGCAAATCACCGGACGCCAGCGTCTCACCGTCGCGGGCACGCCGGTAGAGATAGGGCTGTGCCTCGCTGCGCAAGCGCTGAAAGAAATCGCGTGCCGCGCCTGGCGATTCCGCAATTGTCGATTTCGCGTCACCCGCATTTCGGGGCAAACGCAACGCTGGCAAGCTCTCGCGCACGGCATTTTCGAGCATCGACCCGCCATCGCGCATTGTCGTAGCTACGCGCGCGCAAAAGGCTGCAAGCAACACTGGCGTGACGACAAGATCGCTGCAGATCAGCCCGTCGAGGATCGTCCCAAAGTCCTTGCGCGTACTCTCAACACTGTGCGCAAGTGCCGTCTGCGCCCAAAGGTCAGGACGTTCGAGCAGCCAGCTTTCGTCGATCCGCGTGATATGGTTGAGGCTCTGCTCGACCGCGCGGATCTGCGTGGCTGGCACCGAAAAGATCGCCGCACGCACACCTTCGGTAGGGTGGTTGCGGTGCCAGGTCGCCGTCTTGCGCGATTCTTGGGCCGCGCCGATATCGCCGTCCTTGAGCGAGGGATGGACGAATACCTCAATCTTCCCGACCGCTGGGATCGCCGCCACTTTGCGCGCGATCGCGCTGGTAACATCGGGCTTCAGTCCCATGATGCCGAACAGCGCTCGTGTGCCCGGACGCTCGAGCATATCGGCGAGCCGCGTCGCGGTGACCTGACCGATAATCTCAAGCGGCGACATCATGATCCCCGTCGGTCAAGCTGGTGTCCGGGTGGAATGGGTTGAACACAAAGGCGCAGTCATCGGATTTGCGTTCGAGAAACCCGAGCATGCGCAAACGATCTTCGAAACTTCGCTCATTCTCACGGAATGTCGCGTCGACCTCGGGTAGCTCGCCGTCGAACGCCCGCATTGCCTCCTGCGCGCCAATGACGATGCGGTAGCGGTCGAACAGCTTTTCCAAGAACGCGTCGAGCTCAATCGGGCCAGCAACATTGGCGAGCACCAGCGCTTCGATCAGTTCATCATTTGGCGCATACCAAGTCCCGACGCCCGCACGCGCCGTGATCGCCCCGATCTGCCGGCTGTGCGCCACATACATCGCGCTCACCGAGTGACTGTGCGACTTTTGCACTTCATTGATCAGCAGTTCGATCTGCTCGCTCGGGCTCGGCATCGCGTCCGGATCAGTACCGATGTCGCGCTTCCACAAGAAACGCTGCTGGAGCCGGTTGCAGGCCGTCAGACTTGCCTGGTCGCTCCCTTCAATCGCCTGCCACTCGTCACTCTGGCGATAGGTCTCGACAAATGCGCGTGTTGCGCTCGGCATCAAGCGCCGGTGCTGCTGCAACAGGTTCTGTGACAGCTTGCGCAGCCCATTCCCCGACGTGTTGCCGACCATGTCGAACACATAGGGTGGAACATAGCCGCCCAAACCTTCGGTCACCTCAACCGCCCGCTCAACGATGTAGAGCAAAAGGTTGAAGCTGCTCAGTCGAGCCAGCGGGGCGAGGGAGGTCGCAACCGGCATCTTCTTCAATGACAGAATTGCCCGCCAGTCCTGCGCGAGCCGCTCATAGGCCCCATGCTCGGCGAGCGGCAAAAATCCGGTGTTCAGCGACCGAGGCTGATCCTCATAGGCGTCCCCGCCCATCAGTTTGCGCGCCAGGCGGTTCCACGGACTGTCCGCGCCGATCAGCTCGCTCTGGATCAGGTTGGCGACCTCGGTGCGCAACGACGACCGATTGAGCATCAGGAATATGAGCTCGCCATTGCGTCGCATGAAGCGTCGATCTGACGTGTGCTCGACCTCCTTCACGTCCGCAAACAGCATTGATGGGCCGAGCGGCAGCAAATGCCGGGACGTTGGGCGCCGGCCATTATTGCCATCGACCTGGCCGCTGCGCAGCAAGGCTACCGCGTTGGCCAAATCCTGAAATTGCGGGAACGTCTTGCGCAAATGCGCAATGTTCACTGGCGGCTTGACCCCGAGCTCGGCGATCCAGGTCGACCACATCGTTCCATTCTCGGCACCCGAGCTGGCGATCTCGTCGATGTGCTGATCTTCGAACAGCAAATGGCGCAACCCAAGCGCCAACGGCGCCTCGTAATTGATCCACTCATGCTCGCCATCGCTGGTCTCCGGCGGGAAAACGGATTTCTTGTGGCTCACCCGCGCGAAACAGATATGCAGCGTCTCGAGCAACGTCAGCCACGGTGTTTGATTATCGTAGAGCAGCAATCCCCAGATCGGGATCTCGCACCACAGACCGATCTGCGACACCTGCAAATTGCGCGGTGGCTCCAGACTGTTCGCGACTAACAGGGGCGAGCGTTCGACCTCTGCCATCGTCACACCTCTAACGTCTTTGCGTCGACATTCCCTGTCGCGCTCAGGGACAGCACAAAGACGCTGCTCACATCGTCTTCATCGCCCTCGTCGCCAAAGGCAGCGTTCGTAATCAGCGCAAACTGGCGCACCTCCTGTTGGCACTGGCGGGAGAAGCTCGATGGCAAGCTGCCCTCGTCGACGCGCAGGAGGTACTCGAACAACAACGGCCGCAACTCGAGCGGCTCAATGGGCTCGTCGAGCGACTTGCTGCGCACAAGGAGCACCGGGCGGCGCTTGCCGCGGTCCATGTCCAGCTTGATGCTCTGCGCGCGCGTTGCCCGCGCGATCGCGTCGACGGTCGCTATCCGACCTACCGTGTCGTCGGTGCGACCGATCGTGCCAGCGAGCCACAATTTCTCGGTCTCCTCGGCCATCATGCCGAGATAGGCGCGGTTGAGACCCTTGATCAGCCGCCGCGTGATCTGGTCGAGGAAGGTCTTGTTGGCGTCTGCATCGGTCAGCGCCGCGATAACATCAAGATAGGTGCCAGCATGATGCAGCACCGTGAACCGCCAGGGCGATGCCATGCCCTCATGAGACGCCGACATCCGGAAAAACGCGCGGCGACGCTGCGTCGCAATGCTGCCGCGAAACTCGTCCGCCTTGCTGCGATCCGCAGTCACATAATAGGCATGGTGCGCAGGCGCGAAGAGCCGCTCGCCATACATTTTCTCGGTCGCGAAGATTTCCTCGGCCAGGGCCTTGGGTTCGCCTTTGGTCAGTGCCTCGTCGAGAAGATTGTTGGTCTCTTCGCCGAGACCGAGCGAGGCCAGCTGGCTGAACACGACATTGGCGTCGCGTTGGCGCTTGGGCATGTTGAGCCCGAGCGCATTGTCATACGGGTTGCATAGTTCGTAATTGCCCTTGGCCGCACGCTGTTTGGCGCGATCGCAATCGAGTAGAGGGTCGTCGGCCACTTGCCGGTCGCCCAACAGAATATTGACCGTAAGCATGATCAGATAGCGAATAGGGATATGGCTGTCGTTGGCCGCACCGACGCGCAACGCATCCTTGATCCGGGTGCGGAAATTCAGTCCTGCACCGTCGTCGCCGCGCAAAATGCTCTGGTTGAGACGGATAGGGCAAGGGTTGGCCACTCCAGTTCCCGGGCATCCATCGCACGAGCTCGCCCAATCAGGGTGATCGATCACCGCATCGAAGATCTTGTCGACCGTCTCGCCGCTCCAACTGCGGCTTAAATTGAGCAGCACCAGGTCGAGCGCACTCTTACTGACCTCGGACCGCAACATCCGCGCGAGCTCGGCGTGGATCGCGCCGGCACCAACCGTCGTGCTGTCGCGAAAATAGCGCAGCAATTGTCCGTCGTTCGCGGCAATCAAATAGCGGACGTCGGTTCGTTTGCCTTTGAGACAGGCGATGATCGCCGCGAGCTCTGCATCCTTCTCATCGTCTTCGAGCTCACTCAGGTCGCGAATGACGCGTAGCGGAATTCCGCTTGGCAACGACACTTCGAGCACGGGTGCGTCGCCTGGCCATAATTCCGGCGCCATATTGAGCTCGCCGAGGAGCAGCTGCCGGATATGGTAGGTCTTACCGTCGCCAGCGGTACCAGTCAGGATGACGTTACTCGGCGTCTCGCCGCATAAGGCCGTCTTGAGCTTCTCGAGCTGCGGCGCTGGCGTGACGATTGGCTGCACCCCGAACTCTGCCAGTGCCTTGCGGACATTCTCATCGCTCAGCGCGTCGGTTTCAGCCGACGGACCAAAGATCCGCAGAAATGAAACCAGCGAACTCGACTGGCAGGCACTCACAGATGACACACCGCACAGCCGTCATCGGCCTTGGCCTTGATCGCGCGTCGCGGCATGCGCTCGACATCGTCGAGCGAACGCCCATCGACCCAAGTGTACTTCCGGCCGCCCTTCATCGTCTCATAGGCTTTGGCACGCTCGTACAGCATCGGGTGACGCTCCTTCAGGCCCTGCCATTCGCCAATCTGCTGATAGAAGCAGAAGTAGCAGCCCGAGCGACTGCGCCACTCATAATAGTCCGGCAACCCGAGCCCGGCGCTCTCGAGAATGCGACCGACCTCAGCCACGTCGATACAATCGTCGCGATAGGGATAGACGGGCGTGATGTTGGGCTGTTCGGAAATCACCACCGGCTTGGCACCCGCCGTGCCAGTGCCAAGATAGCCCGCACGATTCTCGTCGGCGCGGATACCAATGTACGAATACGCGCGATCCGTGCCGACAAACCGCTCGAACGGCGCGATCTTCATGATCCGTGTGCACCAGCGTGCACGCGGGCTGGGCAGAAACCCGGCGAAATGTTCATATAGCGCGACGTCGAAGGCCGTCCGCCCCGGCTTTTCCGCGACGTCAAACAGGTCCATTGCCGACACGCGGTGGACTTCGATCCCGAGCACATTCTCGAGCCGGTCGAGGAAATCATAGGTTTCGGGCAGTTCTACGCCTGTATCCGAGAAAACATATTCAAACTTCACCTCGGGATTACGCTGACGCAGATACACCGCCAGCGCTGAAGAATCCTTGCCGCCAGAGATCGGCACAATGTGACGAGCACTCGTATCGCGGACAGCGTCGTCGACACTTGTAATGGTTACGCTCACCGCACCCCTCCCACGATCTTCACACTATCCCCGCCAGTACTGTCCTTGCTCTCATCGATTCGGGCAAGCATTCTGGTAAGCTCGCCCAATTTTGCTTCGATGATAGGCCTCAGCGCAGCGCGCGGGCGATCGGTATCAAGCGCGGCCGCTTCGACCCGCTCGCGCGCCTCGCGGAGTGCTGTCCGAAATTGCGGTGCGGTTCGATCGTCCCATTTATCGAGACTACGCTGCAGCAGAATTGAGCTCAGCGCATTGGCCAGCGACTTCTCCGAGAAGCGACCATTGGCGGTCTCCAACGCCTTGCGCACCACCGACCGGTCGACGATGCGCAGCGATGCCGCCGCGTCGAGATCATCGACCGCGAAACAGCCCGCCCAACTCTTGATCGCATCGACAGCCGCCGCCTTATCGATTGCGTAGCGCTCGAAGCTGCTGCGAATGACCTCGACCGCTTCATCGGCATAGTCATCGCGCAGCTTGTCTATCTGGTGCCGCGCGTGCTCAACCCGCTCAACCAGGCGCACGCTTGGCGATGACGCGCCAAAGGCTTCTGGGATATCTTGGATGAGCAGATCGATCGGATCGCTGGCATTGCCCACCGCGCGCAGCAACGCCCGCGCGGGCGCTCCCAAGCGTGTCGAGCGGCGAGCGCCGTCGGTCACGGTCAACAGCCAACCGCGGACCGCATCATGCGCCTTGCGGATCAATTCATCATCGGCCGCTGGCCGCTCATGGGCGAACGCGTAACAGATTTCCGACAGATATTCGGTGAGTTCAGGGGTCACCTTGAGCACACGCACGCAATAGCTCTCGGGCGTCGATACCATCTGGTCGAACGGGAAGCCCAGAATGTCGGGCACATATTGACCGTCACGGTAGAGGGCGACGGCGCGCGCAAAATGTCGGTACCCAGCCGCAATCAACACCGGCATCACCGCGCGGGGCAGTCCGATCGGCGGTGCGGCCAGCATGTTGGTCAACGTTGCCAGCCCGCGATAGGCTGGTTGCCGCGATTGGCTCGGCTGACGGAAAAAGCCAGCGATCTGCAACCACACTTCCTTGAGCCCAGCGTCATCGATCTGATCAGGGTCGGCAAACCGGGCTTCACTCGCGCGTCGCAGTCCTGTGCGTTCGACCACAGTGCGATAGATCGACGCTTCGGCGCTCCCGTCACTGTCTTCATAGCCGAGCGTCGGCTGATCGCTACGCTCAAGAATGGAGCTCACGACGCGAACGCGCGCTGTCTGCATCGTGCGCGACGCGGTGCTGCGCATCAGCTGCTCATTGGCGATCCGCGGCGTTTGCGCATACCATTCGCCGAGCAGGCGCGAGGCTGACACCGACGCTGGTCGCTCGGCCGTGACCCGCAACTTCTCACCTGCGCTGAACCAGCTTGCATGGCTCCCACTTGGATCAAGCAGCACGCGCATCATCCGCGCGAGCTGCTCGAACGCCACCGAGTGCAGTTCGTCGATCTCGGTCGGGATCATCGGATCCGATGCCAGGAAATCGGCGTCCTTGCTCAACGCTTCGATTGCGACCAGCTCGAGCGCTGCGCCGGTGATATCGAGCGGCCGGTCCGGAACCACCAGCACGACACGCGCTTCATCGGACTGCGCAGCGGCCTTGCGCGCGCGTTCGATGTCCGCACGATCTTCCGCCAGCAAATAGCCGACGACGCCGCTCGTACTGACGTCGAGCCCAATCGGCGCCGCCATGTCTGCAGGCAACAGATAACGTCCCTCAAGGAAGCGATTGACCCCGAAATCGGCGTTGTGGCCAGGCGCGCGCACATGCGGCGCGGGAAAGCGCTCATTGAGGAAATCGCGCAGTCCAAAGTCCCCTGAGCGGCGATCGCGTTCTTCGCGTACGCGCAGGGCAACATCGATATCAGCGCCATGCCAGACGGCGACGTCGTCATTATGCTGCCGCCACAGCAAGAGCCGCGATGAGACCAGCTCATCGAACGCGTGCGCGATCGCTTGCCGTGTGTTCACATCATTGGCGACGGCCAGTTCGACAACCGCACGTGACACCCGCCGCCGTTCGCCGCTTCCGCCAAGCTGCAACAGGCAAGCGGCCGCCAGCAGCTCGCGTTTCAGCGCACTATTTGCCCGCGAGCGTGCGCTTTCGGTCTCGACCCATCGGCGGTAGGTGCCGCCAATACCGACATCGGTGCGCATCGCATCGGCAAAGGCAACGTAAACATCCTCAATCCCAGCCGGGAAGCTGAGATCCTGCTCGCGCAGGAAGGAGAATAAGCTGCGCTCATTCTGTCCGACCCGGGCGACCAGGGTTGGCAGGACCTGCAAGGCGCCCGCAGACAAAGGGGCTGCGCCCTTGAGCAACGCACTGACGCGCTGCTCATCGTCCATACCGTCAAACCATCCGGCCTCGATCGCGGCGCGCACAAGGCTAGCGGCGGGCGCCGCTGGTCGCGATCCCGCCCCGCGCAAACTTGTCACGACTTCAGCGACGAGCTCGAAGAACTCCTGGCTGTCCTCGATCAAGCGGAGCGCAGAAAAACGCCCCTCGATCTTGCGCCATTCATTGCGCGACGTTTCGTTCAGCCGGGTGGCATAGGCCAGGAGATTTTGATGAAGCAGCAGGGTCAGGCTGAGACTGGGGTCATCGGCGCGCGCAGCTCGCTCCGCCAATCGCTGAATGATGTCGAGCTCGCTCGACCGGCCATCGGCGATCAAACCCTCAAGATGCCGTCCGAACTCATCCCAGATGATCGCAACATGATCCCAACCAGCGTCGCGCATCGCCTTGCCAAAGCCTTCAACCGACTTTGGAACATGGGCCATGCCTATCGCGTGGGCGATCGCCGCGAGCGGATCACCGACCAGCCCCGACAACACGACCACTTTGCCGCGCGTGCCCGCCGCAACCCGCTCGCCCAGCAGCGCCGCGAGCGGCGGATCGACGCGCGCGATCCGTTCTACCAACTGCCCTAGCGACACGGCATGTTCGTCGGCATTGTCGATGAACAATCCGCCAACGCCCGCCGCCAGGCTCTTGCCGCTGCCGTAAGGCGCGATCACCATTGTCGCCGCACCAGGGCGAAGCACTTGAGCCACGATTGGCAGGGCCCGCCGCGTCGGATGAAAATGCAGAAACCGGTCGGGATGGGCCAGATCCTCGACCAAGCTCATCGACCGGAAAAAGGCGCTCAATGCCGTCACGCGCTGGCCTCGAGGCGCTCGTACAGATCGCTCATCCACGCGGTCATCGGTTGCGGTTCGACTATGAGCATGCGTTCGCCGGCGAGCGAGTCGAGCTGCGCGTGCGGTGAGGCGGCCGCGGCGTTTGCGACCATCGTCTCCAAGGCGTCTAACCCCGCGCAGAATATTCTCCCTGGCCCATGTGCAATCGTTGCGAGCTCACGCAGCGAGAAAGCACTGCGACCACTATCCTCGACCAGCGCCGACACGCACGCAAGTAACGCTTCGGGGGGCACGCCCGCGGGAAGACGGGTGCGCTCGAAGCGCTGAACATGCGCGTGGCGATATATCAAGCCAAGCTCGCGCAACGGGCACGCGCCGAGATCGTCGGGATCAAAATAGTCGACTCCCGGACGACTGCCGTACGCCGCCAGCAGACAGGCCACGTCCTTTTGCGCCATCTGCGGCGACGCCGCCCGGATCGCACGCGCGCGGGTATGCTCGATAAATGCGTCGATGCAGCCATTTCGATCGAAAATGCGATCAGCATAGACATTGAAAAACCACGACCACACGGTGCCAGGTGTCCGCGCCAAGGCCAGGTGCAGGAACCACCATGTGCCAGGCAGCTCACAGAACCGATCGCGTTCGGCAATCAGGTGGGCAATTTCGGATGCACCGCGCGTCTTGGTGTCGGCGTCTTCGACACTCAAACCCATGGCGCGAAGCCAGAAGCCAAGCGAGTCCACCATCTTCGAGCCAAGTCCGAGCGCATCGGCCACATCGGTTGAGGCCGAGAAGCCGCCAGTTTCGACCAGTCGGTTGATGCCCTTCGGTAGCCAACCATACCGCACCGGAAAGGTGTAATGGCCGCCGTACGCGTAGCGCTGCAGGGCGATCGTCACAGCCCGCCTCGCATCTGTGCCACGATCTCAGCGATGGCCCTGGCTGCCAGATCAACATCGCTCGCCTGATTATGGACCGACAACGACAGACGGATTGCCGAGAAGGCCTCGCCTTCGCTCAAGCCCATCGCAACCAACACGGGCGACGGTTCGGGCCGACGGCTCGAGCACGCCGATCCTTGTGACACATATATGCCGCGCGCATCAAGGTTGGCGACCAGCGCCATCGCATCGATCCCAGTAAACCGCACGTTCGTCACATTGGGAAGGCGGGGTGAAGCCGCACCGTTGATGATGGCGCCGTCAATCGCGGCGAGCCGCGCTTCAAGCGCGCTTTGCATTTCGGTCAGAGTGCGCTGTCGCTCGCCGCGCATGCCCGCCCATTCTTGGCATGCAGCCGCGAGGCCGGCGATCGCTGGCACAGCCTCGGTGCCTGCGCGCAATCCATGCTCCTGTTCGCCGCCGCGCAATAGCGCTTGCAGCGGAATATGGCTGTCAGCGGCCACGACAACCGCGCCAATCCCCATTGGTGCGTGGAGCTTGTGCCCCGACAAAGTCACGACATCTGGCCCAACACCGCGACCTACAGTGAGGTCGATCTTTCCGACAGCCTGGGCGGCGTCCGCATGAAAGAAGCAATCGGCCGACCCTGAGACGATCGCTGCGATCGCACGAGCGTCTTGTAGAACGCCGGTTTCGGAATTCGCCAGCTGGATCGACACCAAACATGGTCCGTTTGCCGCATTCACCGCAGTGCGCAGTTCCGTCAGATCAATGCCCCCATCGCCGTCAACGCCAAGGATGGTCACAAGGCCGCCGTTCGCACGAATGTCGTTGACCGTCGCGATCACCGACGGGTGCTCGACCGCGGTAGTGATAATCCGCCCGGAAGCGCCTGCAAAACTACGCAAAACAAGGTTATTCGCCTCAGTGCAGCCCGAGGTGAACGTGACACCGTCCTCGCTCGCTCCGCTGATCAGTTCGCTCACCGCATCGCGGGCATCAGCCAGGATCCGACGGGCCGCGTCACCGCGCCCATGGCCGCTCGACGGGTTTCCATAACCTTCAGACATGGCAGCAACTACCGCTGCAATGACGCCAGGCGTCGGCGCCGTCGTTGCACTCGCATCGAGGTCGATTTCAGTCACACTTGCCCTTGCGTCCTCGCGCAACGACGACGCGACTGCTTCAAAATTCATCACCGACTCCCGCACCATCGCTATAGGGTGGCCACGATCATCGCGCCACCTTAGAATGCCAAAAGCGAGACTGTTACGCCGTACCATTATAACAAAAGTTCCCTCTTTGTTCTAGCATGTTTCCGCGAGAGAGATGTGGGAGCTAGCATCTCCTGGCCAGGTGTTGCGGCACCAGTCTCGCCCAATGGAACGATACCAGAACGAACTCTTGACACCGCGTCTTGTGGTGCCTATAAAAGCGTCAGGAGATGCGTTATGAGCAATGTTGTCGCCCTACAGCAGCCAGCTGCAGCCGTTGGCGCCCTTCAAAATTTTGCCGGGGATGACGACCGTCGGCGTTTGACACCGGCCGCCGCGAAGGCAGTACTTCGTCTGGTGGACGCTTGGGGTGGCAGTAATGCGGAGGGCGCTGCGCTCCTTGGCGTTTCTGAGAGTACGTGGGACCGGATTAAGTCCGGAAAATGGGAAGGTGTGCTATCGCAGGACCAGCTGACTCGTGCTTCAGCATTGATAGGGCTGTTCAAGGGGCTTCACTTGCTTTTCGCGGATGACATGGCCGATCGGTGGCCAATGTTGCCTAATCGCGGTCCAGTGTTCGATCGTATGTCGCCTGTGCAGGCGATGATCGCGGGCGGCATCCCGCGTATGCTTGAGACGCGACAATATGTAGACGCGCTGCGTGGCGGACTCTGACCCAAGCGTGATGGATGGCATACCGCTCGTGCGCGAAGCCTTTCCGCGCACAGTTCGGCTCGTCAGCAGTGCGCGTTTGCGCGACGCTGTCATGGCGCCGTTGGCCGACGACGCGGATGAACTCGCGCTGCTCGCCGAAATCGAGGCGGCGACGAGCAGCCGGCTGATCGCCGAAGAGCGTGGCCAAGGGGGCCTTCCCGCCGCCGAACTCGTGCACGGCGTGCCGCATGCAAAGTTCATCAATGCGAGCTTCGCGTATGCAAAACCCCGCGAACCAATGCGGTTCAATCCGGCAGATCGAGGCGCGTGGTATGCAGCTATTGATGTCGAGACGTGCATTCGCGAGGTCGGCTATCATCTGACCAATGCGCTCGCCGACGCCAACGACTTTAATGCCGTTGTCGAGTATGGCGAGATGCTTTCAAGTATGTCGGGCGTTTTCGTCGACCTCCGACCGGTGCCGGACCATCCCAGCCTGGATGCCAACCCGTCGATTGGATATCCGGCGGGCAATGCTGTCGCCGCGAGCGCCCGTGCGGCTGGCCACAATGGGATTATCTATCCATCGGTGCGGCATGGCGGCCAGCCCTGCATCGCAGCATTGTGGCCCAATGTCGTGCAATCGGTCGTCCAAGGCGGAATGTATCGTCTGACCTGGTCGGGAAAGCCCGAGTTCAAAGTGGAAGTTCTCTGAACCCAATCCGGTGTCGGTCATATCAGCAGGAGCGAGAGCAAGGTGGCTGAACCGGTTGATGCAGAATTCACGAGCTGGGACGCTTATTCACGCTTCGCGCGGAGCGCGCGCTTCTCAGGTCGTTACATCCTTGGCGAGGAAGAGTGAGCATTCCTCGCAGCAGTTCTGGCGACGATACGATTGCACCAGCAACCAACAGCTTGTGCCGATCGCCGGCTATAAGGCAGGCTCGAATTAGCGCGTCCGACGACGTCCACCCTTTTCCACAAATTCAGACCATGCTACCGTTGCCTTTGGCGAATTCGCAAGTCTATGATTTGACTGCGAAATCAATCGCTTGGCTGCCCAGCAATCAAGCTCTTCTGCCTATCGTCCATTGACGTCCAAGCGGGTCCACCAGCGTCCAGACATCGAGTGATTTGAACGGCTTAGCCCGGTCCGATGATGACCTTCTGAGGCATCTAAATCGTGGCAGAAGTCGCCATCGTGATCGATGGTTCGCGCTATTCTCGAGTCAAGCGAAGTTCATATGCTCACCGGTTACGAGCCTATCGGCGATCGATCGCTGGCGGGTCGCTTGCTGGAAAGCTCTCTTCGAGCGCCTCGTCTAACTGCCAGTCAAGGTGATCCTTACTATCTTCAGATGGCTCCCGGCCGGCCAGCCACAAAGCGACGTTCTGGACGTAGCGGCGGATCGACCGCTGAGCCTCGGGCGATTGCGCGAGCGCGATGCCTGGCGTCTCATTGACGAAGCTTGGGCAGCCCGCTGCCGGATCCCAGTTGAAGTCAGCGAAATGATGGAAGGTCGACTGGGCTATTCCCGGACCGCCGCTCGCCGATGGTTCGAATGCGACGACCAAATTGAATTGCCTGCCACTGGCCTTGCTGGTTCCCGTCGCGATCACCCGTGCGGTTTGATCATCGATCGGCGCCCCTACCGCTCCCTCATGCGGATGAGCCGGTAGATATCGGATCAACCCGCCCGGGGCTGCCGGATCAAGCAGCACGGGATGTGTGGGGGCGATGACCTCGATTTCTTGGAAGTCGCCATTCGCCCCGGAATGATAGTTCGGCCAGAGAATGTACGACGTCTCGCGGTCGTCGATGACGCGGCGCGTCTCGTCCGGATCGACGTTCGTGCTGTGGAAAAAATGCGCACGGCCGATACCGCCGAGCGAGCAGACCGAGCTTCCAAGGTCCATATGGTCCCGCGTGACCAACAGGCCGCCGCCGTTCGACCGGAAACGGCTGATCGCAGCGCAATCCTCCGCGTGAAGGCCGTCGCCGGTGTCAACCGCGAAGAGCCAAAGCTCATCGAAATCCGATCGATCGATGGTCGACAATATCGGGTCAGGACGGCCGGCCTCAATCCGATCGCGCGCGGTGACGAGGCAGAACGGCGAGCCATCGTCATTGGTCAAGTTCGCGAGGTGATCTCGCAGCATCGAGAACCGGCCGATATTCCAATCGTCTTCTATCGACGGAATTGTCGTCTGGAGCAGGATGCGGATTGGCGAAATTGTCATGCCGTCCTCCTCAAGCTCCGGATGAGCCTTCGGTCCACATAGTCGGCTGGACCTCTACCACGGCCACAGCCGGATCAAGCTAGCCCGGCAGCTTGTCCGCCAAAACCTCCGCCTTGCGGATCTGAGGCGCAGCGGCCAGCAATTCTTCAGCATTCTCCATAAGTGCGGCAGCCACTTTACCGGAGAGATGGGCCTCCCGACCGGAGTCATCATCAAACGCATCGAAGATCGCGAACGTGGTCTGATCGAAGCGAACGGCGAACCAGGTTATCGTGCCCGGTTCGGCATCGACCAAGCCCTTCGCGCTTGCCAGGAAATCGGCAACCGCGTCTTCCTTCCCGGGCTTTGCCTTGAGTTCCACATAGAGTGCTAATGCCGTCATGGTGTCCTCCTGTGCGCCCCCCCCCCGGGCTGAACACCTGTATATACCCCTTTGAAGCGAATCCCTCGAAGATTGTTTGTGGCAGATTGAATACGCAACGACCGGTCTGCGGCATCGAAATAGTCAAGCAATCCGGTGAGCTTGGTGGGGTCCATCAAAGCCCTGCCTTGGCTGCAGACTGTCAGGCTAGCAATCGCGCCCCCAATAACCTCATCCTGTGCTGCAATGGGCTTCCAAGAAATCGCCGTTCATTCAAGATCATCGGAACGCCCCGCGAGAAGCGGAGCATGTGAGGCGAGCTTGCGGGACACGAACTGGGTGAACAGGCGCACGCGCTTCGTTTTGCGCGTCTCTCCCTGCGTCAGGACCCAAACCGTTCCGTGCTGGTAAAGACTACTCCCGGGCGACCGCACGAGCAGCGGATCGGCATCACCAACGAAGCAAGGCAATATCGTCATGCCGACCCCCTGCCGCACCGCCGCGACCTGCGTTTCGCCGTCCGTAGTATTAAAAGGAACGCCAGCAGTGGGGACGTCGCCCTCACGCGCCCAGTCTGAAACGTCGTCCGGCCCCGCCACGATCCAGCGGACGGGATCGCCCTTTCCCGCGCGCCAGGCGGCATGAAGCTCGCGAGACATATAGACACCGCCGAAAAGCTCCGGCCCCTTCAGACCATGAAGATAGAGCGGTATAGTGGCGCGATCATATACGACCCGGATCGCGACATCGGCCTCTCGGTTGGTAAGGTTCAAGAGGTCACCGGAGGGCGCAATCTCCATTTCGATCTCTGGATATAAACGCGCAAATTCGGCGAAGTCCGGCATGAGCAGGTGGCTCGCCAGGAGCGGCGCCAAGGTCACTCGCAGAGGGCCACGTACGTTTTGGTCGCGCCCGAAGACGCGCGCCTCCAGCTGGTGGGACGTCGCTTCCATCTGAACCGCAAGGTCCAGGACCTCTTCACCCGCCGACGTCAGGCGGTAGCCTGAGGGAAGCCTTTCGAACATTTGCGTGCCGAGACGTTCCTCGAGCTGGGCAATGCGTCGCAGCACGGTCGCGTGGTTCACCGCTAACCGCTTGGCGGCAGCGCGTACCGAACCGCCGCGTGCGGCCGCGAGGAAGTAGCGGACGTCATCCCAGTCGATCATGGTGCATTATCGCGCCGCGAAGCACGCTTTCCTAGCCCTTTGCTTTAAATCGTGTGGAGCGCTGCACAAGCGGCGGCTGCAGATCCGGTTCGTTTGTGCACCACCGATGTGCACCCTTTCGCACTGAATAAGCGAACCGTGCAGACCCATCTGAGGGCGCTCAGGGGATCTCCCCCGCACGTTTGGACGAAATGAAAAGGCTCGAAGGCAAGGTCGCGGTCGTCACCGGCGGAAACAGCGGCATCGGGTTAGCCACAGCCAAGCGCTTCGTCGACGAAGGTGCCCATGTCGTGATCACCGGACGACGCGAGAAGGAATTGCAGGAAGCCGCAGCCTCGATCGGCGGCAACGTCACAACGGTCGCGGGCGATGTTACGCGGCTGGAGGATCTGGACCGGCTCTATGCGGTCGTGAAGGAAAAGTTCGGTCACATCGATGTGCTCTTCGCCAATGCCGGCTGGGGTGAACTCGCCCCGCTCGAAGCGGCAACCGAGGAGCATTTCGACAAGACATTCGACCTGAATGCGAAGGGAACATTCTTCACGGTCCAGAAGGCCCTTCCGCTGTTCAGGGACGGCGGCTCGATCATCCTCACCGCTTCGGTCGCCAACGTCAGGGGAGATCCTGCCTTCAGCGCCTATGCCGCCGCCAAGGCAGCTGTGCGCACCTTCGCTCGCGGTTGGACCGCGGAGCTCAAGGATCGAAAGATTCGCGTGAATTCCATGAGCCCCGGCCCGATCGAAACGCCGGCTCTGGAAAAGGTTGGGCTTACACCGGAACAAGTGGAACAGGTGGCGGCACAATTCGCCTTGCAAGTTCCGCTCGGTCGACGGGGTAAAGCTGAGGAAGTTGCGGCGGCAGTCACGTTCCTCGCCTCCGACGAAAGCTCTTACATTACGGGCATCGATCTCGCCGTCGACGGCGGCATGGCCCAGGTCTGACCGCCATCGCCCCAGATAGGAAAGCCTCCCATGAGTACCGCGCAGAACGTTCAGACTGTGAAGGCCTTCTTCACCGCCATCGGCCGCGGGGACAGAGAGGCTCTCTTGAAGCTCGTCGCCGAAGACGTCGAGTGGATCATTCCGGGCAGAGATTGGCCATTGGCGGGAACGCACCGCGGACATGCGGGCGTGCTGGAATTGCTCGAGAACGCATCCCAGTCGCTGGAGACGTCGACCGAACCCCAGGAATTTATCGCCCAAGGTGACCGGGTGCTGGTGGTCGGCACGGCCACGGGTAGGGTCAAGGCCACGAACAAGCCGTTCGAGGACGACTGGATCTTCGCTCTTACCGTTCAAGACGGCAAGCTGACCAGCATCCGCGAATATATCGACACCCAGGCCCTGGCGCGGGCGTCGGAACCGGACAGCTCCCCGGCACCTTCGCCCGCTGGCTCGGAAGCCGCGCAAAGAGCCACATGACGCGCGCAAATGCACAGCATGGGATGCGGCGCACGGTTTCGCGCGCCGCGAATTCGCCAGCTGTCCAACCGTAACGGAGAATCCAAATGTACGATCAAAGTAAGCAGTCCGAGTTGATCCGGTTCGCAGGCGTTGATGCAGGTGCCACGGTCATCGACGTTTACCCGGGCGGCGGAGACTGGACCCGTATTTTTTCTGACATCGTCGGGCCGGAGGGCCGGGTCTACAGCTTCGTGCCGGCCGAAGTCGCCCACTTCAAGAACGATCCGGTCGGCCTCATGCAGACCCTCGCGGAGGAGCCGGGCCGAGCGAACGTCGACGCGGTCTCGGCAGGGCTCACCGCGCTGTCGGAGGTTACGGAGCCAGCGGATGTCCTGTGGCTACACCTGTTCTATCACGATCTCCATACGGCGCTGATCGAGGACACGGGCGTGACCGCCGATGCCTTCAATCGAGCCGTCTTCGAAGCGCTGAAGCCCGGCGGGCGCTACGTCATCGTCGACCATCGTGCCGCAGATGGGTCAGGCACAAGCGACGCTCAGTCGCTGCACCGGATTGACCCCGCTTCCGTCCGTGAAGAGGTCGAAGCAGCTGGCTTCGTCCTGACCGCCGAAGGCAGCATGCTGGCACACAAAAACGATCCGCACTCGATCAAGGTGTTCGATTCATCGGTCAAGGGCGCGACCGACCGCTTTGTCTATCGGTTCGAAAAGCGCTGACGGTCGCTCACGTGTTTCTCGGCAATGTGCGTAGCGCGAGGACCGACCAGACGGTCAAAGGATGAAATCGGCATTCGAATCTGGCGTCCAAGTGCGTCCAGCATTTTCCACGAATCCAGAGCGCGCTACTGATGCCCTTGGCGACTTCGTAAGTCCATGAGTTGAATGCGAAATTAACCGCTTAGCTGCCCGGCGATCAAGCTCTTCTGCCATCGACCACTGACGTTCAAGCAGGTCCAGCATCGTCCAGATATCAAATGATTTGAAGGGCTTGGCTTGGGCCAATGATGACTTCTGACAACCAGTTCTCCCAACTGTTTCGGAAAATGAATAGCCTGCACATCCGCAAGGTCAGGCGCCTGGCGATATTTTTTCCTTCAACCGGCCGGCGATGCTTGCCGCATCGCGTCATCGACTGCGTCAACCGCCAAGCATGACAAAGGCGATCGTAGCCGGGCGCGAGCCCTTGTTTCGCCAGCCATGGCGTGTGGCTTGCTGGATGACGATGTCGCCCGACAGAAGATGCACAGTTTCACCTCCATCCAGTTCGAGCCACAGCTCGCCATCAAGGAGAATTGCGTAGTCGAGCGTCTGGGTGGTGTGCATCATCGATCCGCCGGGCTCAAAGGTTTCGGCCAGTCCTGGCAGGCGCTCGCGATACTCCTGCGCGATCGTGGCCGGATCCCCCGAAGGGGCGTCACCTCTGCGTGGTGGAAAGGTCACGATCTGCACAAGCGAACCCTCGGGCACCGGGATAGCCGATTTCGGCAGAACGGCCTCGACGACATCGGGGTGAGCCTCTGTGATGCCTTTGGTCGCCCAAATGTAGGTTTGTTCGAAGCCCTCGACAGTCTGGAACGCATAGGCCTGCCGCCGTTCATCGCTCAACACCGTTGAGGCGCCATCGCGGTGCCCCGTCACGATACGGCGATGCGTTGTCGGAGCCTTTTCAACAATGGCAAATGCCTCTGCGAACATCGGCTGCCCGCTGCGTGACTCCTCGCGGGTCGCTTCATCCTGCAGCACGTCCCAATGCTCCGCCAAAAGGCCGTCGGCGATGCGGACGATGTCGACAGCAACCCAGTCCCGCGGAAGTCCCGTGCCGGAGAAGCGGCCATGGACCATGACGAACTCTTCGTCAGCCAAAGCCACACCGGGCTCGTACCGCAGCTCGGCTGGGGCGTTGCGGATCAGGTCGAACAGCCCCTCCCGACCCGGCGCGATATGCGCGCTGTGCTGGATATAATTGGATGACCAGAAGCGCTGGGCAGCGACATAGTCGCGCTGGTTGAACAGCGTATCGAACGCTTCGAGCACCAGCGCCTTGTTTGCTTCGGCAGACATGGCTTTCCCTTTCAGAGCTTGGAGCCGCCATCGACCCGCAACGTATCGCCGGAGACCCAGCGGGCAGCATTCGAGGCGAGGAAGGCGATCGCATCGGCAATGTCTTCGGCCTGCGCGATGCGCTGGAGGGCCTGCATGCCGAGCGTGAAGTCGCGGCCTTCGTCTGTCCTGGTGAAGCTCGACATCTCGGTAGCGACCACGCCGGGTGCGACTGCGTTGACGCGGATGCCCTTGGGGCCGAGCTGCGCCGCGAACTGCTTCACCAACGTGTCGATCGCACCCTTGGTCGCGGCATAGGCCGACAGCGTCCCGACCGCAGCATGGGCCGCGAGCGAAGAGGTGAAGATCACGCTCGATCCTTCCTGCAGGATTGGGAGAAGCTGCTGGACGAGGAAGAAGGGCGCGCGGACATTGACGGCGAACAGATTGTCGAAGTCCTCGATGCTGGTCTCCTCGATCGTCGCGAACTTCGCGACGCCGGCATTGGCGACGAGGATGTCGAGCCGGCCGCCCGCAATGGCGCGGACCTTCTTCGCAAGCTCGGCCGGACCGTCGGGCGCGGCGAGATCGGCGCCAATGGCCTGGGCCTTGCCCCCTCCGGCGCGGATCTGCTCGACGACTTCATTGGCCTCGGCTTCGCTGCGGCCATAATGAACGAGGATGTGGGCGCCGGCCTTCGAGAGTGCGAGGGCCGTAGCGCGGCCGATGCCGCGCGAGGCGCCCGTAACGAGAGCCACTTTTCCATTGCAGTTGGTCATGACAAGTCTCCTTGAGTTGAAAAGTTAGATTTTCGGAAAGTCAGGCCGCGATGTCGGCCGCCTGATCTGCGAAGGGGTAGTCGGTGTATCCAACCTCGGTGCCGCCCCAGAAATGCTCGCGCTGATAGGGCGTGAGCGGCAGGTCATGGGCGAGGCGGTGAGGCAGGTCCGGGTTGGAGGCGAAGAGGCGGCCGAAGGCCACCAGATCGGCCACGCCGGATTCGACGATCGCCTGCGCGCCTTTGCGGTCGAAGCCGCCGGCCGCAATGATCGGGCCGGAGAAGTGCGGCCGCAGATAGGCCGCGGCCACCGGCGCATGGCCCTCGTGCAGGGTCGAGTCGCCCTTGATGCGCGGCTCGATCACATGAAGGTAGGCGAGGCCATAGGCGTCGAGCGTCCTTGCCACATAGGAGAAGGTCGCTTCCGGATCGCTGTCCGAGATGTCGCCCCACTCACCCGACGGCGAAATGCGCACGCCAACGCGGTCGGCACCCCAGACGGAGATCAAGGCCTCTACCGCTTCCTTGAGGAAGCGAACGCGGTTTTCGATCGGGCCGCCATAGGCGTCGGTGCGGTGGTTGCTGCCGTCCTGGATGAACTGGTCGACCAGATAGCCGTTGGCGCCGTGCAGTTCGACGCCGTCAAAACCGGCGTCCTTGGCGCGCTGGGCGGCGAGACGGAACTCTTCGATGATGCCGGGTATCTCTTCAATTGCGATCTCGCGGTGCGGGGAGGCCGGTACGAAACCGTCCTTGGTCAGCGCCACGCCGTCGAACGGAACCACCGAAGGCGCAAGCGGCGCGACGCCGCCCGTCATCTCGACATGGCTCTGACGGCCGCCGTGGATGAGCTGCATAAAGACGATGCCACCCTTGGCGTGGACCGCATCGGCCACGGCCTTCCAGCCCGCCATCTGGCCGTCATGATAGAAGCTCGCAGCACCCAGATAGGACCGCGCGGTGATCGAGATGCTGACCCCCTCGACGATCTCGAGCCCACCTTGCGAAGCGCGCTGGCCGTAAAAATCGGCCATCATCGGGCTCGGGATATCGCCTGGCTGGATGGTGCGCAGGCGCGTCATCGGAGCAAGTGCGACGCGGTGGGAGGGCGTGTAGCGGCCGAGCTTAGTCGCGGAGTAGAGCTTGGTGGTCATGGCACAAATCCTTGTCTTGAGCGCGCAGTCCGCCACTCCGCCCGGCGAGGCCGGACGGCGGAAGCGTCGGAGGTTGTCAGGTCGGTTTGCGGTGGTTCAGGCGCCCAGGAACAGGATCGCCTCGGCCACGAACTTCTCGGGATACTGGTAAAAGGAGCCGTGATTGGCGTCCGGGTAGAGGATCAGCTGCGCGTCTGGCAGCGTTTGCTGAAGCGTGTAAGAGTGGATCGTCGGGATGATGACGTCATTGCTTCCCTGCACGACCAGCACGGGCTGGCGGATCGTCTTGAGGTAATCCAGCGCATCCGCGGTCGGCGCCATATAGTTGCCGATCGCTTCGAGCTGAGCAGTCACGGTCTGCTCGCGAACCTCGGGGTCGCGGTCTTGGCGGCGGAGCTTGCGTTCAAGAAAGGCAAGGCCCGCGGCCTGGCTCTTCTGCGAGGGTGTGAAGTGGACCGAGAGCCAGAGACGCTCGGGCTCGTCATACTGCGCGCCGAAAATCGCCGATGACTGGCTCTGCGACATGTCCGCGCCGCGATGGCCAGTGCCGACAAGGATCAGCTTGCGGACCAGATCCGGCGCTTGCACCGCGATCTCCTGCGCCACCATGCCGCCAATCGAGAAGCCGAGGACGTCAACATGATCGAGACCCAGCACCCTGATGAAGGCAATGGCATTGGCGCCCATTTCCTGGAAGCTCGACGGCGTCTCGCCGGACGAGTTGGCGACTCCAGCATTGTTGAAGAGGATAATCTCGCGGGTTGCGGCGAGACCGTCGGTCACGGCAGGGTCCCAATAGTCCATCGTGCCAGTGAAATGCTGGTTGAACACCAGCGGAACCGTGCCCGGCTTGCCGAAGCGCCGATAGGCAAAACGGATACCACTGGCCTCGATATACTGGGTTGGGACAGTGTCATGGGTGTAGGTCATCGCAAGTCTCCTGAAGCTTTTCGCATCGGGCAACGCTCAGCCACTCACGGAATCCGCTGAACGGAGCCATGCTTTGCTGAACTGAGCCCTCTTCGATGTTGTTGAGATAGGACGACGTTGCCGGGACTAAAAAGACTTTGTAAGCTCGTCAGCCATACCTCAGAGGCATGGCTTGAATATGGAACTGCGTCACCTTCGCTACTTTGTCGCGGTCGCCGAGGAAGGCAGTGTGACGGTCGCCGCTGACAAGCGGCTGCATACCTCCCAGCCCTCTCTAAGCCGTCAATTGCGCGATCTTGAACTTGAGGTGGGCGCTCAGCTTTTCACGCGGGGCGCGCGCGGAATCGAGCTAACCCCGGCCGGCCGAGCTTTTCTCGATCATGCTCGTCTGGCGCTTAGCCAGGCAACGGAAGCCGTGCAGGCCGCGCGGCGCGCCGCCCGCCCCGCGAAGGCAGCCTTCTCGGTAGGATTCCTCACCGGGCAGGAAGTCGACTGGCTACCCCATGTGACGCAAATCCTGCGTGTCGAGCTGCCCAGTATCGAGTTCAAGGTGACGAGCCTCTATTCGCCCGATCTAGCGGACGCCCTGCAGAGTGGCGAGATCGACTTGGGATTCCTGCGTGTTGAGCCGCGACCAGACATTGAATATCGGATCGTTGCGCATGAGCCCCTGATGGCAATCCTGCCCAGTGATCATCGTCTGGCGCAAAAAGCCGAGGTCGATCCGCGCGATCTCGAAGGCGAGACATTCGTCGGCTTCACCGATGTCCCGCATGTCCTGCGTGCTGTGGTCGACGACTATCTGCGGCGCAACGGCGTGGACATCAAGCCTGCCCATCGCATCGACAATTTTGCGATGGGAATTTCGCTCGTCGCCTCGACGCGCGGCATCGCGCTGCTACCCACTTATGTCGAACCTCTGCTCCCCTGGTCGGTCGTGAGCCGGCCTTTAATGGGCGAACCGCCGACGATCGATCTCGCCATAGGTTATCGCCCTGACAATCCCTCCCTGGTCTTGAAGACGTTCCTTGGCGGGTTGGATCAGTTGATTGCAGCCGGCCCAGCAGGGGCACGGCAGAATCCGGACGTCAGGCAATGATGAACGACCGGCGACAGCCGACGATGACGGTGCGATCTAACGCGCGGCGGCCAGCTGGCGGCAAGAGGACTCGAACCGTCTGGTCCATTGCCGTCCAGCCTTTTCCACGAATTGAAAGCATGTTAGTGATGCCTGTGGCGAGTTCGTAAGTCTGTGATTTGCCTGCGAAATCAACTGCTTAGACGCCCAGCCATCAAGCTCTTCTGGGCTTCACATCGGTTCGCGGTCTCGAGCCTTATGCCGCCTCAACCGCGTGAGCTTCGAAGGCAACACCCAGCCGCTTGCGCACAGCGCCGAAGATGGCAGCAAGATTGTCCATGCTTGGATTGCCCTTTTCGGACAGCATCCGGTGCAAGCTCTTGCTTGGTCGGTTTGTCTCGGTTGCCAGTTCCTCGAAGCCGACCGAAGCGTTGACGAGATCGCGGAGGATCAGTCGCGCCACATGCGGCTCCCCGTTGAGGAACGCGGTCGCCGCTTCATCGAGCATGGCCTTGGCGAAGGCGGGATCGCGCGCGGCGCGCTCTTTCACCGTCTCCTCGAAATCACGGGTCAGCACCATCTCGTCAACTCCTGCCTTTCCTCGCCGCCGCCTTGCGGGCTTTGTACTCGCTCAGCAGCACACCTGCCCGGTCGATATCGGACTGCTGTCGCTTCTTGGTTCCGCCCACGAACAGGATGATGAGTTCATCTCCATCCCGGGCGAGATAGAGCCGGTAGCCCGGCCCCCAGTCGATACGATATTCGCCCAGCCCGCCACCGATCCATTTGACGTTCGACATATTGCCCAGTTCCAGCCGAACGACTGAAGTCGCGACCTTCGCCGACGCCTGGGAATCGAGATCATCGAACCATGATCGGAACGGGCTCGATCCGTCCTCGCGAATATACTCCTGAACGATCACCTTACAGCCTCTCGAGTAACATATACGTTACCAATTGTCCAGCTGTGACTGTCGGGCTGCTCGACGCTGAACCGGAAAACGAAAGTCCGGCTCGACGGGCGAGGGCAGTCTTCGCCGCGAGCATGAACCGATGTCCTTCACGGGCCGATCGATCAGAGCCACAGGATCGGGCAGGCCTTCGCTCAGCATTTTTGCCCAGATCACCGCGAGCTCTCGCCGGCGCGGCATGTAGGCCGCGCGGTTGTAAGCTCCCTCGACCTTGTCCTTGGACACATGGGCGAGCATCAGGTCGATCACTTTACGGTCATGCGGATCGCCATTTCGCTCCGCCCATTCATTCATGATCGTGGAGAACGCCGCTCGAAATCCATGCGGCACGTGATGTCCGTGATAGCCGGCCCGGTTCAAGAGGTAGCCAATCGCATTTTCGCTCATCGGACGATGCGCATGCCGGTTGCTGGGGAAGACCAGCGGTCCGCCGCCGGTCAGCGGCCAGATCGCCCTCAATACAGCGACAGCCTGTGGCGTGAGCGGAACGAGATGATCGCCGCCCACCTCCTCCTTGCGGTCGAGGTCGCCCTTCATCCGCGCTGATGGAATGCGCCATAGCGGGAGCTTGCCATCAAGATCTTCGAATTCTCCCCACTCCGCGCCGCGCAGCTCGCTCGGCCTGACGGCCGTGAGCGCCAGCATCCTGAGGCCGAGCCGTGTGATCGGCCGTGCGTTGTCGTCCTCGGCTGTCAGGATCATCTTGCGTAGGGGAATGATGTCGGTGATCGCCGGCTGCCGGCCTTTCCGCAGCGGCTTGAGCACGGCGCCCAGCTTTTCGGCGGGGTCGCTCGTCGCGATGCCCTGGGCGATGGCGTAGACAAACACGGCCGAGATGCGCTGGCGCACCCGTTTCGCAGTCTCAATGGCGCCTCGTGTTTCGATTTCCCGAAGGACACCGAGGATCAGGGGCGGGGTAAGCTGTGCGATCGGCAGAGCGCCGATCGATGCAAAGACATCGCGCTCCAGACTGCGGATGACATCGCTGGCATGGACGGTGGCCCATTGTGCCCTGGAATTTTCGTACCACTCGCGAGCCACACGCTCGAACGTCTGACGCCCGGCTTCGAGGTTCGCTTCGATCTTCAGCCGCTTCGCAACATTGGGATCATGCCCTTCGCACAGCACGCCATATGCTTCGTCGCGTTTCTCGCGAGCATCGGCCAGCGACACGAGCGGATAGGCGCCGAACGCCATTGTCTTGTTTTTGCCGTCGTACTCGTAATTCCAGCGCCAAAGCTTGCCACCGCTGGGAGTGACCATCAGGAAGAGGCGATTGGCGTCGGCGATCTTGTAGGCTTTGGGGCGCGGCTTGGCGGTGCGCACCTTCGCATCAGTAAGCATGGTTCGGTCTCCGAAAATACCTCGTTTTTCGATCGCGCGTACCTCGTTTTCGCCCCTCCGATTCGCTGGATGGGCATGGACGGGTACGGACGGCCGAGGCCGAACCGGTCTGCTAAGCATCGGTATTCAGGAGGAAAAAGTCGAGACCAGTGGTCTTTTGTGGACCGCTGTGGAGAGGTCCGTGGCGGAGCGGGAGGGATCTTTCACAAAGAACAAGCCTTTGATATTGTGAGATAAAATAATTATTGTGGTTCCTAGTCCCACATCCAGCCCCACGCAGATTTCCGAACGCCAGCGGTCATCATTTACGCGTATTTCGCGAGCCAACCCCGAGCTCAAAACGGGCCATGATAATCACAAGAGCAGATGTGTCTCATGACAAGCATTATCGAACGCGGTGGCCGGCTATCGGGGGCGGGTGACGAACGGTAGCTTCGCCTCGATTCAAGTCACCCGAGCTTTGAAATGCCTTTCCCAGAACCAGCCGTTCAGGAGGTCGTCGTGGCTGTCGATCCGAACGACCAGGTTTGGGACGAAGCCGTCTTCCCCGAGGCGCCACTTGAACGACGGCTTTTGAAGAGAGCAGACGCTCCAGCCCTGCACTGGTGCCAGCGCCGATTGACCGAAGTTGCGCCGCTTGCTGACTGGCATCTTTATGAAACCGACTGCTGGTTAGCCGCCCTTCTCAGCAGCGGCTTCTAACCTAGGATGCGTTGACAAATTGGCGCATTCACAAGCGGATTGAGACGATGTGAATGAAGCCGAGATAACTGTCGGCGGTTTTGTCGTATCGTGTGGCAAGTCGACGGGCATTTTTGAGCTTGTTGAAACAGCGTTCGACCATGTTGCGCAACGCATAGATGGCGGTATCGACCGGAAGCTGCACCAAGCGGTTCCGCTTGGTCGGGATCATCGCCACGCCGCCGGTAAGCGTCCGGTCTTCCCCGCCTTGCGGGTGAGGTGAGCCGCGAGCCACAGGTGCGGCACTGTGGCAGGCAGCGGTGCGGCACTATGGCTACGTGGGTTATCGACGGTTCGGGGTCTG
>Ga0070668_100000215_pt1 | contig 37601 bp, 14 predicted proteins | sample KBSS43metaG_FD_64661 | JGI IMG/M metagenome (GOLD analysis project Ga0070668, IMG submission 64661) | Switchgrass rhizosphere microbial communities from Kellogg Biological Station, Michigan, USA - KBS S4-3 metaG | ecosystem: Host-associated > Plants > Roots > Rhizosphere > Soil ...
GCATGACCTGAGCCGCGCTGATGGCGGCGAGGTCCGCCGTGCGCTGGTAGCGGCCCTTGGCGCCGAGCGCATTGCCGAACGCGAACAGCATGACCGCGCCGACCAGAACCGCCGCCGCGACCGCGAGCATCATCAGCGCGGCTTGGCCGGACTGTTCGTCCGGGACGGCGGCGCGCCCGCGGACGGCCCCCTTGCGTTTGAAACGGGCCTGGCTCATGCCGCCAGACCGTGCGGGCGCGCGCGCTACGCCTCAACGCGCGCCTGTGACAACTCTGCGCCGGGCGTGTGCGAGCCGCAGCCCGGCTGTCGGTTCTCCGCCAGCAGGTCGGCGGATCGCCCCCATGGCCGGGTGGGCGGCGCCCTGGCACGGTGAGCCCATGCTCGGATCAGGCTCATCTCGGCTCGCTCTCCTGACCGTCGTCGCTGCCCTCGCGGCGGCGGCGTCGACCGCGCCGGCCGCCTCGGCGGCCACGCAGCGCTACGCCAGCCCCACCGGTTTCGGGACGGACTGCAGCGCGGCCGTACCCTGCGCTATCACGGAGGCGGTCACGGGCACCGGGGCCGGCAGCGAGGTGATCTTGGACCAGGGCAACTACTCGCTGACGCAGACGCTCATCGTCCCGGCTGACGTCACGATCCACGGCGTGGCGGGCGAGCCGCGCCCGCGCCTGCTTTTCAGCGGCGCAGGGCAGAGCGGGCTTCGGCTGGAACACGGCTCGACGCTGCGGTACGCCCGAATTCATCAGTCGGGGCCGGCCTTTGCCGTGACAGCGTTGGGCGCGAGCGTCGACCAGGTGAGCGCGAACGCACCAGATTTCACCCTGTTCACCCGCAACGGCGTGATCCGGAACAGCATCGTGGTGGCAACCGCGTCCAAAGGGCACGCGATCTCCACGAACGCAGATGACATCACAAGCCTCGTGACGTTGCGGAACGTGACGGCGATCGCGCCCGCGAGCGGCGGCGTGGCGATCCGCGCAGAGGCGAGTGGCTCAGTCGGCTACGTAGGCATGCTCGTGAGAAACGTGATCGCCCGCGGCGGCCCCAACGGCCTCAGCTTCGACGCACTCGCCGACCTGGGCACCACCGCCAAGATCACGGTCGACCACTCCAACTGGGAGGGAGGGGGGACCGGCGGAGCGGGCGCCTCGATCGTGGACGGCGGCGAAAACCAGAGCTCAGCACCCGTCTTCGTCGACGCGGGCGCGGACGACTATCGCCAGGCGCCCGGGTCCCCGACGATCGACGCCGGGCTCAGCGAGTTCATCGACGGCCCGCTCGACGTCGACGGCGACCCCCGCCAGGTTGGCTACATCGACATCGGCGCGGACGAGTACGTCGCCGTCCCGGCAGCAACGACCGGGCCCGCCAGCGCCGTCGGCGACCACTCGGCGACGCTGAGCGGCAGCGTCGACCCGCACGGCGCCTCGTCCGCCTACCAGTTCGAGTACGGCCTCACGACCGCCTACGGCAAAACCACACTGTCGGCCGGCGCGGGCTCCGCCGGCGCGGTCGCCGCCACGGCGGCTATCGCCGGCCTGAGTCCAGCGACCACCTACCACTACCGGCTCGTGGCCTTCAACTCGGCCTACGTCACGAAGGGGGCCGACCGGACCTTCACAACCGCCCCGGCGCCCCAGCCGGCCCCCACCTCGCCCGCGCCGACCCCGACGACAGCCTTCGCCGGAGTCAAGCTCCTCTCCACCAGGCTGGCCTTCGGCGGCAGGTTCATCACGCTGAAGCTGAGCTGCCCGTCCGCGACGGCGGATCGCTGCTCGGGCCGCACCAAGCTCGCTGCCCGGCGGCGGACGAGCTCGGGCGCGGTGCGAGCGGTCGTCCTGGGTCGGGCGCCGTTCTCGATCGCGGCCGGAACGCAGGCCAAGGTGAGGGTCCGCGTCTCGCGCGCCGGCCGGCGGCTGCTCGGCCGGGTGCGACGCCTGAGAGGCAAGGACACGAGCGCCGCTCGCGACGGAGCGGGCCAGTCCCGGACGACCGTCGCCGGAGTGACCATCCGGCGTCGCCATCGCATTTGACAGCGCGTCGCTGGACGCGCGACGATCGGCTCGCTTCGACCGAAATGGAGTCCCGTGGCGATACGAGTACTGGTTCAGGCCGGTCACGTAGCCCCTCGCGAGCCTGGCTTTGAAAGTGGCACAGGCACGGTGCGGGAGCAGGAGCTGACGAAAGCCATCCGGCGGCGTCTCGTCAAGCTGCTCAGGAGGGACGAGCGCTTCCAGCCGGTGCCGTGCCCGGGCGACATCCCCGACGGCGTCTCCGTCGACGCGGCGATCTTCCTGCACGGCGATGGCTCCGCGAACCCCGCCTCCACCGGGTACTCGTTCGGCTTTCCGGTCCATCCCGTCAACCAGAAGCTGGCCACGCTCATCGACGCCGAGTTCAAGACGATTCCCGGACATCCGCCTCACCACGAGGACAACTACACGGGCGGCCTTCGTCAGTACTACGGCTACCGGCGCGTGCCGACCCCGGGCCCCGAGGTTCTCGTCGAGCACGGCTTCCTGACCAATCCGGGCGAGCAGAAGTGGATCTTCGACAACCTCACTCCGCTGGCGAGAGCCGAGTACCGCGCGCTCTGCCGCTTCTTCGAGCTCGAGCCGACGCTCGAGCTGCGTCGCGGCCGCCCGATCGGATTCACGATCGCGGACGCCTCCAACGGCGGCGGGGTGGTCGCGCGCGACCTGGAGCTCGGCCGCACTGTGGACAGGGTGAAGGACCTGGCCGGCCGGCTGAGGCGCTCGGAGCGCGTCCCGATCCAGGCCGCCTGACACTCAGGAGGCGAGCACGCCAACGCACGGCCCGCGTGCCCGACGCATGCGGTGGTGGTAGGCAGCGTCGTAGGCCGGAAGCAACACGCGCACCGCGGCGGCGAGATCGCCGGTTCGCAGATATGCCACGGCCGCGTCCGCCGTGTCGGCGCCCAGACGGGTGACCGAGCGGGAAATCGCCGCCTCGAGCTCGGCGGTGGGCGCGGTGCCGTAGGTTCGCACCAGGCGCGCGACGCGCGCTTCGAAGGGCGCGTGCAGCTCGATGTACGGCGCCGTCTCCATCCGAGCGATCAGCTCGTGCGGCACGCCGACGCGCCCGATGAACGGCCCTTCGTCCTCGACCCACAGCCGCCGGGCGGGATCGGCGGCTGCGAGCTCGCCGCGCACCGCGCGCTCGAACGCGGCGTGCGACGGCTGTGGACCGAGGCCGATCGCACCGAAGGCGGACCCGCGGTGGGAGGCCAGGCGCTCGAGGTCGAGCACCTGCTCACCCGCGGAAGTCAGCTCGCCCAAGAGCTCCGTCTTGCCGACGCCCGCGAGGCCGGTCAGCACGACCAGCCCGTCGGGAGGGGCGAGGCGCGACGCCCGGGACGCTACGACACGGTGCCTACGCCGGCTGGGCCGACGGAGACTGTCATCCGCAATACGGACGCGAGCGAGCCGCAACGCCCAGGACGACACTTCACTGCTCCAGAATTCCTTCTTTCCCCCGGTTCAAAAGCGGGTTGACAGTGCGTACGCGAGCCTACTCCACCGGAACCGGCTCGACCACATCGAACCGGAGACCACTGTCCACCTCACCCCGGCCGGTGGTGACGCCCCGCGCGTGCCATACCACGGTGCGCCCGCCGACCCAGCGCGCCCGCCGCAGTGCTCCGCTGACGACGACGCCGGTGCGCGGGACCTCCTCTTCGTTGATCATGTAGGGCTCCTTCTCCTCCGAGCCCTCGAGTCCGTAGCGCAGGATCGAGGTGCGCGGAATCACCAGCTGTGGGTCCGCGTCGTCCTCCACGAACCGCAGCATCGCCGCCCGCTCCAGCTGGATCTCGCGCGTGCTCTCGCCGACGTGCACCGGCAGGAACGGGACCCAGCTCTCCGACACGTCCGTGCCGAGCAGATAGCGCAGGGCGGCGAGCGGCTCACCGCCATCGGCGGACTGCTCCAAGAGCGCACGCAGCGTTTCGGTGAACTGCCGCGCCCGCTCGATGCCGTCGCGACCACCGCCCAGGCCGTCGGCGACTCGTCGTTCGATGCCCCACACCATGTTTGCGGCCTCGTCGCGCACGAGCGTGACGCTCTCGTGCGGCTCCGCCTCGGCGGCGGTGCCCAGCACGGGCGGCAGGAACAGGTGCTGGCCGAGCCCCGGTGCGACGGTGTCGGTTCCGCGTGGCGAGAGGCTGAACAGGTCCCATGACGTCCAGGAGCCGGACGAGCCTGCGACCGCCGGGCCCACGAGCGTGCGCTGCCCGAACACGTCGGTGACCACGATGCCTTGGATCTCGGCCAGCGTGCCAACCGGCTGGTGGTACGGCACGACAAACCAGTTGTTGCCATAGACGAGCGCGAACTCGGCGACCACGATCCGCGCGAGGTCGGTCGCCCGCGCGCGGAAGTTGCCGAGGTCGACGGCGGCGTCCTCGAACTGCCACCAGCGCGGATTCGGCATGCCCGCGAACTCCGCGGGCGCGGGGATCACCGTCCGGACGTCGGTGTCCGACCCGGACGTTCCCGGGGTCAGGCCGTGCTGGTCGAACGCCGGCCAGTCGAGCCGCCCGCTGACGTGCTCGGCGACCGTGAGCTGCACGTTGCCGTTCGCGGTCGGCAGCGTGCAGGCTGCCTGGTACTCGAGCTGCGTCGGGTCCCAGCCCTCGCCCGGCGCGTCCGGGTAGAGCGACTCGAACCAGGGGCGGAAGCGGGCGCCCGCTGACGCGACGATCGCGGCGTCGTCGGGAGTGAGCGCAGCGACGATCGGGGCCGGGAGGCCCGGCAGGGCGTCCGCGAGGGCCTCGTAGAGCCGGATGCCGTCGACGGCACGGCCCGCCAGCGCGGCGTTGGTCCTCCGCGCTCGCGCGGCGACACGCGCCTCCGCTTCCTCGACCACGTCGCCCGGCGCGGCATCGGGCAGGACCCCAAAGTGCTCGCGAAGAAGCGCGCGCACCTCCGCAGCCGGGAACAGCGCCGCCCGCGACGAGGCGGCGACCTCCTCGTCTAGCTGCGCCAGGAACGTGCGGCCGATCTGCGCGCGCCGGATCGGCGCGAACTCGATCGGCAGCCGCTCCACTCGCACCTCGGCCGGCAGCGAGCCGTCCTCGACCTCCTGCCGGCCGCGGATGTCATAGCCCGCGATGGGTGTCACGCGGCGCGCGAGCTTGGCGAATACGGCAGATCCCGCATCCTCGCCCTGGAACTCGCCCATCAGCCACTGCCGGCTGAGCATCCACAGCGGGTCGTGCACTCGGGCGGCCAGCGCGCGCTCGAAGTCCACCGCCCGCGCCTGTGGCTCGAGTCGCCCCCAGACACGCAACGGCTCACAGGTCTCGTAGTCGATGAACGGCATCAGGCAAACGCTCCGAAGTCGAGGACGACACGATCGCCGGGAACCGACGCCAGGCTGACGGCATCCGGCACCAGCTCGCCGGTGATCGCGGGCAGCAGCTGCCCGTACATCGTCGGCGCGAGGTGCGCAAGCTCCACCGAGCGCACCTGCGCGAGCTCGAAGGTCTCATGGAGCGTCTGAACGAGCTCGCGGAGCTGCCAGGTGCCGCGCCGGATCGGCGGCACCGCCACCAGCAGGCACTGCGGGGGCGAGGCGTCGGGCTGGTCGTAGTGCACCGCCACGCCGGTGGTCTCCTCCGCCGCGGGCACGGTCTCCGTCCACTCGTCGACGAGCAGCGCGTTCAGGGACGCCGCCAGGGTGCCGACGATCGCCAGTGAGAGGCGACCGCCGGTCTGGTCGCCGGCGGGGAGCTCCGCGCCCAGCCACGGCTCCGGGTCGCCGGACACGTCGAAGGGGAGTTGGGCCACGACCCCGGCCGGCGTGGGGGCGTCCACGGCCTCGGCCAGCACGAGCGCGTCGCACAGCGCCGCGACCGCCTCCCGAACCGCCCCAGCGCCGTGCAGCCAGCCGTCGACGTCGGCCGGCGACGCCGGCGTGGCCGCCGCCGCGGCCTGCACCTCGCCCGCATTCGCGAGCGTGGTGTCCGGGACGATCACGAACGCTTCCCCGAAGATCGCCTTCGCCGTCGCGAGCGCCTCCGCGGTCGACGCCGGTGTCGCGGCGGCGCGGCCGACGCGGTCGACGATCTCCGCGAACGCCGTCTCCGCGGCGGCGCGCAGCCGCTGCCGAACGGGAACGCGGCCGGGGAACTGGTCCGGCGGCAGCGCGGCCGCGATACCGAACTGCGCGCTGTCCAGCAGCGCCGACCGCCAGGTGCCGCGGTCGGCCCACGGGGGCAGATCGGCGCCGGCGTGGGCCTCCAGGAACTTGCGCGCGTCGCCGGCGAGGACAGTCTCATCGAGCGTCGTGTCGCCGGCCAGCAGCTGTGCGAGCGCCACGCCGGCCGCGCTCAGCGCGGCCCGCGCAGCGCCGACGCGCGTCTGCAGCTCGGCGAGGTCCGCCCCGTCGTCGCCGCCGGCCGCCACTCCTGGGACGGCGAGCACGTAGTCGTGCGCCGTCGCGGGCCGGGAGCGCCCCAGGAGCCCTCCGAGAGCCTCGAGCAGCGGCGCCAGCTCGAACACCGACCGCACGGAGTCCGGCCACGCCGCCCGCCTTCCGCGGATCACCTGCATCGCCTCGGGCGGCGCGGTGTCGTCTATTTCGGCGGGGCGCCGGGCGTCGAGCGCGCGGACGGACAGCTCTCCGACACCGGTCTCGAGCCCCGGCCCGAGGATCGCGACGAGGTCGATCGCGTGCAGCCCCAGCTCGGCCGCGGACACGTCACCCGCGTCGGCGCCGTCCTGGGCCCATACGAGCGCCACCCGCAGGTCGCCCGGCTCGCCCAGCAGGCCCGCGAACCAGGCGTTCAGCGCCGGCTCGGCCGCCGCGCGGGCGGTCAGCGGCATCGCAGCCCAGTCGCCCGGCGGCGCGCCACCCGACGGCAGCTGGAGCAGCACCCGGTGCGCGACGGGGACCCCGGTGCGAGGGGTCTGTGCAACCTCCGGCGGCGGCGGCGCCTTACCTTCCGAGAGCGCGCTGAGGACCGCCGCAGCACGGGCGTGATTGCCGACGGCGAGCTGATGGACGGCCTCCGCCACGACCACGTCGGCCACGGCATCGAGTGCGTCGGCGATGTGGTCGACGGCGCGGATGAAGCCCTCCAGCTTCGGGTCGCCGACCGCGGGAACGACGCCGGCGGGGAACAGCGACGGCCACTTGTCGGTCGTCGTGCGCAGGACGTCCGCGACCGTCGCCCCGCGCGAGCCCGGCGGTGCGTTCTCCGAGATCCATGTCTGGGCCAGGTCGACGATCGCCAGCCCGTCGCAGACCTGACGCGCGGCGACGTCGGGGCTGACGACGTCATCGACCCCTGCGGGCGACGGGAACGCCTGCCGGAGCGGCCCGATCAGCGCGTCGAGCGTTGTCGCCCCGGGCACCCCGGACGCGTAGTACTCGTGCAGGAACCGCTCGAAGCGGTAGCCGAGGAGGGCGCCCAGCCGGTTGCCGGAGCGCACGCCGTCCATCAGCGCCAGCGCCAGCCGCGTGCGACGCGACGACAGGTTGACAGCCATTCGGTTGTCGACGTCCGGCGTCTCGTATTGAGAGACGTAGCCGCTGCGCAGGATCGCCGCGGTGACGGCGTGGTTGACGGACGGCGCGTGGACGAAGCCCTGGCTCTTCGGGTCTTCGCGCACGGGGCGCGACGGGTCGCCGTCGAGCTCGGCCGGCACATGCGCCGCCGGCGGCCTGCCGTCGGGATTCTCCGGGGCCAGCTTCTCCACCCAGCCGTAGGCGGCGACGTGGGCCCCGCGCGGCAACGCCTCGCGCATCGCCGCCAGCCTGCGCTGGGCAAAGCCGGTGATCCAGGCGTCGAGGCGATGGCTGGCAACGTCCAGCTGCTCGCCGAGCAGCACCTCCAGGCGCTCCGGAGGGATCTCTGCGACCGAGGCGATGTCGGCGGCGTGATCCGCCACTCGTTGCGCATATGGCTGCAAGGGGTTGCTCGCCCCGGTCTTCACCCGGTCGAGCATCGCGCCCCCCGCTGCGTAAATCGGGTTGGTTGGCGGGAACGAGCGCTGGCGGCCGTCGAGCTGGGAGAGGTCGCGCAGCAGGTAGCTCCAGCCGGTGAGCGCCTCCGCGGCGGCGCCGGTCAGGAACTGTCCCGACGAGCCGATCACGACGCGATCCGCCTCGCTGAGCAAGGTGCTGTCGACGAGCGCGCGCAGCGCGGCGTCGCGCATCTGCATCAGGTAGGCGTGCCGGACGAGCAGCGCCAGCAGGGAGTCGTTCGGCTTGCCCGTCTTTGCGTCCGCGACGAGCTGCCGCGGGTCGGCGGAGAGGAGCGCCGTGAGCGCCGCCTTCGGATCGCTGCCCGCAAACGACCCGCGCAGCGCATGGGCGCGGCGCAACAGTCGCAGCTCGTAGGCGCGCGAGGTCTGGAGCGCTGCGTAGATCGGCGCCAGGTCCTCGTGCACCAGCCCGGTCTCCGGATCGCGCCGCGGCGCGGTGCTGGTGATGCCGAACGCGTCGCGCAGAATCGCGTCGAAGCGCTCCAGCGCCGCGAACGGGCCGAAGCTCGCGCCGGACTCGCCGGGCGAGTCGGACTCCCCCGGCAGCCCGAAGCGCAGGTCCGACTCGAGCGACGGCGGTCCGTGGCGTCCCGCCACGTTGACCGCGAAGCGATACTCGCCGCCCACGGCGACGGGCTCAAGTCCGAGCACCTCCAGGAAGTGGGCGCGAGCGTCGGCCGTCGGCGGGTCGGTCGCGATGCGGACGTGGTCCGCGCGGGCGGCGCTCCAGTCATCGTGCATCACATCGAGGAGCCGCTTGAGCAGCGAGTCGAAGTTCGCCTGCGCGGTCAGCTCGTCCGCGGTCGCGTCGGCGGGAAGCGCGTCCTCGGGCTCCGGGACGAACTGCGACCACGCCGTGACAGGGAGCACCCCGTACGGCTGGGGCCCGACCCGGAACGCCGGCACCAGGCCGCGCGCGGCGACATGGGCGAGCGCGAAGGCGCGCAGCCGGTCGCGCGCCTGGATCGGGACGAGCGGGGCGGCCTGCTCCTCGAGCCAGCCGCCGAGCGTCGCCGGATAGAGCACTCGCGCCATCGTCAGCGCCTCCGCGGTGCGGCGCTCACCGCTCCCGGCGACGTGGGCGAGCCGGTCGGTTGCGACCCCGAGAGCGCGCGCCAGCCGCAGCCCGTCGAGGGCGCCGGCATCCAGCGCATCCGTGTCCTCGAACGGCGGGTCGCCCCTCTCACGATCGAAGCCGACGTCCGGATCGTCGGTGGAGTCGAACCCCGCGGGCGAGGCCTCGGTGTTGTTGGTCGGCGTGCCGACGGGCACGATCGCGAGCCCACTGTGGCCGAAATGGTGGTTGTCGAGCATGCCCTCGAGCCGCTCGGCGCCGCCGTCGGGACCGTCGCCGCGCACCCCGATCGCGTACAGGCGCTCGAACCCCGTGCGCGCCTCGTCCGGCGTGATGTCGATCGCGATCGCCATTCCCTTGGCGAGCGCCTCGTCGAAGTCGGTCATCCAGCGGATCGAATCGCCGACCGTCAGCTCGCCGGTCTTCTCGTCGAGCGTGAACCGATCGCCAGACTCCGGGGCGGGGTCGATGCTGAGCTTGAGGTCCGGGTCCACCGGCGTGCCGGCGACGACGTGCTGGGTCCCCTCGGCCGATATGGCAACCACCATGAACCGCTCGGGCAGCACGCCGGAGCCCGCGGCGCGCGTCCAGCCGGCCGCCTTCGGCGCCTCATCCGCGGGCGGGAACTCGAGCTCCGGCGGCGGCTCGAGCTCGGCCGTGTCGAGCCGTTCCGCGATCGCCTTCAGCGAGCGCGTCAACACCCGCACCGCCTCCCCCGACTCCTCGTCGAGCGTCGCGGCATCGCGGCGGTCGAGCAGGCGCCGCGCGGTCGACTGGGCCACCTTGAAACGGTCTCGCAGCGCGGCGAGGGGTGCGGCCGGCATCGGCTCCTCGCGCCCAAGTGCCTTCCTCAGAGCCTCCGCCGCCTTCGCCAGCCCCGGCAGCAGCCCGCGCTGCGACGTCTCGTCCACGCGGCGCAGCGCGCCTTCGAACTCGGTCATGGCGTCCAGCGCGCGCTGCGCGAGCTTCGAGCCCGCGCTCGGGCGGGCGCGCTTCGGCTGCATCTCGCTGGCGATCCACGCCGCGCGTCGCGACCCGCGACCCAGGCACAACGCCCGCCAGGCGGCGCGCTGCGCGGCGTCGTCGGCCGTTGCGGCGGTCTCCGTCCAGAACGCGATCCCGGCGTCGCGTTCGATCGCTGTGAGGGCCTCCTCGTGCGTGTCGACGGCGATCTCGTCCGGGTAGATGCGAACGAGCAGGCGGTCCTGCACCTTCACGGAGGCCTCCACTGTGACGGTGAGGTCGGGACGGGCGATGTCCGAGTCGAGTCGTGGGTCGTCGCTCCGGATGGCGCGGATCGCCGCCAGCAGCGTCTCGCTGTCGACCGATCGCGACTCGACGGCGAGCCGCTCCGCGGCGCTGAGCAGCTCGCGCTTCCAGCGGCCGGGCAGCAGCGGGATCGTCGAGGCCGCGGCCGCGAGCGCCGCGACGGCGACAGGGTCGTCGCGTGCCGCCCCGATCCCGTCGAGAACCTCGCGGAAGGTCTGCGCGCCGTCGGTCAGCCGCTCCTGCGAAATCACGACCGCGTCGGGTCCGGGGATGCGGCGTGTGCGCAGCAGCGCCTCGCGCAGCTCCAGAGCAGGAAGCGTGCGGCGCTCGATCAGGCCGAGCACGTCCTCGGCGTCGGTGGCGAGCCCCTGCGCACGGTCGGCGAGGGTCTCCCGCTGGAAGGTCGACTGCAGCGTCGAGATCGCGCGCTGCGCGCCCGCGAGCGCCTCGCGCACCTCCGCCGCGGCGGTGCGCACCGCCTCCTCCCCGCCGTCGCCGCGCACGAGCGGCTCGCGCTGCATCCGGCGCGCCTCCGCAAGCGCCGCCGCGGCGTCGTCCAGCCGGCCCCCGAGCGTCGCGTACATCTCGGCCTCGACCGTGCGCCGGTGCTCGCCGCGCTCCCTACGGGTCATGTTCTCGTAGGAAATCGTCAGGTCGGTGGCGGCGATTGCCGCCAGCGGCTCCACCGCCGTCACCAGCAGGCCGCGAAGGTCGAGCAGCGTCGGCGGCGGACCGCTGACCGGCACGTCGACGCGCACGAAGCGGGTTTCGATCCGGACGGGCAGCATCACGACTGGCGCGGCGTCGTCCAGGCCGGCGGCGAGGTCGAGTAGCGCCTCCACCCGCTCCTTGTTGCCGGGCGTCTCGTCAGGGGTGAGCGCGCCGAGGTCGACCGTCACCGCAGCATCTCCGACGCGTGGCGGGCGAGCAGGACGGGGCTCTGGAGCAGAATCGATGCCTGGTCGGCGGAGGTGCGTCCCCACTTCGCGGTCACGGCCTGGGTGGGCGTGAGGCCCGCGTTGGCGTCGATGTGGACGAACGGCGTCCCGGGCGGACCCTTGAGGCCGGCCCAGGCGAGCGCGTCCCAGGTGTCGAGCGGCGGCGCCACCTCCGCGGAGTCCGCACCGAAGCGCGGCTCTCCGGGGCGCTCCATGAAGACGAAGAAGTAGCCGGGGTCGCCCGGGCCAGGGTCCCGCCGGCCGCGTGCTTCGGCGACGCCGAGTGGGAAGCCCACGAGCCGGATGTCGGGCTCGAGCCGGCCCGCGAAGATCGGATCGACCACCGGGCCGGCGGGGTCCAGGACCCGGAGGGCATTGCGGTCCCCGCCCGGGAACTTCGCCCGCTGGGCGAAGATGAACGTGTTGGGGAAGCGCTCGAGCAGCTCGCCCCGCACGACCAGTACCAGAACCGAGCCGGGCGTCGGTGCCTGCGACCCGAGCGCGCCCTTCCACCCGTCGATCGGCTCGATGTCCTGTCGGTCCGGGTCGCCGACGCCGTCACGGGCGTCCCAGAACACCTTGAATGGGCTCCCGCGCTGGTCCGTCGGGTACTCCCGCCAGAGGAGCTCTTGGTTGAAACCGAAGTTCGCGCCCGCGAGGTAGGACTCGATGAACCGGCGGTTGGGCTCCATGACAGTCAGCGACTCCCGCGGCAGGTCGGCGACGTTCGGCAGCACGTAGTCCTGCCCGAGGGAGCGCAGCGAGTCGAACAGCGCGTCCGGGAACGTCGGGTAGGCCTGCACGGGCGCGAGCAGCCGCGGCGCGGCGCGGCCCTCGATCTCCGGCACCGCCGCGGCCATCGCCGCGCCGAGCGTGTCCCTCGGCGCGAGGGCCGTCAGGAGGTGGCTCCTGACGAGCGTTGCGTCGAGCTCCTTCCCGGGCTCGGGGTCCGTGCGCGTCGCGAGGCTGTTGCCCAGCTTCTGCAGGTCGAGCTCGTACTTCTGCGCGTCTTCGGCTGACGTCGTGCGGCCGATCGTGGCGCCCGGCGGGGGCGTGCCCGCGCGTACCACCGTGACGGGCCCATGCGCCTTGCCGAGCGCGTCGTTGCTGAACTCGGCCAGGAATGCCGACTCGGAAACGGTGAGCTTCGCGCGGCCGAGCCCGTCCGAGGCGATGTCGACGACCGCGTGCGCGAGGTCCCAGACGCGCCGCTCGGTGGTGCCGTCCGCGGGCGGCGCGTTGTCGAAGTCGATCGTCGGGTAGCGCGCCTTGACGCCGCTTGCGAGCGCGCCCACGAACGTGCTGGTGGGCAGCGTGTCGAAGTTCGTCGTCGCCGCCTTCGCGGTCACCTCGGCGGCGGCCAGCTCGAGGAAGATCTCGAACGGGCGGGGTTCGAGTGCGGCGATCGCCTGGGCGGCGGCGGTCACCGCGGATTGGACCGTGTCGAGCGCCACGCCCGCGTTCGGCGGCGCCGGCGCGGGCGCCGCGGTGAGCGCGTTCTCAGGAGTGTCGTCCATCTTGACGAGCAGGTCTGCCTGGAACGCGTCCGGGAGGCCCTGGTCGCCGAGCCGCCGCATGAGCGGCCGCTGCGCCCGCGTGAGCCGGCGGAAAGCGGCCGCCTGCGCCGAGGCTGGGACGCGGCTCTCCTCGACCGCGGCTCGCAGCGAGGCCGTCGGGGCGACGGACCCGGCACCGGGCGGGCCCGGCGTCGTGTCGACGATCGGCAGGGCCGCGGGCACCCGCAGACCCACCTGAGCGGGCGCGGTCAGCTGGGTCAGGCGATCGTCGCCGTCGAGCGGCTCGATGTGCTTCCGCATCACGGCCTGGGCGGCCGCGCGCGCTAGCTCGGCCTCGCGCAGCCGCTGGTTGGCCTCCTCGATCCGGCCGACCTGCTCCCACGCCCGCTGGACCAGCTCGTCCTGACGGCGGCGCACGACCTCGGTGCCAAGGCCAGCCGCGGCGCGATTGCGGAAGTCGAGGTTCAGCTCGCCGAGCCACTCCAGCGTGCCGTCGTCGCGCGCGTCGAGCACCTGCGCGATGCCGGCGTGGAGCCGTCCGTATGCGGGTGGCACCAGGACGAGCCGCGGCCTCGGCTTGCGCTCGGCGGGTGGCGCCATGGCGGCCGCACCGGCGTCGAGCGTCTGCTGGATGTCGGTCGGCAGGCCATCCCACTCGGCGGGGAACTCCTCGCGTGTCAGCTCCGGCGGCGCCAGCGCGCCCTCCAGGCCGGCCAGCGCGCCGGCACCGGGGTCGACGCCGTAGCCGGGATGACTCACGTCCATGTCGCGCTTGCCGAACTCGTCGCCGACCGGCTGCGGCGTCAGCCGCCGGGCCAGCGTCTCGAAGTCGCCGACGAGCGACGTCCGGAAGCTGAACTGGTGGTAGATCGGCATGTCGCGGTCGGCCTCGTGCTCGGGCTGGCCCCAGGACGGCTTCAGCGACGGCACCCCCTGTAGCGAGCGCCCGAGCCCGGCCAGCCGCCCCGTCTCGAACGCCGGCACCAGGAACGCGTGGTACTGCGTGCCACCGATCAGCCGCCGGGGAGAGAGCAGCCGCGAGCGCGCGTGGTCGAGGTCCGCTTCGATGGCGTTCCCGACCGCCTCCCCGATCTTCGCCGGATCGCTCGGCACGGTCACCGCCCGGCTGATCTGCGCGTGCGCCCAGGCCCAGCTCTCCGCGGCCGGCGGCAGCTGAGCGCGAGCGGTCAAGGTGAGCACCGGCGGCTGGCGCTCGCCGCGGTCGCGAATCGTGAACTCCTCCTCGGTGAGCACGATCAGCGCGAGCCAGGGCCGCAGCTTCTGCGAGGTTGCCCGCGCCGGCGTGTAGCGCCAGGGGAGGTCCTCGTCGTAGAACTCGACGAACGCCAGCTCGTCCGGCGTCGCGCCCAGGACGCCGTCCTCGGGATGCGTGCGCAGGATCGCCTCGCCCTTGAGGGTGGCGACGTCGCCCGGGCCGAGGATCTGGACGGTGCGGGGGACCGACGGCCGCGGAGGGGCAGTCGCTCCCGGCGCCGGGACGACGTCGAGCGTGAGCTCCACGCCGAGCGTCGGCCGTCCCGCTGGACTCAGCTGAGGCTGCGCGCCGAGGTCGTCGGCCACGGTGATCTCGGCGGCCAGGCCGCGGCGCAGCCACGGCACGAAGGTGTACTCAGGCAGCGACAAGCTGGGCCTCCGGCAGGATCTCGAAGGTTGCAGTCCCGGCCGCGTTGAGCGCGTCGCGGCGCGCCTCGGCGGCCGAGCGAGGCAGGAAGCGCTCCTCGCCCTCCGCAAAGGTCGCGCCGCCCGCGGTGTTGCGCACGACGAGGTCGCCCGCCACGACGACGCCGTAGCGGTCGAGCGCCGGCCCTATGTCGTGCACGGCGCCCTCCTGCGCGCGCCGCGCCTGGGCGACGGACCCGGCGGAGGCGCCGATCGCACCGCCCCGCACCAGCTTCTGGAAGCGCTCGGCCTCAGGCTGCTCCAGCCCCGCGCCCTGGACCTTGGTGGAGACCGGCGGCTGGCCCTGCGGCTTCACCGTGTCGAAGACCGCGGTCTCGTAGGCCACGGTATGGCGCAGGGCGTAGTCGGTTGTCAGCCCCGCGCCGGTGACGGACTGCACGCCGGCCGGCATCTGCTCGAACGAGGGAGCGACGAGCTTCTCCTGGTCGGAGAGCGCGCGGAACGCCGCTGGGGCAAACGCGTCGCTGACGTCGTTCGTTCCCGCGGCCCGGCTGCCGACCCGCAGCTCAGCGACGCTGACGCGCGAGACGTCGCTCGGCCGGGCGGTACCGAAGAGCGAGATGTCGCGCCCGAGCGGCATCAGCCGCTGCCGCACGGTGAGGCGCCCGGCTGCGTCCAGGACGAGCTCGCCCTCCTTGGGCGGGATCAGCGCGATCAGGTCGGCGGCGCCGGCGCTCAGCTCGGCGTTCCACGCGGTCTCCGCGTCGAGCGCGTCGAGCAGCTGGGGGAGCACGGAGACGGTCGGCAGCGTCGCCGGCGCGGCCTCGCCCATCGTGACCTCGAACGAGAACGAGACCTTGAGGAACAGGATCTTGAAGCTCGCCGTGCCGTGCGCGATCCATGGGGTCGGCCCCTCGAAGTTGAGGTCGAGGTTGATCGACAGCAGCTCCGACCCACCGGCCTTGACCGAGACCCGCACGTAGATGTGCGCCTCGAGGTGGAACGGGACGATCTGGACGAGGACGTCGAACCCGGCGTCGCCCTCGATGGAGAAGCCGCCGGCCGAGAACACGAGCTCCATCCGCGCGCCGAGCTGGACGGAGTTGCTGGTGACCGCAAAGTACATCGACAACGTGATGCGGGGGTTGTCCTTGAGCAGCGAGAGCGACATCCGCCGCATCTCCGGCAGGCGCAGGTGGGCGGCCGGCCGATAGGACGGGTGGAAGCCGCCGACCGTCATGACGAAGTCCGGCGTCGCGCCCCAGCAGATCCGGAACGCGATGTCCCCCTCGAGGCGCAGCTTGAAGTCGGCGTAGCCGATGTACGAGTCGTAGATCGAGGCGTCGAAGCTGAGCATCGACCCGGGGATGTCGATCGCGCCCAGGAAAGCGACCTTGAGATCGACCACAGCGCTCGAGGGGTCGGGCAGCGCCAGCCGCAGCACGCCGAGCAGCCCCAGCCGCAGCGGGCTGCCGATCTCGATGATGATCCCGACCTTGACCGACACGAGTGGCGGCGAAGACCAGGTGATCATCGCCATCGGGGCGATCAGGAAGCGCCCCTGTGCGATCGGGAAGGACTCGTCGAGGTCGCGGACGATCGTGTCGATCCGCCGCACGATGTCCGTGGGGAACAGGATGCTGTCGGCGGTCCCGGAGCGCAGGCCGAGCCGCAGCCGGTCGAGGTCGACGCCGCGGTTGATGCCGAGCAGCCCGCCCGCGCCCGCGAAGAAGAAGCCGTACCCGAGCGGGATCGGGACCGGGAACGTGATCGCGATCAGAATCAGCAGCGCGAAGCCCTCGCTGCCGTCCGGCCTCTTGGTCGTGATGATCGCGATCGCGACGAGCGAGAACTTCTGGACGATCGCTATCTCGACCGCGCCGACGTAGCGGCCGTGCTCCTCGTCGACGAGCAGGAACCCGCCGACGCGCAGCGTGGACGTGTCGATCGAGAGACCGAAGCCCGTCGGCGGCTTGAAGCCGAGCTGCGTGCCGCCGCCGCCCACGCGCACGCGCAGGCCGACGCGGTCGACCGTCATCGCCACCGGCCCGAGCGCGGCGTTGCCGGAGAGTGCCGCGACCATCTGGATCCCCGGACCGTCCTTCCGCGCACCGAGGAACAGCTCGCGCAGCTTGGCGACGCCGCCGATGTCGAGGTCGAGCGGGAACGTCAGCTCGATAGCTCCCTCCGTGGAGCCGATCCCGCCGTGCAGCGTGACGCCCTCGCCCTGCCGCCCCTCGACGGCGACGTCGAAGCCCGCCGCCAGCTCCTTCGGCAGCAGCTTCTTCACGAAGGAGTCGCCGTCGTCGGAGGACACCGAGATCTTCGCGCGGTTGACCTCGAGCGCCGCGCCGAGGCCCGTCGCGGACACCGCCACGTTGCCGCTGGCGTCCAGGAACGCGATGCGCGCGAACAGGAGTCCGCCGAGGCTGCCGACGATCACCGGCGCATCCGGGATCAGCGGATCGGAGGCGCCGCCGCCGACCACCACGCCAAGGCCGATCGCGTCAAGCCCCGGGTCGAGCGCGAACGGCGGCATGCCGGAGGCCGGCCGCAGCATCCACATCGTGACGCCGGCGTCCGCGTCGTCGAGCCACGTCGCCGATCCGAAGCGCAGATCGACCGTCGGACCGTCCTCCGGATCGATGACCTGCCGCCCCTTCAGCCGCAGGCCCTTGCGGCCGGTCCCGTCGTCGACCACCGCCAGCGTCAGGAGGGGGTCCTCTGTGAGCTTGACGCTGATACCGGAGGCCAGGGCGTTGAGGCCGCGAAGCGCGATCTCGTCGAGCGGCTCGAAGGGGACCAGGAGCGCGGGCGGATCGCTGGGTTGCACCGAGTCGTCGAGGATGTGCGCGCTCTCCAGCACCGACCGCGGCGTGGGTCCGCCGGTCCATATTGGCGTGCCGAGCACGCTCTCACCGGCCGCCTTGATGCCGAGCAGCGCCGCGAGGGGTGCGCCCCATTCGGCCAGGAGCGCGAGCAGGCCGGCGTCGGTGGCCACCGCGCGAGGCACCGGCGCAAGGTCGATCGCCAGGTCGGATCGCTTCGCCTCGCCGAGCGGGAGGAGCGACGCGCCGAACCGGGCGCCGTCGAGGCTCAGCTCGGCGCCCGGCCTCAGGAAGGCGAAGTCGCCGTCCGGGTCCAGGCGCACCGCGATCAGGAAGTCCAGGTCGCCGTCGAAGCCCGCGCGTGCCTCCTCGATCACGAGCGGGCCGAGGTCGAGCCCGTTGACGCTGATGCGCACGGTGATCGGCTCGCCGAGCCGAGCCTCGACGACCAGCGTGCCGCCCGTGGTGTCCGGCAGCGGCGCCTCGTAGCGCAGCAGGTCACCCGGGCTCGTGACGGAGTGGCCGTTCGGGAGCTCGATCTTCCCGGCCCCGAAGACCGACGCGACGAGGTCGGCGAGGGCCGCGGGGTTGCTGATCTCGGCTTCGAGCCAGCCCGGCTGGAGCATCGCGCGCAGTTGCGTGACCTGCGCGCTGCCGGTGAAGCCGCCGGCGGCCTCGTCGTAGATGCCGAGCTCGTCCGCGACGGCCAGCCCCGCCTCGCCCAGCGGTCCAGGAGGGCTCAGCTCGTCGGTGATCTTCTGGAGCACCTCGGGCAAGAGCGATGCGGCGGTCGCCTCCACGAGCGGCCCAAAGCCGCTGAACTGCGGCAGCAGCGTGATCGGGTCGACGCCGTCGGGGGTGACGACCAGCGAGACGCCCGCGGGCGACACGCCGAAGCTCACCTTGATGTGGTTCCACCCCGATGGCAGCGGGATCTCGAGCGTGACCGTCCCGCCGACGGCGACGGAGCGGTCGGTGGCGATGTCGACCGAGAGACCGGCGGTGAGAAGGTCGTCGGGTCCGACGGTCGCCTCCACCGCGAGCTCGATCGCCTCCTCGCCTTCGGCCGAGACCAGCACCCCGCCCGGCAGCGGCAGCCCCTGCGCAGAGTCGAGGCCGAGTGCCTCCGCGACGGCCTGCAGCAGCTCCTGGATCGCGTTGCCCGAGGGCTGGCTGAGCACGGCGCCGGGGTCGGCAAAGAGCCGCTCGAGCGAGCGCACGCTGCCGCCAGAGCCCAGCAGCGCGCTGAGCGCGCCGGTCAGGACCGACGACACGACCACCCGTGCCACGACCGGCACGACCGTGTCGCGCAACACGTCCGGAGGGGGCGGCGGGACGAGCACGACCGGCGCGAGCGACGGCGGCGCGCCGAGTGTCAGCCGCCCGTCCTCGCTCGTGAACGCCAGCTCCACGGCGCCTACCCGCAGCGTGGCGTCCAGCGACGGTACGAAACCCCTGAGCCCGACGCCGCCGTCGAGCTCGAGCTCAGCGCCCGCGCCCAGGGGCAGAGGCGAGGCGGTGCGGACGCGCAGCTCCCATTCGTCGCGATCGAGCGAGATCTCGAGCTGCGTCGCGCCGGCGTCGACCGTCAGCGGGCCCCCGAAGGCGTCGAGCAGCGCGTCGCGGCGGGCGAGCAGCGCCGCCGCCGGCGACGTCGTGAGCTCCTCGAGCGCCGCCAGCTGCGCCTGCGCGTCCTCGATCCCCAGGCCGTCCACGAGCGCCTGCAGCGCCTCCGCGAGGTCATCGTCGCCCAGCGCGACGTCGTGGCGCAGACTCCCGAGCGACGCATCGCGCAGCTCGATCCGCGGGGTGACCAGGATCCCGCCGCCGCTCTGCGGCGTGAGCGTCGCGCCCACGACGGCGGAGCGGATCCGCGGACCGTCCTCTACAGGGTCGCCCGCGAGCCAGCCGCCGGGACGGTCGAGCTCGACGTCGACCGCCAGCGCGCGCGCCGGGCGCGCCGGCTCCGGCGCCGTGGCGGTGAGCCGCACGCGGGCGGCGTCGACTCGCAGGTGCGCGTCGACGCGCACGTCGCCGGCGTCGCTGACGTCGAGCGGCAGCCGCGCGCGCAGGCCGAGGCCGAGATGGGTCGGTGCCTCTCGCTGCGCGGCGCCGACCGCGCTGAGCTGGGCCGCGATTGCCTGCGCGAGCGCGCCCGGCAGGTCGCCGCCGAGCGCCGAGCCAATGGCCAGACCCGGCGCGAAGGCCGACTGAACGGGCACGAAGTCGGCGGCCCGGACCGCCCCGTCGGCGTGGTCGAGCGCGGCGTCGAGGCCCGCCAGCGCGGAGCCCGCGAGCGCCTCGAGCCCGTTGCCGCCGACGTCGCGGGCGAGCCGCACGGCGTCGGCCAGCACCGGGTCGGCGAGCGGAGCGGGCGGCTCGCCCGCGTGCGGCGTGGCGAGCGTGACGATGCCCCGGACCAGCTCGGGTCGCGTGTCGCCGAGGACGCGGGCGACCAGGCCGCCGGTCGAGTGGGCGATCACGACCGCGGTCTCGGCGCCGGCGAGCGCCAGCACGCGCTCCACGGCCGCTGCGGCCTGCGCCGCGAGCGCCTCGAGGCCGGCGGAGGGATCGTCGTCGAGGTCGGCGGTGTAGTGCCCGGCGACCGCCGTGACCGATGCGGGGTCCGCGCCCGCGCGCAGGTCGAAGTGCGCGCCGGGCGGCCGGGTCGGCTCCAGCGTTGCCAGCAGGTCGTCCCACATCACGTGCGTGCTCCAGGCAGGCCCGAGCAAGAGCACGGGAGCGGCGGCGCCGTCCTCCGCCTCCCAGCCGGCCAGCTGCTCGGCGACGAGCGCGATCGCGGCCGCGTCGTGAGGCAGCTCGGCGTGCGCCGACCGGGGCACCACGCGCCCGGTCCAGCCGGGCAGCGACGGGACCTGCGACGCGAGCGGGACGACGCCGTCGCCGTCGGCCAGCCAGGTCGCGAGCGCGGCCAGCCCGGCCGCGCCGTCGCCGGTCGCCGGGAGGTCTCCGAGCAGCCCGCGCGCGCGCTCCACTGTCGCCAGCACGCCGGAGGCGTCGGTGGTCGTCAGCACCTGCGCGGCCAGCGGGGCAGCCCACGACGTGGGCGGCCCGGCGGGGTCCAGCCACGCCACCACGTCGATCTCGCCGGCCTCCGAGCCGAGCGGCAGTGTCCACGGATCGTCGTAACTGCCGGCGCCCGTGATCGGGACGTCCAGGCGCGTCGTGAAGCCCTCCGCCGCCAGCGGCACCTCGCTGCGGAGCACCGCCGCGACTGCCTCGAGCGCCCGCTCGCCGATGGGGTCGCCCGTGTCGGGGTCCGTCGCGAGCAGGAGCGCCCGCAGGCGGTCGCGCAGGAGCTCGCCCGGATTCTCGAACAGGCTGCCGAGGTCATCGGGATCGGGCGGCTCGAGCGGCGCCAGGTGCGCGTCGAGCCCGAGCAGCGAGCCGATAGCGCGGGCACCGTCGCCGCCCCAGGCCTGCAGCGCGTGCAGCGCGAGGAATCGGATCAGCGGCCACAGCAGCGCTGGGTCGGCGCCGAGGCCGAGGTCCGCACCCGCCGGCTCCGCCGGCGGGAAGCGCAGCGTGACCGGGCCGATCGCGTCGCCGTCCGGCGCGGTCACCTGGATGTCCTTCACGCTCGCCTCGACGACGAACGGCAGCCCAGGCGTCCAGCTCGCGCCGACCGCCACGCGGTCGGCCGTCAGCTCGACCCCGCCGAACAGCGGCGCCGCCGGCACCGGGTCGAGAACGGCCTCCGCGCTGTGGCGCCCGATCAGCCGCACCGTCCCGCCTCCGCCGACCGGCAGGTCGAACCCCAGCAGCTCGGCGGTCGCGTCCGCCGACCACGGTGGGAGCGAGGCCACGACGCGCAGCCCGAGTCGCAGGCGGTGGTCGCTCGCCGGGTCGTCCTCCGTCCGGGCGTCCCACGCCGCCAGCTCGACCTTGACGACGTCGTCGACGCTCGCGAGCTCGATCACCCACGGTGACGCCTCGGTGCCGTCGCCCGTGGCCTGATCGGGCAGGTCGAGCAGCTCCCCGATCTCGTTGAGCATGTGCGACCACGGGTGCGCGGCGTCCGCGAGCACGGCGCGGTGGACCTCCGCGATCGCCCGCGTGGGCCCGCGCACCAGCTCGTCCACGTCGAGCAGGTGCGGCCACGGGTCCGCCTCGGGCGGATCGGAGATGCCGCTCCGCGGAGGCAGGATGCCGAGCAGCGAAAGCAGCACACGCCCGGCGTCGATGTCGCCGATCTGCTCTTCGAGCTCTTGCCGTACGCCCTCGGTAGCCACGCCGACGACCGCCGATGCGTCGGTGAGGTCGACCGTCCCCTGGGAGACGCCGCCGAAGGTGACGCCTGTCGCCAGGAGCTCTGGCTGGATGCCGACGCCGTCGAACACGATGCCGCCGATGAGCGACTCGACGCCGAAGTCCCCGCCGGTGTCGGCGGTGGGCAGGAGCGGTTCGTCGTCGGCGCTCGTCACGCGTCCGCGGACGGCGGCCTCCGGGACCACCCGGACCGAGCCGGCGCCGGTGAGCGGGATCGCAAGCAGCGTCGCCGAGGCCTCGAGAGTGCGGCCGTCGGCGCCGGCGGCACAGGCGATGCCTATGCGCAGCTCGCCGTCGTCGCCGCTCATGCGCAGCTCGAGCCGGGCGTCGCCGCCGAGATCTACGAGCGTCGCGCGTAACGGCAGGCCGGCCGCGGGCGGGTCTCCCCCGAGCAGGCCGCACAGGTCGGTGAACCAGTCACGCAGGTGGTTCTCCGCGATGTCCGCGAGCCAGTCTCGCAGCGCGGTGGGGTCCGTGAACATGCGGTCCAGCGGCAACAGCGGCCGTGAGGGGTCGAGACCGATCGCGCCCAGCAGGTACTCCGCCGTCGGGTCCCCCGTGAGGTCCGCCAATGCGTCGCTCACCAGCAGCTCCAGGGCCTCCACCACCTCGCGGCCGGTGCTCGCTGTGGAGAGTGCGATCGTGCGTGTGGTGCTCCCGACCTCCACGCCGTCCAGCACGACCTTCAGCTCAGCATGGCCCTCCAGGTCGATCGTCGCTTCCGCTCGCAGCGCCGAGGCGGGGGCGTCCTCGCCGAGCTCGATGTCGAGAGCGAGGCGCAACGGACCGTCGGACGTGCCGGCGATCGGGCGCACCTCGCTCCCGCCCGCGTCGACCAGCGGGAGCTCGAGGCGGATCCGGGTCGCCGGCTCGAAGTCGTCGGGCGTGCTGACCGCGGCAGCCACACCCACGACCGCCCCCGTCACGGCGACCATCACGTTCCCGCGGTACTCCGAGTCCAGCAGCCGGTGCCACGAGGTGCCGGGCGGCGCGCCGGGGTCGGCCTCGAGGAGCTCGTCCAGCAGCTCGAGCAACGCGGCGCGCTGGGCGGGATCGGCGAGCACGCGCCGGATCGCGCCCAGCGGATCCTGGAACCACGATCCGTCGATGTGGCCGTCGGCGTCGAGCAGGCCAACCGCCCGCAGGAACTGTGCCGCTTCCCCCTCGACCGTTACCGAAACGCTCATGGTGCCAGGTACTCGAATGCTTTCTCCGGCGGACGGGTGAACTGCTCGCCGGTGGGCGATGTGGCGCGCAGCCGCGCGCTTGTCTGACCGGTCGGGGCGGCGGGGACGGTGACCGTGAGCTCGTCGTCGGCGATCTGCGTCCGCACGGCCTCGACCGCGTTGGCGCCGAACATGAACTGCACGGTGGTGCCGATCGGCAGGCCGCGCCCGCGGACGGTGACGCTGTCTCCTGCGCGCCCTTTCAGCGTGCTCATGTACGTGACCTGCGGCGGCAGCACGAGCTTCAGCGCGCGGGTCAGCCAGCCCTGGGCGCCCGACTCGAGGCTGACGACGACGTCCTCCTGTGCCGGCGCCCCTCCGGGGACGTCGAAGTCGGCGGTGGTGGTCGTCTCCGCCGCCACGACGGCAGAACGGCCGCCGACGTGCACGCGCATGCCCGTCTGGAAGCCGGTCCCGGTGGCGCGCACGCGCGTGCCGCCCGCGGCGGGCACGATCGGCTTGTCGAGCGAGGTGAGTCCGGGGGCCGGGCCGAACACGCTCGGCCCCCCGGCGAACGTCGCCTGGCGGAGGTCACGCGTCTGGTCTCCGTCCGGCATCACCACGATCGCGCGACCGTCGAGAGCGGGAGTCGACTGCGCGATCCGCCCGGCACCGACCTCGCGCGCCACCTGGAAGCGGTCGGCGGGCACACCCGGCGCGGCCGGGTTCCCCGACAGCTCGACGACGACCGTGCCACGCTTGCGGCGCCCGACCGTGCCGCCGCGGTCGTGCTCGGACGTGCACGGGCGGATGTCGGTGTCCGCCCCCTCGATCGAGACCCACAGCGGTTCCTGCCCGCCGAGGATCTGGTCCTCCCCGAACGTGTTGTCGATGACGTCGGGCGACCGCAGCGCGTACAGAAAGCCGCCTGCGCCGCGGGCACCGAGCGCCCGGTTGTCCTCGGCCATGCAGTCGACGATCCGCAGGAGCCGGCGCCGGTAGGAGAACGCGGTCTCCTGGATCTCGTCGAACTGCCCGTGCACGTCGGCGTCGAGCCCGGTTGCGCTGACGCCGCCCTCGAAGGACGAGCGGTAGTAGATGGCGCCCCCGGCGAAGTTGATGGCGCGGTTGAGCACGAACTCGCAGCGCTCGAGGTGGACGTCGGAGTTGCGCGCCGAGACAGCGCCGCCGCCCTCCTTGTCGCCCTCGGCCTCCGTCTCGAACACGTTCGCGTGGTTGCGCTCGAAGCGGACGCCCGTCGCGCGCAGCCGCGACGCGTAGGTCGCGCGGATGCCGCCGCCGTGCTCCCCCGCGCGGTTGCCCGCGAACAGCCCGCCCGTTACCGCCGCGCGGGCGCCCCCGGTGACGTAAAGGCCCGCGCCGTCCTCGATCGCCTGGTTGTTCCGGAACTCGTTGCGGGCGAGCACGACTGGATCGCGCGCGACCATCGGCACCGCGGCAATCCCGAAGCGGGTCTCGCCGTTCGGCATGAACGGATCGAAATAGTCGGCCCCCACGCCGCCGCCGTCGCCGGACGCGCCGTTGTTGGCGATGACGTTGTCCTCGATGACGGGATACGCCCCGATGTACAGGTGTATCCCGCCACCGCGGCGGGCGATGTTCGGCGCGGCGTCGCCGCCCCGCGTGATGCCGATCTGGCAGCGGCGGATCGTCGTGGCGCCGCGGGCGTTGCGCAGCGAGATCCCGCCGCCGAGACCGCTCTCGTAGTTCATGCCGTGCGCGTTGGCGAGCAGCTTGAGGTGAAAGTCCGCGGGCCGCGACGGGAACGCGGCCAGCACGGGGTCGCCCATATCGTCCATCGGCGCGGGAGCCATCGCGGTCCACGCGGCCGCCAGGCGCGCCAGCGAATCGTGCGAGACCTGGTTGCGGGTGATCTCGCAGTCGGAGATCTCGACGGCCGCCTGGGGGCGCGACGCGTTCCTGACCGCGATCCCGCCGCCCGCGTAGACCGCCCTGTTGCCGGTCACGTCGCAGCCGCGCAGCACCACGTCGCTGTCGACGAGGTAGGCGCCGCCGCCGTGCCCGTCCCCCATGGGAAAGGCGAGCTCCGGCGGGGTGAGGTCGACGGCCGTCGCCGTGTCCCCCGCCCGATTGTCGTGAAGCTTGCAGGCGTCGAACACCACGCGCGTCGAGGTCAGTACGGCGACACCCGCACCACGTCCGGCGCGGCTGTCGCGGAGCACGCAGCGCTCCAGCCGAACGTCGTCGGCGTTCTCGATCCTCAGCGCGCCGCCGAGGCCCGTGAACGGGGCCCGGCCGGTCAGCTCGAGGTCTCTCAGCACGACGCCGGAGCGCTTGGCGGCGGCAGTTCCCACGAGCCGGATCGCGGGTCCCGCGGACGCCGCGCGGATCGTCGCGGGCCCGGCGATCGTGACGTTGGACGGCACGTCCAGCGACTCGGTGAAGGGGATGGTGCCGTGCAGCCGGATCACCAGTCGGCGACCCCCGAGCGTGGGTGCGACGGCGAGTGCCTTGGCAATCGTCCGGTACGGCTCACTCGCCGAGCCCTCGTAGACGTCCTCCCCGACATCGGATACGTGCCGCACTTCCTCGGACGAGAGCGCCCCGGCCAACAGCTCGGACAGCAGGTCGAGCAGCAGCATCTGCGCCTAGCCTGCAACCTGCGGGTCGACGAGTCAAAAGCGCCGCGCCGCGCGCTCAGCGGTGGCCGATACGGACCGTTTGGCCACCCAGCCTCAGCGGGTCCGCGGCCCCCGTGGGCTTGGCGAATACCTCCAGCGTGTAGGCGTCTGAGGCCCGCCGCGGCAGCTGGACCCGCCACCCCTCGCTGCCCAGCTGGCCGGCCGCCCGCAGCGTGGCGCCGAGGGTCTTCTTGAAGCCCTTGCCGTCGGAGATCGCGAACGAGATGTCCTTCGTCTCGAGCCGCCACGCGACGCCGGCCATGTCGGCGACGACCGTGACCTCCTCGTCCCAGCCGACGCTGTACTCGAACAGCGGCGGCGCCGTGTCGAGCCGGTCCTGGAGGCGGTCCGCGAGGTACACAGCCTCTGCGCTGTAGATGTCCTGCCGCCGCAGTGCCCTGATCCGATTGGCGAGCGCCACGCCCTCATTGCGCGGCACGAAGCGGTCCGCAGCGGCGTCGCCCGCGAGGGCGGTCATCAGCGAGACCCCGTTGCGGGACGTCGCGATCACCTTGGCGAGCGTGCGCGGCCGCATGCCGGTTCCAGCGGCCACCCAGGCGCCCGCCTCCGCGCGCGTGGGCGGCTTTGCGGAGCGCACGTCCGCGCCGCCGAGCGTGATCCGGCCGGTGACGAAGGTGTCGATGTCGGCGTGGCCGGCCGGGTAGCCGGCGACGGTGGCGAATGCGTCGCGCAGCGCCGTGAGCAGGTCATCGCGCTTGTACGCATCGCGCGCCGCCTCGATCGCGGTGACGGCGGTCTCGAGCCCCGTGCCCGCCGCGGCGCTTGGCACGCCGGTGACGGCGGTCACGGCGGCCGCGATCGCGCCGGCCGCCACAGCCCCGCCGCCCGCGGGCAGGGCGGCCACCTGCGCGGTCCTACCGAACGTGGCAGCGAACATCGCGACCAGGTCAGCTTGCGTGAGCGGTCGCGGTTCCGCGCCGAGTGCCGCGGGCCAGGCGTCACGCAGCCCCGCCTCGATCCCGAACGCCATCGCCTCCCCAGCCGTGCGGCGGAACCACCCGCGGCGCAGCAGCGCGGCGTCGTCTGAGCGCGAATGGAAGGCCACCTCGGCGAGCGCGACTCGGACCCGGCTCGGGAACGCCTTGTGCTCCCACGCTGGCACGTCTCCGGGCACGTTCGTGAGCCTCCGCGGCCTGTTCTGTGACTCGACGCCAGGCTGGAGCTGCGACCAATAGTCGAACGTGCTCTGGAGGTCTCCGACGCCGCCGCCCTGGTTCTCGCTCAGCGACCAGCCGTCCAGGGCCGCGTTGATCGTCCAGGTGTGGCAGCGCTCCCGAATCTCCTGGCCGACGTGCGTGGCCAGGCCCTGGCCGATCGTGTTCTGCTCCGGAATGGCCGGAACGCCCCCGGTCAGGTTCAGGTACATGACGAAGGTGCCGCGTCCCCCGACGGCATTGGTGTGGACGGCGAAGAAGACGTCCAGGTTGCCCGCAGCCGCGAGCTGCCTCGCGAGGTTGATGCGTGCGTTTATGCCGTCGTGTTCCTTGTTTTGATCCACTACCCCGGCGTCCTGCCCGATGACCGCTCCTCTGAGCTGGACGCCGCCGATAACCGCCGCCGCGGGCTGGGCGCCGAGGTAGTAGACGGGGTTCTGCTGCCAGAGGCGCAGGAAGTCGGCCCGTTGGCTGTCGGTGAAGTTGTTGTCGGCGACCTGCGCCACGCCGATCTTGAGCAGGTCGCGGACCTCCCTGATCGTCGCGACCTGCAGCCCGCCCCCCCTTGCGATGCGGTCCAGCTCGCGCGCCATCAGCACGGTGTTGTCGTCCTCGCCCGCGCTCCAGTGAAAGCCGCTTCGGAACGACTTCCAGTTGGGCCGGTCGGCCGGTGCGGCGGTGGCGGCGCCCTCTGCACGAGGAGCCGGTCCTCCGGCCGGAACGTCCGAGTAGAAGCCATGGCCTGGCGCGAGCAGCAGGGTCCGCCCGGTCGCGAAGCCGAGGATGCGCGGGGTCACCGCGGCGAGCACGGGAACCCAGGGCGAGCGCAGCTCCCGGAATGCCACGACGGCGTCAGCTTTTGTGCGGCCCGGGTCGCGCGGGTTCGGGACCCAGGCGAACGCGCCGTCGGCCAGGCTGACGGCATCGTGGATCCAGAAGGCGTCGGTGACGCCGCTGATCGCGTTGGGCGGGGGCAGGATGCGTCCCGGCAGCGCGGGCGTGACGATCCAGGTCTGCTCGAGCAGGTCGCAGCGCCGCGCATCCGCGTTCGCGTCGTCCCACGCCGGCGGCGGCGGGTCGTCGAGGTCGACGCCGCTGTCGATGCGCCTCGTGTCCAGCACGAACCTGACCTCGGCGTCGAGGTGGCCGCGCGGGAACGGCCCGTCGGCGCCCGCGGCCAGTCCGTTGGCCGCGCGCCTCGCCGCCCCGCTGCGGTCCTCGGCCGCGCCGAACACCGGGACGAGCGGCAGCGCCCGCAGCTCGATGCCGGAAACGACCTTCTGCGCGGGGTCGAACGTCAGCCGGTCAACAGCGGTCGCCCCGCCGATCGGCGTGGCGTCGAAGCCGGCCGGAGGCGCGCCGCGGGCCGGGCGTATCACCCGGATGTCAGTGGCGTCTGGGTCGGGATGGGCGGGGTCGGCCTCCCAGTCGACGACCCGCAGGACCTCGCTTCCCCAGGCGACGCAGTCGGCGTCCGTGGCCGCCTTCAGGTTGAACGTGTGGTCGATCAGGTGACGTCCCTCGGTGGCCAGCTGGTCTGCCTCCGTCGTGGAGCGGACCACGATCTCACCGGCCTCGTGCCGATGCCGGAGGGCGGTCAGCACCGGCGGCGGGGTCGGCACGACGAGGTTGACCGTGTTCCCGGCGATGGTCCGGACCTTGATCTCCTCCTGTTCGTCTGAGTCACCGACCACCAGCTTCTGGCCCACGGCGAGCCCGGCCGGGTCGACCACGTTCATCTGGTTCCCCGGTACCGCCACTGCCCCCAGCGCCGTAACAGTGGTGTCGAACCGCGTCAGGTCGGTATGGAACGTCCGGACGAGGTAGTCCGGCGAAGTCTCGCCCGCGACGTCCGGGTCCGGGCTCTCAACCCACAGGAGGTGGCTGCGGCCGAGCGAGAGGTCGAGCAGCCGGATCTCCCACTCGCCGTCCGCGTCGGTGGCCTCGTCGTCGGCCCAGCGCCCGGGCCGGTGGGAGCGCAGCACGCCCGGTCGTTGCCCGAGCGCCGCCCAGGCTGCGGTGGTCTTCGGCCGCTGAGCGGCCGTCGCGCCGGGCTCGAGCGGCAGCGCGAAGACGCGGCGCTCGCTCAGCGGCGTTCCGGTGTACGCGGCGGTACCGTCGCGGCTGTCAGGCCAGGTGACGGTTCCACGGAGCTTGTGGACGACCACCTTGATGTCTCCCAGCGGACACGCGACGGCGGCCGCGGGGTCCGGCGCGCCGGGCGTGGTGACTGTCTTCAGGGTCGTGCCCCCGGCGTCCCGGACGGTGACCGCGAGCCGGCTTCCGGCGGCCTGGGCGACGTCGACGGTGAGGACGACGGGGTCGATCCCGGGGCGGCGGACCGCGAGCTGCTGGCTGCCGACGTTCAGCCGCGCGTCGATGACGAACGCTCCGTCGGGACCGGTTCGCGCCGTGCGTCCGGCGAGCCGGAGCTCCGTCCCCGGCACGGGCTCGGGCGTCCCCGGGTCCAAGGGGTTCGAGTCCAGCACCCGGCCCGTCAGACGGGCCGCCGTTCCCGGCGGCCCGTCGTCGACGTTCATCACCGCGTCATTGCTGGCGACGCGTCCGTCCTCGAGGGTCAGCAGGAAGTACATCTCGGCGCCCAGGAAGTCCTCCAGGCGCTGCGCGCGCCACCAGGCCACGAGCCACGAGGTCATCGACGACGTGTCCGTGGCCGCCAGGATGCGCGTGTCGTAGTCGGCCTGGTGCGAGCGCTTGAACTGCTCGACCGCTCCGGCGAACGTCTCCCCTTCCTGCAGCTCCACGTACCCGGTCGTGCGCGCGGCGACCGGGAAGTCGGCCGGCGCGCTCGCTCCGGTACCGACGAGCGACACGACGGGGTCGTCCCATCCGCCGGTCAGGAACGCGTCCTCCTCGAGGATGTCGAAGCGGACCTTCGGCGCGGCCACGAAGGTGTTCGGGACCGACAGGGTGGCGACGAGCTCGACGAGCTCTCCCGCCGGCACGTCGTCCTCCCCAACGGGCTGCAGATCCTTGCGCCAGTGGCACTGCACACCGTCGATCGACTTGCGTTCGAAGCCGAGAAGCCCGAACGCCCGGAGCAACGTATCGAGCACGCCCATTCGAGTGGCAAGCGTCCCACCGCGCCGGAGCCACGGTCAAACCGTGGCGGCGTCAATCGGGGCGGCGTATGGTGCGACCGATCGGAGGTCGGACATGACCCCAACGAGCGACATCGCGAGCCTCATCCGCGATCCCGACATCAGCGCCGTCGAGATCAAGCTCACCGTCACCGCTGAACAGGAGCAGCTCGTTCGGCAGACCGTGCGCGAGGAGAACCTCAAACCCGTACGGCGCAGGGTGTTCTTCTTCGACACCAGGAAGCTCGACCTCTTCGACGGCCACGTCGTGCTGCGCGCGCGCCTGACGTCGGGCGACGAGGACGACTCGACCGTCAAGCTGCGCCCGGTCGACCCCGCGGAGATCGGCCTCCGCTGGAAGAGGGAGACGGAGGGATTCGAGGTCGAGCTCGACATCGTGGGGGACGAACCCACCTGCTCGGCGAAGCTCGGGGAGACGCAGGAGCGCGGCGAGATCGAGGCGGTCGCGGACGAGAACCGGCCGATCAAGAAGCTGTTCTCCGACGATCAGGAGGATCTCCTCCGGGAGTACAAGCCGGAGCAGGTCTCGTGGGATGACCTGAAGGTCCTCGGCCCGATCGAGGTCGAGAAGTGGGAGTGGCAGCCGCCCGGCTTCGCGCACGAGGTCACGATCGAGGAGTGGGTGCTGCCGGACAAGAGCGACTTCCTCGAGCTCTCGATCAAGGTCGACCCGGTCGAGGCGATCGAAGCGGGCGGTGCCTTCCGGGCCCTCCTGGTCGATCACAAGCTCAAACCGGACGGCGACTCCCAGGCGAAGACTCGCTGGGCGCTCGAGTTCTTCACCGGGGACGACTGACGGCCGCGGGCGTTCCCGCGCACCATGCCGAGCTCCCGGCCCACCCGCAGCGTCGCGATCGGTCGCTACCGACTCGCCGTCGGCGCACCCGCCGGCACCCTGATCTCGCCCACGGCGGAGGGCTCGGCGGAAGCCCGGGCCGAGCTCGACGAGGCGCTGAAGACGGAGACAGCCGGCCAGGTCTTCGAGGACACGGTCGCGGACGCGCACGAGGCGACGGCGAAGGTCGAGCAGGCGGAGGGCCTGCTGCGAGACGTCCTCGACGGATCGCTCCTCGACCCGTCGGACCTCTCGGAGCGGGCCGGCGAGATGCTCAAGGTCCTCGCGCGCCTGGACAAGGACCACCGCTATGACGAGTGGCTGCGCTACGCGCGGGCGATCAACGGGCTGCTCGCGCTCGCCATGCGCTGGGCCAGGCTCGTCAACTCGCTCCGCGACGTGCTGCGCGCCGCCGAGGGGGTCCCGCAGCTCGAGCGGGCCGTGGCGTGGGCGGAGCACGAGCTCGGGACCCTGCACGTCGCGGCCGGGGACGCCGCGGGAGCGCAGCGCCGGCTCGAGCGTGCACGCGAGATCCGCGAGAAGCTCAAGGACAGCGACGGGCTCGCCGCGACCGAGCAGAGCCTCGGCGTGCTGTGCAGGCAGCAAGCCCTCGCGCATGCGCCGCGGCGTCCTCGGCGACTCGACCGCAGGCTGCTGGTCGCGCTGATCGCCGCGCCGCTCCTGCTGCTGGTCGGCGGTGTGGCCGGCGCGATGCTCGACCCCGTCGACAGCGCGAACGCGCTCAGCGTGCGCATCGACGGGCCGGGATCGGTGACCAGTACGCCGGAGGGCATCCAGTGCCCCGACACCTGCGACGTCCAGTACGCGGAGGATGGGTCGGTCGTGCTGACCGCCGCGGCCCGGCCCGGCGCGACGTTCACGGGCTGGAGCGGCGACTGCTCCGGCACACGGCGGTGTCAACTGGACACGGCCGAAGCGCGCTCGGTCACGGCGCGGTTCGAGACGACCGCCGAGGCTCGCACGGTGTCGGTGTTGCTGGCCGGCGGCGGCGCCGGCGAGGTCACGAGCGCCGCCGGCATCAACTGCCCCGGCTCATGCCGGACGAGCCTGGAGCCCGGCTCGCGGATCCGACTCGTGCCGACGCCGCTGGGCCCGTCGACGTTCGCCGGCTGGAGCGGCGGCCCGTGCCGGGGCACCGATCCGTGCGACTTCACCGTGGACCAACCCGTCACGATCACGGCCTTCTTCAATCCCGCGCCTCACGGCGAGGTCTCGCTGACGGTGATCCCCGCCGGCGAGGGCAGCGGGACGGTGACCAGCAGCCCCGGCGGCATCGCCTGCGGGAAGGACTGCGTGGGCGTGTTCGCGCGCGGCAGCCAGGTGACCCTGACGCAGGCCGAAGACGAAGGATCTGACTTCGCGGGCTGGAGCGCGGGCGGCTGCTCGGGCACCGGGAACTGCAAGGTCACGCTCAGCGGGTCTCGGGAGATCACCGCCACCTTTGACCTCGAGCAGGCGGTCGAGCTCACGCTGACCACGTCCCCGGGCATCACCGCGACGACCGGCTCCGACGACGTGGGGGACGACTGCACGGCCGGCTGCCAGTATCCGCCCGGAACCGTGGTCACGCTCGGCGCCTCGTCCGACGGCACGGCCAGCTGGATGGGGTGCGAGCCACTCCAAGACCAGCCCAACACGTGCACGGTGACCATGGACATGGATCGCATGGTGTCGGTGTCCTTCGGGGACTAGAAGAGGAGGAGCATGGCCACCGTCGAGGAGCTGAGGAATCGGAGCGGCTCGCTGTTCACCGAGCTTCTCAAGGCTCAGGCAGCGGAGGGACCGCCGGAGCGCGCGTTCTCCTGGTTCGACATGGACGACGCCGTCGCGGCGGCCACGTTGTCGTTCCGCCTCGCGGCAGCGGCGGCGTCGAGCGAGAACCTCGAGGAGGCGCTGAGCGCGGCGCTCAGCGAGGCGGACCGGGAACGCGAGACAGCGCGGCCGGAGGAGGTGGAGGCGGCCTTGGCGCTGTTCGTGACACACAACCGCGAAGGCAGGCGGCTGGGGAAGCCCAGGACCGTGCGGGCGGCCCCTGAGCTGTTCAGCCCGCCGCGGGCCCGCGGGCCCGCTCCGGCGATCTCGATCGGGGGCCCGTCCCCGGGCCTCGACTACTGGCGGGAAGACGTGCTCGCGAACGAGCACCACCAGCATTGGCACGAGGTCTACCCGTTCACGGGCCTCCCGCCCCGGAGCTTCCCCGATTGGCTCGCGGAGCACACGAACGACGAGTTGGTCGGGATCCTTCAGGCGCTCGATCCAAGCCAGGCCTGGCCTGACATCGTCCCCACCCTCACGCCCGCTCAGCTCGCGGGGGTGTTCGCCCAGGTCCTCAGGGCGGCACGCAGGCTTCCTCGCGAGCTGTACACGAAGCTCTTCCGCCTCAACGATCGCCAGGGCGAGCTCTTCTTCTACATGCACCAGCAGATGCTCGCGCGCTACGACGCGGAACTGGTCTCGAATGGGAACGCCCGGGTCGAGCCCTTCGGCCCCGAGGAATGGGGTGATCCAATCGCGGCTGGGCATGACCCGATCGAGATCGACGGCTTTGGCCGGCGCGAGGAGAACCAGACCCTTCCGGACGAGGCGCAGGCCGCGCTGCGCGAGCTATGGGACGAGATCGATGAGGCGCTGCGCGCGAAGAGCCTGCGCGGGCTAGGGCCGGACGCCTCGGTGCCAATCGACCGTAACAACCTCGGCGAGGCCGCCGAAGCCACCGTGCCGCAGCTGAGGGCGCTGGCCGAGGACGCGTACCTGGGCCTTCACGGACGCGGCCACGTCGTGATCTCGCGCCTCGCGGCGGCGCCCGATCCCGGCGTCATGGCGTCGACCGTGACCGCTATCCGGGACCCCGTCTTCTGGCAATGGCACAAGGCGATCGACAACCTCAGCGCCCGCTGGCAGGAGGACCTCGACCCGTACGGCTTCGACGATGCGCCCCCGGTGCTCGTGCGGAACGCGCTCGACCCGAATGCGGACACGGCGTGGACCAGCCCGGACATCATCCTGGTCCGGCTGTCAGATCTACCCGAGGGGACTGATCCGGCCGAGCTCGGGGCGCTGCTCTTCGGTGACGCGAACTGGGAAACGGACTTCGCGTCCGCCCACCCGTCGACCGGCGAGGTCTCGCTGGAGACCCTGGACGAGCTGACGACCGTGATGGCGACCGCCACGCTGGGGGGAACCCCGCGACGCTTTCTCACACACGAGCCGTTCGCCTACTTTCTCCGCGTCGAGAACACGAGCTCGCAGTCAGTGGGCGTCACGCTCCGCATCTTCCTCGTACCGGCGGCCCTCGAGACCGACCGTCGAGCTTGGATGGAGATGGACAAGTTCCTGGTCGATCTCGCGCCCGGCAAGCAGGTGGTCTTCCGGCCCGATACGGAGTCCTCGATCGTCAAGCGTCCGGTGGAGAAGAGCCCGGCCGCCGTCATCCCGGGAGGCACGGACCCGGAGGAGCGCTCCTACTGCGACTGCGGCTGGCCGTACACCCTGCTGTTGCCGCGCGGCGATCCGGACGGAATGCCCTTCCGGCTCCTCGTCCTGGCCACCGATGCCGCGGTCGACGCCGTCGAGCAACCGGACCACTGTGGCTCGATGAGCTACTGCGGCGCCGTCGACCGATATCCCGATGCGCGTGACATGGGCTATCCGTTCTCGCGGCCGTTCGGAGCTCAGCCGAGCTCGATCAGCGACGGGATCGTGGCGCTCCACAGCGCGGCCGGCAGGACGGTGAAGATCCGGCACGTCTGAGCACGCCGCTCAGAACTCGAACTCGACGTCGTTCCAGAACTCGTCCGCACTCCGGAGCGTCTCGGTGTCCTGGAAGTTGCTCCTGTGCTCCAGCTCGGTGACCAGCAGCTTGCGCGGAACCTCGGTCCCACGGGCCTCGCTCCCGTGCTTGCCGGCGAGCGTCGAGACCATCGTCGACAGGCGGTCCGGTGTCTTCTCCTCATTCGCCCGCTTGAACCCGCTCCACAGCGTCTTCGGGGTGGCGTTGAGGCTGCCGTGGTGACCGACCTTGTAAAACGCCGCGGTGGCGAGCCGCTTCCGGATCTCCTCGTGATTCGGGGCGGTGAAGAGCGCGTAGCTCCAGTTCTCGATCTGAGCGTCGCCGGGAAACAGGAGCCGGGTGTCGCCGACCTCGAACAGCAGGATCAGGCTCGTGTTGTTGAGCGCGGAGTCGAGGGACCGGACTATCGCGAGCATCTCCTCGGAGCGCATCCGCTCGATCTCCGGAATGACCCACCGCCCCTCCTGGGTGGCGGTCTCGGCAGGGACGGCGGCATCCGGGAAGAGCAGCGTGGGCTTGTCGGCGGCGACGGTCGCCGCCGCCGCGCTCGCGGCAGCGAGTTGCCAGAACTCGTCAGGGTCCTTCTCCCGCTGGTCCGCGATCTCCGCGGACTGCTCGAGCGTCGGCGGTCCGAGCACCTCCAGCCCGACCCCGGGGAGAAGCTCGGCGACGTCCAGCTCGGTGCCAAAGTTGGCGTAGACCGCTCGCTTGCCCATCTTCATGAGGTTGACGACCGAATCCCTGTTGGCGATGTTGGTGTCGCCGAGGAATTCGAGCTGCTCTCTGACGGTCTTCCGCACGTGGGGGGAAGCCTTGAGATTCGGCACCTCGTCCTTGATGGCCTGCGCCACCGCCTGCATGTTCGCGAGCCGTGCGACGAGCCCGGGCGCGCCCCGCCCGCCGGCCGCATCGGGACGCCCGCGCGCGTCCGGCTCGAGCTCCGGGTCCTCGGTCCAGGGCTGGAGGACGAGCTCTGGCTTCAGCGACGCGATGACATCGCCCGGATCGCCCCCGAAGCCGGAGATGTGGTCTCTGTGGCGGTGTGTCGCCACCACCATGTCCAGCTTGCCGCCGCTGTCCTCGCGGATCTTCTCCGCTATCGCGAGCATGCCTTTCGCGGGCCCGAAGGGGGAATCCTTGGTCGACCCAAAGTCGATGAGGATGTCGCGCGTGTCGTCCTCGCCGTAGAAGAACGTGAGCAGGAAGCAGTCTCCGAAGCCGACGTTGTACGACCGGATGCGGGCTCGTGTCGGCTTGGCGGCCATCACCAGACCTCAGCCCTCGGCTCGAGCGCCTCGCCCGCGCGCAGGCGGTGGATCGTGGCGAGGCGGGCGGCGAAGGAGGCTCCCTCGTCGAAGTACCCCTGCTCCCAGAGGGACTGGAGCCGTGCCTGCGCCTTGTCTACGTCGCTCTTATTGGCCGGGTCGGGCAGGCGGTTGTGCACCTCGTACTTCAGCCGCCCGTAGTCGTCGAGGATCAGTGTGCTCCCGCCCTCGAGCGGGATCTCCGTGCTGTCCGGCATTCCCTCAGGCTTCACGAGACCGTACGGACCAAGCTCCGCGGCGCGAATCTTCACGTACTGGAGGCACTCGGCCACCGTCTCGTGAAGCGGAAGGCCGTCGTCGGGCGAGGTCCGGACGCACGGACGGAGGCTCGCGATCCGCGTGTATGCGCTCGGGACAAGGCTCAGCTTCTCAAGGTTCGCCCACACCAGCCTGAACATCTCGACGGGGTCGGTCTGGAGGCTGCCAAAGTGGACGCCCTCGCTCGCGAGCTGAAAGTCCGACCCCTCCCAGAGGCCGTCGGCGCTTCCGGAGGCGGGCTCGATCCCGTACTTCGCGAACCAGTCCAGTAGCCCCTGGCGGAGCCCGTACTTCATGTCGTCGGCGCGAATCTCGCTGTCGGCGGTGATCATCGCGCTCAGGAAATCGCCGAACTCGAGGTGCACGGGCGGCGTGTAGTCGAGCCCACGGATGGCCATGGTGAGCAGGGTCCGGGCGACATCCGCGCCCTCCTCCACGACGCGGCGCACCTCGATGAAGTCGGTCCTCGCCGCGTCGGGCGCATCGAGGCGGCGGGCCCAGGCGTCCACAAAGGCCCGCATCGTCGCGGCGACCAGGATCTCTCCGCGGCGGTGTGGCTCGAGGTACTCGTCGCGCTCCATCAGCTTGGGGTCGGGATCGAGGTCCACCGACCGCCGAAGGGCGTTCACGCGGGCGGCCCCCGACTCTCCGTCCATGTCGTCCGCGAGCCCGAGCAGCGCCGACTCCTTCAGCCGCTCCGTCGTGACCGCGCTGCGCGGGATCACTCCGTCCTGTTCTGGGATGTGAGGATCGCGGCTGATCAGCTTGCTCAGGACGTCACTGAGCGAGAAGACCGACAGCAGTGCCACGACATCGGCGAACGCCTCGTGGAAGGCAGCCTGATCCGGCGAAGAGGGCTTCATGAACCCGCTGCGCAGACCATCGAGCAGGGCATGGGTCGTCTCGTGGACGACTATGTCGTGCGAGAGACACATGAAGACCGGCTCGCCGCCTCGCTGGTAGTAACCGAGTACGACGCTCTGCGCCTCGCGCGAGTAGAAGGAGTTCATCTCTTCGAACGCGTGCGGGAGGAGCTTCAGCTGGTGGGCGGGGAAGCCCCAGGACACACGGCGCCCGAGCGCATACTCGAAGCGGTTGAGCGTGCGCATCGCGAGCGCGTAGACGTTCCGTGCGTGGAACGCCGGATCGCCGAGGATCTCCTTGTCGTCCGCCGGGTCGGGCACGTCGCCGTCCTCGACCTCTGCGGGCTTGTACATCGTGTGCGTGGTCGCGTCGTAGTCGATGACCTGGACGCGATGGCCCCCGGGGCCGGCGGCCAAGCTCTCCCACGGAACGGAGACAGAAGCCGTGAGAATCGTTCCGTCCTCACGCCGCACCGAGGGGTCCTGCGCGAGGACCGGCATACGACGCGTGCGCTGATCAGGCATCCGCGGCTAGTCGTCGTCGAACCGCGTCGATCGGTGCACGACGGGGCCGCCCTGAGGGGTCCAGCTGATCTCCCCCCGCTGGAAGCCGCTGGCGCGGCCCCCGGGGATGTCGTGTTCGTCGGTGACGGGGTAACCAAGATCGCGTTCCCAGCCCATGTCAGCCCACTTCCCGAGGATCGCACCGTGGACCTCGTGCGCGCCCGTATCCGGGGTCCAGTAGATCGAAGCGTGCTCGAAGTGGTTGAAGCGCCCAATCCCATCGGGACAACCGGTCTCGTCCGTTTTCGG
>Ga0070668_100000217_pt1 | contig 37098 bp, 26 predicted proteins | sample KBSS43metaG_FD_64661 | JGI IMG/M metagenome (GOLD analysis project Ga0070668, IMG submission 64661) | Switchgrass rhizosphere microbial communities from Kellogg Biological Station, Michigan, USA - KBS S4-3 metaG | ecosystem: Host-associated > Plants > Roots > Rhizosphere > Soil ...
ATCGTGCCGACCTTCGCGCTGGGCTGCGCCGAGCGGTTCCCACCCGCCGACGAGGGGTACGGGCCCAGGCCGGTGCCGGTCGTGCCGGGCGCACCGGAATTCGCCGCCCATCTCGCCGAGTCGCTCATCCTCGACGAGTTCGACCTCACCCTCATGAACGAGCTCGAGGTCGACCACGGGCTGACCGTGCCGCTGTCGCTGGTCTACGGCCAGCCACCGGCCTGGCCGACCCGGGTGATCCCGCTCGCGGTCAACGTCGTGCAGTATCCGCCGCCGACCGGGGCCCGCTGTTTCCACCTCGGCCGGGCGATCCGCCGCGCCGTGCACAGCTTCCCGGCCGACCTCCGGGTGCAGGTATGGGGGACCGGCGGCATGAGCCACCAGTTGCAGGGCGAACGGGCCGGGCTCATCAACAGTGACTTCGACGCGGCGTTTCTCGACCGGATCGTGTCGGACCCGGCCGGCCTCGCCAAGCTGTCCCACCTCGAGTACGTCCGTGAGGCGGGCACCGAGGGCATCGAGTTGGTGATGTGGCTCATCATGCGTGGCGCGCTCGGCGACCAGGCGCGCGAGCTGCACCGCTTCTATCATGTGCCGGCGAGCAACACCGCCGTCGGGCACCTGGTCCTCGAGCCACTCTGAGGGGCGGCCGGCGCGCGTCTGGCGGAGAAGGTGCCCCGACGGGCTAGATTCACGATCCTATGGCGCGAACTACGGCGGGCTACGCCGCCTGGCCCGACCCGGTGCCACCCCGACACCCTGAGGAGCCCGCCATGACCACCGCACTCGACGCCGGCCGCGTCGACGCCTGGAACTGGCCGGCGAACCGGTGCGGGCGCTGAACAACATCACCCGCGGCTTCGCCCGCCTCCCGGTACGCGCCTTTTAAGGTCGGCGGGCCGGCTGCCATCCCTCGCGGGGACGGCGTCGGGATGAGTTCGTCAGCACCTGGCCGGCCCGGTCACCCTCGACCTCACCCTGACCACTACCGGACCCTCCGCTCAGACACACACCGCCTCGAGGATCGACATATCTGATGCCGTCGCAACGACCCGCTCGAGCCGGAAACCGCAGTTCTGCAACAGCGACTCGTGTTCGCCGCGGGTGCGTTGCCTTCCCCCGGTGTGGATGAGCATCATGATGTCCATGGCTTTGGACCAGTCGGGCCCCGGGCCGTCGGGGATGACGCTCTCCACCACCAACAGCCGCGCGTGCGGCGGAGCGGCCTTCCGTACGGCGGCCAGGATCGCCGTGGCCCGCTCGACGTCCCAGTCGTGGATCACGTCCATGAGCAGGTAGGTGTCGCACACCGGCAACGGGTCCTCGAAGAAGTCGCCGGCGTGCAGCGTGAGCCGGTCGGAGGCGATCTCCGCGGCCCGCTCGATCACCGGGGGCAGGTCGAAAAGGATGCCCGTGGTTCGCTCGGCCGCGTCCACCACCGCCCGCACCAGGTGTCCTCGGCCGCCGCCGATGTCGGCGATCGTTCCGCAGTCCGAGAAGTCGTAGGCGGCCAGGACACTCGCGACCTGGATACGCGCCTTTGAGACCATCGCGGCGTCGAAGACCCGGCCCGCCTCGGGATCGCTCTGAAGGATGGCGAAGAACCCGTCCGGATTCACCTTGTTCGCGGCCGGGAGTCCAGTCTGGAGCGAGTAGTCGAAGTAACCCAGTTGCTTCGCGGTACGTTCGGTCCCGAATGTTGCCGCGAAGTCACGCCAGGACTGGGGATGGTCGGAACGGAGCATCCGCGACGCGCCGGTGTGGGTGAAGCGGTCGTCGCCGGCGGCGAAGACGCCATGGGCAGCGAGGAGGCGAAGCACCCGACCGAGGGCCTCGGGATTCGCCCCGGTGACCTCGGCCAGCTCCTCGGCCGTACGCGGCGTGTCGTCGAGCGCGTCGGCGACGCCGAACCTGGCCACGGAGGCCAGGCAGTGCCCGACAAAGAGGCCCCCGAGAGCCCCGGTCAGTGTGTCGAAGGGCCCCGTCAGCCGATCGATCGCGGCCTGGTGATCATCAATGGCGGGCATGAAACGCCTCCGATTCGTCCCCGGCTGCACGCGGACGGCGCAATCGTCGTCGCCATCATTGTGCGAGCCGAAAGGCGTCGTCGACAGAGGGACAACCCTGACCGGCCGGCTCTGGTCAGCGGCGCCGTCGCCGGCTCCGGCTTCGGCGGAACGCGTCGGCGACGGAACCGTCGGTGAGTGACAGCTGGGTGTGGATCTGGTCAGCGGTGTCCGGGTCGAGGTCGTCGAGGAGCGTGCCGGCCTGGCGCCACTGCTCGCGGGCGGCCGCGGGGTCGCCGGCGAGGTGGTGGCAGGCGCCGAGGTGGGCCAGCAGGCTCGCCTCGGCGTACCGGTCGCCGAGCTCCCGGAACAGGTCGAGGGACTGCCGGTAGTGGTCGGCGGCGCGGCCGGGGTCGCCCGACCGCAGCCGGGTGTCGGCGAGGCAGGACAACGTGTGGGCCTCGTGGCCACGGTTGCCGAGCTTCTGGTGCAGGACGAGGGCCCGCTCCAACAGGTCGACGGCCCGGTCGTGGTCGCCCAGCCGGCCCTGGTGCCAGCCGCAGTTGGTGAGCGCGATGGCTCGGCCGACGTCGTCGCCGAGCCGCTCGAACAGGTCGTGGGCGCGCCGGGCGGCGGCGAGCGCATCGGCCTCCCGGCCCTGGATGGCGTAGACGAGGTCGCGGTGATAGTGCGTCCAGGCCTGACCGGCCGGCTCGTCCCGGGATCGGCACAGGGCCGTGTCGAGGTTGCGGTGGGCGTCGTCGAAGCGGCCCAGGTCGGCCAGCGTGACGGCCAGGTTCCGGTACGCGCGGGCCTCCTCCAGCGGATCGCCCAGCCGGCGCGCGGCGGCCACGGCGGCCTGCTGGGTGCCCGGCCGGTCGTGCCAGCGACCCAGCCGGTGCAGGATGTCGAACAACGCCCGCGCCAGGTGGCAGGCGTGCCGGTCGAGGCCGAGGTCGGCGGCGAGAGCCAGGGCGGCGTGCAGGGCGGGACGCTCGGCCGCGAACCAGGCCAGCGCATCGTCGGGTCCGGTGAAGGCGGTGACGTGGACGCCCGCAGCGGGCGGGTCGGGGACGGCCGCGTCGATGTGCCCGTGCAGGAGCACCGTGGCGGCGTACGCGGTCTGGGCGTAGTGGTCCACGATGCGGCGCCGCGCGGCTGTCCGGTCCGCGTCGTGCGTCTCGCACAGCTCGGCGGCGTAGGAGCGCAGCAGGTCGTGGCACGTGTAACGGCCGGGGGCCACCTCGGTGAGCAGGGTGGCGCGGGTCAGCTCGGCCAGCGGTGCCCGTACCTGCGACTCGGGGACGCCGGCCAGGCTCGCGGCCGCGGCAACTGTGCTCCCGGAGCCGGGATGCAGGCCGGCGACCAGCCGGAACACGCGCGCCGCCGGGTCATCGAGCGTCCGGTAGGACCACGAGAAGATCGCCCGCACATCGACGGCGCGGTCCAGCGCGCCGAGGGCGTCGCGCAACTCGTCGGCGAGCGTGCCGAGCGGATGGGTGGCACGGATCGCGGCGCGGGCCGCGACGATCGCCAATGCCAGCGGCAGCCCGGCGCAGCGGCGGACAATCTCGTCGGTGGCGGCGGGCTCGGCGGCGATCCGATCCGGGCCGAGCCGGTTCACCAGCAACCGCCTCGCCACCTCCGGCGGGAGCAGGTCGAGGGCGAGCGGACGCGCCGCGTAGGCCATGACCAGGCCGGCGAGGTGGTCCCGGCTGGTCACCACCACCAGGCAACCGGGCGCCGCGGGCAGCAGCGGGGCGACCTGATCGGCGTCGCGGGCGTTGTCCAGCAGCACCAGCATCCGCCGCCCGGCCAGCAGGCTGCGGTAGAGCCCGGCCTGAGCAGCCGCGCCGGCCGGGATCCGGTGCGGCGGTACCTGCAGCGCGACGAGAAACTCGACGATCGCCGCTTCCGGGGCCACCGCCTCGCCCGACGGGTCGTATCCCCGCAGCCCGGCATAGAGCTGACCGTCCGGAAACCGGTCGGCGACCCGGTGCGCCCAGTGCACGGCGAGGGTGGTCTTCCCGACACCGGCCGTACCGGCGATCACCGCGACCCGCGGGGACCCCGACGTCCTGCCGTCCGGCGCGCCGAGCAACGCGTCCAGTGCCGCCAGCTCCGCATCCCGCCCGGCGAAGCCCTCGACGGCGGCCGGCAGCTGCCTGGGCATCGTACGCCCGCCCGGCACGGTCCGCGCGCCGTGCGCCAACAGGTCGGCGTGCACCTGCCGGAGCTCCGGACTCGGGTCGGCACCGAGTTCGTCGGCGAGCCGGCGGCGGATCGTCTCGTACAACTCCAACGCCTCGGCGGGCCGGCCGGCCGCCTCCAGGATCCGCAGCAGCCGCACCCACAGCGACTCCCGCAACGGATGCCGCCCGGCCAACTCGGCCGCCTCCGACGCGTCCGGGCGCGATCCGCTCGCCAGGTCCAGATCGACCCGCCGCTCGAACGCGGTCAGGTACCGCTCCAGCAGCGCCGGGGCCACGGACCGCTCCAGCCAGTCCGACCGGACCCCGTCGAACGGGGCGCCGCGCCACAGCGCCAGGGCGGCGGCCAGCCGGGACCCTTCCGTTGCCGGGTCCGGCGCCGCCGCGGCCTCGTCGAGCAGGCGGCCGAACCGCAGCGCATCCACCCGGTCCGGTTCCACGGCCAGCACGTAGCCACCCGGACGGGCCACGACCAGCTGCTCACCCGCGGTGCCGACGGCCCGGCGCAACCGCTTGATGTTGGTACGGACGTTGGCCCGCTGGTCACCACCGGGATCAGTGCCCCACACCGCGGCCGACAACCGCTCCAGCGGCACGGTCCGGCCCGCCGACATCGCCAGCACCGCCAGCACCGCGCGCAACCGCCCGGCCGGCAGCTCGACCTGCCGCCCGCCGACCGAAACCCGCAACGGACCCAGCAGGTCGACGGTCAGCACACGGATCGCCTCGCCATCACCGGTGCAGTTTCACCGAACTGACAGAACAATGTCACGCCCATCCGGCCAAACTAGCGATGCTCCGCTCGCAGCTCACCGAGGAGGCCAGGTGCCCATTTCCGTGCTCGACATGTCGGTGTCCCTTGACGGCTACATCGCCGACCCCGACGACTTCCTCGGCGGCGACGACGGGGAGCGGCTGCACAAGTGGGCTGATGTGGACGGGGAGCCGTCGGGACCGGTCAAGCAGTTCCGGGACGAGTGGAGCGCGGCCGGTGCGGTCCTCGCGGGACGGCGGACCGCCGAGCTGATGGATCACTGGGGCGGTAGTCATGCCGGCCTTCCGATCATCGTGCCCAGCCACCGCCCGCCCGGCCCGGCCGCCCGCTGGGGTTACCCCTTGGTGACGTACGTGACCGACGGGATCGAAAGCGCGATGGCGCAGGCGAAGGCCGCCGCCGGGGACCGGGACGTACAGGTGCGCGGTGCGTACACCGGGCAGCGGGCGATCGAGGCCGGAGTGCTGGACGAGGTGCAGATCCATCTGATCCCGGTGCTGCTCGGTCACGGCCGCCGGCTGTTCGACGTGTTGCCGTCGCTCGTCGAGCTGGAGATCGTCCGGGTGATCGACACACCGGAGGCAACCCACCTCCGCTACCGCATCCGACGCTGAGCGGCGCGGCCGTACCGAGGCGCGGTGGAAGGGTGGCCGGGCGGCGGCGTGCGCACGGACGGACGCGAGCCACTGATCGTGTAGGTGCCCGCGACCCGGTCAACATGCGTTTGTGATCTGCCGGGTCTATGTTGCCGCCTGGGCAAACCTTCACGACTACCGGGAGGCCAACGTGTCTCTGCAGTTCACTCGGCGCCTCGGCGTCACCGCGATCGCGGCGCTGTCGGTCGCGGCCCTCGGCGGGGCCGGCATCGGATACGCCGCGTCCACCGTCACCGCATCGCCCGCGATCAGCACCAGCACGCCGCACTCGGAGAAGGACGTCACCAACATCGACGTCCTGCGCCAGCAGCTGCGCAACTACTACGGCGACCCACTCGGCACCGGCCAGTTCGCCGCGGACAGCAACTATGCCAAGGAGGCGAGCCGCGTGGCCGCCGACGGCACCCGCTACCTCAGTCACCTGCGGCACAAGGGCAAAGCGACCAAGGCGATCCTGCTGGACGTCGACGACACCTCGCTGGCCACCTGGAACTACGAGATCGTCAGCAACTGGGCGTTCAACCCGACTACCAACGCGGCGTACGTGCTGGGCCAGCAGTTCCCGGCCGTGCCCGGCATGGTGCGGATGGCGACCACGGCTGAGCGCGAAGGTTACGCGATCTTCTACCTGACCGGCCGGGGAACCGCCCAGGAGGCGGCCACTCTGGGCAACCTCACCGCGGACGGGATCGGAGTGGATGCCGGCTTCCCGAAGCCGACCGCCCTGGGCAACGGCGAGGACGGCCTGTTCACCAAGCCGGATGTGACCGCCTACCCGGACTACCTCAAGACCGCGTGCGCCAACGACCCGGGCGGCAAATGCACCACGATTCACTACAAGTCAGCGACTCGCGCGCACATCGAGTCACTGGGGTACGACATCGTCGCGAACTTCGGCGACCAGTACAGCGACCTCAAGGGCGGACACGCCGACCGCACCTTCAAACTGCCCAACCCGAACTACTTCCTGCCCTGACGAACGAGACCGGGCGTCAACTCGGGCGCCCGGTCTCCGAGCACCGTGAAACACCGCGTCGGGCTGGTGCCTGAACGACCACTCGAGACGGGCCGGTCATCCATTTCTCGACGAGACGCCGCAGTCAGCGTTGCCGGGGCTGGTCAGGACACGGACACGGCGACGTCGTCGAACCACACGGTGCCGGTGTTGGCGCCTGACTTCAGGTGTACCTGCACGCTGGCGGCGCCGGCCGGGGCGGTCTGGTCGACGGTCAGTCGGGTCCACCCGGTGGTGCCGGGCGGCAGCCACGCCGACGAGGCGCCGCCGAGCCAGCGGTCGTTCGCGTCGAACCAGCTCAGGGAGAGCTGGGTGGTGCCGGTGGCGGCGCTGCCGCGCGCCCACACCTCGGCGTGCCACGGTTGTCCGGGCTGGACTGGCGTGATCGGCGCGACCCGGTAGGACGGTGATCCGGCGGCGGACTTGCCGGTGTTGGCCAGGGCGACCGACCACTTCCCGCTCCGGGCGACCGCCTGCGTTCTGGCGGGCACGCCCAGGCTGGGCAGATATGCCGTCCACGGGGATTGGCCGGCGGCCTTCTCGAAGCCGAAGTCCATCAGGTCGGCCGGGTACGGTGTGCCGGTCCAGGCTGCCTTGACCACGGCCGCGGCCGGTTTCGCGGTGCCGTCCGTGCGGTGCAGACCGAACCAGTACTGTGCGGGGATCCGCGAGACGGCGGAGTCCGGCACCGCGCCCGCGGCGAAGTCGTTCAACGTCCACGGGGCCACCGAGCGTACGCCCGCCACGTCCGCTGCCTCGAAGACCCGGGCGAGGTAGGCGGCCTGCTCGCCCTCGCTGTATTGCAGGGTGTTCGTGCCGGTCTCGCCGATCACCAGCGGGGTGGGTGCGGCCGCCTGCTGGGCCTGCCGGATGGCGGACAGCGCCCGCTCGGAGTTGCCGTAGAAGTGGAAGTCGAAGTAGTCCAGCGGTGTCGCCGCCAGCGCGGTCTTGAGCTTCGCGATGCCCGTGGCGCCGTCTTCGGCGTTGACCGAGATGGTCACCGGGATGGCCGGTGCGGCGGCCCGGACGACGGGGATCAGTTGCTTGGCCCAGGTGATCGCGGCCGGGTCGTCCGGGTCGAGTTCGTTCTGCAGGCCGATCGCGGCGATCCGGGTGTCGTAGCGGTACGGGGAGAGGATCGCGGTCGCCCAGCTGCTGCTGCCGGCGGTGTCCGAGTAGCCGGTCCACCAGTCGAAGAGGGTGAGCTTTACCGACATGCCGCGGGCCGCGGCCAGCGAGACGAACTGGGCGAGCTTGGTGGTGTACTCCGGTTTGGGCGTGGGGTAGCCGAAGACCGAGGGGAAGACGATGGCGCGGACGCTGTCGGCGCCCAGTGCTTGCGCTTTGGCGAGGTCGGCGTCCGTCGTCTCGGCGTCGAAGGTGGTCCACATCCGGGTCCACGCGGCCGCGGACGGGTAGTAGTTGATCTGCTTGGCTGCCTGCACCGTGGCGAGCCGCCGGGCCAGCATCGGCGCGATCTCGGTGAGCGACGCGGTCGCCGCGATCGGCGTCGCCGTGGTGGCGCCCGTCGTTCCGGTGCCGGTGTACGACATGGCTCCGCTCGCCGGACCAGCGCCCAGCAGCAACGCCGTCAGCACGGACGGAATCAGTACCGTGCGGATCGTGGGGGAGAGGTGCATGCGGGAGCCCCTTTCAAAGGTTGCCGATCGCGGAGCGGTACTCCTGTCGGCACCGGGAAGGGTTGGACGAGCCGCGCTGATTGCTGGTCAGGTGCAAGTTCGTCGTCCTGCGGTTGACATCAGTCGAATGCGCAGCCCGAACCCTGCCGGAAGCATCGTGAATGACGCCACGGATCGGCGGCGCGATACCGCCGTGAGTCAACGGAAACGAAGACAGAGCCGCGCGTAAACCCCGGCGAAACAGCCGCGGGTGAGCATGGCGAAGGCGAGCGGCCTCGATCCGACCGCGCACCTCCGGACGCGAACCCCGGACGAAGGAGAGCACTGATGCAGTCGGTACCCCGCTTCCTGCAGGGCATCTACGGATTCGAGGGCAAAGGGCTGGACCAGCCGTTCCTGCTCGACGGCCGGCTCACGTACACGGTGCCGGACGGGACGGTTACGCAGCCGGTCTACTTCCGGGGCGGCAACGCCGCACACGAGCTGGTCTGCGTGATCCTGATGCGCGACGGCACCCCGATGCGATACTTCCCGATCGCCGCCAAGGGTGACGTCCACGTGCCGCTGCGTGTGGTCGAGGACCTGGAACCGGGCACGGCGATCGAGTTGCACGTGGCCGCGCCGGTCGGGACGGCCGGCGCCGTGGTGATCGACCTCGGCCTGGTCGAGGTCTGAGATGGCGGCGAAGCTGGTGGTGATCGGCAACGGGATGGCCGGCGCCCGTACGGTCGAGGAGATCCTGGACCGGGGCGGCGGGGACCTGTTCGACATCACGATGTTCGGCGCCGAGCCGTACGGCAACTACAACCGCATCCTGCTGTCCAATGTGCTCAGCGGCGTCGAGGACGAATCCCGGATCTTCCTCAACGACCTGGACTGGTACGCCGCGAACCGCATCACGCTGCACACCGGCGTCGGGGTGACCCGCATCGACCGGTTCGCCCGGACGGTGGTCGACGAGCTCGGCCGGAGAACCCCGTACGACAAGCTGATCATCGCGACCGGCAGCGACGCGTTCGTGCCGAACATCGCCGGCCTGCACCGGCCGGGCCGCGGATACCACCAGGGCGTCTTCACGTTCCGCACGATCGACGACACCCGCGGCATGATCCGGTACGCCCGGGAGCACCAGCGCGCCGTCGTGATCGGCGGCGGCCTGCTCGGCCTGGAGGCGGCCCGCGGCCTGCAGTCGCACCTGCCGCACGTCACGCTCGTCCACTCGGCCGGCCACCTGATGAACGCGCAGCTCGACCCGCAGGCCGGCGCGATCCTGCGCCGATCCGTCGAGGCGCTCGGCATCGAGGTCGTCACCGGCGCCCGTACCACCGAGATCGTCGGCAAGGACGCGGTCACCGGCGTGAAGCTGGCCGACGGCCGGACCATCCCGTGCGACGTCGTGGTGGTCGCGGCCGGTATCCGGGCGAACGCGGCACTGGCCGAACGCAGCGGTCTGGACGTGGGACGCGGCGTCGTCGTCGACGACCAGATGCGCTGCACCGACGAACCGGACATCTACGCGGTCGGCGAGTGCGCCCAGCACCGCGGCGAGACCTACGGGCTGGTCGCCCCGCTGTGGGAGCAGGCGCGAGTGCTGGCCGACCACATCACCGGCGCCAACCCGGACGCGGCCTATCACGGCTCACGCACCGCCACGAAGCTCAAGGTCGCCGGTGTGGATGTGGCCGCGATGGGCCTCAAGGAACCGGACCGGGACGACGACGAGACCGTGGTGTTCGCCGAGCGCCGCCGCGGCGTGTACCAGAGCGTGATCATCCGGGACGGGCGGCTGGTCGGTGCCACGCTGCTCGGCGACGTCAGCAAGGTCGGATACCTGATCCAGGCGTTCGACCGTGGCTCGCCGCTGCCGGAGGAGCGGATCCGGCTGCTGTTCGACCTCGGGGCGCCGTCCGCCGAGACCAGTGCGGCGGAGCTGGCCGACTCCGCGCAGGTCTGCAACTGCAACGGGGTGACCAAGCGGGCGATCGTCGATGCTGTCCAAGACGGCGTGCGTACGGTCGGTGGCGTCGCGGACGCCACCCGGGCCGGCCGGGGTTGCGGGTCGTGCAAGACGCTGGTCGCCCAGATCGTCGAGTGGGCGGCCGGCGGCGAGGTCGAGGAGGACGACTCCGCCGCGTGGTATGTGCCCGGCATCCCGATGGCGAAGCCCGAGTTGATGACCACGATTCGCAACATGGAGCTGAAGTCGGTGTCCGCCGTCTTCGCCGCGCTCGCCCCTGGCGGCGGCGAGGACGCCCGGTCGAAGATGGGCCTCGCGTCGCTGCTTCGGATGATGTGGGCCGACGAATACGTCGACGAGCGCGACGCCCGCTTCATCAACGACCGGGTGCACGCGAACATCCAGCGGGACGGCACGTTCTCCGTGGTCCCGCAGATGAAGGGCGGCGTGACCAGCCCGCACCAGCTGCGCCGGATCGCCGACGTGGCGGACAAATATCGCATTCCGATGGTCAAGCTCACCGGCGGCCAGCGGATCGACCTGCTCGGCGTACGCAAGGAAGACCTGCCCGCGGTGTGGGCGGACCTCGAGATGCCCAGCGGGTATGCGTACGGCAAGTCCTTCCGGACCGTGAAGACCTGCGTCGGCGCGGACTTCTGCCGGTTCGGCGTCGGCGACTCCACCTCGCTTGGCATCGCGATCGAGAGCCGGTTCCAGGGCCTGGAGAGCCCGGCCAAGCTCAAGCTCGCCGTGACCGGATGCCCGCGGAACTGCGCCGAGGCGTACGTGAAGGATCTCGGCGTCGTGGCCGTCGAGGGCGGCCGGTGGGAGATCTACGTGGGCGGGGCGGCCGGGGCCCACGTCCGCAAGGGCGACCTGCTGGCCACCGTGGACACGCCGGACGAGGTGCTCCGGCTGACCGGGCGGTTCCTGCAGTACTACCGCGAGAACGCGAACTGGCTGGAACGCACGTACGGGTTCGTGCCCCGGATCGGCATCGAGCGGCTGCGGGAGATTGTCGTCGAGGACGCGGACGGTATCGGTGCCGGGCTCGAGGAACGGATGCAGGCCTCGACCGCCGCCTACCGGGACCCGTGGCGGGAGGGGGCCGCACCGGCCACGCCCGGACAGTTCCATCCGTCGCTGCCGCTGATCCCGCTGCCCGGTGCGAGCCGTCGCGCTGGACCTCCCTGAGCCGTGCCCCGCGAGTTTGCACCGGCCGGCAGCGGTCATGGGGAGAAACATACCGCTGCGAAAGACGAAACATTGGTGCTGGACGCTACCTTCCACCTGGACTCATTCCAGCCGGCCGAGAGGTAGGACCGCGTGGAGATTCTGGTACTGACCGGCCTGCCCGGTGACGACTTGTCACGCCGTGTGCTGCCCGCAGTCGACCTGCTCGCGCATTCCTTGCGCGTCGCCGATCACGACGTGAGCTCCTTGGTGTCGGGTCCTGATCCTGATGTCGTCCTGGTGGACGCCCGGCACACGCTGGCCGAGGCTCGATCGACCTGCCGGATGCTGCGGAACACCGGCCTGCGGGTGCCGCTGTTGGCGGTGGTGGAGGAGGCCGGGCTGGTCGCGATCTCGGCGGACTGGGGACTCGACGACGTCATACTGGCAACCGCTGGACCGGCCGAAGTCGAAGCGCGGCTTCGGCTGGCGGTCGGCCGGCTGGCTGCCTTGCCGGGTGGCGCCTCCGGCGAGACCATCAACGTCGGCGAGCTTTCGATCGACCCGGAGACGTACGCCGCGAAACTCAAGGGCCGCTCGCTCGACCTCACGTACAAGGAGTTCGTGCTGTTGAAGTTCTTGGCGCAGCATCCTGGGCGGGTGTTCACCCGGGATCAACTGCTGCGTGAGGTTTGGGGCTACGACTACTTCGGCGGTCACCGCACGGTCGACGTACACATACGGCGGCTACGAGCGAAACTCGGCAGCGAATACGAGTCGGTGATCAGCACGGTGCGGCAGGTCGGGTACAAGGTTGTGCTTCCGTCTCGGGTTGCGGGGCAGGTAGCGGCTGAGGACTTGGCGACTCTTCTCGCATAGGTGTCCCGCGGGCCCCAGCCGCCCCGGCTGCGCGCCACTGCCACGCGCTGGGCACGCCCGAGGATCTAGCGAGCGCCGACCGCCTCGGTGGTTTCCGGTTTGTCCCGGCGCGGGCCGGCGCGGTGCCATGCGGGCCGGGACGGCGCGGCCGGAATCCGGGCCGGCCGCAGCGCCACCACCGCGTCGAGACCACCGCCGGGTGCGTCTTCCAGAGCGATGTGCGCCTCGCTCGCCTGCACCAGCCGGGCCACGATGGCCAGGCCGAGGCCCGAGCCTCCCTGGCTGGCGCCGGGCGCTCGCCAAAACCGGTTGAGCGCCTGCCGTCGCTGTTCGGGGCTCATCCCCGGGCCCTGGTCGAGGACGCGCAACACCACGTCGCCCACCACCGGCACCTGTCCGGGCCGCCCCCACCGATGCCGGTAGATGGTGATCGTGCCGCCGTACGGCGAGACGCGCACGGCGTTGGCGACCAGGTTGTCGAGGATCTGCTCGAGCGCGCCGGGCAAGGCGGTCACCATGCCGGCCGGGGCGCCGGCCACGGTGATCCGGACGCCCGCGTGGGCGGCGAGCGGGTCCCAGTGTGGGAGTCGGCCCGCGATGACGTCGTCGAGGTCGACGGGCACCGGGGTGACGCCGCTGTCCTCGAGCCGGGCCAGGGCGAGCAGCTGCTCGACCATGGCGGCGAGGCGGTCGATCTCGATGATCGCCGCGTCGAGGTTGGCGCGGCCGCCGGCCGCCAGGTCGGGTTCCAGGTTCTCCAGGCGCAGGCGCAGGGCGGTCAGCGGCGTGCGCAGCTGGTGCGAGGCGTCGGCGGCGAAGCCACGCTGCAGGTCGATGAGCAGTTGCAGGCGTCTGGCGGTGTGGTTGAAGGTGGCGGCGAGCCGGCGCAGCTCGGGCGGTCCCAGGTTGGTGGCGGCCTGGGTGTCGAGCACGCCCGCGGCGAGCCGGTCGGTGGCCCTCTCCAGTGCCCGGATGGACCGGGTCGTCCAGCGCGCCAGGGCAAAGCCGACCAGCGCGGCCAGGGCCAGGACGGCCAGCGCACCGAGGATCAGCGCCAGCACCACCCGCCCGACCACCGCGTTGACACCCTCCGCGGGCACCGTCATGTGCACCGCACCGAGCACGGTGCTGCCCGACGCGGCCGGCACGGCGATGCTGAAGGCGTCGCCGCCGACCACCACCGAGCGGACGGCGCTGGTGACCCGCCGGCCGTCGAGGGCGGTGCGCACGTCGTGCTGCTCCTCGCCGGTGAGCTGGCCGGCGGCCGACAGCGGGTGTGACGCCAGCAGCCCGCCACGGCTGTCGACGATCACCACCGGGCCGCCCGCGAGCTGGGCGTACTGGGCCGCCAGCGGTGCCAGGTCGGGCTCCCCGAGCCGGATCTGGGCCTCCACGAGGTCGGCGAGCACGGCCGCCTCCCGCTCGTACAGTCGTTGCGCGGACTGGCTCTCGTCGGAGGCGTAGGTGAACGCCAGCGGAATCTCCAGGCCGAGCAGGACCAGCAGCGTCAGCGACAGGAACGACAGGAGGATGCGCCTGGTCATCGCGGCTACCGATCCGCGCTGACCGGGGCGGCGTACCGGTCGGGCACCACCAGGCGGAAGCCGACGCCGCGGACCGTCCGCACCCAGGCCGGGTCGCCGAGCTTGCGCCGCAGCGCCGCGACGTGGAAGTCGAGGGTCTTGGTGGAGCCGTAGTAGTGCTCGTCCCAGACGGTCGTCATCAGCTCGTCCCGGGTGCGCACCGAGCCCGCGTCGACAGCAAGCGCCACGAGCAGGTCGAACTCCTTGAGCGACAGCGCGATCTCCATGCCGGCCAGGCGAACCCGGCGAGTGCGCCGGTCGACCACCAGCTCGCCGAGGCGGATCGGCGGGTCACCGGCGACCGCCGCCGGTGCGGCCGCCGCCGGTGCGGCCGCCGCCGGTGCGGCCGCCGCCGGCGCGGGATCGTCGGCGAGCCGAGTGCGCCGGGTCACGGCGCGGATACGGGCCACCAGCTCGCGTACGCCGAACGGTTTGGTCAGGTAGTCATCGGCACCGACTTCGAGCCCGACCACCCGGTCCACCTCGCTCCCACGGGCGGTCAGCATGATGATCGGTACCGCGGAGCGGGCCCGGATCCGCTGGCAGACGTCGATGCCGTCGGCATCCGGCAGGCCCAGGTCGAGCAGCACCATGTCGACGTCGAGCCGGCCGTCGACCGCCCGCCCCGTGCTCGCCCGGTCGACCGTGAACCCGTAGCGGCCGAGCCCGTCCAGCAGCGGCACGGCGATCGTGTCATCGTCCTCAACCAGCAGGATTCGCATGCCGGTCAACCACCCCACTCATCTCGGCCCCCGTCTCGCCTGTGCCGAATCACCGGTGCGATGACGTCGCCGGGGTCCGGCCCCCGACGTTCCCCCGCAACCCACCCAGCAGTACGTCCGCGCGGGCCGTGCGGTTGAGCCGGCGGGCGGAAACCTGGCTGAAACCTGTCGATCCGCTGTCCTGGTCCTGGCCGGATCCTGGCCGGCCGGCCGGGATAGTCGAGGCGCGTCGGCGGGCGGCTCCCGCCCGCCCACCGGAGCGAGAGGAGCTGACCGTGTTATCCGTAGCCCGGTACCCGACAACAGCCGCGACAGCATCCCTGCGACTGGCCGTTCACCACCCGGCGGCCGCTGCGGTGGCCGGGTCGTTGGCCCGGCAGTTCGGCGGCGGCGTCCGCGCCCGGGTGGTGCACCGCGCGCAGGACGTACGCGTCACCGACGACCTCGTCGTGGTGATCGGCGCCGCCGGAGCGTTCGTCCGGGCCGTGGCTCATTCGCTCGCCGCGCTGGCACCGCCCGTACTCGTGGTGGTTTCCCGGGCCGAGGCGGACCGCGTGCCGGCCGTCCGGGCGGGCGGCCAGCTGGTCGTGGACCGCGTCGACGGTCTAACCGCTGACCTGGTGTCATTCGCCGCCCTGGCGGCGGCACGGTGCTCCGTCGCCGCGCCCGTCGCGGCTCCCACGGAACCGTTGACGCCGCGGGAAGGCGAGATCATGTCCCTGCTGGCCGCCGGATACAGCACCCGGGAGATCGCGGGCACGTTGGCGATCCGCGGCAAGACCGTGCGGAACTATCTCAGCAACATCTACCGCAAACTGGGTGCCCGCGGGCAGGCCGAGGCGCTGGTGCGCTGGCTTTCCGCAGCCGGCTCGCAGGCCTGAACCGGCGAGTGGACCTGCCGGCCGCGGGGCGGGCAGGTCCACTACTGTCAACGTCAGCAGTTGTTGAGGCCGTTCAGGACGGCGGCGTACTCGTCGCGATCCATGTCGAGGTCGTACTTGACCTTCACCTCGACCCACCACGACAGGTACTGGCAGTGGATGCCGGCGTTCGGCGGCATCCAGGACGCGGGGTCCTGGTCGCCCTTCGCGCGATTCGAGGCCGGGGACACCGCGACAAGGTTGTCCACGACGTCGTTGGCGAACACCGCCCGGGCCTCGTCGGTCCACTCGTCGGCCCCGGACTTCCACGCCTCGTGCAGCGGCACGATGTGGTCGATGTCGAGGCCGCTGGAGTTGGTGACCGTCACGTTGTCGTACCCCGAGACCCAGGTGCCGGTGGTCGTCTCGCAGCCGTCGACCGTGCCCTGGGATCTGTCCCGGATCTTCGTCCACTTGTCGGCGGCGCAGTTCGGCCCGACCGTCCGGCCGTCGGGCGGGCCGACCACCCGCCAGTGCGGGAAGCGGGCCCGGCTGTAGCCGGCGGCGTCGAACTCGTCCTGCAGGTTGCCGGCGAGCCGCAGGTCACTCCATTGCTGCCGGGCCTCGGCCGCGGTAGGCGGGCTGGCCGGACCGTAAGCGAGCGCGTCGCGGAGAACGGCGAAGGTTCCCGCGGTGGTCGCCGCGATGACGATCAGGGTCAGCGCCAGGCGCCGCGTGACCCGGCGGCGCGACAGTGCGGTGTTGGACATCGTTCGGACCTCCAGTGGTCGAGAAGCTCAGGCGCCGAGCGCTGTCTGCAGGGCGTGCTTGTACGCCGTGTAGCCCTTGGCGTTGGGGTGGTACGAGTCGTCGGTGCTGGTCAGGTTGTTGATGGGTTCGGTGAGATACGGGTCCGGCCCGCAGATGCCGTGCCCGTCGAAGAACGGCTGTACGTCGATGAACTGGATCTTCCCGCCGACGTCGGCGACCGCGGCGTGGATGGCCTGGCTGAGCTCCACGGCCGCCTCGTTCATCTCCTTGCGCTTCTCCCGGCTGGGGTTGAAGACCTTCTCCACGACGGTGCAGGTGCCCTGCTCGTCGAAGAGCATCGGATAGCCGAGCACCTTCAGCCGGGCGTTCGGCGCCTGGGACAGGATGGTCCGGTAGGTGTCCTGCAGCTTCGTGGGCAGGTCGGCGCGCAGGATCCGCAGGGACTGTTCGATCTTTCCTTGGCAGTCGGGGAAGAGGACCAGCGGATTCGCGCACTCGGCCATCGCATCGGCGAACTTGATGTCGTTGCCGCCGATGGTGAGCGAGACCAGGCTGGTCTCCGGCCCGAGCGCCGCCCACTGGCGTTGCAGGACCTCGGTCGTGGTCGCCCCGCTGCACGCGGCGAAGGTGAACGACTTGATGAAGCCCTCCGCCTTGCCGAACTCGGTTGCGAGCTGGGCCGCGTACGACTTGGTCGAGCGCTTGCACGTGCCGATGTAGTCGACGTTGCTCGGCGGCTTGATGACGGTGAGCGTGTCCACCGGCGGGATCGTGGCCGAGTTGCTCAGGTACGGCGCGGCGCCGACGCCGGCGGAGTACGAATCGCCGAGGGCGACGTACGCCTCCCCGACGGTGGCCGCGCCGGCATAGAAGGGGATGACGAGCGCTGCGGCGGTCGCGGTGGCGGCGGTCACCGTGGCGGCGAGCCAGGCCGCCCAGCGCCTGCGCGGCCTCCGATGTCTCGCAGGGCCGGTTTCGGGCATGCTTGCTCCTCTCCGAAAGGTCAGCGATATCGATCGGCGAACGCCGGTCCAAAAGCTGTGGCCGAAGCCTGACGGAGCGGGCTGAATACCGGGAAGGGGCAAGTGTCCCAGGTCGGGAAATCGATTGCTAAACAAGGTTTTCGAAGCTGGATCGGGGACATCTGTCCCTGTAGAGCCCGATCGAATGCGCTTAGAGTCGGCCGGGACAATCGACCATCGGGTGCCGATAACAATGGACGACAATGGTCAGAAAATTCGGTCCAGCCAGGTGTACGACCTGGCCGTCGGGCGGTGCTGGATATAGGGGCACCTGGCCAAGTCCGACCTGCCGGTCCGGCTGCGGGTCACCGACCTGACCGGCTTCGGCCGGCCGGCGAGCCGTTCCCGCGGCCTCGCCCAGCTCGCTCTGACCTGTGTGTTGAGAAAACGTTGAGGTTTCCGTAGTGGTCGACCCTCTACGGTGGCCGCCGTGATCGACATCGAACGGTCCGGGAGCTCCGTCACGCCGTGGCCGTTGACGACCGGCCGTTCGCGGCGACGGAGCCGGTCGGCTTCGCTGAGCAAAGGATTCCACATGTTCTTGATGCCCGCCCGCCTGTTGGTGGGTCTTGGGGCTACCGTCGCCATGGCCGCGTTTGCCGGTGTGCCGGCTGCGCCGGTGGTCCCGGCTGCGGCAGCGCCGGCTGCGAAGCCGGCCTGTCCGGTGGATCGTCCGGATGAGGCTGCCGCGCTGGCGACGGCGCGGGCCTGTGGCGGCGAGGTGAAGATCGCCGGGCTGACCAATGAGTACGACGAGGGGTGGGCGCAGCCGAGCGGGCAGGTCCGCTGGCAGCACCACTACCGGCCGGTCCGCATCCAGCAGAACAAGACTTGGGTTCCGGTGGACACCACCCTGGTCGCCGACCCCGATGGCACGGTCCGGCCGAAGGCGGCCGCGGTGGATTTGACGTTCTCCGGTGGCGGGTCGGCTCCGATGGTGACCGTCGGCGAGGACGGTGGCACGCTGAGGCTCGGGTCGCCGCTCGGGTCGCTGCCGAAGCCGGTGTTGGACGGGGACACCGCGACCTATCCGGAAGTGCTTCCCGGGGTCGATCTGAAACTGCGCGCCGACGTGGAAGGTTACGCGCAGGTGCTGGTGGTCAAGGACCGGCAGGCGGCGCAGAACGCGAAGCTGGACACGCTGCGGTTCCCGGTCAGCCAGAGCGGGCTGACCCTGTCGGCGGACAAGGCGGGGAACCTGACGGCGGCCGGCAAGGACGGCAAGGCCCGGTTCGTCGGTAACGCGCCGTTGATGTGGGACGCGCCGGTGCAGGACACCGCCGACGGCACCCCGCGGGCGGGTGGCCGGACCAAGGTGATGCCCGCCAAGCTTGCTGGGGGAAAGCTGTCGGTGACGCCGGTGCAGGCGATGCTCGACGACCCGGCCACCGTGTACCCGGTGTATCTGGACCCGGGGATGCAGACGGCCCGGAATTTTTGGACGATGATCGACTCGGGGAACCCGACCACGTCGTACTACAACAGTAGCCAGAACGCGCGGGTCGGCACGAACAACGGTGGGACGAACAAGTACCGGTCGTTCTTCAACATGAGCTTGACGACCGGCTCGGCTATTGCGCCGCTCGCGGGTAAGCGCATCTTGTCGTCGACCTTGAAGCTGACTGAGACTGGTTCGGCGTCGTGTACGGCCCGGCAGGTGGATCTGTGGTCGACCGACCTGGCGTCGGCGGCGACGTGGAACAGGCAGCCGACATACATCAGCCTGCAGTCGTCGAAGACGGTGGCGAAGGGCTTCTCGTCGGCGTGTCCTGCCGGGACGGTGGAGTTCGACGTGACGCAGGCGACGCAGACCGGGGCGCATACCCGCGGGGTCTTCCTGAACTTCGGGTTGCGGTCGCCAGACGAGACGGACAGTTCGTATTACAAGGAGTTCGACAACAACCCGAACCTGTCGATCACCTACCAGTCGTACCCGACGGTCACGGTCACCAACGTGGGCACCTACCCTGAGATGCCGTGCGTGACCGGGGCGGGTCGGCCGTACATCAACAAAGCGACGCCAACTTTGTGGGTGCGGGTCGCCGACCCGGCAGGCGCGAAGGTGCGCGCGGAGATCGAATGGTCCGCAGTGGGCGGTTCGAGGATCGGTAGTGCGCTGACCCCGGAACGCGATACCGGCTTGATGCTCTCCGCGACGGTGCCCGCGGGGGCGCTCGCCGACGGGAGTTATTCGTGGCGGGCCCGCGGGCAAAACTCCACCACGTGGGGGCCGTGGCGCAGCCCGTGCGAGTTCACCGTGGACACCACGGCCCCGTCGGCGCCACCGACGGTCACCTCGACCACCTACCCGAGCGGCCAGTGGGCCGGCGGCGCGGCCACGGCCGGCACGTTCACGTTCGACCCGGCCGGGGTATCGGATGCCGCCGCCTATGAGTACGGCTTGGACACCAACCCGCCGACCCAGACGGTCGCCGCCTCGGCGATCGGGGGGCCGGGAACTGTCTCGATCACGCCCGGTACGGACGGCCCGCACAGCCTTTACGTGCGCACCCGGGACGGGTCCGGGAAGGTGTCGCCCACCACGCGCTACGACTTCAATGTCGGCACCGGAACGGTCACCGATGGCCTGGTGCTGCGATACCAGCTGAACGAGACCTCCGGGTCGGTGGCCACCGACTCCTCGGGCAACGGCAAGAACGGCACCGTCGTCGGCACCCCGGACTGGGGCGGCGACCAAGGCCTGAGGTTCAACGGGTCGAACACCTACATCAAGGTTCCCGACAACATCATGTCCGGGCTGAACTCGATCTCGGTCTCGTTCGACGTGAACATCAACTCCGACCAGCAGAAGCCGTACTATTTCTACGGGTTCGGGAACACCAGCACGTCGACCGGGGCCGGCGACGGCTACCTGTTCACCACCGGCACGAGCTTCGTGGCCGGGATCGCGAGCGGGATCTGGGGCACGGAGCAGCAGACGCGGAGCGCCACCTCGGAGGTGCTGGCACGCGGGATCTGGAAGCACGTGACGTACACCCAGACCGGCAACACCGGCACGTTGTACGAGGACGGCGTCGCCATCGCGACCAACTCCTGGATCACCACCACGCCGGGTTCGATCGGCGGCGGGACGACCACGGCGAACCACGTCGGCAAGTCGCCTTACCTGAGCGACTTCCTGTTCAAGGGTTCGATCAGGGACTTCCGGGTCTACAACCGGGCGCTGAGCACGACCGAGGTGACCACCCTGGCCGACCCCGTGGTCACCGCGGGCCTGGCGGCCGACGCGCAGGCCATCGACCTGGGAGACGTCTCGGCCCTCACCGCGAACCTGACCTTGCCGTCGACCGGCGCCAACGGGTCGGCCATCACCTGGGCGACGAGCAACCCGGCGGTGATCACCGCGGCCGGTGTCGTCACCCGCCCGCAGCCGCGGGAGCCCGACGCGACCGCGACCCTGACCGCCACCCTCACCCGCGGTGGGGTGAGCACGACCAGGGCCTTCCCGGTCACGGTCAAGCCGGCCCTCACCGACTAGGAAGCCCCCGCGGCGGGCCGCCGCCCCACCGGCAGCCCGCTCGACCCGTCGGTAGCAGCCGGCCCACTCGGCCGGCTGCTGCTGATTGCGCCTGAGCTGACGGACACATATCGGGAAGAACGGAACGGACATGAAGATATACAGGCCGGGCACCGCGGCCGTAGCGATAGTGACAATGCTGGCCATGGCCCTCGCCGGCTGCCAGAACACCGACGCCGAGGCGCCGGCGTCAACAGCCGACAAGGCGGCCGCCGCGTCGGAGTCACCGGAGCCGACAGCCGACAAGGCGGCCGCCGGGTCGGAGTCGCCGGAGCCGACGGCCGCCTTCGAGGGAACCGCGGGACTCCCGCCGGCTGACATCGTGCAAGCCGGGCGGACGGCCCTGCGCCAGGCGAAGTCCTTCGAGGCGGAAGGGACGCTGGTGGGCAAGCACACCACCCTCGCCAAGGACAAGTCCGAGGAGGTCGAGGTCAAGTGCGTCGGCAAGGACTACTACGAGTCGTTCACCTTCAAGGGCTCGAAGGTGGAGGTGCTGTTGGTGGGCGGCCACGTCTACACACGGGCGGAGTTGAATTTCTATGAGGCGATCGAATCGGCGGCCACCGGCGACAGGAGGGTATGGATCCACCTGGGTCCCCCGGAGAAGGCTTTTACGGGTGTCTTCCGCCGCTTCGACGTTGATGGCCTGATCAAATTCACCGGCACGCTCAGCGTGGACACCTCGGACATCGGCGCCGACAGTCACATGGTCGGCGTGACCGACCGCTTCGGTGCTGAGCTCTACGTGGCGGCGTTCGGCACCCCGTACCCGATGGTGGTGCAGGCAGCCGACAAATCGGCGTTGTTGCTCAGCACGTTCGACCAACCCCGCACCCGCACCTACGTCAAGAAGCCGACGGAGCATATCAGCGACTTCTACGAATGGGAGACCAACCTGGACCACTGAGGTCCCCATGCAAGGGGGTCGGCCGGCCACCGACCATCCGATCGATCCGCCGGCTCGTGCCGCGCCCGGCCGGGAGAACAGGGTTACGGACAAGACCAATGGCCAGGGCGCCTGCCCGCAGAAAGCCGACAGCCGCCGTCGGTCATGATCAGGTAGGTTCTCGGTGTGCTGGCCAATGACCCGGGATCGCTTCGCCTTCGGCTGCTGGGCCCGATCGAGGCGGAGTTGGCCGGGCAACGGCAAGAGATCGGACCTCCCCGGATGCGCGGCGTGTTGGCCGTGCTCGCCGCCGAGGTGGGCCGGCCGGTGATGCTGGAGTCCCTGGTCGACCGCGTCTGGGGCGACGCGCCGCCGGCCAGGGCACAGCACGCCGTCTACGTGTACGTGTCGAGGCTGCGCACGCTGTTCGCCGAGCTCGGCGGTGAGCAGGTGGTAGGTCTCTCCCGCCGCTCCGGCGGGTACCTGCTCGACGCCGACCCGGACATCGTGGATGTGCACCGGTTCCGCCGGCTCGTCACCCACCCCCGGGGTGGCGGGCAGCCGGACCGGGCCCGCGCCGAGTCCCTGCACGACGCCCTGCGGCTGTGGCGGGGAACCCCGCTGACGCCCATGCCGGGCGAGTGGGCCACGGTGGTCCGGTACGCCTGGCAGCAGCAGCGGCTCGACGCGGCGGTCGAGTGGGCCGGCCTCGAACTACGGCTGGGCGATCCGGCATCGACCATCGAGACCCTGACCGATCTGCTGGCCGAGCATCCGCTGCACGAGCCGGCGGTGGCGGCGCTGATCCGGGCGTTGCACGCGGCCGGCCGCCCGGGCGAGGCCCTCGCCTGCTTCGACCGGCTCCGGACCGGGTTGACCGAGCAACTGGGTGTCGACCCCTCCACCGAGCTGCAGGATTTGCACCTGGCCGTGCTGCGTGGCGACCCGCCGCTGCCCGTCCCGGACCGGGTCGTCGCCGGGGGCACCGCCGCCCGGCCGGTGCCGGCGCAGCTGCCCGCGGACGTTCCGGGGTTCACCGGCCGCGGCCGGGCGCTCGCCGAGCTGACCGAGCGGACGGCCGCCGTCGGGACGGAGATGGTGATCGCGGCGATCGCCGGGATCCCCGGGGTGGGCAAGACCGCCTTCGCGGTGCACTTCGCCCATCAGGTCCGCGACCGCTTTCCCGATGGGCAGCTCTTCGTCAACCTGCGCGGATATGACGAGCAGCAGCTGACGGCTGCGGACGCCCTCGCGGCGTTTCTGCGCGCGCTGGGCGTGCCGGGGGCCGAGATACCGCCTGACCCGGAGGAGCGGGCGGCCCGCTACCGCACGCTGTTGGACGGCCGGCGGATGCTCGTGCTGCTCGACAACGCCTCCTCGGCCGAGCAGGTCGGTCCGCTGCTGCCTGGGAGCCCTTCCTGCCTGGTCCTGGTGACCAGCAGGGACAGCCTGCCCGGGCTGGTGGCCCGGCACGGCGCCCAGCGGATCGACATCGGCCTGCTCGCGGTCGACGAGTCGGTCCAGCTCCTGCGGCGGCTGGTCGGCTCGCGGGTGGACGCCGAACCGGGTGCGGCGGCCATGCTCGCCGAGCAGTGCGGCCACCTTCCCTTGGCGTTGCGGATCGCAGCCGAGCTCGCCGCGTTTCAACCGGAGCCGGACCTGATGGAGCTCATCGCCGAGCTCGGCGACCAGCAGCGACGGCTCGACCTGCTGGACGCCGGGGCGGACGCGCACACCGGGCTGCGCGCGGTGTTCGCCTCGTCGTACCGCCGCCTTCCGGCCGACGCCGCCGGCGCCTTCCGCCTGCTGGGCCTGCCCCCCGGCCGCCACGTGGACGCGTACGCCGCGGCCGCGCTGTTCGGCACCGACCTGCGGACCGCGCGCGACCTGCTGGCGCGGCTGGCGCGCGCCCACCTGGTGCAGCGGCTCGGGCCGAAACGGTACGCCATGCACGACCTGCTGCGGATGTACGCGGCGGAGGCCGCCACCCGCGAGGATCCGGCACCGGCCCGGCACGCGGCCCTGACCCGCCTGTTCGACCACTACCGGTACACCGCGGCAGCGGCCATGAACGAGATCACGCCCGGCGACCGGAACCGCCGACCCGCGGTCGCCGAGCCACCCACCCCGACGCCACTGTTTCCGGACCAGGCCTCGGCACAGGCATGGGCGGACACCGAGCGGGAGAACCTGCTCGGCACGGCGGCGCACGCGGCCACGCACGGCTGGCCGGCCCACACCGTCGAGCTCGCCGCGATCCTCTGGCGGTACCTCGACGTCGGCGGCCACTACGACGACGCACTCGTCCTGCACGACCATGCCGCGGGCGCCGCCCGCGGGCTGGGCGACCACACCGGCCAGGCGACGGCCGCCATCGGCATGGTCCACTTCCGGCGTGGCGACTACCCGACCGCGGCCGACCTCTTCCAGCGGGCACTCGACATGTACACCGCGGCCGGCGACCGGATCGAGCAGACCCACCTGCTGGTCAACCTCGGCAACATTCGCCACTATCAGGGCCGCTTCGACGAAGCGATGGCCTACTACCGGCAGGCACTCGACCGATGTGACCCCGCCGACCGGCTCGGCGTGTTCCGCGCGCTGAACAACCTCGGCAACACGCTGTGCGCACGCGGTGACCTTCTCGGCGCCCACGAGCACCAGCAGCAGGCGCTCACCATCGCCCGGGAGATAGGCGACCGGGACGCCGAAGCCCACGCCCTGGATGAGCTCGGCTACGTCGATTTCCTCCTCGGTGACCTCGAGGTTGCCGCCCGCCACTGCCGGCAGGCCCTGGACGCTTACCGCGAGGTCGGCAGCCCGCTCGGGATCGCCCACGCGATGAACAGCCTGGGCACGATCGGCCTGAGTCGCGGCGACCTGGTGGCGGCGGCCCGCGACTGCGCCGAGGCGTTGGCCGCCTTCCGCCGGCTGGGCGTCCAGTCCGGCCAGGCCGCCGCGCTCGGCGTGCTCGGCGCCGCGGCGGAACGGGACGGGGACCTCGAACTGGCCGCCGAGCACCACCGCGCGGCGCTGGACCTGTTCCGCCGTGCGGGTGACGAGGCCGGCGAGGCCGGCGTGCTCAACAACCTCGCCGGGTTGTCGCGCGCCGCCGGACGGCCGCGGGACGCGCTCACCACGTCGTCGGCCGCGCTGGTCCTGGCCGAGCGGATCGGCGACCGCTACGAACAGGCCCGCGCGTACGCCGGTCTCGCCCACGCCGTCGAGCATCCCGAGCGGGCCGACCGATACCGCAACCGAGCCGCGGAAATCTTCACCGACCTGGGCGTTTCCGAGGCCGAGCATCTCGACCCGCTCGACGCCCGGGCCCGTTGACGACCACCATCTCCGTGCTGACCCTGGTGCCACGCTGCTCAGCGCGTCCGCCCAAGACCCGACGATTGCCCCCAGGCGTCCGTCCTAGCGACACGACGAACATCGATCACTCTTCGCGGGACAGAGCCGGGTGTGGAGCCCAGATGTCGGTGATCTAGGGACCTACCGTCTCGCGTGAGATTTCTGTGTCTTCGACTTCTGGACCCCCGGGCGGCCGGGTGGAGCCGCTCGCGACCCCGCAGCTCGGGCCGTGCAGTCTTGAAGGCGCCCTTGCGGGCGTATCGTGCGGGTGGCGCTTCCCGGCTGTCATGGTGCTCGTGGGGAATCGTCGGGCGTTGCCGGACTTTTGTGGAGATGGTGGCGGCCGGTGATTGCGGCGATCACCGCTGCGGCGCCGGCGGCGGTGGCCGCCCACAGGGCGGCGTACGCGCCGAGGTGGTCGATCAAGGCTCCGCCCAGCGGTGTGCCGAGTGCGATGCCGGCGAAAATGGTGACCCCGAGCCAGGTGTAGGCCTCGGTCACCGCGCGGGCCGGCACCACCGTGGCGACCAGCGCATTACCAGTGATCAGGGTGGGCGCGTTCGCGGTGCCGGCGATCACCAACGCCACGGTGGTGGCGGCCAACGAGCCTGAGCAGGCGGCGACCAGCACCGTACCGACGGCCATCGCGGTGATGCCGGCCAGGAACCGGCGTACCGGCGCGGTGTGCCAGGTACGGCCGCCGTAGATGATGCCGGCGGCGAGGCTGCCGCCGGCCCAGACCGCCAGCATCGCCCCGGACACGCCGGGACGGCCGAGTTCGCTGGTCAGCGCGACCACGCCCACCTCGATGAAACCGAACAGCGCGCCGATGCCCAGGAACACGGCGATCAGCACCCATAGGCCGCGGTGGGCCGTGGCCCGCGATCGGTATCCGGTCGGCCCGGGTGAAGAGACGGCCGGTTCGGTGGCGCGTTGGGCCAAGAACGCGGTGCATCCCAGCGCGACCAGCCCGGCCGCGGTGAGCAGTCCTGCGGCCGGGCTGATGCCGGTGGCGGCGGCCACGACCAGCGCCGGGCCGATGACGAACACCGCCTCCTCGATCAACGACTCCACCGCCAGGGCGGTGTCCAACCGCCGGTCACCGGTCAACAGCGCGGTCCATCGGGCCCGGGTGAACGCGCCGATCTGCGGCAGTGACACCCCGATCAGCGCTCCCAACGCCACCAACACCAGGGGTCCGGCGTTCCCGCGGGTGGCGGCGACCAGGCCGCACAGGGCCGCGACGTTGACGGCGGCCTGTGGGGCCAGGACGCGGGACTGCCCGAAACGGTCGGCGAGCCGGCTGATCTGCGGTGCCAGTGCCTGCGACACCGATATCGCGCCCGCAACCGCGCCGGCCTCGGTGTAGGAACCACCCTGGCCGGTGATCATGACGACGGCGCCCAGGCCGGCCATCGCCTGCGGCAGCCGGGCCACCGCGCCGATCGAGCTGAACGCCGCCGCACCCGGCACCGACCACACCTGCCGGTACGGCGCCCACCACCGGCCCGACCCAGCGCCGGCCGTCACCGCCACCACCAGTTCCATCTCAAGGTCACCCGCCGGACGGTACGGCACCGCCGATCACTTACCGAGACAGATCAGGTTCCAAAGACGATCTTGCGAGAGTCAGCGGATGAGCCGGCCAGAGGGGCATGCACCTAGCCAACCACGTCGAGAAAGGCGGCACCGGCCCACGCCGGTGCCGCCACAAGCCTGTGGTCAGATCTGCTTGCTCAGGCGCCGACGGTGCACAGCTTGTCGATGTTCTTACCGTCCGCGTCGATCTTCTGCAGAATGTCGGCCGGGGGCTCGCCGGCCGGGTCCTCACCGGCCGCCGTCATGGCGTCGGCCAGCTGCGTGTAGTCGTCGGCCAGGGCCTTCATCGCCGCGCGCACGTCGTCGTGCTTGGCCTTCGCCGCGGCCGTGTTGAGGGCGTCGATCGTCTTCTTCAGCGTGTTCTCGTCGATGTTGCTGGCACCGGCGACGATCGCGGCCTTGCCGTCGACGCAGCCCGGATCGGCCACCTTCGAGTTGAGGTTCATGACGACGACCGTGGTGAGACCGGCGAGGGAGATCGCCGAGAAGATCAGGCCGGCGACCGCCAGACCGCGGCCCTTGCGGCGGCCGGCGCCCGTCTTGAAGACGGCGATCAGGCTCAGGATGAAGCCGATGGGCGCGAACAGGAAGGCAAAGATGAGTCCGGCGACGGCCAGACCGCTCGTACCCTGCTGAGTCGCCGGCTGCGCCTGGGCAGCCGGCTGGCGGGTGGGCTGGGGAACCTGCGAGTCGAGCGACATTCTGTGTATCCAATCCATGATCTTGAGCATTCAGCGACCGCGAACGTCCTCGCGTCTTGTACTCGCGAGAGCATTGCCGACCGGACTCAACGAAACCCTGTTGTTTTCTCGATGCGCAGGTCAGGCTGCGCGCGCTGAAGATCTGCGTACGGCCGTTGCGGCATCGATCGACGTCGCCCCGGAGAGCGGCCCCGTGGATGGCCGGCGCGCAGTCACTACGGCAGATCCGGGTGTCGGTGCAGCTCAACCGACCGGCATCCACAGGGGCTGCCGATGCACACCGGTGGCGGATCAGTCGCTGTCCTTACCGGCCTTGTCGGTACGGTGCTGCGTTTGGCCGATCAGGTGCTGCAGGACGACCCCCACCGCCAGGTGGTGCGGGTCGGCGAAACAGTACGCCGTCCTGCGCATCGATGCCGAAGGCGGCGCGGCGATGGACGCTACGGTGCGTAGTGGTTGTCTGACTAATTCAGGTTGAACACGGGTTCGCTGGGCTCGGCGGAGACCAGAGTCGAGGTCACGTAGGAACAAGTGCCTCCGCATTCGTTGTCGGTCCAGGTGACCGCGACGATGACGCGGTTCATCGAAACGTCGCCGACGCCCTTCGTGGTCCCGCAGGTGCTGCCGGTGCTCGGCAACCAGCATTGGCCGACATACCAGGATTGGTAGTAGGCGAGCCCGTCGACGGTCACGGTCCGCGCGACGGTGGGTAGAGCCGCGGAAGCCCCGGCGCCGGCGCCGGCGGCGGGGTCCCACGCGACGACGGAGTCGGCCAGGTAGGCAGCGACCGACGGGCCGGCGGACGCCCACTGGGTCTCCGAGCTGATCCGGTCCCGCCCGGTAATGAGCGCGGATCCCTTGACGCTGCGGCTCTGGCTGATCGCGTCGGCGGCGATCCGGGCGCTCACCTGGGTGCCCTGCTGCCTGCGGGCGACCTTGCCGGAGGCGACGAGAAACGCGGCGGTGGCAGTCATGACGATGCTGATGACGCCGACGGAGACGACGGTCTCCAGCAGGGTGAATCCGCTGTCCGAACGGCGGGTCGCGGAACGCCGGAGGACTTTCACCGCTCGGTGATGCTCATCATCGGGCTGGGACGCAGGACGTTGGGGTCAGCGTTCCATTTCTCCCGGGTGGAGCCGCCGCAGGTGACCGTCACGGTCACGCTGATCCGGCCCAGCTGCCAGCCCAGGGCCGTCGGGGCGGTGGAGTCCTCGACGGCCAGACAGTTGCCCGCGCCGTCGGTGACGGTGTAGCTGGTGGCGTAGACCCCGGTGTTTCCGTAGATTTTCCACGTCGTGGCCGTTGTCGGATCGGCCGGGCAGACCACCAGGACCGGGAAGGATCGCGGTGTGCTGGTCAGCCGGCTCTGCAGACAGCGCGGCGCTCCGGCCGGCCGGGTGACGAGCAGTCCGGACTCGCCGGCTGCCGTGGACGGCAGTGTCGTGTCGCACGGGCCGGTGGGGTGGGCGCACAGTTCCCATTTCTGGTTCCAGTCGAGGTGGCCGCCCGGGTCCTGCTTGCAGGGCCAGGCCCACATGAACCCATGGTTGACGTCGAAGCCGGGCACGTCCAGGCAGCGGCCGAACTGGTAGTAGTTGACCAGGTTGAGCACGCCGGCGCCGGCCATTCCGGCGCCGGCATCGGCGTCCGGGATCCAGTTCTGGTAGTTGGTCCCGATGAGGTCGCAGGCGTGGGTCCCGCCCCGCAGCAGAACCCGGGTGGGCTGCCCGGCGAACTCGGCGCGCAGGCAGTGTCCGTCGTTCGTGGTGCCGTTGCTGGTGCCCTCGAACGAGTTGGAGTGGTTGAAGCTCCATTTCTGGCGAGCCGGTGTGGGATCCACGCACGGTTCCAGGGTGGCCAGGACGTCGGGCACCGGGTGCGGTGTGGTCCCGGCCTCGACGCAGAGGCCGAGGGGCATGGCGTCGGTCATCGACGACGTCAGCTTGATGGCGAGTGTGTTGGTGTAGGCGAACTTCTGCTGCTGGCTACCGGCAGCACAGGCTCGCAGGAGCAGCTGGGCTCCGGCCGGCGGCTGGGCACTGCCCGCGTCGAAGCAGAAATCGGGACCGGAGTACGTGTGTACGAGGCCCCCGGGAATATTCTGGTTCGTCGTGCTCAGTACGTACCGAGCGGTCAGGGTCCGCTGTGCGGTGTTCTCGACGCCGGTGGAGGTCAGATCGACGTGGTCGGGTGTCTGCGTGGTGCCGGTGCCCGGCACGCACCCCACCGTGGCACCGCCAACCGTGCGGTAGGTGATGGTGACGGTGTAGCCGGCGGGGTTGCCCGCGCCGACCGGGCCGCTGAACGGCCCGCACGGCAGCTTGGTGCGGTCGCCGGGGATGGTGTCGTCGCCGGCGGCCTTGTTGTGCGCCAGGCCGACCGAGTCGACGGCTGCCCGGATGCGCCCGACGGCGACGTCGAGACCCGCCTGCGCGGCCTCCAGCACGCGCGGCCGCCGCGCGTCCTGCCGGACCACCAGGGCCTGGCTGACGACGGTTGACGAGATCAAGGAGGCCAGGAGCATCGCCACGGTGGTGAGCAGGATCGCGATCGGCATGGAGCCCACATCGCTGCGGCGACGGCGGTGAGCCGTCACGGCAGTGACCGTCCTGCCGTGCAGACGGTGTCGGTCGCCTTGCTCGGATCGCTGTTGAGGGCGCCGTAGGTCACCGAGGCGTCCCGGCGCAGGGCCGCGCCCGCTCCGCCCGCGGTGCTGGCCAGGCTGACCCTCAGGCGCTGTTGGTTGTTGGTGGCATCGGCCGGTAGCAGGGTGAACGGCTGGGCGGCGGACACCGCGGCGCTACCCGGCTGAACGGCGTCGGCCAGCGGTCTCCAGGCGGTCGGCGAGATCGGCTGAGTGCCGGGATCCCAGGTGCGATACTGCAACTGTCGGGTGGATCCGCTCAGGCGCAGTTCCCCGCAGATCGAGCGCGTGGCGGTGTCCGGCGGCGTGGCGTTCGGACTTGCCGGCTGAACCGACGCGTACTCGACGTACGCGTCGCCGCCGAGCACCGCGGGTTGGCTGAACGCCGAGGCGTAACGCAACTCCCGGTCGAGCCTGCGGTAGGCGACATCGATCTGCAGCTGCGCCGTGGCAGCCGCGTCAGTCCTTTCGAGCACTCGATACACCTGCACGAAGGCCGTCGTCGAAATTGTCACGGCGATGGTGGTCACGGCCATGGACATCACAACCTCGGCAAGCGTGAACCCGACGTCACCCTCCAACGGACGCGGCGATGACACGTCGTCCTCCTCGGCGTCCACGGCCAGGTCCTGCTCGCCTTATCGGCAGGATCCCACCGGACCTTAGGGATGCCAACTAGACGTCCTCGTGAAGGACCTAGGTTGACAGGCCCAAAGTGAAGGGCGCCGGCGGAGGCCGGCGCCCTTCGTTCAGGCGAGGTTGATGTAGTCGAGTTCGGCGTACCCGGTGCCGCCGGTGAAGTTCGGCGAGCCCTTGGCCAGGCGGATCATGTTCCATCCGGCCTTGAGCGTGACCGTGGTGTTGACCGTGGAGCCGAAGACGCCCCAGCCGGCGGTCGGCGGGTAGCTGATCGTCTGGAAGGCGCCGCCGTTGTATGCCAGTCCGTGTGTCGCCGTCGCGCCGGTGCCGTTGGCGTATCCGATGGTCATCGTGTAGTTCCGTGCGGACGGGACGTTGACGAGGAAGTCGACGAACGACTGGTTGCGGGAGTTGGCCGAGCCGTCGATCTGGCCGACGTATCCGCCGTTGGACGCCGAACCGGCGGAGAACCGGTTGGCGTTGACGACGGTGGCGTTCTCGGCCTCGTAACGCTGCTGCCACGCCGGCACGCCCGAGGTGGGGGCGACGAGCAGTTGGTACGAGTCCGCCGCGTCCATGCCGGTGACCGGCACGCTGATCGCCCCGCCGGAAACGGTGTGGGTGCCTGATGAGACGGCGATCGGCGCGGACTGGTTGGTGAACCGGCCGCTGGTGCCGCTGCGGACCACGGTGGCCTGCACCTGGGAGCCGAGCGGGTCGAGCCCGGTGACCCGGACCGTGTTGTTGCCGCTGTCGCCGCCGAACACCACGTTGACCATCTTGCGGGTGCTGTCGTAGGAGGCCACACCGTCCAGCCACGAGCCGGGTACGGTGCGTACGATGTTGCCGGACTGGTCGCCGTACCACTTGTAGGTCCAGTAGGACGAGGTGGGCAGGTTGTTGTTCAGCAGTCCGTCGAGGGTGCCGGCCTCGTACCAGTAGGCCCGATCGGCCGACCGGATCCCGTGCCGTTCGAAGACCGCCATGTAATGCACGGCGACACTGGGGATGTCCACCTGGGCGGGTGACGCGTACTCATTGATCGAGATCGGGCGCGGGGCGATGCCCAGCGACCGCTCGATGGCCCGGTAGTCGTCGACGTGTGCCTGGACCTGCAGGTATATGTCCTTGCCGAGTTCGTGCCAGACGATCACGTCGGGCAGGGTGCCGGTGTCGCGGGCATTGGTGAGGAAGCTGAGCACCCTGTCGTGGTTGTAGCTCGAGTAGCTGGGCCCGACGATCGGGGTGACCGGGTCGAGCGAGCGGACCAGGCGGTGGGTACGGGTCCAGCCGGCGTTGAAGCTCCCGGCCGCCGCGGTGTTCCACGTCCAGTCGGGTTCGTTCCACAGTTCGTAGCCGTCGACGTTGGTGGTGCCGGTGGCCGCCAGCCGGGTGTTGACCATGGTGCGGACCTTCGACTCCCAGTCGGCCCAGCTGACCCACTTGTACGGGAAGTCGGGGTAGATGTCCGGCAGTCGCCAGAACTGCTGAGCGCCGGCATTGGTGATCTTGCCAGCCGCCAGGTTGCCGTCGCAGCAGGGTGTGGTGGCGCCGTTGCCGAGCTGCTGGACGCCGGGCGGCGGCTGGGTCAGCTGGTTGAGTCGCAACGGATACATCTGTTCCAGCGGCGGCTTGGTGCCGGTGTCGACGGCGTAGAGGCCGCCGGACGCGACGTGCGTGACCGGGCGGACGACGGTGCCGACGTCGACGGTGAGGGTGTTGCCGGCGGCCAGCGCCGGGCTGGGGACGGCCAGCCCGGCGGCGACCAGCAGCAGGGCGAACGATGCTGCCCTTCGGTGGATCATGGGGGGTTCACCTCGATGGCTGTGAGGGGTAGGGGACAGGTGTTACTCCCCCTGTGCGGCCAGTGGGATCCAGACCCGCATGGGGCCGGGCTCCCGGTTGGCCCACAGGAAGTAAGGGATGGCGGTGACCGTCGCGGTCGTCGCCCGCTTCGTGGTGACGCGGCGGAGGTCCTGGTAGAGCGGTACGTCGTCAGCGGCCCGTACGACTGCTTTCGCCCCCAACGTGACGGGGGCGAGCCCGTTGCTGTGGAAGACGATCGCGGCTGGCGACTCCGGGTCGAGTTCGATGTCCTCGAAGAGACCGAGCCATGCGGGTACGTCGGCGTGTTCCAGGCAGTAGATGAGCGGGCCACGGGCCAGGGCGGCGGCGCCGCGGGTGGCGTCGACGCGCGGGTGGGCGGCGACCAGCCGGGCCGGCATGGCCAGGGCGACAACGACCTCGTCACCGATGTGCCAGATGCGGTTGAGCCGTAGGTAGCCGTTCTGGATCCGGGCAGGGGCCGGGGTGGAGGTGCCGTTGATGGTGAGCCAGACGTCGGCGCACCAGGCCGGAACCCGCAGCGAGAGGGTCCACGGGTCGGCCGGGGTGTCGGTGACGGTCACCGTGATCTGCCCGTCCCACGGGTAGCGGGTCTCGACGGTCAGCGACCGTGGGCCGGCTGCGAACGTGCCGGTGCCGTACAGGTGCAATTGGAGGCCGTTGTCGTCGGCGGTGGCGGCGTAGGTGTGCAGCGACGCCATCAGGCGGGCCAGGTTCGGCGGGCAGCAGGCGCACTCGTACCAGTCGAGCCGGTGGCCGGGCGCGTTCTCGCCGCCACCGTCGTGGCCGGTGCGCCGTTGCAGCGGGGTGGAGTAGAAGAACGCCTTGCCGTCGACGGCGGTGCTCGCGGCGATCGCGTTGTAGAGGACGCGTTCCATCTCGTCGGCGTACTTGACGTTGCCGGTGGCCAGCAGCAGACGGAAGCCGAGCTGGAAGCTGGCGATGGCGGCGCACGTCTCGGCGTAGGCGCGGTCCGGCGGCAGCTCGTACGCGTCGCCGTACGCCTCGTCGCGGTGCCGCGAGCCCTGCCCGCCGGTCAGGTAGGTGCGGCCGTTGATCGCCGAGTCCCAGAGCTTCTCGGTCTGTGCCAGCAGCGCGCTGTCGTGGGTCTCGACGGCCACGTCGACCGCACCCGCCAGCAGGTAGAGCTGCCGGACCACGTGGCCGGTGACCTCGTCGACGGTACGCAGCGGCTGGTGGTCCTGAAAGTAAGGTGCGCCGAACCGGCCTTCGCCGAGGACGCCGTGGCCGCGGTTGTCGAGGAACCGGGCGGCCAGGTCCAGGTACGGGCGGTGTCCGGTGACCCGGTACAGCTCGGCGAGCGCGGTCTCGATCTCCGGGTGTCCGTCGGTCTCGTTCGACTGCCCGTACCGTTGTACCAGGAGGTCGGCGAAGCGGCGGGCGACCGAGACGACCTGCTGGGCCACCGCATCGCCGGGTGTGGTGCGTGCCGCGGCGACCGCGGCCTGGATGAGGTGGCCGGCGGTGTACATCTCATGGCTGAGGTGAAGTTCGGTCCACTGCTTGGCCCGGCGTTCCGGGTCCTGGTAGTACGAGTTGAGATAGCCGTCCGGGTCCTGGGTCTTCTCCAGCAGGGCCGCGGTATCGGCGGCGAAATCGCGGGCGGTGCCGGACCAGAACGCCGCTTCGAGGGTCTTGTACACGTCGGTGTCGGCGAACCAGAAGCCGCGGAACTCGGTGTCCGCGTCTCCGGTGACGCGGCGCAGGTTGTCCAGGTTGCCTTCGGTGCTGAGCCGGGTGACGCAGTGCGGCAGCGTGGCTTCGGCGTTGCGGGCCTGCCATCCGCCGAGCAGCCCGTCCGGGGCCAACCGGACCGCGTCCGCGGGCAGCGGCCGGAGCACGCCCGCGGCGTCTGACGTGGGCACGACGGGGCCGTGCGAAACAAAGCTCATGATGTTCCTTCAGTCCTTGACGGCGCCGGCGGTCACACCGGCGGCCACGTAACGCTGGGCCAGGATGAGTAGCAGCGTCGCGGGGATGGACGCCACCACGGCGGTCGCCATGATCGCGTTCCACTGCTGGTTGTTGTTGCCGATGTACTGGTAGATGCCGAGGGTGATCGGCTGGGCGTCGCCGCCGCCGTCGAGCGTCGTGGCGAACACGAAGTCCGACCACGCCCACAGGAACGCGAACAGGCTGACCGTGACGATCGCGTTGCGTGACAACGGCAGGATCACCGAGAGAAACGTGCGCCACTTCGACGCTCCGTCGATGAGCGCCGCGTTGATCAGTTCGTCGGGGATGCCGGACATGAACGCCGTGAAGATCAGCACGCCGAACGGCACCGCGATGGTGGAGTCGGCCAGGATCAGCCCGGGGATCGTGTTGAGCACGCCGAGGCGCAGGTAGATGGCGTAGAAGCCCATCGCCATGATGATCCCGGGAATCATCTGGGCGATCAGCAGGACGAAGCTCAGCGTGCCGCCGCCCTTCGGCCGCAGCTTGGCCAGTGCGTATCCGGCCGGGGCGGAGATCGCCAGCGTCAGCAGGACGGTGCCGAGGCCGATGAACAGACTGGTGCCGAGGTATGGCATCTGCTGGTCGACGACGGCCCGGTAGCCCTCCAGGGTTCCGTCGAACGGGAACAGGTGCGGCGGGTCGGAGCGCATGTTCGTGTCCTTCGTGAAGGACACGTTGATCATCCAGTAGACCGGGAACAGCATGATCGCCGTGAAGATCAGCGCGAGTCCGCCCTTGGCGTGCTGTTTGGTCACGGGTTCAGCCTCTTCTGGAAGCGGATGTAGAGCAGGCCGAAGAACAGCGCCATCAGGATCAGCAGGTTGCCGACCGCGGCGCCCGGCCCGAACTGCGGCAGCAGGTTGCCGAAGCCGAGCCGGTACGACCAGGTGGCGAACGTGGTGGACGCGTCCGCCGGACCGCCCTTCGTCATGATCCAGATCAGGTCGAAGACCTTGAGCGTGTAGACCAGCCCGAGCAACAGGGTGATCGCCGAGACCGGCCGCAGCAGCGGGAACGTGACCTGCCAGAACCGCTGCCAGTTCGTCGCGCCGTCGATCGCGGCGGCCTCGTGGACCTCGGCCGGGATGGCCTGCAGCCCGCTGTAGAGCACGACCAGGTTGAACGGGATGCCGATCCAGATGTTCGCGATGATGACGCTGGTCAGCGCCCAGTCCGGTGACGTCAGCCAGTTGACGGGGTCGACGCCGACGAGTCCGAGAGCGTGGTTGACGATCCCGGAGTCACTGTTGAGCATCCACGACCACGTCGATGCGCTGACGATCAGCGGCAGCAGCCACGGCACCAGGAACAGGGCTCGCAACGTGGCCGACAGCTTGAAGTTCTGCGCGAAGAACACGGCCAGGGCGAGCCCGATCGCGAACTGGAACGCGATGCTGACGAACGTGAACGTCAGCGTGTGCAGCAGCGCCGGTCCGAACGCCCGATCGGCGAACACGTCGCGGTAGTTGTCCAGACCGGAGAACGGCGCGTCGCCCTGAACGAACGAGCGGACCGTGTAGTGCCGCAGGCTCAGGTCCAGGTTGCGGTAGAGCGGATAGGCGTAGAAGGCGAGCAGGTAGATCACGACCGGCGCCAGGAAGGCCCACGCCGCCCAGTTGCCCGGCTTCCGCCGTCGTGGGGACCGCGCCCCCGCGCCAGCCGGAGCGGACGCGGGAACGCGGGTCATCACCTCGTGGGCCATGGTCACTTGGTGGCTGCGGCGGCCGTGGTCTGCGCGGACTTGAGGGCGTCCGCCGGGGAGGCCGAGCCGCTGAGCGCGGCCTGGAACGCGGTCCACAACGGCTGCGAGATCTTCGGGTACTTGGTGCCGAGGTCGTCACTGGTGCGTCCCTTGGCGGCCTTGACCGCCTCGACCCAGACGGTCAGCTCCTTGTTCGCGGCGACCTGCTTCTGCTGCACCGTCCCGGTGGCGGCGATGTAGGACAGCGTCGTGTCCGTGGTGTACGCGTTGTCCGCGCTGGACAGGCAGGCGACCAGCTTCTCGGTGGTGGCGTAGCGGGCGGCGTCCTTCTGCACCGGCGCGGTGACGAACTCGCCGCCGGTCGGTGCGGGCGCGGTGCCGCCGGCCTGCGACGGGATCGGGATGATGCCGTACTCGAAGCCGGTCTTCTTGGCATTGGCCAGCTGCCACGTGCCGTTCTCGCTGAACGCGACGTTGCCGGCGGCGAACTCCTGCCAGCTGGTGGTCTGCGTGTTGTTGAGCACCGAGTTCGGCGCCAGGCCGTCCTTGAGCCATCCCTTCCACAGTTCGAGCGCGGCCACGCCCTGCGCCGAGTCGAGCTGGGTCAGGTTCGCGCCGGAGCCCCAGAACCAGGGCAGGAACTGGAACGAGCCCTCCTCGGTGCCGATGGCCGAGAAGGTGATGCCCTTCTTGCCGGACGCCTTGACCTTCTTCAGCGCGCCGGTCAGTGACGCCCAGTCCTTGATCGTGGCGGGGTCGACCTTCGCCGCGTCGAGGATCTTCTTGTTGTAGTAGAGCGCGAGGGTGTTGGCGCCGATCGGGATGCCGTACGTCTTGCCGCCGGCCTGCCCTGCCGCGATGAGGTTCGGTGCGATCGCGGCGGTGTCCAGCTTGTTGTCGTCGGTCGTGGTCAGCACGCCGGCCTCGGCGAGCGT
>Ga0070668_100000218_pt1 | contig 36854 bp, 35 predicted proteins | sample KBSS43metaG_FD_64661 | JGI IMG/M metagenome (GOLD analysis project Ga0070668, IMG submission 64661) | Switchgrass rhizosphere microbial communities from Kellogg Biological Station, Michigan, USA - KBS S4-3 metaG | ecosystem: Host-associated > Plants > Roots > Rhizosphere > Soil ...
GAGTGCGATATTGCCGGAAAAGCCGTCGGTGACGACGACATCGACGTCGCCCTGTGAGATCTTGTCGCCTTCGGTGAAACCGTCGAACTGCATCGGCAGGAAATCGGCGGCACGCAGCATCGCCGCGGCGTCCTTGATCTCCTCGGTGCCCTTGAGCTCCTCGGTGCCGATGTTGAGCAGCTTGACGCGCGGCCGGTCGAGATCGAGCACGACGCGCGCATAGGCCGCGCCCATCAGCGCGAACTGGACGAGGTTCTCGGCGTCCGACTCGGTGTTGGCGCCAAGATCGAGCATCACGAGATCGTTGCTGCCGAGCGTCGGCAACAGCGCCGCCAGGGCCGGCCGATCGATGCCGGGCATGGTGCGCAGCGCAACCTTGGCCATAGCCATCATCGCACCGGTGTTGCCGGCCGACAGCGCGGCGTTGGCCTTGCCCGATTTCACGGCCCCTATGGCACGGCCCATCGAGCTGGTCTTGGCGCGGCGCAGCGCCTGGCTCGGCTTTTCGTGCCCGGCGATGACATCGTCGCAATGGACGATCTCCACCACCTTGGCGAGCTCCGGAAATTTCGCCAGCTCCGACCCGATCTGAGGCTCGTCGCCGAACAGGATGAAGGCAAGGTCGTCGCGGCGGCGCCAAGCCTGCGCGGCACCTGCGACGATGACCGCAGGGCCGATGTCACCACCCATCGCGTCAATTGCGATCCGTGGCGCATTGCCCACCGGCATTGTCTCCTGAAGCTGATCCGCAGTCCGGACCGTTTCGCTCGTTACGCCTCTACGGAGCGAATTTCACGTCCATTATAGTGGCCGCAGGCGGCGCACAGATTGTGCGGCAGGTGAAGTTCGCCGCAGTTGCTGCATTCCTGATAATTGACGGGCGACAGCGCATGATGGCTGCGACGCATGTTTCGCTTGGAGGGCGAAGTTTTTCTCTTAGGGACGGCCATCCTGGCACCTGTTCCAATCAATCACGTTCATGAAGCACGAGCAGAGGCCAGCGGTCTTCGACCATGGCGGGGTTTGCTCGCGGAAGGGCCCGCCAAGGGCCCGAGCGCCGCCGCCTATAGCGGATTTGCCCGTAGTTGCAAGCATGCGCGCGCCGTGCAAGCAGCGGTGTTGCGCAAGAATATTTGGGCGAAGGAGACCTGGACGATGACCGTGCTTTCGATCACCCTGACGACCGCCGCCGCCGCCGCACTACTCAATATCTGGATCGCCATGCGCATCGGCACGCTTCGCCGGCGCCACGGGATCGTCATTGGCGATGGCGGAAATCCTGCCTTGGTGGCGCGCATGCGGGCGCACAGCAACTTCGTCGAATATGCGCCCTTCTTCCTGATCCTGCTCGGCCTGGTCGAGCTCGCGGTCGGACAGAGCTTCTGGCTGTGGGTCGCGTCGATCGCGTTCATCGCCGGCCGGATCCTGCACGTTTTCGGTATGGACAGACCAGTGATCAACCCGCTGCGCAATGCCGGAATCGGCCTCAGCCTGCTCAGTCTCCTCGCGCTGGCGCTTTACGCCATCGCCATTCCCTATCTCCATAAAAAGGAGAGTTCGGCGATCGGGATTGCCGCCGCTCAGCCGCTTGCCAGCACGCTGTCGCCAACGAATGGATTGGTCTTGCGTTCGTGACCGAAGGTGCTCATCGGCCCGTGGCCAGGGACGAACGCCGTGTCGTCGCCGAGCGGCCATAGACGGCCGGTGATCGCGTCGAGCAGCTGCTGGTGATTGCCCATCGGGAAATCGGTCCGGCCGATCGATCCGGCGAAGAGCACATCGCCGACCATTGCGAGTTTCGAGGCGGGATGATGGAAGACGACATGGCCCGGTGTGTGGCCAGGGCAGTGATGCACGTCGAGCGTCAGGTCGCCGACGGTCACGATCTCGCCTTGCTCCAGCCAGCGATCCGGCTCGAAGGTTTCGGCGGGAATGCCGAATTGCCCCTTGTCTTCGCCGAGCCGTGAGATCCAGAAGCGATCGGCTTCGTGCGGACCCTCGATGCCGATGCCCAGTTGCTCGGCAAGCTGGCCCGCCAGGCCGCAATGATCGATATGGCCGTGCGTGAGCAGGATTTTCTCGATCGCGACGCCCTTTTGCCGTGCTGCAGCGACAAGCCGGTCGAGATCCCCGCCCGGATCGACAAAGGCCGCCTTCATCGTGCGGGTGCACCACAGCAGAGTGCAATTCTGCTGAAAGGCAGTCACCGGAATGATTGCTGCCATAAGCGGTGGGGTCGACATGGAAGTCGACATGGCGGCCTTCTCGCCGCTGCGCAAGGCGCGCCGTGTCAAATTCGCCTTTGCGCGCCTCGGATCCGCAGCTAAGCGTCCGCCGTTTCTCGGGGGCGTCCGTCGGCATGGATCATATCACCTTTCTCGACCTTCTCCCCTTCATTGCCATCGGATTCGTTGCCCAGATGGTCGATGGCGCGCTCGGCATGGCGTTCGGCGTGATTTCCAACACCCTGCTCGTCAGCCTGGGTGTTCCTCCAGCCATAGCGTCGGCGCGCGTGCACACGGTCGAGACCTTCACGACCGCTGTGTCGGGCATCAGCCACGTGCTGCACCGGAATGTCGACTGGTGGTTGTTCGTCAGGCTCGCGGTGCCAGGCATGATCGGTGGAGCTCTTGGCGCCTATGTCCTGACCCAGATCGACGCGTCGGTGGCAAAGCCATTCGTGCTTGCCTATCTGGCGCTGATCGGTTGCTATCTTCTCTGGCGCGGCTTGCGCCGCACTCCGCAGGTCAAGCGGCCCAGAGTCATCGCTCCGCTCGGCCTGATCGGCGGATTTCTCGATGCGGCGGGCGGTGGCGGTTGGGGACCGATCGTGACCAGCAACCTGCTGATCCAGGGTGCCGAGCCGCGCAAGGTGATCGGCACCGTCAACACCAGCGAATTCTTTCTGACTCTGGTCATATCAGCGACATTCATCGCCGCGATCGGCCCAAAGGCGTTCACGCTGGCAACGATAGGGCTGCTGATCGGCGGCATAACCGCCGCGCCTTTCGGCGCGTTCGCCGCCAAGCGGTTTTCGCCGCGACCGTTGTTGACGATGGTCGGCGTGGTGCTGACGGCGACAAGCCTTTTCGGCCTGTACCGGGCAATCTTCTAGTCCGACGCGCTGTGATCCGGCAATCCCGGCGGTGGGTCAGACGTCTGCCCAGCGCCGCATCAGGTTATGGTAGACGCCGGTCAGCTGGATAATCGCCGGATCGGCCTGGCCGCGATCGGCCGCGATCGCCTGGATAGCGCTGTCGAGATCGAACAGGATCCGGCGCGCGCCATCGTCGCGGACCATCGACTGGATCCAGAAGAAGCTCGCCAGCCGGCATCCGCGCGTGACCGGGGCCACGCGGTGCAGGCTCGACGCCGGGTAGAGCAGCATGTCGCCGGCATCGAGCTTGATGCTCTGCGCGCCGAACTGACCCTCGACCATCAATTCGCCGCCGTCATATTCGCCGGGGCCGCTGAGGAACAGGGTTGCCGAAAGGTCGGCGCGGATCTGCAGTCCGCTTTCCTTCTGGATGCGAACGGCATTGTCGATGTGGACGCCGAAACCGTCGCCGCTTTCATAGCGGTTGAACAGCGGCGGAAACACTTTCTGCGGCAATGCTCCGGCAATGAACAATGGCGAGCGGCCCAACGCTTCGAGGACGGCGGCACCGGCTTCGCACGCCGCGGCGCTGGCCTCGGGCAGCTGGCTGTTGCGCTTGGCAAGCGCGGACTGCGGACCGGACGTCACGTTGCCATCGACCCAGTCGGCCCGCTCGATCAGGGCGCGGACCCGCTGTAACGCGCTCTCGTCGAGCAGCTTGGGTATCGCAAGCATCATATGGCGCGAGTCAGGCCAGCACGAATGGTATGGTGATGTAGCCCCTCGTCGTGGTTGGCAGGCCATTCCGCATTGCAGGCGACCATCGCCACCGGGCCACCGCCTCCAGCGCCGCGTTGTCCAGTCGCTTGAACCCGCTGCTCTTGGCGATCGATATGCTCGCCACAGCGCCGTCCTCGCCGACCAGCACGTTCAGGACAGCGGTCCCCTGTTCGTGCTTTCGACGCGATTCGATTGGATATTTCGGGGGCTTACCGGAGACCATTGTCTCCGACAGGTCCGGCGCACTGACCGGGCCGGTCTGGGCGGGAGCGGGCGGTGCGGGGGCGACGACAACCGAGCGTACCGGCGGCGGATCAGGCGTCACCACGACCGGTGTCGGCGGGACATTAGCCAGCCGCATGATCGGCGGCGGGACGACCACTTGCGATGGCTGCGGCTTTACCTTCTGCGGCGGCACTGGAAGCTCCTGCAGCGACGGTTCGGGAGGCATGGTAATCAGCCTCACGACGATCGGCTTCGGCGCTCCTCGCCCGACGGACATCACATTCATCGAGAGCAAGGCTGCGAGCAGCGCCGCATGGACGAGGATCACGATCCCGATCGATGGCCAATTGACTTGCCGGACTTCGTAGGCGCCCGGCGTGAATGGAATCTGCTGACTGGCCGCCGCGACGGTGCCGAACGCCGGGGGCATCGCGCCACGCACGTCCGAGATTTCCGATAATTCCGTACGACTGAGAACCAGATTCATTTCGGAGCTTCTCCGTTAGGCGGCCCCTACTGCAGTTCTTAATGCGAATCAATTGCATGTAATAGACAGGCCGCCGGCCGGGACGCACCGATCTTGCGGGACAGTCGCAATAATGCTTGCGAGTCGTTCTCATTATCGGTATGCATCTTCTCACGGAGACCCCCATGATCGTTTGTGTCTGTAATGCGATTCGCGAATCGGACGTCCGCCAGGCGGCGCGTGCCGGCGCAAGCTGTCCGAGAAGCGCTTATGCTTCGGTGGGACGCACCATAAGATGCGGCCAATGTCTCCCTTTCGCCCGTGGCATCATCGCCTCCGAACGGGCCAGCGCCTGACCGGTTTGTTCTCACGGAACGATCCGACCAACTTCGATTTCAATCCCTGCGCGATTGCGTTACGGCGCCTGCCAGCAGGAGGAAACGAAGATGAAGGGCGACGACAAGGTCATCGAGCTTCTCAATGAAGCGCTCAAGAACGAGCTGACGGCGACCAATCAATATTGGCTGCACTATCGATTGCTCGAAAATAAGGGAATCAAGCGCCTGGCCGCGTTCGAGCGTCACGAATCCATCGACGAGATGAAGCACGCCGACAAGCTTGCCGAGCGCATCCTCTTCCTCGAAGGCCTCCCCAACTTCCAGATGCTCGGTCGCCTGCGGATCGGCGAGAATGTCGAAGAGATTCTCCGCTCCGATCTTGCGCTCGAGATGGAAGCTGTCCCCCAGCTCAAGGGTGCGATCGCCCATTGCGAGCAGGTCAGCGACTATATCAGCCGCGACCTGCTCAAGACGATCCTCGACAATGAGGAAGAGCATGTCGATGTGCTCGAGCAGCAGTTCGAGATGATCGCCCAGATGGGCATCCAGAACTATATCCAGCTACAGTCCACGCCGGCAGAAGAGTAAGGCGGGCTACGATTTGGCGGTCTATCGAAAAACCTACGTCATTCCCGCGCACGCGGGAATCCAGCTTTCTTCTGAAATATCGATCCTTAAGGAAGCTGGACACCCGCTTTCGCGGGTGTGACGAGGTTGTTGATACGCGGCCTAAGAAGCGAGATCAGATCGCGCCCTTGAAGGTATCGCACGCCGCCGGATCGCCGGTCTCGAGGCCCTTCCTGAGCCACGCGACGCGCTGTGCCGACGTGCCGTGGGTGAAGCTTTCCGGCACCACCCGGCCCTGTGCCTCGCGCTGCAGCGTGTCGTCGCCGATCGCGGAAGCAGCCTTCAGCCCCTCTTCCATGTCGCCCGGCTCGAGCAAATTCTTGTCGTTCGCGGCCCAGACTCCGGCGTAACAATCGGCCTGAAGCTCGATCCGCACCTGAACGGCATTGCCTTCCGCCGTCGACAGCCGGGCCTGCTGCGCGCTCGCATCGTCGAGCTGGCCGGTCACATGCTGAACATGGTGTCCCACCTCATGCGCGATAACATAGGCCATTGCGAAATCGCCGGGAACACCGAAACGCTGGCTGAGTTCCTGGAAGAAGCTCGTGTCGAGATAGATCATCCGGTCGGTCGGGCAATAGAATGGACCCATCGCCGATTGCGCGATCCCGCAGCCCGACCGGTTGGTGTTCGCGTAGAAGACCAATGTCGTCGGTTCATATTTCTGGCCCTTTGCGGCGAACAGGTCGGTCCAGCGGCGCTCGGTAGAGCCAAGCACGCGCAACACGATATCCTTGGTCGCCGGATCGAGGCGTGATTGCCCGGCCGGCTGCCCGCTCTGCACGCTGCTCGGCGCGACTCCGCCGGTCCCACCGCCGACGCCGCCAAGCGTAGTCAGCGCGCAATAGCCAAGCAGGAGGATGACGACGCCTACGATTCCAAAGCGGCTGGCTACCAGGCCCAGGATCAGGCCGAGCGGCCCACCGCCACCGCCGCCGCCGAAGCCGAAACCCCCACCGCCACTCTGGCCGGTGCGATCCTCGAAATTGCTGCTTTCCTGTTCGTCGCCCAGCCGCATGTTTTGATCCTTCCTTGCGTTGATCGGACAATGCGTCGAACGCGCACTGGTTGCAATTTAAGCCTGCGCGCGAAAACAGATCCCCGACACGAATGCCGTTGCGCGACGGGCGCTCGAAGTGCGAAGTGGGCCGGTGAGCACAAGACGGGCCATCGCGCCACTGTGGGCGGCAATCGCGATCCTTATGGCCGCTTGCGGTGCACAGGATGCTGCGCCGGCCGCTGGTATCCCGCGGTGGCAGGGCCTGGTCACGCAAAGCGACAAGAAGAGACTGCGCGAATGGCGCGTCGCCTGGATAAAGGGGCTGGCCAAGGCGCGTGCAAGCCATGCTTCGGACGTCGCAAAGGAAGGATCGCTGCTCGATCCGGACGCCGCTTTGACCTGGCAGGATCCGCCGCTTGGCCGCTATCGATGCCGGACGATCAAGATCGGGTCGCAATCCGAAAATACCTATTTGGACTTTGTCCCCTATCCGCCTTTCGAATGCCGTCTGCGCAGTGAAAATGACGTGCTATACTTCGCCAAGTCCGGCGGCTCGCAACGCCCGATCGGCCGCATCCTTCCTTATGGTCCCAATCGGATGGTTTTCCTCGGCACGCTCCAGCTGGGCGATGAAACCAACGTGATGGACTATGGCCGCGACGACGAGCGCGATATGGCCGGAATCCTCGAGCGGATCGGCGAAAACAAGTGGCGAATCGCCCTTCCCTATCCGCATTTCGAATCGACGATCGATGTGATCGAACTCATTCCCGACCCGGAGAAGCAATGAAGATCGGCCGGCTGACTCTTACCCTGGCAATCTCGCTCGCCGCGCCCGCGCGGGCCGACACGCTGCAGGATTCGGTCACCGCCGACATGCCCGGCTTGATGACGCTCTATCGTGATCTCCACGCTAACCCCGAGCTGAGCATGCAGGAGGTCGCGACGCCGGCCAAGCTTGCCGCGATCGCCAAGAAGCTCGGCTTCGAAGTGACTTCGGGCATCGGCAAGACCGGGGTGGTCGCGGTGATGCGCAACGGGTCAGGGCCGGTGCTGATGATCCGTGCCGACATGGACGCTCTCCCGGTGACCGAGCAGACCGGCCTGCCGTTCGCCAGCAAGAAGCGTGGTACCAGCCTGGCGGGCGTCGAGGGCGGCATCATGCATGCCTGCGGACACGACACGCACATGGCAAGCTGGGTCGGTACCGCCCGGCGGCTTGCGGCGATGAAGGACCAATGGTCAGGGACTTTGGTGATGATCCTCCAGCCCGGCGAGGAAACCGGCGAGGGCGCCAATGCGATGCTCGGCGATGGGCTCTACACGCGCTTTCCCAAGCCAAGCTACGCACTGGCCTTTCATGATGCCGCCGCGCTTCCGGCCGGCGTGATCGGCTATTCGTCCGGTTATGCGCTGGCCAGCGTGGACAGCGTCGACCTGGTGGTGAAGGGGATCGGCGGTCACGGCGCCTATCCCTACACCACCAAGGACCCGATCGTCCTCGCCGCCCGGATCGTCACGGCGTTGCAGACCCTCGTCAGCCGCGAGATCGATCCGTTAGATCCGGGCGTCGTGACCGTCGGCAGCTTCCATGCCGGCACCAAGCACAACATCATTCCCGACGATGCAGTGCTGCAGCTGACGGTACGCAGCTACAGCGACAAGACGCGGAACACGCTGCTCGACGGGATCGGCCGGATCGCCCGCGGCGAGGCGATCGCAGCGGGGTTGCCGGACGACAAGATGCCGGTGATGACGGTCGAGGACAAATCGACGCCGGCCACCTTCAACACCGACAAGCTGACCCAGCAGACCGCCGCGCTGCTGACGACGCGTTTCGGCAGCGATCGAGTCGTCAAGATCCCGCCGGTGATGGGCGGCGAGGATTTCAGCCGCTTCTATTTGGCCGACAAGTCGATCGAGAGCCTGATCTTCTGGGTCGGCGGAACGCCCCGTACAGCATGGGACAGGGCCGGCGGCGACGCATCGAAGCTGCCGTCGCTGCACAGCGCGCTGTGGGCCCCCGATGCCGAAGCGGTGATTTCGACCGCGACCGAAGCAATGGTCACCGCCGCGCTCGGCGTGCTTGGAAAGGACGCCGCCCGGTAGCGGATGGCCGCCGTCAGGCCGAAGCCCGCCGTTCGATTTCGTTCACTGCCTTCGCAAGCGCGGCGGCGAGATCCGCCTGCCGGAAAGGCTTGGGAAGCCGGGGAAGATCGGGCGCAAGATCGTCCACATCCGCATAGCCCGATATGATCAGCACGGGCAGGTTCGGCATCTCGCCGCGCAGCCAGCGCGCGAAATCGGCGCCGGTCATGCCGGGCATCAAATGATCGGTGACCACGATATCAGGCCGCAGCCCCTCTGAAATCTGAACGATGGCATCTTCGGCCGATCTCGACTGGATGACCGCGTAGCCGAGGTCGCCGAGCATTTCGGCGGTGGTCGCCCGGACCTGCTGTTCGTCGTCGACCAGCAGCAACGTGCCCGACCCGTGCGCCGCCTCCCACGCCTCATCGCTGCGGCGACTGTCGGAAACCGCTTCGATCGCCGGCAGCCAAAGTTCGACCGATGTGCCGTCGCCCAGCTTGCTGTGAAGCTGCAGCTCACCGCCGAGCTGGGCCGCGAGACCATGCACCATGGATAACCCCAGTCCGGTTCCGTGGCCCAGGCCCTTGGTCGAGAAAAACGGCTCTACGCAGCGCGCCAGCGTCTCCTCGTCCATGCCCGAGCCGGTGTCGACAACCGATACCCGGACGTAGCGGCCGGGCTCAAGCTTGGTGCCCGCAGATTGTTCCACCGTTTCCGTGTTCGCGATGATCGTCAATCGACCGCCATCGGGCATCGCATCGCGCGCATTCACCGCGAGGTTGAGGATCGCCATTTCGAGCTGATTGGCATCGGCGTGCGCGGCGGGCAGATCGTCCGCAACCTCGCAGCGCACCTTGATCCTGGGTCCGGACGTGCTTGCGACCAATTCGGCCATGCCTTCGACCAGCTCGCGAATATTCACCGCCGCCGGCTGCAGCGGCTGGCGCCGGGCAAAGGCGAGCAACCGCTGGACGAGCAGCTTGGCCCGCTCCGCGGATGCGAGCGCGCCTTCGATCAGACGCTCGGCACGTTCCCCGCTGGCGCCATGCCTGTGGACGAGGTCGAGCCCGCCAATGATCGGGCTCAACAGATTGTTGAAGTCGTGCGCGACACCGCCGGTGAGCTGTCCCATCGCCTCGAGCTTCTGGGCCTGCCGCAATTGTTCATGGACGCGCTCGAGTTCCGCGGACCTTTCGCGCACCCTTTCTTCGAGCGTCTCGTTCAAGGCGCGCAGATCGGCCTCCATCCGCTTGCGGTCGGTAATATCGCCGATGACGCCGAAGATTCGCTTTCCCTTCCCTTTGCCGCCGGCGCTGCTGAGAACGGCGAGATGGCGATCGGTGCCGTCGGGCAGACGGATTCGATATTCGCTTCTCTGCTGCGACTGCGCGTCCTGCGCGCCACGGAAGTCGGCAAGCGCACGTTGCAAGTCCGCCGGATCGATCATTGCAAGCAGGTCGTCCCTCGGCACCGGACCTTCTGCCGGGAATCCGAACGTTTCCGCCCCACGCGCGTCGAGGGTTACGGTGTCGCTGCCGATGTCCCATCTGAACGTGCCGATGCCCGCGACTGTAACGGCATTGCTCAGCCGCTCCTCGCTCATGCGTAGCGCCATTTCGTGCGCGCGCAGCGTAAGCTCGGAATCGCGGGCGCGGCGTGCGAGGCGCAACGCCACCCACACGAGCGCGAGCGCGGTGCAAGGTACGAAAATCGCGAAGCCGAACTCCGCATTGAACGCGCCGACCCCCGACCCGGCCAGCAGCAACAGGCCAAGCGAAACCGGCAACAGGATCGAGATCGGAAGCAGCTGGGCAAGCAACGCGCGCGCATCCGGCGAATCCTGGAACGGCGCCAGCCAGCCTTCGTCGGCACGCGTCATCAACGCGGCCGTGACACCGATCATCAGGCCCGCCGCCGTATGGATCGCCATCGCCAAGTAGAAGCCGATGTCCGAGAATGCCTGAGCACCGAATGCATAGCCGGCAGCCGCGAGGAATGCGACGAAACCGGCGTAGCTGACGAGGGCGTGCGCGGCGATGATCGTGCGGCGCTGGCGACCGAGTGCGAGCAGCATGATCGAGGGTCCGAACGCAAGCCAGGCGCTTGCAGTCAGCGGCGACATCCGCCCCGGAACCCCCGAGCCGATCAGCGTGCCATGATCCTCCGTGAAAAGTTGATCGATGCCGAGGTCATAGCCGGCGAGATACTCGAACAACGTCAGCAAGCCGATCAACATAACCAGCGCACCGCAAAGTGCCGCCAGATGCCTCAAAGGCTCGTACCGGAGGGCCGCCCCGGCGATGCCCACTCCGACCAGCGTGAAGCAGATCGCAGTATTGAACTTCATCGTCGACATGCCTGGAACGATCGACTTCAGCGCCGGATAGTCTCCGATCCAGCCGATCATTACCAGGACGCCTAGCGCAGCGAGCAAAGCGCAAAGCGTCAGTTGTAAATGCCGGCTCTCCATCCGGACCCCCTCACCTTCACTGTGCATCAAAGCCCGCAAGCGTCAACCTGCGGTGAACCGCCTGCTGCGGGTGTTAACCGTGGTCCGCCGCAGCATTTTGTCGATCCTTTCAGGAAATATTTGTCAATTTCAGCGACAGTGCGCGCGTGTCGGAGAAACTTACAATCGAACGGACGGACTCGGCCTGGCAATGATCAGGCTGTTCAAACATTATGTCCCGCACACCGTGCTGCTGCTCGGGCTGATGGATTTTGCCGTCCTGCTCTTGGCGGCGGAGGCCGGCTGGGCATTGCGCATCTGGCAGATTGCCGGCGATGCTTCGCCCGACGCCGGGCGCATTCCGCAGCTGCTGACGTTCGCGGTGGCACTGCAGGTGGCGATGATGGCGGTCGGCGCCTACGGGCCGGAGGCCCTGCGATCGATCCGTTTTGCCGTCGCCAGGCTGTGCGTCGCGGTCGCGATCGGCGTGCTGTTCCTGTCGCTGATATTCTTCATGATCCCGGCGATCGCATTCTGGCGGTCGAACCTGTTCTACGCGATGATCTTCGCGATCACCGGCCTCACGGTCCTTCGCCTTCTCCTTGGCCAGACGCTCGGCAGCGAGGCGTTCAAGCGCCGCGTGCTGATCCTCGGCGCGGGCCCGCGCGCGGCCCGGGTTCGAGAGCTTGCGGCACGCAAGGATGCCGGCTTCACGATCGCCGGATTTGTCGCGATGAACGACGGCCCGACGGCAGTTTCCGGCGCGGTCAATCGATCCGACATCGCCAACCTTGCAGCGCATGTGAAGCAGATGGGCGCCAGCGAAGTCGTGCTCGCGCTCGAAGAGCGGCGCAACGCGCTTCCGCTCCAGGATCTGCTGCGCGTCAAGACGACCGGCGTCCACGTCAACGAATTGTCCTCGTTCCTCGAACGCGAGACGGGCCGGGTCGATCTGGACAGCGTCAATCCATCGTGGCTGATCTTCTCCGATGGCTTTTCGGCGGGGCGCCGCGTCTCCAGCGCCGGCAAGCGGTTTTTCGACCTGGTTGCGAGCGCCATCCTCCTTATCGTGACCACGCCGCTGGTGCTGGTCACTGCGCTTCTGGTGAAACTGGAAACGCGCGGGCCGGCCTTTTTCCGCCAGAAACGAGTCGGCCTCTACGGCCAGACGTTCGATATCGTGAAGCTGCGTTCGATGCGGCAGGATGCCGAGGTCGGCGGCCTGGCGGTCTGGGCGCAGGAGAATGATCCGCGGATCACGCGCGTAGGGTCGATCATCCGCAAGCTGCGGATCGACGAGCTGCCGCAGACGTGGAGCGTGCTCAAGGGCGAGATGAGCTTCGTCGGACCGCGCCCGGAGCGGCCGCAATTCGTCGCCGACCTCGAGAACCGCCTGCCTTATTATGCCGAGCGCCACATGGTGAAGCCGGGCATCACCGGCTGGGCGCAGATCAACTATCCTTATGGCGCGTCGATCGACGATGCGCGCCAGAAGCTCGAATATGATCTCTATTATGCCAAGAATTATACGCCGTTCCTCGATCTGCTGATCCTGCTGCAGACGCTCCGCGTCGTGTTGTGGCGTGAGGGCGCGCGCTGATGATCACCGTCATCAGCCTCTGGAGCCACGGCCTGGCCGCGGTGCTGTACAGCGCGCTCGCCTTGTCGTTGCTGCGGCACTGGAAGGGCGATCCGCGCAACATGCGGCTGATCGCCGCCTTCGCCATGACTGCAGTGTGGACGGCGTCGGCCGCGCTGCTTGGGCCGGCGCACCCGGTCTCGCTGGTACTGGCGAGCGCACGCACGTTCGCGTTCCTCAGCTTCATGTATTCGATCCTGCGCTCGGCCGAGGAGGATGACCGGCAGCGCGCGGTCAAAATGGTCTATTTCACCGTCGCCGGCGTGATCGGTCTGCAGACCATTGTCGCCGGCATATTGCCGCAGTTCAGCGACACGCCGCCGATCCACGATACGGTGCTGTCGACCGCGCATATGCTCGGGATCATCACTGCCGCGGGGTGCCTGGTGCTTGTGCACAACGTCTATGGCCAGGCCGCGCAGAGCTCGCGCTGGAATATCCGGCTGCCGATGATCGGGCTTGCCGGCATGTGGTTGTACGACCTCCATCTCAACACGCTCGGCTATCTCAGCAGCGAGCGCGTCGACGATCTTTACGCGATGCAGGGCGCCATCATGGCGATGCTCGTGCCCGCCTTCGCGCTCGGCAGCCGCGCCGGCAACGACTGGCGGATAAAGCTCTCGCGCGCCGCGACTTTCCAGTCGATCTCGGTGGCCGGCATCCTCGCCTATCTGGTGCTGATGATGTCGGCGAACCGGGTGATCGAGGTGCTGGGCGGCGAGTGGGCGCGGATCGCGCAGCTCAGCCTGGTATTCGCGATCAGCCTCGTCGCGCTGATCCTGCTGCCGTCGGGCAAGGCACGCGCGTGGCTGCGGGTCATGCTCGCCAAGCATCTGTTCCAGCATCGCTACGACTATCGCGAGGAGTGGCTGCGCTTCAACCGGACGATGGGCGTGACCGGCGAGGATGCCGACCCGATCGAGGACCGCGTGGTCAAGGCGATCGCCGACATCGGCGAATCCCCCGCTGCGTTGCTGGTCGTTCCGGACACAAACTATCGGCTGTCGACGGCTGCGCGGTGGAACTGGGCGTTGAAGGATGCGCGCAGCCACGAAGGCGATGCCGAGTTCGCGCGCCTGCTCGAGGCGACTGGTCATATCATCGAGTTCGGAGCAGTCCGCGACGGCATGCTGGCGATCGAGGGACGGCTCGCGATCGTGCCGCAATGGATGACGGCGGACGGCTATGCGTGGGCCGGGGTTCCGCTGATCCACAATGAGCGGCTGGTCGGGCTGGTCCTGCTGACCCATCCGTTCGTCAGGCGCGGGCTCGACTGGGAGGACCTCGACCTGTTCCGAACCGCAGGCATGCAGGCGGCCAGCTATCTTGCCGAGGCGCGCAGCCATCACGCGCTTGCCGATGCCGAAAGGTTCGACGAGTTCAACCGGCGCTTTGCATTCATCATGCACGACATCAAGAATCTGGTCAGCCAGCTCAGCCTGGTCGCGCGCAATGCCGAGCGTCATGCCGAAAATCCGGAATTCCGGGCCGACATGGTCGCGACGCTGCAAAGCTCGGTGAAGAAGATGAACGACCTTCTCGCCCGCCTGTCGCGCACCAATGCGGCCGAGGCGCAGCGGCCGGTGATGCTGCCGCTCGGGCCGCTGGTCGACGGCGTGGTCGCAATCAAGAATCGCGCGCATCCGGTAGATTGCTCGGGCGACGGGCGGCTGGCAGTGCTGGCCGACGGCACGCGCCTCGAACAGGCGCTCGCCCATCTTGTCCAGAATGCGATCGACGCCAGCCCCGACGATGTACCGGTGCAAGTCACGCTCGGCCGCCGCGACGGCGAGGCGACGATCGAGATTGCCGACAAGGGCGAGGGCATGTCGGCCCAGTTCATCCGTACCCGGCTGTTCCAGCCCTTCGCGTCCACCAAGCAGGGCGGATTCGGCATCGGCGCCTTCGAGGCGCGGACGCTGATCGCCGACATGGGCGGGCGGCTCGAAGTCGAAAGCCAGGAAGGCGAAGGAAGCCGGTTCACCATCCTTTTACCCGCCGCGGACGATTTATCCGCGCAGCTCGAACGGAAGCGCGCATGAACGCCCCAATGAAACCCCCCGTGAATGATGGCGTCAAAGCCAAGCTGCTGATCGTCGAGGATGACGAAGGCCTGCAGCGCCAGCTGCGCTGGGCCTATGACGATTATGAGGTGCTGGTCGCCTCCGACCGCAACGCCGCGATCGACCTGCTGCGATCGCAGGAGCCGGCGGTGGTGACGCTCGATCTCGGCCTGCCGCCCGATCCCGACGGAGTCAGCGAGGGATTTGCCACGCTCGAGACGATATTGTCGCTGAAGCCCGACACCAAGGTCATCGTCGCTTCCGGCCATGGCGCACGCGAAAGCGCGCTTCGGGCGATAAGTTCGGGCGCCTATGATTTCTACCAGAAGCCGGTCGACGTCGATCAGCTGGGCCTGATCGTCCGACGCGCTTTCCAGCTGCACGGGATCGAAGCCGAGAACCGCCGGCTCGAGGAACGCGCCGGCGATGGCCGCACCGTGCTCGGCACGATGATCACCGCCGCCCCAGAGATGATCAAGGTCGCGCGGACGATCGAGCGCGTCGCCAATACCGACGTTTCGGTGATGCTCCTCGGCGCCAGCGGTACGGGCAAGGAACTGCTCGCCCGCGGCGTCCACGATGCCAGCCGCCGCAGCGCGGGCGCGTTCGTCGCGATCAACTGCGCGGCGATCCCCGAGAATTTGCTCGAGGCCGAGCTGTTCGGCTACGAGAAGGGCGCGTTCACCGGTGCGATCAAGACCACCGAGGGCAAGATCGAGCTGGCCGAGGGCGGCACATTGTTCCTCGACGAGGTCGGCGACATCCCGCTGCCGCTGCAGGTCAAGCTGCTGCGCTTCCTGCAGGAGCGGGTGATCGAGCGGATCGGCGGCCGCAAGACGATCGCGGTCGACACGCGGATCGTCTGCGCCACCCACCAGAACCTCGAGGAAATGATCAAGCAGGCGGCGTTCCGCGAGGATCTGTACTATCGGCTGGCCGAGGTCGTCGTCCGGATTCCGACGCTCGCCGAGCGGCATGGCGACACGACCCTGCTCGCCAAGCATTTCCTCAACGTCTTCGCTGCGGAGATGAATCCGCAGGTGAAGGGTTTCGCGGCGAGCGCGCTGACCGCGATCAACGACTGGCCATGGCCGGGCAACATCCGCGAGCTGGAAAACAGGATGAAGCGCGCGGTCATCATGGCCGACGGCAAGCTGATCACCGCCGAGGATCTCGACCTTCCGGCCAGCGACGAAGAGGTGCTTCCGGTCAATCTGAAGACCGCGCGCGAGGCCGCCGACCGCAAGGCGATCCGGCAGGCGCTGGCGCGGACCGAGAATAATATCTCGAATACGGCCAAGCTGCTCGGGATCAGCCGTCCGACGCTCTACGATCTGCTGAAGCAATACGACCTCCAGCCATGAGTCGCGTTCTTGCCCTCACCCTGTTGCTGGCGGCGGGCTGTTCGAACAGTCCGGCCCCCGACGAATCCTACCGGCGCGGGGTCGTCGCGCTCGCCGGCGGCGATGCGCGCACGGCACGCGTCGAATTGCTGAACGTGATCAAGGCCCAGCCCGCCAACAAGGCGGCGCGCATATTGCAGGCGAGGACCTATCTCCAGCTCGGCGACGGGATAGCCGCCGAGTCCGAGCTCGACCGGGCGCAGGCGCTCGGGGTGCCTGCAGCGACGATCATGCCGCTCAAGGCGCATGCCGCGCTGATCGAAGGCCGGCCGGCCGACGCGCTGACGTTGCTCGGCACTTTCGGCAGTGGCTATGCCGAATGGATCCGCGCGCGGTCGCAAGACGCCTTGGGCAGTGGCGATGCCGCCGCATCCTATGCGCGAGCGACCGCCTTGGCGCCGAACGACAGCCTGGTCTGGACCGACGCCGCGCGCTTCCAGCGATCGCGCGGCGCGTTGACCGAAGCGATGGCGGCGATCGATAGAGCGATCGCGATCAACCCAAGGAATGTGCCGGCGCTGACACTGCGCGGCGAATTGACCCGCGGCCAATATGGCCTGCGCGCCGCTTTGCCCTGGTTCGACCGCGCGATCGAGGTCGACGACAAGGACGTCAACGCGCGCCTCGAGCGCGCCGCCACGCTCGGCGAGATGGGCGCCACCACCGCCATGCTGGCCGAGACGCGCAAGGTGCTGTCGCTGGCCCCGGGCAATGCGATGGCCTTCTATTTGCAGGCGGTGCTGGCTGCGCGGGCGAATAATTTCGCGCTGGCACGCTCGTTGATGCAGCGGACGCAAGGAAAGCTCGACGGCGAGCCTTCGGCGATGCTGGTGCAGAGCGGGATAGACTATGCGGTCGGCGATCCGAACGAGGCCGTGGCGCGGCTTTCGAACCTGATCGCGATGCAGCCCGACAACCGCAAGGCGCGCCGGCTGCTGGCCGCAGCGCGCTGGAAGATCGGCGATGCGGCCGGAACCGCGGCCGCGCTGAGGCCGCTGACCGACCGGCCCGATGCCGACACTTATAGTCTTACCCTGATGAGCCAGGCGATGGCCAGGCTCGGCGATAGCCAGGCAGCCTCGCAATATCGCGCGCACGCCGCCGATCTGGGGGGGCGTAGCGCCACCGCGTTGTTCGAAGAACCGGACGATCTGGCTTCGTTGCGCGGCGAAGCGGCGGCAAATCCCGACGATGCGCGCGCGCAGGTCCGGCTGATCCGGGCGTTGCTCAACAGCGGCAACGGTAGCGAAGCATTGAACCGCGCAAAGGCGCTTCGCGATGCCAATCCGGGCGCGCCCGACAGCCATGTGCTGGTCGGCGACGCGCTCAGCCAGCAGCAGCAATATCGCGCCGCAGCCGACGCCTATCGCAAGGCTGCGAACATTGCCTTCACCGAAGCGACCGCGATGCGGATCATCGACGCGCTCGACCGCGCCGGCGACGACAAGGCCGCGGGCGAAGTGCTCACCCTGTTCGTCCATCAGAACCCGCGCAGCGTCTCGGCGCGGCTGCTGCTCGCCAACCGCTTCATGGCCGCGCGCCACTGGAAGGAGGCGGCCGCTCTCTATGAGGATCTGCGCAGGCAAACCGGCAACACCGATGCGATGATGCTCAACAACCTGGCGCTCGCTTATTTCGAGCAGGGCGACCAGACGAAGGCGCTGATCGCCGCAAAGCGCGCCTGGCAGCTCGACCGCGACAATCCGGCCACCGCCGACACGTTCGGCTGGCTTTTGTTCAAGAGCGGCGTCGGCAAGGCGCAGGGCCTCACGCTGATGGAGACGGCGGCGAATGCTGCGCCCCAGAGCGACGCGATCAAACGGCACCTGGCGGCGGTGCGGAAGGACTGATTCGCGGGCCGATCGCCGGCCGATTCGGGCAGGGCTAAGTTGATGAAATTGACACTTGCCATGGCCTCGGCCCGGAACCCGCAAAACGCCGGAAAAGGCCAGGCTTCTCCCATCGTTCTTGATATGTTCCATATTGGTCGGGTATCAGGTGATTTCCTACATTGCAAATGGTCGTGTGGCATCTCCTCAGGAATCGCGACTGCGAGTCCCATGTCGATTATGGGCAGTGGAAAGCGGACGTTAGCCGCGACGCTTTCCCCCGTGAGACTGAAGGGTCTTGAAGGCCCGAGCCACGTAGGGGTCCATGCTCTGTGTCCATGTGGAATCGACGACGGTTTGCACCGAAGCGCTCCCGGTGGCTGCCGCCTCAACCCGGTCAAGAAACTTTGACCCGTGGTCGTTCATCAAGTCTTCCAAAATCCCCGCCCCAAGTAATCCGAGTTGGCCTTCGGAAAGGGGTAGCTCGCATGCGATCTGAACGAACCGCCAGCACTCTTCCGGTTCCTTATTGGCCAATCGACGGATTTGAACCAAGACTGCGCCGCGGCGGTCTTCGTCGGGGCGTCTTGGGTCGTCGTCATCCAGCGGAATGTCGACGGGTAGGTCCTCGTCGAAATAGACCTCCGCAAGTCGGCGTAGCCACGCAGCGTCTCTAGTCATAGCTCATGCCTCAATTACAGTGACACATGCACTCTGAGGTGGCAGCGAGCGTCCTAATGCGAAGCCCGCCAGATGGCGTACTCCACGCCCCAGAGCGCCATTTCCGCCAAATAGCCGAGAAACGAACATGCGACCGTAACGGCGAGAACCCACCAAAAGAGACTTAGACTGCCATATTTCGCGACGACGACCTTCCAGCGAAACACAAGCGAAGAGAGGCAAAAAAGCAGCCCAATATCTCCTCCGAGCTGCATCAGCATCGGCTTACCCCCTACTCGCCCTTATACTTACGAACGCCAATGATATTCCACCGCCGCTTAAGAGAAAGTCTCCCGGACAGTCTGATGGTCCAACTCACCCCGCATCCATCGTCGCGATGCAGGAGCAGCTAAATATGCAAATGCCAGTAGAGCGAGAAGGTCACGCGCCAGCAGCAGCTTCAACACAACGCCTTGCGCCGTGAGAGCCACCGTCATCGAAATCTGCAGACCGGAGAGGACGACAAGAATCCACATCGCGATCTTGCTGCGTTTCCTAGCGACCAGCAAAACCAATATGGAGAAAATCAAGAGGGCGAGGAGGGGTACAAATACTATGCGGATCGCCGAGGGGACCTCCGATACATACCGCCAATTGACGATATTGTTCACAAAGGCGACGGCAAGGCTGCCGATCATTACATCTTCGAAGAGAATGATGGTTTTTGGCCTCATGGCCCAGTAATGGCCCCGCTCGCTGATGTCCGCAGTTTCTGGAAAGCGGACGCGTAGAATAGTCCTATGAAAAGGTCTCCTGGAGGATCTGATCGTCTGGCATGCGCTTGAACCAGCGACGCGCCGAAGGAGTGAACAAGAAACCAAGCGCGGCCGCCTCCACCAGTGCTCGAAGCAGCGTGATCACTGCCAACGCCACTGAGTCTCCCTTAAACAGGGTGACGGCGTCGGAAGGCAGCCCGACAATAAAAAAAGCGACCAGTATCCACATGGCAATCCGGCTGCTTCCCCGAGACGTCAGGAAGGTCAACGTCAGTGAGATGCCGAAGCCGACAGATGTCATCAGAAGCAACGCGGGGAGCATCTCGTTGGAGATCCCTGCTTCACTCGTTGCAACTCGGGTCGCCATTTCTGCGGCGCAGATCGCAATGCAGGCGAGGTACAGCTTCTCAAACCAGAGGATCTCTCCGGGACGCGGCAGACCGCGGCGCCGCTCATTGAAGAAGGCTTTGTCGACCATCCATAAACTCTAGCTTGAGAGTTATTTCGAAACAGTTCCCATCGAGGAACCTCCATACCCGCCGCTTGTCACGCACTGGGCGCCCCATTATTCGATTATGAAGGTAGCGGTTCGAGGGGCGGTCCGGTTTCCCGCAGCCGCGCCAGTTCGACGTGAATATGACAGTGTGTTCCGGGGGGCGCCACCATGTTCGACGATTGTATCGGCCGCCATGCGGCTGCCATTCCGGAGCGCACCGCCATCCTATGGAAAGGCGGCAAGGTGAGCTTCGCAAAATTCGAAGCCGACATCGGCCGCGCTGCCTATGAATTGCGGGACTTGCAGGTCGCGGCAGGCGAATCGGTCGCGGTCGCGCTTCGCAATACCTATCTGGAATGGGTGGCGGTCATGGCCCTGGCGCGGCTCGGGATAGCGAGCGCCCCTGCTGCGGATACGCAGTCCAGATACACGATAAGTGATCGCATCGAAGACCGCGCCGGCCAATCCGTGCTGGTGGTCGACGAGGCGTGGACGACCGGGGTGCTCGAGGGTCCCGATCGCGCCGTGCCTCGCGTCGCGGTCGATCCCGACGCGCTGGGCAGGGTTTTCCGGACGTCAGGGACGACGGCCGCGCCGAAGCGCGTCGGCATGAGCTGGCGCGCGATCGACGCCATGATTGCCGGATCAGCCGAGGCTTATGGTCAGACGTCCGGGCCCTGGTATTTAACGACGGGGCCGCACACGTCGTTCGAATTCGACCTTGCGCTGACCGCCTGGCGATGCGGACATACCGTCGCGACCGGGATGGCAGCGATACCGGACAACATCCTGGCGATCAGGCCAAGTTTGCTGGCTCTGCTTCCAGTCCACATCGGCTTCCTGCTCGACAGCTTGCCCGCCGGTCTGTCGAAATGGCCGCTCCGCATCGTGACCGCCGGGGCGCCGATGCCGGACAGGCTGGCGCGGGAGACGCTGGCCCGACTGACCGCTGATCTGGTCATCCAATATGGCAGCACGGAAACGGCCGGGGTTGCATCGGCGCCCTGGCAGGTGATGGCGGGGGTGCGGGGTGCCGCCGGCGTCTTGCGGCCCGGCTGTTACGCGCGCGCGCTCGACGAGCGAGGCCGCCCGCTTCCGCCGGGCGCGAACGGCCGGCTCTCGTTCAGGACAAACCAATTGGCGGATGGCTATCTCGGCGATCCGGCGCTGACGGCCGAGCAATTCCAAGGCGGTTGGTTCGTTTCGAACGACTTCGGCCATATCCGGCAGGACGGATTGCTGGTGATCGAGGGCCGCATCGACGACGTGATGAACCTTGGCGGACACAAGACCATGCCGGCGATCATAGAAGACGCGCTGTCGACGTATCCAGGCATCGCCGATGTGGTCGCATTCGCAATCCCCACCCAGTCCGGCCTGGACAGCTGTGGGTTAGCGATTGTCCGGGATGCGGACTTCGATCCTTCCGGGCTGAGAAAGGCGTTGGGGAGGCGCCTGTCGCCGTTGCAGACGATCAGATGGTTTGTGTGCGATGCGATACCGCGCAACGAAAGAGGCAAGGTGGATCGCAACCTCCTCCGGTCGCGCCTGCTCGGGGAAGCGGGTGAGAAGCGGAAACTGAAAGCGCGATAGTCGCCGCACCTGCAGGCTCCACCCTATTGCATGAACCATCCGTGGCTAACGACGATCGACTGGCCGGTCAGCGCGTTGGTCGGGAAGGCGGCGAGGAACAGGGCGGTCTGGGCGACATCGTCGACGGTGGTGAATTCGCCGTCGACCGTTTCCTTGAGCATCACGTTCCTGACGACGTCCGCCTCGCTGATGCCGAGTTCCTTCGCCTGTTCCGGGATTTGCTTTTCGACGAGCGGGGTGCGCACGAAGCCGGGGCAGATGACGTTCGAGCGGACTCCATGTTCGGCGCCTTCCTTGGCGACGACCTTGGCAAGGCCGATCAGCCCGTGCTTGGCGGTGACATAAGGCGCCTTGAGCAGCGATGCTTCCTTGGAATGGACCGAGCCCATGTAGATGATAGTGCCGCCGCGGCCCTGGGCGTACATGTGCCTGAGGCAGGCGCGCGTCGTCAGGAACGCGCCGTCGAGATGGATCGCCAGCAGTTTCTGCCAGTCGGCAAATTTGAAGTCGACCAAAGGCGAGACGATCTGGATGCCGGCGTTCGACACCAATATGTCGATCCCGCCCAGCTTTGCCGCCACGGCCTCGATGCCGCTGTCGACCTGGTCCTCGCGGGTGACGTCCATCGCCACGCCCATCGCGCGCGCACCCGTGGCGTCGAGTTCGGCCGCGGTCGCGGATGCGGCATCCGGGTTGAGATCGGCAATCGCGACCTTCGCGCCGGCGTCGAAATAGGTCCTGGCGATTTGCTTGCCGATGCCGCTGGCGGCGCCGGTGACGATTGCTACCTTGTCCTGCAGGGTCATTTCGGATGCTCCTTGGGTGATTTGGCGGGCGGCGGCTTCGGCCGTGGCGTGGTGAAATCATAGACCGCAATGCCTTCGGCGCAGGTCGGAAGTTCGAGGACTTCACGGTGGCTCAGGGTCTTGACGGCGTCGCGGTGCCCGTCGCGCCAATGCTGTTCCATGGTCCGGCGCGAGAATTCGAAATCCTTGGCCTGCCCCTCATAGGCCTCGGACCGATAGATGAGCTGCGCGATGCCATAGACGGCGGTACCACCCGTCTCGGCAAGCAGCTTGGCTTCGGGCAGCGCCTTGAGCTTTTCCGGCATCTTCGCGAGCAGCTCGTTCATGGCGGCGCGCATCCGCTGCATGCTGCGGAACTGGTCGGTGGCGGCGCGGGTGCGGCTCGAATATTGGATCTCCTTCATCCGCACCGCGACCTCGCCGAGATCGCGCGGCAGCGCGCCACGCGCGCTCCACAGGTCGACCTGGAAGACCAAGGTATCGAGATGGGAGGGCGCCGACAGCACCCAGTCGAGCGGGGTGTTCGAGACCAGGCCTCCGTCCCAGTAATATTCGCCGTCGATCTCGATCGGCGGGAAGGCCGGCGGCAGCGCGCCGCTCGCCATGACATGCTCGGGGCGGATGACGCAGGATGCATTGTCGAAATAAGCGAAATTGCCGCTGCGTATCTCGACCGCGCCGACGCTGAAGCGCGTGTCTTTGGCATTGATTCGGTCGAAATCGACCAGCCGCTCGAGCGTCGTCTTGAGTGCCGACGTATCGTACCAGCTCGTCGCCGAGGCTGTCCCCCTCGGCTCGAGATAGGGCGGTGGAATGCGCGGCGCGAAGAAGCCGGGGATCCCGTTCAGCATGACCTCCGCTGCGAAGGCCTGGTTGAGCCAGGCGCGCGCGGTCCCGCCATCGAACAGGCCGGACCACCAGGCAGTGATTCCGCCGTCGCCATGGTCGCTGACAAGCTCCCAGAACTGACGCAGCCTGTCCACCCGCGATTCGGCCGGATTGCCGGCGATGATCGCGCCGTTGACCGCGCCGATCGAGATGCCCGATATCCAGGTCGGCTCGACGCCGTGTTCGAGCAAAGCCTCATAGACGCCGGCCTGATAGGCGCCGAGCGCGCCGCCGCCCTGCAGCACCAAAGCGACGCTTTCGAACGGCGTGGTTTGCCGCCGCCGCCGCTCGGCAGGCGCGCGAAAGGAGCTGCTCATATTCGGGCTCTGGCGCGGCTGGCGATGCCGTTACGCATATCGTCCTGAAGCAGCCTTTGTCGGAGGAGGCGACGCGCCAAGCGCATAAGAGCCCACGCGTTTTGCTGCAACGCAATATTGCTGTGCCCGAATCTTAAAACCCTCCGCTTGTCACGGCTTCGGCGCTCCTCTATCTGTCGCGTCCTTAGCCACGGGGGGCAGGGTCCCGCGGACATCGCCACCGAAGACCCTTTGCCGCAGCCAGAAATCCTTTCCGAAACCTCCTTGATCGACCGGCTCCGCGCCCAGGGCGGGCGCCGCTCGCTCGGCATAGTGCTGGCGCTGCTGATCGAGGCGCTGATCCTGCTGATGCTGGTGTTCTCGCTCGGCACGTGGAAGCCCCCCGGTAAGAAAGAGGGCGACATCACCGTGGTGACGCTGGCGTCGGACGAGCCCGCGGAGAAAGAGGCCGAACCCAAGAGCGAAAAAAAGGCGCAGCCGGAGAAGCGGCCCGAGGCGAAGCAGCCGGAGAAACAGCCGCCGGTACCGCAGCCACCGGCGCAGCCGAGGGTCGTGCCGGTGGTGCCGCCGATCATGCCGACGAAGTTCGACCTGCCGCGCGCCGCCGAGGCGCCGCCGACCCCCGCCCCGCCGGCCCCGCCCGCGCGGCCGAAGCAGGCCTATGGGCCGCCGAACACCGGTGGCCCGGCCTCGCGCGACAGCGAGCGGGTCGGGACGATGCCCAACGGCGAGCCGCTTTACGCGGCCGAATGGTATCGCGAGCCCGGGGACGACGTGCTTGGCCCCTATCTTTCCACCGCCAAAGGGCCGGGCTGGGGCCTGATGGCCTGCCGCACCGCGCCCGACTATCGCGTCGAGGATTGCGTCGGCCTGGACGAATATCCGAACGGATCGCAGATCAACCGCGCGATCATCGCCGCGGCATGGGAATTCAGGGTCCGGCCGCCGCGGCTCGGCGGCAAATATCTGGTCGGCAGCTGGGTGCGGATCAGGATCGATTACGGGATCAAGCGTGAGGGGTATGCGCCCTAGGCACTTTCGCGGATTGAAAGCGGAAGGCGCAGCCAGTTCAGCGTTGCTTCTTAGCCGTGGTCGCGGTGAAGTCGGGGTCCTTGTTCGCAACCCAATCGACGAATTTGCGCACCGCGGGGTTGGTCAGCAAGGCCTCCACGTCGTTGCCATGGCGCTGCAGTTCCGAATTGGTGAAATTGGCGATCAGCGTCTGCTGGCAGACGGGGTGCATCGGAACGACATCGCGCCCGCCGCGACTTTTGGGAACGGGGTGGTGCCAGATTATGGTCTCGCCGGTCGGCCGGCCGCAAAGCCAGCAAGGCACCGCTGCCGCCGGAGCCTCCTTGTCGCGATGCAGGTCTTCATAGGGACCATGTTTCGAATGTTTGCGGGCCATGCGTCCACCTGAATTGCCGAGACTTGCGCCGCCCACCATAGCGTCGCGGCCGAAGCCGGTCATCCCGCCGGTTGTTCCGCCGGCGGTTCCTGCTGAATGATCCAGCTGTGGCTTTCGGTGACGCGCGACCGGGTCGGCCGGCCTTCGGAATCCAGCGCCGGCGCGAAGCGGTAGCGGCGCAGGATCAGCCGGCAGGTATTTTCATCCAGCACCGGATAGCCGCTCGTTTCAGTGACCCGGCAGTCATCGACACGACCGTCACTCTCGACCGCGAAAATCACCGACACCGTTCCCCCCACGCCCTCTTCGCCCGCCCGGCGCGGATAATCGGAATCCTTCAAATGGCCTTTTAGCTTGCGCGGAGGTGTGCCGCGTCTTCGTCCGCCGCCGTCGCCGAGACCGCCCGTGCCGGAGCCTGTCCCCGATCCGATGCCGCCGCTGCCGGTGCCAAGCCCAGGCAGGTCGGCGGTGCCGGTGGTCCGGTCGCTTCCAGCGGCGGCGTCCATGACAGCGGCGGGGGTTGGAGGTATGATCAACGGCACAATGGGCATGGGCGATACGATTTCCGCAGCACGCGACCGGATGTTGGCCGGAGCGGCGGCGCCCTCCGGTCCGGTCGTCTTTGCCGGAGCGGCAATGGAAACTGGCGGTGGAATCGCCTCCGGTGTCAGCTGAAATACCTTGAGCGGCTCGACCGCCGGCCCCGGCGGTTTGCTCCAGAACACGGCCAGCAATATATAGGCGAGGAATGCCTGCAGGACCGCGGTTGCCACCGCCGCCTTGAGCCGATCGGTCCGGCTTATTCCTTCGTTTCGCATCACAAGCTGGCTGCACGACATAGGATTCGCGTGTCGACAACGCAGGAGGCCAAGCGGATGTCCGCAACGGGCCCGGGCGCCTGTCAGGCGCCCAGCGCTTCGGCTTTTTCGGCGAGTTCTAACCAGCGTTCTTCGGCCGTGTCGCGCTCCTGCCGCGCTACGTCGATCGCTTCCGTGAGCGCGGCGAAGCGATTGGGGTCGCGGGTGTAGAGGTCGGGGTCGGACAGCAACGCCTCGTCACGCGCGATGGCAGCTTCCAGTTCCTCGATGCGACCGGGGAGCAGGTCGAGGTCGCGCTGGTCCTTGTAGGTGAGCTTGGTCTGCACTTTGGGTTTGGCGGCAAGCGCTGCGGTCGCGGCGGGCTTGGCCGAAGATCGTTGCGGCGTACGTTTGCGCTGCCAATCCTCATAGCCGCCGGCGACGACGTCGACACGCCCCGAACCGTCGAGGCCCAGCGTGACGGTGACCGTCCGGTCGAGGAAGTCGCGGTCGTGGCTGACCACCAGCACGGTGCCGTCATAGTCGGCGATCACCTCCTGGAGCAGGTCGAGCGTTTCGAGGTCGAGGTCGTTGGTCGGCTCGTCGAGCACCAGCAGGTTCGACTTGCGCGCGAATTCGCGCGCCAGCAGCAGGCGCGAGCGTTCGCCGCCCGACAATGTCCCGATCTTCGCGTCGACGAGGTCGGGCGTGAACAGGAATTCCTTCAGATAGCCCTGGACATGTTTCCTGGTGCCGCGGACATCGATCCAATCGCCGCCGTCGGCGAGCACATCCCGGATCGTCTTGGCCGGGTCGAGCAGCTTGCGCTGCTGGTCGATGACGATTCCGTTGAGCGTCTTGGCGCGGCGGATCTTGCCCGCGTCGGGCGCGATCTCGCCCGTGAGCAGCCGGAGCAACGTGGTCTTGCCCGTGCCATTGGCGCCGACGATGCCGATCCGGTCGCCGCGCTGGATGCGCAGGCTGAAGTCGCGGATGATCGCACGGTCACCGAAATATTTGCTGACCTGTTCGGCATCGATGACGGTCTTGGTCTTCACATCGTCATTGTCTAACCCGAGCTTGGCAGTGCCCGCCGGCCCGAGCATCGCGGCGCGCTGCGCGCGCATCTGCTGCAGCTTGGCAAGCCGGCCCTGGTTGCGGCGGCGGCGCGCGGTGACGCCGCGTTCGAGCCAGTGCAGTTCGAGCTTGAGCTTGGCGTCGAGCTTCTCGGCGGCGCGCGCTTCCTCGGCATAGACCTGCTCGGTCCAGGCCTCGAAGCCGCCGAAGCCGATTTCGGCGCGCCTGATCTGGCCGCGATCGAGCCACAGGCTCGACCGGGTGAGGCGCTTGAGGAAGGTACGGTCGTGGCTGATCGCGATGAACGCGCCGGTGTAGCGGCCGAGCCAATCCTCGAGCCAGGCGATCGCGGCAAGATCGAGATGGTTGGTCGGCTCGTCGAGCAGCAGCACCTGCGGATCCATGGCGAGCGCGCGGGAAATCGCCGCTCGACGCCGCTCGCCGCCCGAAGCGGTCGACGCCGGCCGGTCGAGATCGACGCCGATCTGGCCCGCGATCGCATCGACCGCATGCACCGGCGGTGCGTCCTGACCGTGCAGGGCGAAGTCGCGCAGGGTATCGAAGCGGTCTACCGCCGGGTCCTGCTCGAGCAGCACGACCTTGATTCCCGGCTGGATCGTCCGCCGTCCCTCGTCGACGTCGATCGTTCCGGCGAGGCATTTGAGCAATGTGGTCTTGCCGGCGCCGTTGCGCCCGATCAGCGCCAGCCGGTCGCGCTCGCCGATAAACAGGCTGAGCCCGCGGAACAGCCAGCCGCTGCCCTGGACCAAGCCGAGATTTTCATAGCTCAGGACGGGCGCGGCCATGGCGGGCGATTACGGTCCTATGGCGATCGCCGCAATGGCCGGCGGTGCACATCCGACACAGTATGATTCCCGAATTTCCGCCGCTTATGCTTACGCTTGCCCCACCCCGCCATTCATGGCCTATTCAATGGCGTCTACCTATCGGGGCCGCGTGACGAGAGTAGAGCGTTGATGAGATTGATTATCCTTGTGATCGCCGCGGTTGGCACCGTCGCGGCAGCTCCGGCAGTGTCGCGTCCGCACAACCGCGGCCAGAATGGTCCTTTCGAGGCGACGCAGCAGGGCCGGGTAATGCCGCTGCGCGAGATCGAATCGATGATCATCCCGCGCATGCGCGGCGCCGACTATCTCGGCCCCGAACTTTACGCCGAAACCAGCCGCTACCGGCTCAAATTCCGCCGCGGCGACCGCGTGATCTGGATCGACGTGGACGGCCGGACAGGACGTATCGTCGGCAAGACCGGAGACTGAGCCAGGCGCCCTTGCATCCTGGCCGCGCGCGCCCGAAATGAAACCATTGGCTTTCGTACCGGTTCGAGAGGTAAAATGCCCGTTTCCGGCGTGACAAAGAAAGAGGGAGTGCGATGCGGGTCTTGATCGTCGAGGACGAACCCAATCTTGGCCGTCAGCTTCGTGCGACGCTCGAGGGGGCCGGCTATGCCATTGACCTCGCCACCGACGGCGAGGACGGCCATTATCTCGGCTCGACCGAAAGCTATGACGCGATCATTCTCGATCTCGGCCTGCCCGAAATCGATGGGCTGACCGTGCTCGACCGCTGGCGCAAGGAAGGGATCAAGGTCCCGGTCCTCGTCCTTACCGCGCGCGACAGCTGGTCCGACAAGGTCGCGGGCCTCGATGCCGGCGCCGATGATTATCTCGCCAAGCCGTTCCAGACCGAGGAATTGATCGCGCGGCTGCGCGCATTGATCCGCCGCGCATCGGGCAATTCGAGCTCGGAGCTGACCGCGGGCGAGGTGCGGCTCGACACGCGCTCGGGCAAGGTGACGCTCGACGGCGAACCGGTGAAGCTCACCGCGCAGGAATATAAATTGCTGTCCTATCTGATGCATCACAAGGGCAAGGTGGTGTCGCGCACCGAGCTGATCGAGCATATCTACGACCAGGATTTCGATCGCGATTCGAACACGATCGAAGTGTTCGTGACGCGCATCCGCAAGAAGCTGGGCCAGGAGGTCATCACGACCATCCGCGGCCTCGGCTATTCGCTGGAAGAACCCGCTGCCTGATCTTCTACGCGCGACCGTCGGACCAGGCGTGAGCGAGACATTATGAAATTCCCGCTTCGATGGCCGTTCGGGCGAGGGTCGACGGGGTCGCTGGCGCGCCGCATCATCACCGTCGCGGCATTGTGGATCGCTATCCTGCTCGGCTTCGGCGGCTTCGCGCTCGACCGGCTGCTGACCTCGGCAATCAGCCGCAATTTCGATTCGCAGCTCGAGTTCGAACTGAACGCGCTGATGGCGGCGGCCGAGATCGGGCCCGACGGCGAAGTGCTGCTCAACCGCCCGCTCGCCGACCAACGCTTCCTCGAACCTTATTCGGGGCTCTATTATCAGATCACCGGCGACCAGAAGGCGGCGCCGGGCGACCAGGATCTGCAGGATCTCCCCTCGCGCTCCTTGTGGGATCGCAAGCTGATCGTCGAGGGCGCGCACCGCGACGTCCAGCGCCATTTCTACGACAGCAAGGAATTCCCCGAGGAGACGTTGCGCGTCGTCGAGCGCGACGGACTGCTGCCCGGATCGAAGGTCCGCTGGCGCTTCCAGATCGCGCAGAGCCGAGTCACGCTCGACGAGCAGATTGCGGTGATCCGGCGGACGATGATCCGGTCGTTCGTCATCCTCGGCCTCGGGCTGATCGTGCTCGCTGCGCTCCAGGCCTCCTACGGGCTGTGGCCGCTGCGCCGCGTCCGGCGAGCCATCGCGGAGATCAGGTCGGGCGAAAAATCGCGCATCGACGAACGCCTGCCGCTCGAGATCGAGCCGCTTGCCGCCGAACTCAACCAATTGCTCGAACATAATGAGCTGCAGGCCGAGGAGGCACGCCGCCACGCGGGCAATCTCGCGCATGCGCTGAAGACGCCGCTGACCGTGATCACCAATGCCGCGACCGCCAATGATCCCGATCTCGCCAACACGGTGTGCCGCGAAGTCACGATCATGCGCCGCCAGGTCGACCACCACCTTGCCCGCGCGCGCGCGATCGGGCGCCGCTCGGATGCCCAGGCGCGCGCGGCGATCTGGCCTTCGCTCGAAGCGGTCGAACGCGCGATGAGCCGCCTCTATGAGCATGTGACGGTCGACCTTGCCGGCGACAAGGACGCAGCGGTCAGGGTCGAGCGCCAGGACCTCGACGAAATGCTCGGCAATCTGATCGAGAATGCCGCCAAATATGGCCGTGGCCGCGTGTTCGTCACCGTCAAGAAGGGCGGCCCCGCGGCGATCATCGAGGTCGAGGACGACGGGCCGGGCATTCCGGCCGAAGAGCGCAGCAGCATCTTCGATCGCGGCGTTCGCCTCGACACCGGCAAGCCGGGAACGGGTCTCGGCCTCGCCATCGTGCGCGACGTCGCCGAAATCTACGGCGGATCGATCGAGCTGGACGAGAGCGAGGATCTTGGCGGATTGCTGGCAAGGCTGAAATTACCCCCAACGCGCTGAGATCGGGCTTCGATCTTGCGTTTCGCGGGCCGAGCGCGCATTTCGCGCGGGTGACCGCGACCGTCCATCCGATCCGCGCGACCAGCGCGCCCTCGCTCGAGCCGATGATGCAGCTCGTCGCCGCCGACCTCAACCACGTCAACAGCGTCATCCTCGAGCGGATGCAGAGCGACGTCATCCTGATTCCGGAGCTGGCGGGACATTTGATCGCTGGCGGCGGCAAGCGCATGCGGCCGATGCTGACCTTGGCCTGCGCGCGGCTGCTCGATTATGCGGGCTCGCGTCACCACAAGCTCGCCGCCGCGGTCGAGTTCATCCATACCGCCACCCTGCTCCACGACGACGTCGTCGACGGGTCTGGGCTGCGGCGCGGCCGGCGCACCGCCAACATCATCTGGGGCAATCCGGCCAGCGTGCTGGTCGGCGATTTCCTGTTCAGCCGCAGCTTCGAGCTGATGGTCGAGGACGGCAGCCTCAAGGTATTACGCATCCTGTCGCGCGCGTCGTCGATCATCGCCGAGGGCGAGGTCGACCAGCTGACCGCGCAGCGCCGTGTCGAGACCAGCGAAGACCATTATCTGGGCATCATCAGCGCCAAGACCGCGGCCTTGTTCGCCGCCGCCTGCCGGATCGCGGCGGTCGTTGCCGAGCAGGACGACGCCGTCGAGGAAGCGCTCGATGCCTATGGCCGCAACCTCGGCATCGCCTTCCAGCTGATCGACGATGCGATCGATTATGCATCGGATGCCGAAACGATGGGCAAGGGCGTCGGCGACGATTTCCGCGACGGCAAGGTCACGCTCCCGGTCATCCTGTCACACGCCCGCGGCGACGCGGCGCAAAAGCGATTCTGGCGCGAGGCGATGGAAGGGCAGCGGACCTCCGACGAGGATCTGGCCCAGGCCATATCGCTGTTGAAGCAGCATGGCGCGATCGAGGATACGATCGAGCGCGCGCGCCATTATGGCCGCCGCGCGGTGGATGCGCTCGACGCCTTTCCGGCGGGGAAGGCCAAGGCCGCGCTCGTCGAGGCCGTCGAATTTGCGATTTCGCGGGCCTATTGAAGCCCGACCTTCCGATCCACCTTGTACTGCCGGACCTGCTTGTGGCGCTCGGCACGTCGAGCAACGCCGTGCTGGTCGCTCCGCCGGGCGCGGGCAAGACCACAGCAGTCGCGCCGGCATTGCTCGATCAGGACTGGTGCACCGGGCAGGTCCTGCTGCTGTCACCGCGGCGGCTGGCGGCGCGCGCTGCGGCCGAGCGGATGGCCGAGCTGGCCGGAGAAAAGGTCGGCGAGACGATCGGCTATGCTACCCGGCTCGACAGCCGGCGTTCGGCACGCACGCGGATCCTGGTCGTGACCGAAGGCATTTTCCGCAACCGCATCGAGTCCGACCCGGAGCTGGACGGCATCTCGGCGCTGCTGTTCGACGAGATCCACGAGCGCAGCCTCGACAGCGACTTCGGCCTCGCGCTGGCGCTGGACGTGCAGCAGGCGCTGCGGCCGGAGCTGAGGATATTGGCGATGTCGGCAACGCTCGACGGCGATCGTTTCGCGGCGCTGATGGGCGGCGCGCCGGTGATCAGGAGCGAAGGCCGCGCTTTCCCGCTCACGATTCATTACGCCGGTCGCGATCCGGCGCGCCGCATCGAGCAGGAGATGGCGGCGGCGATCAGGCGCGCGCTGGCCGACGAGGATGGCGATTTGCTCGCATTCCTCCCCGGTGTCGCCGAAATCGAGCGAACCGCGGAGGCCTTGAGCGCACTTCCGACCGACATCACGATGCATCGGCTGCACGGATCGATCGAACCGGCCGCGCAACGGGCGGCGATAAGACCGGGTCCGCAGCGCAAGGTCGTGCTGGCTACGTCGATCGCCGAAACCAGCCTTACCATCCCCGGCGTCCGGATTGTTGTCGACAGCGGCCTTGCGCGCCGTCCGCGCTATGACCGGGCCGCAGGGTTGACGCGGCTTAGCACCGAGCGGGCGAGTCAGGCGGCGATCACGCAGCGCGCAGGCCGGGCAGCCCGGCAGGCACCCGGCATCGTTTATCGGTTGTGGGAGGAAGCCGCGACCACGAGCCTGCCGCGCTTCGACCCGCCCGAGATATTGGAAGCGGACCTGAGCGCATTGGTGCTGGATTGCGCTTTGTGGGGCGTCGCCGATCCCGGCAGCCTGCGCTGGCTCGACCCGCCGCCGCTCGCCGCGATCGATGAAGCGCGCAAGCGGCTGTCGGCGCTGGAGGCGATCGATGGCGACGGCCGGGCGACCGATCATGGCAAGGCGATCGCAGCGCTGCCGCTGCCGCCGCGGCTCGCGCATATGATCATTGCCGCCGATGCACGCGGCTGGCGCAGGACCGCGGCCGAAGTCGCCGTCTTGCTGTCGGAGCGCGGGCTTGGCGGCAATGATGCCGACCTCGAACCGAGGCTGCGGCGCTGGCGCGGCGAGCGCGGCGGGCGCGCCTCCTCGGCGCGTGCGCTTGCCGCGCGATGGTCCGCTTTCGGCAAGGAGACGCGCGATGTCGAGGCGCCGATCGGTGCCTGTGTCGCACTCGCTTATCCGGACCGGCTGTCGAAGCGGCGCGGCGGTGACGGCGCCGACTGGATATCGGTTGGCGGCCGCGGCTTCCGGCTCGACCCAACCAGCCCGCTGGCGCGCGAAACATGGCTGGCGGTTGCCGAGGTCAGCGGCGTAGCGGCCGGCGCGCGGATCCTGTCCGCGGCGCCGATCGAACAGGCGATGGTCGAAACCCTGTTCGCGGACCGGATCGCCAGCGGAACCTCGGTCGAGTTCCTCGCCGAGACTGGCGGCGTGCGCGCGACGCACGGCCGGCGGCTCGGCGCGATCCAGCTGTCGGGCGGAGCCGATGCGCGCGCCGACCCGGACGCAGTCGCCGCGGCGCTTGTCGAAGGAGTCCGTACGCATGGCATATCGCAGCTGCCGTGGAGCGACGCCGCGCGGTCATTACGCCTCCGCACCGCCTTTGCGCGGCGTTTCGAGCCGGCCTTGCCCGATTTGTCCGACGAGTTTCTGCAAGCCAGCATCGACGAATGGCTGCCGCTGCTGGTTACCGGCAAGCGGCGCCTTTCGGAGGTGGATCCCGGCGCGCTCAGCGGCGTGCTCGAGGCACTGCTCGGCTGGGAAGGCCGCAAGACTGTCGATCGGCTGGCTCCGCCGCAGTTCGACGCACCGGCCGGGAGCAGCCACGCGATCAACTATGGCGCCGAGGCGGGGCCGACCGTCACGGTGCGGGTCCAGGCTTTGTTCGGGCTTGCCGCGCATCCATCGGTCGCCGGCGGTGCGGCGCCGTTGGTGCTGAGCCTGACCTCGCCGGCCGGCCGGCCGATCCAGACCACGCGCGACCTGCCCGGTTTCTGGTCGGGAAGCTGGGCCGACGTTGCCAAGGAAATGCGCGGCCGCTATCCGAAACATCCTTGGCCCGAGAATCCGGCTGCGGCCGACCCGACGCTCAGGACCAAGCGTGCGAGCAACCGGGGCGCTTGACTGGATCGAGGCGATTGTCCACCTGCGAAAAACATCAAGAGGTGGAACTATGACGGCACGCATCTACAAGCGACCCAAGAATGCGATGCAGTCGGGCAGGGCGCACACCCAGGACTGGGTGCTCGAATTCGAATCCGCGCACCGCAAGCGCCCCGACCCGCTGACCGGCTGGGCCGGCGGCGCCGATACGCAGGAGCAGGTGATCCTGAGCTTCCCGAGCCTCGATGCAGCAAAGGCCTATGCCGACAAATATGGCATTTCCTGCCATGTCGTGCCCACGAGTGAGCCCAAGCTGAAGCTTCAAGCCTACGCGGACAATTTCAAGTAGGCGGAGGGTAACGTCTCCCCTCCCGCTCGCGGGAGGGGCCGGGGGTGGGCTTCACACCAATCGCGGCTAACGACTGCCCACCCCTTAATCCCCTCCCGCAAGCGGGAGGGGAGATTAGGTGTAATCAAACACCTAAAACGCCAGGATCGCGGCGATGAGCAGCAGGATCAGGATCAGTGGATAGGCCAGCGCAAGGCCCAGCGCCGCGCGCGGTGCGAAGCCCTTCCAGACAAGGAAAGCCGATGGGCCGATCGTCGCGGCGAACAGTGCGGACATAAGGACACCCGCAATGACGTCCAGACCCCGCGTCGCAGGATCGGAACCGGAGAAAAAGGTCGCATAAGCGAACAGGAGCCAGACCAGAGCGCCGAGCGCGCAGATCAGGATCGTCGCGGTTCGCATCTCAGCCGGCGCCTTCGGTCCGCAGGAGATCGCCGGCGAGCAACAGCAACAGCTTGACGTCCATCGCCATGCCTTCGGCGCGTTTGGCCGCGACAAACGAGGATAGCTGCGTGAGCGGCACGCGGTGCACGATGATGTCCTCGCCATGCACACCGCCGCCCTCGCCGACCTTGGTCAGGCCCTCGGCGCGCAGCAATGTGAAATATTCGGACACCATTCCAGGCGAAGAATAATATTCGCCAAGGCTGACGACACGCTCGGCGCGATAGCCGGTCTCCTCCTCCAACTCGCGGAGCGCCGCCGTCTCGACCGCTTCGCCTTCCTCGTCGTCGCCGACCAGACCGGCGGGCAGCTCGAGGCAGGCCCGGCCCAGCGGCACGCGAAATTGCTCGACCAGCAGCACATCGCCGTCGACGATCGCGAGGATCACCGCTGCTTTGACGCCGCGCGTGCGCGAGACATATTCCCAGCGCCCCCGGCGCTTGGCAGCAATGAACTTGCCCTGCCAGACGATCTCCTCGGGTTCGTCGCTCATAATTCGATCAGGCGATCGGGCAGTTCGTTGGTGTCGCGGCTGGACTTGGGAAAGTGCAGCGCGAGCGTGCGGCCGACGACCGAGACGGCGCGCGCCATGCCCTCGCCCGGCCGGCCATCCTTTACGTCGCCGATCAACAGCGCCATCGCTTCCCCCCACACCTCCGGCTTCACATATTCGCCGATCGCATCGTCGGCGACGATCTCGGCACGGCGCTCGCGGAGCGACAGATAGATGAGCACGCCGGTGCGTCCGACCGTGCGCCGTTCAGCACCGACGCGGAACAGCTCCACCGCCCGGCGCCTGACCCGCCGCGCCTTGGTCTTCCGCGGAGTCAGCGCCATGCGCAGCGGCATCCAGGCCAAGAGGTAACGGACAACGAGGAACGCCCCGGCGAGCTTGACGAACAGCAGGGTCATCAGCGTCCTGCGTGTCAACGGCTCGTTCCAGCCGAGCACCAGGCCAAGTCCCCAGTCGATCACCGACTGGGGCAACAAGCCCCAGACGACCGGGACCAAAACCATCACCAGCACCGCATAATGCAGCCCGACATCGTGATAGCTGTCCGATCTGTCCGCGACGACGGTCACGATCTCGCCATCGGTGCGGCGTTCGGCCTCGGTCACCGCGTCGGTGACGAGCTTATGGTCGCTTTCGCTGAGCCGCATCATCACCAGCTCCCCGATGCGCCGCCGCCGCCGAATGAGCCGCCGCCGCCGCCGCTAAAGCCGCCGCCTCCCCAGCCACCGCCACCACCGCCCCACCCGCTTGAGCCGCCCCAGCTCGAGCCGCCGCCGCGACCACCGCGTTCGAGTTCATTGGCGATGGTCCACAACACGATCGGCAAGCTGCTGTCTCCGAACCCGCGGCCCTTGTAACCGCCGAACCGACGCAATTTCCGCGTCATCGACAGGAAGATTATGAAGATGACGATCAGAACAATGATGACCGGCAGCGGGAAACCGCCATTTCCGGCAGAGGCATTGTGCGCGCGGTCATATTCCTTGACGGCCGCCGCGACCTTGGCCTTGGCTTGGTCATCGGGAAGCGACAGCTGATCGGCGATCGCATCGGCACCGGCGACGATGCCGCCCGGCAGGTCGCCGGCCCTGAAGCGCGGAAGGATCGCCTGATTGACGATCACGCTGGACAAGGCGTCGGTCAGCACGGGTTCGAGACCATAGCCGACCTCGATACGGACCTTGCGTTCGTTGGGGGCTATGATCAGGATCGTACCATTGCTGACGCCCTTTAGCCCCACACCCCAGGCACGGCCGAGCCGATAGCCGTAATCGTCGATCGGCCGGCCCTCCAGATTAGGGATCGTGGCGACGACCAGCTGCCGACCCGTCTTGCTTTTCAGGGCCTGCAAACGTTGCGTAAGCGACGCCTCATCCGCATCCGGAATGACGTTGGCGGCGTCCACCACCAATCCGGTGAACTTCGGAAATGTCTGCGCATGCGCGGCAACGCCGAACAGCAGCAGCCAGCCGAATAGCAGGGCTCGAAAGACGGTCATCCTGCCGCCGACCGGCCTATTGCGCGTTCGTATCGAAATTGACCGTCGGCGCCTTTTCCGCATTGGGTGTGGTGGCCTGGAAAGTCACCATCGGCTTGGCGCCGTAGAACACCTTGGCGCCGATCACGTCGGGGAAGGTGCGGATGCGCGTGTTATAGGCCTGCACGGCATTGTTATAGTCGCCGCGCGCGACGGTGATGCGGTTCTCGGTGCCTTCGAGCTGCGACTGGAGCGCCAGGAAGTTCTG